>Ga0070735_10004894_pt1 | contig 11176 bp, 7 predicted proteins | sample Coa_R1_FD_66443 | JGI IMG/M metagenome (GOLD analysis project Ga0070735, IMG submission 66443) | Surface soil microbial communities from Centralia Pennsylvania, which are recovering from an underground coalmine fire - Coalmine... | ecosystem: Environmental > Terrestrial > Soil > Unclassified ... | reverse complement strand
GTGATGGATTGGAACCACAATTGATTGTTCGAGGTGCGCTGCACCTGAATCGTCACATGATTCCACGCATTACTGTTGGGATAGCAAGCGATTCCGGTTGGAACCCAGTGTGCGTTGATGTTGTCCCAGATGTCCCACTCGTTGCCACCGGCGATGCGGCACTCGTGGCCCCAGATGAAACCCTGATTGTTGAAGAACTGATTGATGTCGAACTCGACCGCCTGCGCCAGTGCCAGATTGGTGCCGTAGAAATACACATCGTAAGTAAAACTGTGATACGTAGGCACGAGCGTGTGGTTTGTGTCGGGCAGGCCTTGCGACGAGAGATCCCCGATCAAATGGTTATTGAAAAAGGCATCCGAGTAAACGGCCGTTCCACCGACATCAAACTCCGCTGCTTCCCCACTCATCGATGGGGAGGTGATTCCCTGCTCCATGGAGAAAGTAATCCCGTCGCAGGGCGATGGTGAGCAGTTCACGAAGTTCGGCGGACCTTGGCCGGCCGCCGACCATCCAACACTGTTCTGCAGGTTGGTAAACGAATTCCCGCTCTTCACTATTGCATTGACCACGATCTGTAAAGGCTGCTGGTCTGATCGTCCCGTGGAATCCGACGCCGAGACGGTAAAGGCGAAAGTTCCCGCCGTCGTGGGCGTGCCTGAAATATCTCCGCTTGTCGCGTTGAGCGACAATCCTGAAGGCAGTTGTCCAGATGCAATTGCAACGACATAGGGAGCTACGCCGCCGCTTGCCGTGACCGATCCACCGTAAGTCGATCCGACAGTAGCGGGCGGCAGCGTAGCGGTAATCGAAATGTCAGACTGCCGATCACCCGGTGGAAGCGTCGGTGGAAACGTGGGTGGCACGGTCGGCGGAACAGCAGGTGGCACAGGTGGTGGAACAGTAGGTGGCACGGTCGGTGGGACAGCCTTGTTGGCGCCAACCGATATCCCCGAGCATGCGGTAAATAACAAAAGACCTGACAGCAGGAGAATCAGCGTGAAGCAATGACTAAAGGCTCGGTTTGAGCGTCTGCGCAGCGAAGGGGAGAGCTGATGAGACACTGTTTTCCCTCTCGGAGGAAAATTCAGAGGACGGTCAACAGGAAACCTCTTGAGCCCAAGCTATCGAGGCAAATGGAGATCGACCAGATTACCTAAGGGATGAGACCGCCGACATGACCTTCTCAGCGTCAGAGATGGCAGGCGAATGAGCGCCTCGCTGGATCCGCTTTCGACTGTGTTTCGTACACCGGCACCTGATCAGCTGGCTCCCATCCTCGGGCGTTGCTATCATGGGCGCCATCGAGGTTCAGACAGAACGTCGGGATTCGAACAGGATTCAGAAAGGATTGCGATGCCGCGTGGAGTTGTTCCCCGTCAGCCAGCCCGAACCGGACGTCAGGACAAGGTGCGAGTGGAGCGGACAATGATGTCCGCGAAAGCAAAGCAGAGGCAGTCCACGCCAAAGAAAAGTACGGCGGCCAAGCTTAAAGGCCCAGTGTTGTCTAAGGGCGCGACCAAGGCTGCGAAACCCGCGAAGGGCTACAACCCGATCGCTCCCGAGCGGGTTCAAGAAATCCTGAAGCGGCTGAACGATCTGTACCCTGACGTAGTCTGCGCATTGACGCATGCCAGCGCGTGGGAGCTGCTGGTGGCTACGATTCTCTCAGCACAATCCACCGATGTGAATGTGAATCGGGTGACACCGGAACTGTTCCGGAAGTATCCGACGGTTGAGGCGTTTGCCGTGCTGACTCCGGAGCAACTGGAGCCGGATGTGCGTTCGACCGGATTCTTTCGCAATAAGTCGAAATCCGTGGTTGGTGCGGCGAAAAAGGTCGTCGCCGAATTCGGCGGACAGGTTCCTGATGATATCGAGAAACTGTTGACGCTTCCGGGCGTTGCGCGGAAGACAGCGAACGTCGTACTGGGAAGCTGGTTCAAGAAAGCGGTCGGTGTGGTCGTGGATACACACGTCCATCGCATCTCGCGCAGACTGGAGTTAACGAAGGAGAACGATCCGCAGAAGATTGAGCAGGATTTGATGAAGATCATCCCGCAAGATCGATGGATTTTATTTTCGCATCAGATCATCTGGCATGGGCGCAAGTTGTGCATGGCGCGCAAGCCGAAGTGCGCGGAGTGCCCGTTGGAAAATATTTGCCACGCCGGGGATAAGACGTGGAGCACGGTGGAAATGCACAAGGGCGCGGTGGGATAGTGGCGGAGGTTCAAGCGTCCCCGAGGGTCTACCTGCGGCGCGATGAGACCGCGCCGCCGGACAGCCGAGGCGGCTGTCCCCACATGACCACTGGACCGACATGCATCCCTGCTGGGATGGATCAACGCGGAGCAACGAAGACTGTTCACCACTCCGTCTGGACGTGGCGGGTCATTCGCTGCCTAGTTCATCCAGAATCGGTTCCCTCAGGCCGCGGAGTCGCACGCTCTTCCCCCCGAATGTAAAGACCACAACCTCGTTTCGTCCCTGCTTGAGATAAGGAGCCGGAACATAGAGCGTCTGCTGCGGACCGACGTTCCAGAATCGACCGAGCGCATGACCGTTGATCCAGACCGCGCCTTTGCCCCATCCGCGAGTGTCGAGGAAGGTGTCGCCGAGCGATTGCAGATCGAAGCGGCCCTGATAGAAGGCGGGGCCGACCGCGCGGGGACGGGATAGGATACGCCCAAAATGCAGCATAGAGAGGTCGTCCATTGGCAGGGGCACCACCTCCCATCCCGTCAGTTCCTTTCCGGCGAGCGTCACTGGGCCGTTGATCCCCTGCCGCTCATTGCGCAATTCAAGGCTGAAGTTGATGCGCCCCGTACCTTCGACTAGAACATCGAGCTCATCGTTGGCATTCATCTTTACCTTGACTCGATCCTGCTTCTTCTGCCGATTCAGCGTACCGACAAGCCTCAGATTTACGTAGACACGCGCATAGCTTCTCAACGCGGGCAGTACCAACTCGCCAGTCGCCGCCGAATGTATCTTGGTGCGATACAGGATATAGCCATACGACTGCCCAAATGCTTCCATGTTGCGCGCACGTTGGACCGTTGTGGTGTTTCGAAGATGCCTGACTCGAAGGCGCCGGGGGTTTTTGCAGCAGGAATACGAAGTCCCCCCAAAGCGGCGAGATCTTCTCCATTTCGAACTCGGGGACGCCGATCACCGGCAGTGGCGACGGTGGATCCGGCAGCCCAACTCCCGGACGATGCTTCGCGATCACATCGCGGAATGCATAGAACTTTTTCGTCAGTGCTCCCGACTCACTTACCGGCGAATCATAGTCTTAGCTGGTTACATCTGGCTGATACTCGTTGTGATCCCAATTGGCGCCGCTCATGAATCCGAAACTGGTACCGCCGTGGAACATGTAGAGGTTGATCGAATATCCCTGGCTCAGCATCCAGTCAATTTCCTGCGCCTGCTGTTCGGCGTTGGTACCGTGGTGATGCTCGCCCCAGTGATCAAACCATCCGTCCCAATATTCGCTGTTGAGGACGGGTTGTTCCGGGCGAAACTTCAGCAGCTTGGGAATCTCATTCTTGGCATCTCCCGGGCCGAAGTTGATGGCAGCATGAACGTCGGGTAGCGTGCCTGCCACAAGCTCGTCGCCTCCATCAGCCGTAAAGAGAAGCGAGTCGGTGAATCCGGCATTCTGCAAAGCGTCGCGAATGCGCTTCACATATGAGTGGTCGTTGCCAAATGAGCCGTATTCATTTTCGACTTGCACCGCGATGATCGGCCCACCGCGCGCCAACTGCAATGGAGCCAACTCCTGACCGAGACGCTTGAGCCAGCGCTCTGTTGGTTGCATAAACTTCTCGTCGGTACTGCGCAGCACGATGTTCGGATCGGCAAGCAGCCACGCCGGAAAGCCGCCAAGGTCCCACTCCGCGCACGAGTACGGCCCGGGCCTCAGAATCACGTAGAGGCCCTCTTCCTGCGCCATGCGCATGAAGGCCGCCGCATCCAGCGAGCCGCTGAAATCGTAGACGCCGGGTTTGGGTTCGTGCACATTCCAGAACACGTAGGTTGAGATCGTGTTCAGCCCCATAGCCCGCGCCTTCTTCAGACGGTCGCGCCAATATTCACGCGGGATGCGAGCGTAGTGCATCTCGCCGGAGATGATCTGGAAGGGCTTGCCGTCGAGGACAAACTGATTGCCTTGAATGCCGAAGGCATGCGTTGCTGCGCGCGAATCTGATTGAGCGGATGCAATGCCGACCAAAACCGCAAGAACGGAGAGAATCAAGTTGGCACGAAATCGCAATTTCATTGAATGCATAGGCGGCACGTTATCCTGAAATCCAAAGCTGCTAACTCTCTTGCTATTCCCGTCTACTGCTTTTTAGCTTCCAGCTGACCTACGGTCCTTCGCGCCGGCTTTGCCGCCCCTCAGGATGACATCATTTCCGGATGACATCATCGCCGGGACGGAGAGGCACGAACAGTACACCCCTCGCCGCTCTGCTAGACTTTCTCTTTTACAACAATCTCTTCTACATCACTTTGCGAATCCACGCTATGCGCGTCAATATACTTTTTTCTATCGCCATACTTATGAGCACCTTTGCCGCCGATGCCGGTGCCCAGACTTTGCCCACGCCGCAAGCCATTACCGATCCCAAGCAGATTACATCGAAGCCGAATGCGCAGGTCGAGCCTCGCAGCCTGACCATTGAAAGGCTGTATATGACGCGGCAGATCGGGAGCCCGACGTGGTCTTCAGATGGAAAGAGCATCGCCTTCATCTCGAACATGAGCGGACGCAACAACCTTTGGGTGATTCCAGCGGAGGGCGGCTTCCCTACTCAACTGACGGTTAGTGATCAGCGGCAGAGTTCCCCGGCATGGTCTCCTGATGGAAAGTGGATCGCCTATCAGTCCGATTATGACGGCGATGAGCAGTGGGACATTTATCTCGTCTCGCCGAAGACCGGTAAAGTCGTGAACCTGACGCAGACCAGTGAGATTGCGGAATTGAATCCGACGTGGTCGCCCGACGGCAGATATCTTGCCTATGAAGTAAAGCCGAAAACCTCGGCCGCGTACGAAATCGACGTCTACGACATGATCATGCGTGAGGTAAAGCACCTCACAGCCAACACGCCACAGGATAAGAGCAATTCGAACCCGATCTGGTCGAAGGATGGAAAGTACATCATCTACACGCAGGACCAGGCGAAGGGGACGGATTCAAACATTTTTGTCGCTGATGTGGCTACCTGCAGAAGCACGCTCCTGACCCCGCATGACGGAGAACAACTGTATCTTGCGAATGACATCTCGCCTAACGGAACACATGTGCTGTTCACATCGAACGCGGTGAATGGCTACGAGAATATCGGACTACTGAGTATCGATGCGAAAAAGATCAAATGGCTGACGCACGAGAAATGCGAACTCCGCGGTCACGAATTCTCGCCCGACGGCAGGCACATCACCTTCACAGCCAATGTCGATGGCAACGAAGGTATCTACCTCTATGATCTCGTCTCCGCAAAATCGACAGCGCTTGCGATTCCGAAGGGCGTAAACGAGCCCGTGGGCGGACGATCGGCCTTTAGCGGCGACGGTTCGCGCCTGCTGTACATGCACAATGGTCCTACTTCCCCGGGCGATCTGTGGGTCTATCATGTGGCCGCAGGCAAGTCGCAGCAGATCACCCATTCCCTCGTCGGCGGCATCCGCTCCGAAGACATGGTTGAACCCTATCTGGTGCACTATCCCAGCCGTGACGGCAAGTGGACCATCTCCGCTTTTCTCTATGTCCCCTTTAACATGGCGAGGAACGGGCAGAATGCTGCTCTCGTCTACATTCACGGAGGCCCGACGTCGCAGACCATGAATTCCTTCAACCGCTTCGTGCAGTTCGCGGTAAACCAGGGATATATGGTGCTCGCTCCGAACTATCGCGGTTCGAGAGGGTACGGCAAGGAATTTCAGCAGGCGAACCTGTTCGATATGGGCGGGGGCGATCTGCAGGACGTGCTTGCAGGAGTGGACTGGATCAAGCAGACCGGCCATCTCGATCCGAAGAAGATTGCGGTCATGGGCGCCAGCTACGGGGGATATCTGAGCATGATGGCCGTGACGAAGGCTCCGGAAGTCTGGGCGGCGGGCGTGCCGATCGTGCCATTCGTGAATTGGTTTACCGAGATTGAGAACGAAGATCCCGAACTGCGACAGTCCGATCTGGCGACGATGGGTGATCCGATAAAGAGCAAGGCACTCTATGAAGAGCGTTCACCGATCAATTCCATCGATCAGATAAGGGCGCCGTTATTGCTGCTGGCCGGCGGACATGATCCTCGCTGTCCGAAATCCGAGACGCAGCAGGTGGTGGATGCCATTAAGAAACATGGCGGGACCGTCGATTCCAAAGTTTACGAGAACGAAGGGCACGGTTTCGCCCGCGTCGAAAACCAGATCGACGCTTACAAGCGAGTCGCCGATTTTTTGCTCGCGCATGTTGTTCCCGCAGATTGCAGTTGCTCACTTAGTGAGTAGTAATCCTGCTGAGTAGTTCTAGTGATTGCGAATCAATTGGTCGTAAGTTGTGCGGTACATCATTGATTACGTTACCTTCGTAATTCATTCTGCATAGGTTGTCGAAGTTTCTTTTCGCTTCTGTAACAAACCTCCGATACACTCGCGCCATCCGCTCATACCTTTCCTGAACGACCGTTGTGTATTTGTGTCGATGCACAGCGGAGCAAGCGCAAGACAAAAAATAATTGTGAGGGCATTTTTATGGCTTTTCAGAAGGCAGGGAGAAGTGTGTTCGCTGCCGCGGTGATCGTGTGGCTGGCAGCCGTGGCATATGCACAAGTACCCGTGTCCCAGCACGTGGTGCTTGTCATCGATGAGAACCACAGCTTTAGCGATGTGATGGCAAACATGCCCTGGCTTGTGGGACAGGGATATGCCAATGGCTATGCGACGAATTACAAATCCGACAGCGGCGGTTCCCTGCTTGATTATTTATGGCTCGCTTCGGGCAGTTGCGAGTCGGCAGCAAACTGCACTTTGCCGCCGGGCACGCACGACTTCAATTGCACCGGGAATGATTGCTACTACCCGAATACGCAGACAACCGATCCGATCACGGATGACAACATCTTCCGCCTGCTGAACAATGCGGGAATTTCATGGAAAGTTTATGCGCAGTCGTATGCGGCAGCGGGTGGCACTCCCACAACTCCTGACAATGCGAATGGCACCGATTACTATCGGCGCCACAACGGGGCTACCTGGTATAGCGACATTCTGAGCAACGTGGATGGGTCGGCCTCGAAGATTGTCGATCTGTCGCAGCTGAAGACCGATCTGTACGGCGATAAACTACCGCGCTTCATCATCATCGTGCCGGATGGGAATCACGATGCTCATGATTGCCCGGTCGGAATGAAGAGTTGTAGCACTGCACAGCAATTGGCCGCCGCAGACCAATTCCTCAGCGACACAGTCGGCCCAATCGTCGCCAGCGGAGATTTCCAGCCCGGCGGCACCGGCCTGCTCCTGGTGACGTTCGATGAATGCGGCCCCGGGACCGATGGCGGCTGCGGAGCCTCGGTCTACACCGCGCTGATCGGACCCAAGGTTATTCCACACACAGTTTCATCGATGCTTTACCACCACGAGAATTCCTTGCGGACGATGCTCGATAGTTTGGGGATCAAGACCTATCCGGGAGCGTCGGCGACGGCGGCTGACATGTTGGACTTTTTCGAGGCCAACAACAACAAGCCGGAAGTAATCGTCAGCTCACCGGCCAACAATTCGACGGTCGGCTCGCCGGTTCCCATTCAGGCCACGGCCTACCCCAGCCCGGGGCACACCATTACTGGCTGGCACATCTATGTGGACAGTCAGGATGTGTATACGGCAGGTTCGGTCACCTCGATCAATCCGAATGTGAACATGAGCGCGGGAAACCACACGGTAGTCGTTCGAGCCTGGGACACATCGGGCAATTGCGGCGATCAAACTCTGAACATCACAGTCAATACCAGTAAGCCCAGCGTCACGATCACAACACCTACCAATAACTCGACCGTTGGTTCTCCGGTTAATCTGCAGGCGACGGCGACACCGTCCTCTGGGCAGAAAATAACCGGATGGTGGGTATACGTGGATGGAAGAGGAGTCTACAACATAAACAACGTCAGCAGCATTAATACGAACCTCACCATGGGTCCCGGCACGCACACCATCGACGCCCGTGCTTGGGATACGTCGGACAACTTCGGCGATCAGTACATCAGCGTGACCGTCAACGTCAGTCAGACGACAGTAACGGTCACTTCGCCAACGAACGGCTCGACTGTGAGCTCGCCCATCGATGTGCAGGCTGTTGCTACGCCTGCGAATGGCCGAACAATTGTTGGATGGTGGGTCTACCTCGACAGCATCGGGGTTTACAACGCGGGCGCGGTCGGTTCGATTAGTGCCAAGGTCAATGCATCTCCGGGAAATCACACTCTGGTCATTCGCGCGTGGGATTCCTCCGGCGGATATGCGAGCCAAACTGTGGCCGTAACGGTGCAGCAACAGGAAGTGACGGTGAATCTCACCACTCCGACGAACGGGAGCACGCATAACTCACCCGTACAGGTGATTGCCAGTGCCTGGGCCTCCGATGGCATTAATGGATGGAGGATCTATGTGGATTCCGTTTCCGTGTTCAACCAAAACGGCGTAGGCCAGATCAATACCTGGGTAAACATGGGTGCGGGCCGGCATACGGTCATCGTGCGAGCCTGGGATAACAAGGGAGCCTACGGAGATCAGACTGTAAACATAAGTGTTCCGTAGTCGTTGTTTTGGACTATGGAGAATTAGCGACAGCGGGGCTCCGCCTGCTGTCGCTGTTTCGCTTTTGATTGCCGGCCTTCGAGGGTAGCGCGGTCTCTCTATGATTCAGAATTCTTCTCTGCTTCCGAGTGCGCCGATTTGAAATGCTCGTCAAACTGGGATTGTATGGATCTCTGATATTCCTCGCGGTTAGGCCGATGAGTTGACCCTTGTGCGCGGAAAGATACGGTTGGGCAAAACGTGCACGTAGCCTCCACCGGAATGTCAGAAAGCCACTTGGTAACGTGGACGGTCGGCTTTCTCACGACGTAGCTACTGTTCTTTCTGCCCCGACGTAAACACCGTCCATGGGCCAGCCTTCATATCGCGCAGCAAGGGCTTTTGCCAGGAATATTCCGGATGACGCTCGAGGAAAGGCTCGGCCAGGAAGTCTGCACCACACGGATGTCCCGCGCGCGCCACGAAGCTCAATTTGGATGCCATGGTGCTGTCGGTCGCTTTGCCCTGCACCGCTCCGCCCGGGTTGTAGGCATCCCATTCCCATTCTTTTACGCCTCGCGGAGAATTGTCGACGTGTCCACAAAGAGCACGCTCATTGGGCTGAGCATTGTCGGCGGCCGGGCCCTTGCTGTCGTAGCTGTCAATGTGATCGCTGAGGAACTGCTCGGCCATGCCGACGTCAATCTTCCCTTTTGCCTGCTTCATCAGCTCTTCCCAACGAGTGTGACGGGCATTGGGTGACGATGATGCATCATTGGGATCGAAGGTCGTCTCTTCTTTAATCACTTTCGGATCGCGAGCGAAATTCGAGCTGACGAAATAGCCGTCTTTGGTGCGCCACAATGGAGTGTTTTTCAGGCCAAGTTCCAAATAGGCGATCTCTCCGGTTTTGCGATCGCCAATGAGCCAGTCGTTCGCGTATCCACCGTTGTTGCCTTCTTTGATGATGCGGACGTAATCGTCAATGTTGTTGGCGTACTGCAGTGCTTTGCGGGCGCGCATGAACTCGGGCTTGCCATTTGGATCCCATCCCTCGAACTGCGTGATGGTGGTTTCGGTGATCATGAGGCCAGAGGAATTCACTCCGAAATCATCATCGCTGACGATCACACCGGGGAATCCGTCCATCAGGATGCGGTTGCCGTGCTCTGGCTGGATGTCGAAGACGATGACCCAGCGCTCACCCGCCAGATAGCTGGTCCAGTTGTTGTGGGCGATGACGATCTGGTGATCTTTCGTCATGTTGCCGGTAGCGATGAACGCGCTGCAGTTGCCGGGGGCCTTCAGTTGGTCGTTTTTGGCTGACTTGTTCTGCTTGGCGAGCCAGGGAAGGTAGTAGTCCGGGACTTCCTCGAAAGCGTTGAGAGCCACGATGTCCCATACATCCAGGTTGACGCCGTGCGCCTTCACGCCATCGGCGATGCCTTGCAGTTCCTGTTGGTATTCGCTGTCAATGTGCGGCCACAGCATCTCCCTCGCCGTCGTGCGGAAGAAATCCCAATCGTGCTGTGATTGGTGGGTGTCGAAAAGCTTGATTGCCTCAAACGCGTCCTGGATTTCTGGGGCGAGCAAGGATCCATGCTGATATCCGATATCGGCAGGCGAGCCTTGGAGGTGAACGTAAGTCCATCCGCCTTGCTGAAAGCGATAGGCCTTGTCGAGCCGCGAATCGGGCCGGGCGGCAGCCACGGCCGCGCAGGAGAGCGTCCATGCCAATCCCAATGCAAGTCCGGCACGCAACAATTTATTCGCCATAGTTCCCTCGAAGGACTGCCGATGTGAGTGCCGCAACATTCTATCTGATCTGGTCGGGAGGAACCGGAGCGGCCCTCTGTGATCCACCGTGTCCTTTGGTAAAGCCATGCCTAGATATCTGTTCTATGCTCCGGATGCCGGTTGAGATACCAGCAGGGCTTCATCGCGGAGTGGGGAAAAAGTGCGTGCACACAGGTCTCGGGAGCAGGAGGATCGAAGATGAACTGGGTTTTGCCGTTCTTCTGCAGGACGGCATAGTAGTGGCTGACCACGACCGAGCCATACGCATTTCGATTCGTCGCGACCCGCACTCGAAAAAGAAGGAAATCAGCGCAAAACGCAAGCACTGCTGTCGCACACAGGAACAGGACGATACCAAGGAAGACGCGCCTGAGGCGATCCCGCAGATTGAGCGACTGCGTCACGAGGCCCGATTATAAGCCTGACGCGCAGCGTGAAGGACGATTGGTATCCTCCGTTGACAATTCCGCGTGGGACAGGCAAACTACCGCATTCGCCGGGAATCGCGCCTGGCGATGCAGCCCAAGGACGGGTTTTCCTGCATTTGGCCCCTCCAGGCCGTATACTCGTA
>Ga0070735_10004893_pt1 | contig 11179 bp, 8 predicted proteins | sample Coa_R1_FD_66443 | JGI IMG/M metagenome (GOLD analysis project Ga0070735, IMG submission 66443) | Surface soil microbial communities from Centralia Pennsylvania, which are recovering from an underground coalmine fire - Coalmine... | ecosystem: Environmental > Terrestrial > Soil > Unclassified ... | reverse complement strand
GAGTTGCGCGCCATCGCCGGAGGCGTCGCCGGCCGCTTTCCGCCAGAGGCGGCACCGCTCGTCCTCACGTTCGAACCTCTCGTGCACTTTCCGCAGGCGCAGGTCCTGGCAGTGCTCGCGGCCAGCCCCGAGGGTCGAGCGCCATCGGGCGACGCGCGTTCGCTCGCTGCGACGCTCACGAGCGAGACGGCGGCGGCGGGTTTTACTCCGGATCTCAAGCCCTTCCGTGTGCATGTGACCGTGGCGCGCAAAGTGATGCGCGCGCCGCCTGCCAGAGCTATCCGCGCGGTCGAGTGGACCTTCGACTTTTTCACTCTGGTCGAGAGCCGCACGCACGCGACGGGCGCTCTATACAGTGTCGTCGAGAGCTACGCACTGGGTGGCTCCGAGAAACTTCGCACTTGAGTGCCAAACGACGGCGCGACCGCGCACCGGGCGCGTGAGCTTTGTGGGATAATTGCCTCGGGGAATTAAGCTCATCGTCGCAACACTTCCGGGAAAACTCGCAGATGGAAGAAAACCGCAAGAAGGCGCTCGCCGCCGCTCTGGGTCAGATCGAGAAACAGTTCGGCAAGGGTTCGGTCATGCGCCTGGGCGACGCCGCGGCGAGCTTCGACGTGGAGACAGTCTCCACCGGCTCGCTCGGGCTCGACATCGCTCTCGGCGTCGGGGGCCTGCCGCGCGGACGCGTGGTGGAGGTCTTCGGTCCCGAGGCTTCCGGCAAGACCACGCTCACCCTGCAGGTGATCGCCGAGGTGCAGCGCGCGGGCGGCACGGCCGCATTCGTCGACGCCGAGCACGCCCTCGACCCGAGCTACGCGGAGAAGCTCGGCGTCAACATCAACGACCTGCTGGTGTCGCAGCCCGACACCGGAGAGCAGGCGCTCGAGATCACCGACATGCTGGTGCGCTCGAACGCGGTCGACATCGTGGTCATCGACTCGGTCGCCGCCCTCACGCCCAGAGCAGAGATCGAGGGCGAGATGGGCGAGATGCAGGTGGGTCTGCATGCGCGCCTCATGTCGCAGGCGCTGCGCAAGCTCACCGGCAACATCAAGCGCTCCAACACGATCGTGGTGTTCATCAACCAGATCCGCATGAAGATCGGCGTGATGTTCGGCAACCCCGAGACCACCACCGGCGGCAACGCGCTCAAGTTCTATGCCTCGGTGCGGCTCGACATCCGCCGCATCGGCGCCATCAAGAACGGCGAGGAAGTGACCGGCAACATGACCCGCGTCAAGGTCGTGAAAAACAAGGTCGCGCCGCCCTTCCGCGAGGCCGAGTTCGAGATCATGTACGGGCTGGGCATCTCGCGCGAGGGCGAGATCATCGAGCTCGGGAGCTCGCTCGGGATCATCGAGAAATCGGGCGCCTGGTACGCCTACAAGGGCAGTCGCATCGGCCAGGGAAAGGACAACGCGCGCGTCTACCTGCAGACGAACCGGGAAGTGGCGCGCGAGATCGAGGAGCAGGTCCGCGCGCGGCTGCTGACACCGCGTCCGCAGCGCAACGGCGAGCAGGCGACCGCCAACACAGCCTGATCGCCTACGCGGCTACTGCCCGGGCGGGCGGGGTCTAATGACCGTCGTGCGCGCTTTCGTTGGCGCGCTCCTCTCTCACGCGCAACTCCGCGAGGGTGCCGCAGTCCTTCATCGCGGTGACGCGCGAGCCCAGAACCGCTTCCCTGCGGCAGTAGATCTGCTCGGCGCCGTGCTTTTCGGGCTTGTAGCCCTCCGCGAGGAAATGGCGCATGTCCCGTTCGAGCTGCGCCTTGGCGGCCGCGGCGCGGGTGGCGGCTGCATCAGAGCTCGCGGCCTGGGAGGAGGCTGTCGCCGGGGCCGCTGAAGCCGGCGGTGCCGTCGCGGCCGGGGCAGCGGTCGCTGCGGGCTTGCCTTCTGTGGTGTCGGCCGGGGGATTCGCGAGTGCGGAAGTCAAAGCGCCGGCACCGATGCAAGCCAGCATTCCAACAGCGATACGCATGATGCTCCTTAGTGTCCTTAGGTGAAGAGTCGAGGGCTAATGGCCGCTTTGAGACTGCTGCATGTCGTTCTGAGCGCGCTGCTCCCTCACCCTCAGCTCCTCGATGGTCCCGCAGACCGTCTTTCCGCCGATCCGCGTGCCGATTTCGGTCTGCTTGCGGCAATAGACCTGCTTTCCGCCGCGAGTCTCCGGCTTGTAGCCTTCCGCGAGGAAGTGTTCCACGTCCGCATTCACGGCGGGCTTTTCGGCCGGGGCCGTTGTCGTCGTGGTGGCTGAGGTCGTAGTGGTCGTCGCAGCGGGCGGGTCTGCAAGCACAGGGGCCAACGCCAGCGCGCTCAGACACGCGAGTAGTGCGGTAATGGGGCGCATGTTGACGTCCTTTCCGATCGCTGTTGATGGAGCGACGGACCGCGAGGGCGCCGTCTGGCACAGGACTATACTGAAAAAATGACTTTGCGCCGAGCGCCGCGATCCCTGTCCCGCCGCAACAAGGAGGTGGAGGGCGTCGCGGACCCGATGGCGGCGCATGCCGCCGCAATCGCCCTCCTGGCCCGGCGGGATCTGCCGGCCGGCGAGCTGCGCGAGCGGCTGCGGGCACGAGGCTTCGGGCCCGAGGCAGTGGCGGCAGCGCTGACCCTGCTGGCGGAGGAGGGCGCGGTCAACGACGAGCGCTACGTGCACAATTATGTCGCGCACCACGCCGGCAGGGGCCAGGGCCCGATTCGAATCGCCGCGCAGCTGCGCACGCTCGGATTGCCGCAGCCGCTCATCGACGCTGCCATGGAGGCCGTCGCCGACTGGCCGGCGCTGGCCACGGCTGCGCGCGTCCGCCGCTTCGGCGCACCGGCGCCAGCGAGCTGGCGGGAGAAGGCGCGGCAAGCGCGCTTTTTGCAGTACCGAGGCTTTTCAGCGGATCATATCCGGGTGGCGACCGGCGCCGCTCCCGAGACGGACTGAAGGACTTTGGCCAAACCAACTTACATGAGCGCAGCGGACGTGCGCGCGGCCTTTCTCGAGTTTTTCCGGGGCCACGCTCACGCGATCGTGCCCTCGAGCTCGCTCGTGCCCGGCAACGACCCGACGCTGCTCTTCACCAATGCCGGCATGGTGCAGTTCAAGGACGTGTTCCTCGGACGCGAGACTCGCGACTACCTGCGCGCCGCCACCTCGCAGCGCTGCGTCCGCGCCGGCGGCAAGCACAACGACCTCGAGAACGTCGGCTACACCGCCCGGCACCATACGTTCTTCGAGATGCTCGGCAACTTCTCCTTCGGCGACTACTTCAAGCGCCAGGCCATCCGCTTTGCCTGGGACTTCCTGATCTTCAATCTGGGGCTGGATCCGGCGCGGCTGTGGTGCACGGTCTACAAGGACGACGACGAAGCGGCCGACATCTGGCTGAAGGAGGTCGGTGTGAGTCCGCGCCGCTTCGCGCGTCTCGGTGAGGCATCGAACTTCTGGGCGATGGGTGACACCGGGCCCTGCGGGCCGTGCAGCGAGATCTTCTACGACCACGGGCCGGAGGTGGCCGGAGGCCCGCCGGGCTCGCCGGAGGAGGAGGGCGACCGCTACGTCGAGATCTGGAACCTGGTCTTCATGCAGTACGACCGCGGCGCCGACGGCAAGCTGACTCCGCTGCCGAAGCCCTCGGTCGACACCGGCATGGGCCTCGAGCGCATCTCGGCCGTGATGCAGGGTGTGCAGTCGAATTACGACATCGATCTCTTCAAGAATCTGATCCGCGCGGCGGGCAAGCTCGCCGGTACGTCGGTCCTCACCTCGAGCTCGCTGCGAGTGATTGCCGATCACATCCGCGCGAGTGCTTTCCTGGTCGTCGATGGGGTGCTGCCCTCCAACGAGGGCCGCGGCTATGTGCTGCGCCGGATCATCCGCCGCGCCATCCGTCACGGTTACAAGCTCGGTATTCAGGACCCATTTTTCTACAAGCTGGTGCCGGTGCTCGCCCAGGAGATGGGCACGGCATACCCGGAGCTCGTCTCACGCCGCGCCGTGACCGAGCGCGTGCTGCGGCAGGAGGAGGAGCGCTTTGCGCAGACGCTCGCCAACGGCATGGTCCTGCTCGAGAGTGCGATCCGCAACCTCCGCGGCGAGCGGGTCATCGACGGCGAGACGGTATTCAAGCTGTATGACACCTACGGTTTTCCGGCCGACCTGACCGCGGACGTGGCACGCGAGCGCGGACTCACGATCGACCAGGCGGGCTTCGAGACGGCGATGGAGCAGCAGCGGCGGCGCTCGCAGGAATCGAGCAAGTTCACTGCCGAACAGCGCGATGCGGCCGTGCCCGATGCGCGCACGGTGTTCCGCGGCTATGAGGAGCTCACCACCGTCGGCCAGGTGGTCGCCCTGCTCAAGGACGGGGCGCCGGTGACGGCCCTCAGTGCCGGCGAGAAGGGCGAGGTGGTGCTCGATCGCACGCCCTTCTATGCCGAGTCGGGCGGCCAGGTGGGCGATGCGGGCGAGCTCACCGCTCCCGGAGTGCGCTTCGCGGTAGCGGACACGCAGAAGCGCGGCGCGGCGCACGCCCACATCGGGGAGCTGGTCGAGGGCACCATCAAGAGCGGCGACACCCTCGAGGCGCGCGTCGACACCAAACGGCGCCAGGCCACGGTGCTCAATCACACGGCAACGCACCTGCTGCACGCGGCGCTGCGTGCGGTGCTCGGCACCCACGTGCAGCAGAAGGGCTCGCTGGTCGCTCCCGATCGGTTGCGCTTCGACTTCGCTCACTACCAGGCTGTAACGGCCGAGGAGCTGCGCGAGATCGAGAAGCTGGTGAACGCGCAGATCCGCGCCAACACCACGGGCGAGATCAGCGTTATGGACTATGAGGCGGCGGTCGCCGCCGGTGCAATGGCGCTCTTTGGCGAGAAGTACGACAAAGAAGTGCGTGTGCTCAAGCTCGGGGATTTCTCCATGGAGCTGTGTGGCGGCACCCATGTGCAGCGCGCTGGCGATATCGGGCTGTTCAAGATCACCGGGGAAAGCGGCGTCGCATCGGGCGTGCGTCGTATCGAGGCTCTGACGGGCGAGGCGGCGCTGGCTTACGTCGAGCACAACGACGCACTGCTCAAGGACCTGGCGGGCCTGGTACGCGGCTCGCGTGAGGATCTCGGCGAGAAGGTGCGCGAGCAGCTCGAGCGCGTAAAGCAGCTCGAGCGGGAAGTGCGCATGCTCAAGGATCGGCTCGCTTCGGGCAAAGGCGTCGACCTCGCAGCCGGCGCGCTCGAGGTGCAGGGCGTCAAGGTGGTGGCGACCAAGGTCGATGGGGCGGACGCGGGAGCGCTGCGCAGTGCCGTCGATCAGCTGAAGGAGCGCTGCAAGTCGGCTGTGGTGGTGCTGGCGAGTGTCGAAAGCCCTGCCAAGGTCGTGCTGGTCGTCGGTGTAACCGACGACCTGACGGGCCGCATCAAGGCGGGTGAGCTTGCCGGGGCGGTGGCGGCGCAGGTGGGGGGGCGCGGCGGCGGCCGTGCCGACTTCGCCCAGGCCGGCGGCACCAAGCCGGAAGCACTCGATGCGGCCCTCGCCTCAGTGAAGGAATTCGTGCGAACCCGCCTTGGCGGCTGATGCGGCCGGCCGAGGCCGCGGGGGTCTTTTGCTGCCCGTGGACTGCTTCAGTATCATGGCCCGCCCGCAAAGTCAGCGGAGAGATGGCCGAGTGGTCGAAGGCGCACCCCTGCTAAGGGTGTAAGGGTCAAAAGCCCTTCGAGGGTTCGAATCCCTCTCTCTCCGCCAAAACCAAACAGTTAGCTTTCACTACACGCTTCTCCAAGGGTGTAACGGACCGCTCATGCGGCAACTTTGCGGCAAGGCGACCCACAACATTCCAAAGAGCGTTGCGGAGAGTCCTATGGCAGGAATCGGTTAACGACCATCGAAGTCATCTCTCAGCCAGCGTCGCTCGGGCTCGAGCGAAGCATTGGCCCACGATGCAGCGAGCCGGTCTGCGAGATATCGGGACACCGACTTTGGCGTTAGCTTGAGGGTCCATTCCAGACACAGGGGTAACGGACCCGGCCTGTGTTCGCTAGCGCACGGACCAGCCGCGGAGCCCAGCGCCAACATGCGGTTCAATTTCCGGCGGGGTCTTTGATGCACTCACTTCTCGAATTCGGCAAGAAAGCTGCCGGCCACGAGCGTGCGATCGGTTCGTTGCGCGAGCGTACAGATGCAACGTGGGTGGAAGCCCGGCGCCTGTTTGCACAGGAATTTTCGCGGCCCGAATTGCGTGCGACAGTTCGCTCGTACCTGTCGGTCCTTACGGTGTCCAATGTGAGCGCAATCTGGCGTCGCACAGGGGCGGCCGCCAAGGGGCGTGATCCTATGACGACGAGTCTGCGTGACCCTGTGGCCGCAGTTCGGCCGCAACGGTTGTTCGACGCTGTGGAGCGGCTGTGGCGCGAGCGACCCCGAGGCCTCTATCGCAGACTCGCTCGCGGATACGCCGGGGAGTTTATGAGCCTGCTGGATTCCGCGACCGAACACTTGGAGCCCAAATTCACGAATGCCACGCGGATGCTCAAAGAGCAGCTCACCGCACAGGGTGTCAGTGTATGGGTATCGCCAGGCTGTCTCGGGGAATTCGCAAAAATCGCGAGCCTGGCAGCTGCCCGCCGGCGCCAGCCAGGTGAGCCGTACATATCGTGCTTGCGGCCAGAGATTGTGACTCACGCTCGATTCATTCGGGAGTGGACAACCTCGGATAAGCGCTTTGATCAGACTCAATGGGGTGAGCTCGTCTCGGTCGCTCGGAGATACGCGTTGCCGCGGCCATGGAAGCTGCTTGAGACAGCTGCGTCTGTGCATGCGGACAACATTGCCGTGCGAATTCCGACGCAGGGGGTCCTCAAATGCCGGATCGTAGGCCTCACCCGGGGCGCCGCCACAGCTCTGAACGTCGATGGGCGGCGTGTTGAGCGCGTTCAAGATCGAGGCGTGAACGTCGAGGGAACTATTGATCTGGTAGCGCGCATACAGATCAACGTCTGTGAACGACGCGACCCGGCACAACGAGGGGTCGCTCGCAACGCCCCTGGGGACTGTCTCATCGTGCTACCCGATGCTCTGAGGGGGTGCGGCGGCCGACCGACCTGGACCTGCACGCGTAGGAATCCCGCTGCAAGGGAGTAAACCGCAATACGGTGTCGGTGCTGCAGACTGCCGCTGAAGTCGAATTTAGATTATCTCAATGGTTCCTTGGCTTCGAGTATGAGCCCCATCAGATTCACCTGAGCGAGCGGGCGCCGGGGTCGGTCACGCGTTGCAACTACCGCGGCAGGGCGCGCAGCCGGTAAGATTGCCGATCGAAGGGCTGGCTGTCAGTAGAAGCAGCAGCGCCGGACGCGGTATCTACCCGGGGAGAACGAACGTGATACACCTTCTGTGGATGTTCGTCGTCGGGCTCGTAGTGGGCGCGGTCGCGAAGCTATTCGTGCCCGGAGTGGGACACCTGGGCATCGTGATGACTGCGGTGCTGGGCATCGTCGGCTCGATCGTCGGCGGTTTCATCGCCCGACTCTTCAGCCGGCCCGCGCCCGGGGCACCGTTCCATCCGGCGGGGATCCTGCTGTCGATCATCGGCGCAGTGATCGTGCTGTGGGCGTGGACTCACCTGGCTCACTGAGGCCGAGCAGCAGCTCGCCACGGGCTAGGGCCATCCTGAGACACAAGCAGCGCTCGAGCTGAACCGGGCGCTCCGCCTGTCGCGGGCGGGCCGAAATCCGACGATGTGATAGGATGCGCGCCCCCGATAGGGCAGGGGTCTTCGGACCGCGCTGCCTGCACGGGCCTCAAATCGGCGCGCCCGTAGCTCAGTTGGATAGAGTACCTGGCTACGAACCAGGGGGTCGGGAGTTCGAATCTCTCCGGGCGCGCCAAATTCTCAAATGTAAGGTCTCAGGACTTCGGTGACACCCCGGCAGAGGCTTTTCTGGCCAGGAGCCGCTCGTAAGGCGTCTGCCCATCGAGGGCTCCGTGGGGCCGATGATAATTGTAATAGTCCTCCCATTCTTGAAGCTTGTCGTTGAACAAGTGGATGTCGTCGCCAATGCCGTCCTTGTCGAGGAGCTGGTAAAACTCCTCTTCATCGACACGATGTGAGCGTTCGACCTTGCCGTTCAGGCGGGGTGTTTTGGGCCGAATGTAGACGTGGCGGATGTCCTGTCCCTCGAGGTGCCAGTGAAAGTTGGACTGGAACTCGGCACCGTTGTCTGTCTGGATGACCAGGACCCTGAAGGGAAGCCTGCGAATGACCTCGTCCACGAAGCTGATCGCTGACTTCTGATTGCAGACGTCGTAGATCTTGAGGACGCGGATGCGCGTGCAGTCGTCGATCGCTGTGAACTGATAGAGGCGCTTTCTAGATCCGGCGATGCGTTCCAGGAATTTTACGTCGATTTGCAGCCGGTGGCCGGGTTGTGGTTTCTCGTACCGATGCCAGGGACGGCCTGTCGTCCGACGCTTCTGGTTGGCCGGTAATCGGCCCATCCCATAGCGGATCAGGATGCGATGGGCTGTGGAGCGCGCCACCTGGATATTATGGAAGCCATGCAGGTAGCTCGCGATTCGACCGGCCCCAAATCGATACCTCTCTCGCAGGTAGAGGATCTTCGAAACGACAGCGCGAGGGGTGGTGTTGGGCGAGCGCAAAGGAGTTCGGGCTCGATCGCATAGACCGGCCTCACCGTGCCTCTTGTACCTGGCTTTCCACTTGTAAAAGGTTTGGCGAGAAAGGCCGAAGTGTCGGCAGGTCTGGGCGACCCCTCGATGCATCTCATCGGCCTGCCGCAGGAGCTTCAGCCGCCAGGTTACCAATCGATTCAGTTCATTCTTGTTCATGGGCTCCTCCTGGGATGGGAACGGAGCCAGAATGTCACCTTAGATCTGGGACTTCACAAGTGACTAATCGGTCTTTGAATCCAGAATTGATACATTCCGGCGAAAGTATCGGGATTGTCCGCTTCGAAGCGCGACCAGTTACTTAAGTTGGTCGCGGCCGGGTCGTCCGGAAAGCGCGCGCGGTACTCCCGCAACACAGGAGATTCGAGCTCAAAGCCGATAAATTGGAGCCCGGAGTCGGAAAGAAACGCCCGGATCTCATCCAGGGTCAGGCGATGCTCCTGCACGTGGAAGAGCAGATCGCGACATTCGCTGGCCGAGTAGAAGTCCGAGATCCTGCTCACCCATTGCAGCTCGGCGCTCGTGTCACCTGCCGCAAGATCGCGGCGGAAGCGACGAATGTCTTCGGGAGTGCTTGCATAGCCGCGAGCCGCAATGAGCTCGCGCGCCTTGACCACGTGCCTGCGCGCAGTCTGGCTGTAAAACCCCAAATGCATGAATCCCCCGGGCCGCAATCGAGACAGGAGGATTCGCCATCCCTGGAGCGGATCGGCCAGGTGATGCAGCACTCCAACCGCACAGATGATGTCGAAGGTACGCGCGACGTCGTCTAGCTTCAGAATGTCCGCCTGTGCGTAGTCGATGCCGGTAATGCCAAATTGCAGGGTCTTTCGTTTGGCATAGCTGATGCTGCTCAGGCTGAGGTCGACCGCCAGAATTCGCAGGCCCCGGAATCTCTGCTTGGTAATGATCGGTTGACTTCCGGTACCGCACCCGGCGATGAGTACCTCCGGCTGACTGTCATCGCGCAGGGGAGTGAACCGCACGAGCGGAAACGTTCGATGCAGCTCGTCATTGAAACGCAGTGTGGGGTCATGTATCGGCAGCCCCACCCACCGCGGGTAGGGATTCTGCTCATACTGGTCGCGCACTTGTTCGGAAACGCCGCGGCTGATCGAGGTCAACTGTTCGATGCCGGCACGCAAAGCCTGCTCTTCGAGCGGTTCGCTCACCTGCTGGAGAAGCACGCCATCGAGCGTGATTGGGTGATTGATAGCCAGTAGCCGGGCGGGGTCGGGCAGCGTGTACAAGGGGAAATAGGCCGCCACGGCAAGCACGAGTAACGGCGGGACCGGTGCCTTGCCGTCGAGCATGGCCAGCAACTTCGCGCGACAGGCAGCTGCTGCCGCCAGTTCGCTCTCGTCGCAATCGAAAATGTACTCGTTGATGAAGCATTGCCGAGCAAGCGCGGCGTAGAACCGCACAGCCGCAACGTCCGAAGGGTCGGGCGATTGCTCGCTCGCTGCAGTCTCGAGCAGGACGTGGCGTACGCAGGTCAGGAAGCGCTCGAACTCGATCGAGCTTACGGGCGCCGCTTCCAGCAGGGCGTGCAGCAAGGAGTCGGCTGCCAGCGCGGCGAGGCACCCGGCGTCGAATAACGCCGTCTTCGACGGCCGTGTGGGCCAGGCGTCGTTGACGACTCGAACGCACCGGGCAATCGACGCGTCAAGCATGATCAGACTGAGTGCGGGGCGGCAAAGTTGGTATGGAGCCGCCCATGCCTCGATGATTGCGGCCGTGAGTGGCGCGCGAATCGCTGGATCGTAGGTAAGGAATCTCGTGCGCGCGACACAATCGGCGAAGGCCGTTTTCAACCTCCAGGTCGGCGCGCGCTCGAGGCCCCGCATGGCCAGCTGCACCGCGTCCGGGGACTTGTTGAGCGCCAGAAGAACCCTCGTCAGGTCGTACAAAAAAACCTCGGATTCGGGCGCGATGGACAACGCGCGGCGAAGGCTCGCTTCAGCCGCGTCGAGATGTCCGAGGCTGCTCAACACCTGGCCCAGCGCGTGGTGCGCGGCGGCGGCGTCAGGCTGCGCATCGGTTGCCTTGCGAAAGCTGTCGGCGGCCTGTTGATGTTGCCCCTCCGCCGTCGCCAGCACGCCCAGGTTGAAGTGCGTCCCGGCGTCACCCGGATTAATGGCCAGAGCGCGCTCGTAGCTCTCTCTTGCTTCGGAAGTGCGTCCCAGGCTGTCAAGCGCATTCCCCATTGCTACGAATGCATTGGCAAAGTCAGGCTTGATGGCGACGGCACTCTGGTAGTCGTGCAGGGCACGCTCGTATTCGCCGGCGCGGCTGTGGAGGTTTCCGAGATTGTAGTGGGCCGCGGCATAGCGGGGGTCGCAGGCGATGGCGAGCTCGTACGCGCTGCGCGCCTCCTCGATTCGGGCAGTCGCCAGCAGGACGTTGCCGCGGTTCAGGTGTGCCCTGGCGCAGCGGGGATCCGCCTGGACGGCGGCGTCGTAACGTGCCATGGCCTCGGCCGCCCGTCCCTGTTCCT
>Ga0070735_10004892_pt1 | contig 11180 bp, 12 predicted proteins | sample Coa_R1_FD_66443 | JGI IMG/M metagenome (GOLD analysis project Ga0070735, IMG submission 66443) | Surface soil microbial communities from Centralia Pennsylvania, which are recovering from an underground coalmine fire - Coalmine... | ecosystem: Environmental > Terrestrial > Soil > Unclassified ... | reverse complement strand
GGGTGTGCGGGCGGTGCAGTAGATTTCTGCGCGCAGAGAACGCAAAGGGCGCAAAGAGTTCCGAAGTCATAGACGAGGAAATCCAAAATCGAAAACCCAAGAGCCAGAATCGATAGCGAGTCCCGCCTCGCGCTCATGATGCACGATAACCTGGCGAGCGGATACGGCAAGATGGGGCACGGCCTGCTGCGCTACAGCGAGGCCGAGATCGTGGCCGTGGTGGATCGCGCGGAGGTGGGGAATACGGTCGAGGGAGTGACCGGCATCGCGCGCCCCGCGCCGATCGTCGGCACGGTCGCGAAGGCGGCGGCGCTTGGCGCGGACACGCTGGTGCTGGGCGTTGCGACGGCCGGCGGCGTGCTGCCCGGCGACTGGTGGGACGAGATCGAGCTCGGCCTGCGCGCCGGCATGTCGCTGGTGAATGGCCTGCACGCCCCGCTCGCGGAGCATCCGCGTCTGAAGGCGGCGCTGCAGCCTGGCCGCTTCATCTGGGACGTGCGCCGTGAACCGGAGGGGTTGGAGAACGGCACGGGCGCGGCCCGCACGCTTTCGGCGCGGCGGGTCCTTACCGTCGGCACCGACATGGCGATCGGCAAGATGACCGCCTCCATCGAGCTGGACCGCGCGGCGCGGAGGCGCGGCCTCCGCTCGATATTCCTCGCGTCCGGCCAGATCGGCATCTGCATCTCCGGTGAGGGCGTAGCGCTGGACGCGGTCCGCGTCGATTTCGCATCCGGCGCCGTCGAGCAGCTCGTAATGCGCCACGGCGAGGGCCACGACATCCTCTGGGTGGAGGGCCAGGGCTCGATCCTCCATCCCGCCTCTACAGCCTGGCTGCCTCTCGTCCGCGGCTCCATGCCAACGCATATGATCCTGTGCCACCGCGCCGGCCAGGAGGGGATCGCGCGCCAGCCCTGGGTGAAGATCCCGCCCATGCGCGAGGTCGCCGCGCTCTACGAGGCAGTCGCGGCCGGCGCGGGCGCGCTGCCCGCCGCCCGCGTCGCCGGCATCGCCCTCAACACCCTCCACCTCGATGAGGCAGCGGCGCGCCACGCCGTCGAGGAGGCTGCAGCGGAGTCCGGCCTTCCCGCCGCCGACGTCGTCCGCTTCGGCGCGGAGCCACTGCTGGAGGCCGTGCTGGGGGACTGACGAGCGGCTGAACAGTGCTGCGGCGCGGGACCGACGTACTCGACCGAAGAGCCGCGCGGCCCTCTCTACCCGTACACGAACCCGGCGACTCGCGGATCGTTCACGAAAACCAGGTCGACCACGTCGAACGCCTGCTTCGCGACCGGCCTGCCGACGACCTCGGCCCGCTTCAGCATCGTTCCGAGCACGGCCGCGCCCTCCGCCGGCGGCTCCTCGCCGTCAATGACCATGATCTGGGGTCCGCCGGGATCGGGCCTGCAGTGCATCGATACGGTCACGCGCTCGCCAGCATCGCCTCCGCCCCAACCGCCCAGGCTGACCGTCACGGTGAGGCCCCGCTCCCGGTGCCCCTCCGTCCAGCGGGCGTAGTAGACGGCGTGCGCGTCGCCGTCCAGACGGACGTACCCCCAAACGGTCTGCGACCGGTTACCGCAGCAGGGGCATTCGCCGGTCAAATTGCTCCCGCCCAGCTCCAGCCTGAGGTCTGCCATCGATCGCCTCTCCTGCGCAGGCGAACGCCCCGCGCGCGTCGAAATCGTAACAAGTCTACCTCTCGACAGGAGCCACGGTTGCAGCAACATACCAACGAGCTCGGGCAGCCGGTCGGCGCTCCCGTGCCGGACTGGACGCCGCCGCCGCGCCCGGAGCGCGCGCCGCTCGACGGGCGGTTCTGCCGCGTAGAGCCGCTGCACGCCGCCGCGCACGCCGCATCGCTCCATGAAGCCAACCGGCTCGACGCCGACGGCCGCACCTGGACCTACCTCGCCTACGGACCGTTTGAAACGCTCGCGGCCTACCGGGCCTGGGCCGAGGCCGCGCAGCGGAGCGCAGATCCGCTCTTCTTCGCCGTCGTGGATCGCCGGACCGAACGCGCCGTCGGCATCGCCAGCTATCTGCGGATCGATCCGGCGAACGGTTCGATCGAGATCGGCCATCTCCACTTCTCGCCGCTGCTGCAGCGCACGCCCGCCGCCACTGAGGCCCTCTTCCTGCTCATGGACCAGGCCTTCCGGCTCGGCTACCGCCGGCTGGAGTGGAAGTGCAACGCTCTGAATGCTGCTTCCTGCCGGGCTGCGGCGCGGCTGGGCCTGCGCTTTGAAGGAGTTTTCCGCCAGGCTACGGTAGTTAAGGGCAGGAATCGCGACACGGCGTGGTACGCCGCGATCGATCGCGACTGGCCCGCCCTCCGCGCCGCGTTTGTCCGCTGGCTTGCGCCGGCCAACTTCACCGACGAAGACCTGCAGATCCAGGCGCTCAGCGATCTGACGGCTCCGCTGCTCAAGGATACCAAATGACCGCACCGGCGCCGCCTGCCCCGAATGAGATAGAGCGCTCCGTTGTCCGAACGCTGACGTGGCGGCTGCTGCCGTTCCTGGCGCTGCTCTACATGTTCAATATTCTTGACCGCAATAACGTCACGCTGGCAGGCCCTTCGCTGCAGAAGGACTTGAACTTCAGCAACACCGTTTACGGCTTCTGCGGCGGTCTTTTCTTCGTCGGCTACTTCCTGCTGGAGGTGCCGAGTAACCTGATCATGGAGCGGGTCGGCGCGCGCCGCTGGATCGCGCGGATTATGATCACGTGGGGCGCCATCTCGGCCTCCATGATGTTCATCCGTACGCCCTTCAGCTTCGGAGCGCTTCGCATCCTGCTCGGCATGGCGGAGGCCGGGTTCTTCCCCGGCATCATGCTCTACCTCACGTACTGGGTGCCCAGATCGGCGCGAGCGCAGGTGATCGCCCGATTCCTTGCGATGACCGCCTTCGTCGGAATCGCCGGAAACCCGCTGAGCGGCGCGCTCCTGCGCATGAACCACGTACACCACCTCGCGGGATGGCAATGGCTGTTTCTCCTGGAAGGAATTCCATCCATCCTGCTCGGCCTCCTCGTATGGGTCGTGCTGCCGAACAGCCCTGAGACCACGAGCTGGCTCACCTCGGAACAGAAGCAGTGGATCGCATCGTCGCTGGAGCGCGAAAACACCAACGTGCACCTCGTGCATCACAAGTCGGTATTCGCAACGCTCAGGGATCGGCGCGTTCTGCACGTCTGCCTGATATTCCTGATCACGTCGATCGGCGGAAACTGCGCTGGCTTCTTTGCTCCGAAGCTGATCATATTCCGCAGCGGTATGACCTGGCCGGACTGGTTAGTGGCGAACTGGCTGACGGTGCCGGCGATCTTCGGAGTGATCGCCATGGTTTTGGCTGCCGGCCACTCCGACCGCACAGGCAACCGCAAGATGCATGTTGTTGCGGGGTACTTCCTGGCCGGATGCTGCTATCTCGCCTTTATCATCGCGCCGACGCCCGAGCTGATCATCCTCGCGATGGCGGTCAATACGCTGGGCGAGCGCGTGGCGGCCGGCTCCTACTGGGCGGTCACCACGAATCTGCTCGGCTCCCGGTCCGCCGCGGGTGGAATTGCGTTCATCAACTCCGTCGGCAACCTCGGGGGATTCATCGGGCCGTGGATGATGGGGATCCTCCTCGATCGCAGCCACGGAAACTTCACCCCGGGGCTCGTTACCGGCTTCGTATTCATGATGGGCGGCGTCGTTGCCTCGCTTCTGCTGCCGCGCCGCGCGCCCGAGCACAGCGCGCCGCCGTGGCCGGATGCGCCGCCGGCGGAGTCCGAGCCCGTGTCTGTCCCCTAGCGGCGGCGACAATCAAGCTGGCTCGGGCAGGTCGAGGGCAGCGCGACGGCGACTCAACGTATGTGCAGAGTCCACCTTCGCCCCGCGGCGCGAGGCTTGCGGGTCCAGACGCAATGGGGGCCGACCCGAACGGACCGGCCTCCATTGCAAACGCGAATATCGCCTCGGCCAACATCTCAGTCCGTCAATGTCTGCGAGTGCATCGTAGCCGGAACCATGGCGGCGGTCGCGGCGGTAACGGTCTGCATCATAAGCATCTTGCGCTCGGACTTCAGGCTCGTGGTCGGACTCAGGCCACACTCCTCGGCGATTACCTGCGCCGCCCTCGACCGCTCGTTCTGGTCGCGCTGCATAAGTCCAGTGAACAGGCCGTCCCAGTCCGCCTTCCAGCCATTTTTGAAGTCCGTCCGCATTCCGAGGCGCGCGCATGCACGCACGTATCGCGCCTGACTCACGTCGCGCTGGTTCCGCTCAAGGACCGAGAATATGTCGGCACGGCTGGTGGTTGGGCTCTGAATCGCGACGGCAACCTGGGACAGCACCTGCTCTTCCGCCTCGCGGCGGGCGGACTGAACGCCGTTGCAGTACATGGCAAAGGCTGGCACGCCTATCGCCGCGATCCAGACGACCGCCTGCAGGACAGGCGACATTCTCAACGTTGGTGTCAATGGAGACGATTGTTTCGTACTGCTGCGCATACTGTGCCTTTCACGGGATTGGCTCACGTTCGGTGGGGGTTTCCCGATCTTATTGACGCAGTAATTCTACAATGCGAAACGAGTCGCGGCTTCTCCGTAATTGCGCAATTCCAGCTCGCCTGTGGGAACTGGAATGGCAACGGCCCGCGGCCCCCGCAATTGCGCGAGGACCGCGGGCCGCCACCAGCAACCAGGAACCAGCAACCTGCAGCTAGGAACCAGGAACCAGCAACCGCAACCCGCTACCGCCCGATGAACTGCAATCCCTGGTTTGCGGCCTGCAGGGAGTATCCGGTGAACTCCGCGGCGTCGCCGAGATAGCTGCCGTTCGGCGCTCCCATCGACTGCAGTTGCTGCAGAGCCTGCTGAAGCTGCTGCATACCGGCTTGCATCCGCGCATTGCTCGCGGCGATCTGCTGGACCGTATAGCGCGAGCGGGCGGCGTTGGCGCCCTTCGGAACGCGCGCCGCGCGCTGCGCCGCGGGCAGCCGGCCGGCGATCGCAGCCGGATTCGGCGCTGACCGGCCGGATGCCGCGAGCCCGGCATCCCGCACTTCGCGCGCCGCCATGCGTGCCAGCTCGATCGCACGGTGCCGGTGGCCGTCATAAATCGGCAGCGCGCTCTCCATCTCCTTCGCGGCGGCCTCCAGAGTCTGGTGAATGGTCCTAAGGGGCGAGACCGCAGCTCCGCGCGCCGCAATCACGCGCCGCGCGGCGCCGCGCCGCGCCTGCTGCTGCGCCGGGGCCGGCGCCATGGCGACCATTAGCGCGATGACCGCCACGGCAGCTGTCATAAACGCGCATAGCTTCGACAATCGCATCATTCCCTCCAAATCTTGCAGCGACGACGCCGCGCAACCGCAAAGCCCGCATCCGCCGCGCTGGAAACTGTCCCCATATTCGGCCGGGCGAATTGGGGTTTCAGACGCGGCGTCGGACCAAAAGTTCATGTCTCATTGCCGATGGCGATTGTCAAGGCGGCCCCGATCGCCGACTGCCTAGTTGGTCGCCGGCCGCTCGCCGGCGGCGTCCAGACGGCGCTTCGCCTCCGCGTATACCTCCGGCGACAGCGGCCCCTTCGCCGCGGCGGCGATGTTCTCGTCCAGGTGCTCCGGAATCAGCGTGCCGACGATCGTCGTGTGGATGTCCCGATGCGACAGCAGGAATCGCAGCAGGAACGCGGAGCGTGACTCACCCGGCTCGCGCAGCTCGTCGAGCTTGCCAGCCTCGAACTTCGCCCATCGGTCCGTGTTGCCGAGTCCGACCCCGGGCTCGCCGCGGGCCACACCGCCTCGGTCAATGACTCCCGCGCCGGCCCGCGCCGCGTCCGAGATGACGTTCTCATGCTGGCGCTCCAGACCGGAGTAGGGGATCTGGAACGCGTCGAACACGCCCCACTGGATGTAGGTCGCGATGTGTGGCAGCGTCGATGAGCAGCCGATCCAGCGCGCCTTCCCCTGTTGCTTCATCTCCTGGAGTACGCTGACCAGGTCGCCCTGCTCGCACTGCTCCACACTCGGATTGTGGAGCTGGATCAGGTCTACGCAGTCGGTGCGCATCCGCTCCAGGCTCTCGTGCAGCCCGCGGAACAGGTTCTCCCGCGTCCAGACGTGCGGCGTCTCGTCCGTATGCTCGTCTTTGCGCACCACGGTGCAGCCGCACTTGGTCGCGAGGTAGTATTCGCCGCGCCGACCGCTCATGTACCGGCCAATGAACTCCTCGCTGCGTCCGTAGTCGTTCGAGGTATCGATGAAGTTTATCCCTGCGTCCAGCACGGCGTTCAGGATCTTGCTCGCCTGGTCTTCGGTCACGGGCCGTCCGCCCCAGATCCGCGACCCCCGCACCTCCATGGCGCCGTATCCGAGCGCGGTCACCTCCAGCCCGGTCCGCCCCAGCGTCCGTCGTTCGAGCCCTGCCATCTCTATTCTCCTTGAACCATGTAGTGCCACGATGGACCAAGCGGACCAAGTGGACGCAGAGGACCAACCAACAACCAAGAACCAGCCACCAGCCACCAGCCACCGACTAACAGCTATCGCGCCTCCTCCGGGCTGTGCTCCCGCAGCCAGACGCGAAGCGGCACGTCTTCGTCGGTCGGCGTGTAGAAGCCGTTGCAGTTTACGCCCCAGCCCAGCATCTGCCGCCGAATCGGATCACATTGGGGCCACAGCGACTGCACAGTCATGTCGTCCTTCGTGCGGATCCAGCGGTAGCCGTACCCATAGAACAGCACCTTGCGCGTAACGTCCGACCAGTTCGGGCTGGCCGCGTGCCAGAGCCGGCGGTCGAAGAAGACGGCAGTGCCCGGCTTCGCCAGCACCGGCACGGCGCCTGCCGGCTGGCCGAGGCCATCGGCGGACCGCGCAATCGAGTCGTTCAGGTGGCTGTTCGGCACTACCCAGAAGTTGCCGCGGCCGGGCTCGCTCGTGTCCGATAGGAAGTAGGCCACCTTAAGCGAGAGGCGAGGACGCGGGCTGCTCTCGATTTCGGCGTTTACCCTCCCGCTGTCCTGGTGCCAGCCGAACGTCTTGTCGTCCCGCGGTTGCCCTGATGGCGGGGTCACGATCATGTGGGCGTGATAGAGATAGATGTTCCAGCCCAGCAGTCCCCAGACCTTGGGGAGTACGCGGTCGTAATCAACGAGGTCCTGAAAGAGCGGACTGTCCGGTATGAAGTTGGGATAGAACAGGGATTTGCGCGGATCGTGGCTGGACGCCAACTTTGCGGCAAAGGTTCGGTCGGTCAACTCCGTTAACGCGGCGATCTGGCCGGCCGTCAGCACGACCGGTATCTGCAGGAGTCCGGTTTCGTTGAAGGTGCGCCGCTCCTCCACGGTCAATCGGTATCGCAAACAGCTCGGGTCCATCGCTCCTCCTCCGTCGACGGTTCAGCGATGTCTTTCCGCCGCCCTTCGGCAATCTCCTGCCGCGGACGGGGCGCCGGTGGGCGTCTTCGCCCCCGTCCCGCCCATAATCGAAACTTAACATAGGCGCTCCGAAATATAACATTCGGATAACAAGGGCTTAACATACCAATGGAATCATAGTATTGGGCTTGCAGGGTCGCGCACCGGACGGTGCGCCAGGCTGCGCGCCGACCGGTCTCGGCCGACTGCACCCTTGAATTCGGATTGACGAGAAAGTCGTCGAGGGAGAACCAAGATCATGCCGAACGCGAAACGCTCGCATCGGACCGGGGCCTTTACGTTGATCGAACTGCTCGTGGTGATCGCGATAATCGCGATCCTCGCGGCGATCCTGTTCCCGGTCTTCGCGCAGGCGCGCGAAAAAGCACGGTCCGCATCGTGCCTCAGCAACACCAAGCAGATGGGGCTGTCAACAGGGATGTACGTCCAGGACTATGACGAGCAGTTCTACCCCCATAGGTTCAACTGTCCGGGCGGGTCCGCGTGCAACCCTCTCATGGTCGAGAACGGGGGACAGTTCGCGGGAATCACCGGCGCGGCGCAGCAAAAGATCTTCTGGATCAGCCTGCTGCAGCCCTATGTGAAGAACTACCAGGTGTTCGTGTGCCCGTCGGAGCCTGGCGGCTGGTTCGGCCTCAACAAGGATGGCGTGCAGTGCGGCGGGTCCGCCAGTAACTCCGCGGTCGGCTGCGGCGGCGTGGGCTATGGCGGCGAGAATAGCTACGGCCATAACGATGGCTGGCTGAGCCCGGCCGGAGCCTTCAACAATAGCGCGGGCCAGCCGGCCAGCATCGCGCTCGCAGGAGTACCGCGCGTTGCCAGCACGATTATGATGGCCGACGCCAGCTACTACGGGGCCGGGCCGGATATGACCAACGAGAGCGGCCTCCGTCAGACCAACAACTGCGCAACCGCCAACTGCTCCGCCGAAATCGCCTATCTAAACAGCCAGGGCGGCCAGTACGTATCCTACTGGAAGAACGTCGGCAATGCGAACTGGAGTTGGGGTGGCGGCACGCTGACCGGCGCGGCGGCGATTCCCCGCGGAAAGCTCCGGCACGCCGCGCAGATCAACTGCCAGTTCGTGGACGGCCACTCCAAGTCGATTCCCTACAATCGCGTGGTGGGCGATGTCTGTCTTTGGACGACGGATGCGGAAGGCGCGCACCCGGCCTGCAATTAAGCGACCGCGGACGCTCGCCGATCGGCAGCACAATCGATGATCGGGCACGATTAAGCGGGCAGGGAGCAATATCCCTGCCCGCTTAATCGTGCAATTCCGCCCGTAAAGGTGTATCGCGTACGCCGTGTGCCGGCGTGCCCGTAGTCGTCCCTATCCGGAGGCAAGGAATTGCCGCATGGCTGCCTCCAGTTGCGGGACGAGGCTCTCCGCGCTTACCGGCTTGACGATGTAGCCGCAGATGGGAATATCGGCGGTCCGCTGGCGATAGATGTCCTGGCTGAAGGCTGTCAGCATCACCACACACACGGGGGTTTCGGCTAATATGCTTCGCGCTGCGTCGATCCCGTCGATCTCGCCCGGCATACGGATATCCATCAGCACCAGGTCGGGCCGCTCGCGCAGCGCCGTCTCGATGCCCTCAGCGCCTGTGGACGCGGTCCCGACCACGATAACGCGCGCGCTTCGAAGGATTCGTCTGAGCTGAAGCTGCGTGATGCCTTCGTCTTCAACGATAACGGCACGGCGCCCGTTTAGAAACGAATCCGGCCCGTCTGAGTCGGGCTCTGCAAATCTGCGATGGCCCGGACCGTCAGAATCGCGTGCAGCGGCGTTGAACCTTACTTGCACGACGCGCTCCCAGGCTCGACGTCGAGGCCGGCGTCCGCGCCGAGGGCGAACCGGATCTCCACGCACGCACCGCCGTTATCCCCATTCCGATAGCTCGTGGCGCCACGCAGGTCGACGCGCGCAATGTTCTCGATCAGGTCCAGGCCGGTGTTCGCGGAGATCGCCGGATCGAAGTCCATCGGAAATCCTGGACCGTTGTCGCTGACCGTTAGGAGTGAAGAGGAGTAGGCGTCCGCGAGCTGATTCCACAGCTCTTCCAGACGGATGGCCTCGGCGCGGCGGCCATCGCTCCACAGCAGGCCGACCATCTCGCCGAAGGCGCGAATACGGCGCTTGTCCGTCGGAGCGCTCTCCAGCAGCCGTCCTACCGTGGCGTAGAACAGGTCCGGGTCCGGAGCCCCGTCGCGCATGAACTCGGCAAGCGTCTCCGCCGCGTCGAGCGCCGGATACTCGCCCAGGTCGCGGGCCGCCCCGACGTCGATGCCGTGCTGTTCGAGCTGCGCTTCCAGGGCCTCCCGATGCGCCGACGTCGCGATAACGAGACAGCGGTCGCCCGCGTCGAGGCCGCCGGCGACGAATCCGGCGAGAGAGCGTATGAGACTTGCGTCCGTCTCGTAGAACTGTACGATGTGATCTGGAACCGCGACATCGGTCCAGTCGGTGAGGCGCGGCGAGTAGTCACCCGGTGATCCGGTGAGGTTCGGCGGTGTGCCGGCAGAGGAAAACAGGGACGGCACCGTAATTGTTTCCATGCCTCCAATACGCGCGAGGTCTAACTTTCGTTCACGGCCCGCCGCCGTCGCCGGAAGTGCGGAGGAGCAAGACTCTTGCGACGGACCGTGAACGCGCTGATCAGAGCAATCTGTTCGCCGGCTTACTCCAGGGTGCAGCCGAATACACGCGCGGCCGCTTGAATCTGGTCGGCGAAGAACTTGCCGCCCTCCAGCGACGCCAGACCGGAGAGCGCGGAGCGAACGCGAGCCTCGGCGCCGCCATCCTCCGGGTGAGCGACCAGCCCCGCCAGGGACGCGAAGCCCTTGCAGAGCAGCCGCTCCGCCTCCACGCCGGCGGCCTCCGCGAATCGCGCCCCGTGGCCGTAGTGCTCGATCGCCTCATCGTGGCTTAGCCGGGCCAGAGCCTGCCCTGCAAGCATCCAGTGTCCGCGCGAGAGCGGCAGGTCGCCTTTCTCCAGCTCTTGAGCAAGCCGCAGGTTCGTCCGCGCGGCGTCGTATCCGACGGCGATGTCCGACGCCGAGATCTCGATGCCCGGCTCATCCCATCCCGGCCAGGTGAACGAGGCGATGTCGTAGCACGCGCCCTTGGCCTCACTCCGCAGGGCATTCCGGCGCTCGGGATCGCCCTCCGCTGCGGTCAGGCCGTGCTGCGCAGCCGCACGGAGCGCCGCGACGCTGCCCGGCAAGTCCTTCACCTTCCAGTAGAGGTGATTGCCCAGGCCATGGAGCCGCCTTGCCGCGTCCAGCGGCTCCGACTCGGCAACTATTCGCTCGACCACCGCAAGCACGTCACCCTCCGCGACGCGCCCTGCAAGCGCCTCTACAGAATCAAACTCGCCGCTCATTTTCGCAGCCCCCCTCGTCGATAGTATCGCCGCACACGATTCCTCCACGAAAATTGATTCGTCGCGGCCAAAGTGCCATACTTCATTGCAGCAAGAGATTTCAACTAGATCCCAACCCGGAGGGTGTCAAGTGACGGTTGCGCTCACGGTTGTTGCGGCTGCGCTCGTTCTTGCCGTGATGGGTATCGGCGCATGGTGCGGCGCGGGCGTCGTGATCCTGCTCCGACGCTCCGTGTATCCGGTGCGTGTGACCCCGCGCATGCCCGACTCGCTTCGTGCCGCCGGCGGAATGGACGTGCGGTTCCCGGCGGCCGGAGACGGCCCGATGCTTTCCGGCTGGTACGTGCCCGCGGCGCGGCCCC
>Ga0070735_10004891_pt1 | contig 11182 bp, 11 predicted proteins | sample Coa_R1_FD_66443 | JGI IMG/M metagenome (GOLD analysis project Ga0070735, IMG submission 66443) | Surface soil microbial communities from Centralia Pennsylvania, which are recovering from an underground coalmine fire - Coalmine... | ecosystem: Environmental > Terrestrial > Soil > Unclassified ... | reverse complement strand
CACACGAGAATTGGTCTCCAGGGGGAGTCGATAATACAATCTCTCCACGATCCTGTCTATAAGGTAGAGGTGGCAGTCAGGGAGCGCAGTGACGCCGCTTACAGCCTTGCTATGTGCTTATGTATCTGTAGCTTACGATGAGCACCTCCCGGGGGAGCTCGCTTTCCACAGCCCAAATGGGGAATTTCCTGCTAAAAACCTGAAATCTAAGTGAAAACCAATACGGACAGATAGCCGAGGATAGCGCCGAGTAACGCGCCGACGATGACGTCGGTGAGGAAATGCATCCCCACAATAATGCGCGAGATGGCGATGAGCGCAGCAATGGCTAACAAGCAGGGCTGACATTGAGGATAAAAGCTGCCGACGGCGACGGCGATGGCGAAAGAAGTCATGGCGTGGCCCGAGGGAAAGGAAAAGCGGTCCGGCGGCGTGATCACGGCCCAACAATGCGGTTCGATTTCGCAAGGGCGGCGACGACGGCTGAAAGGCTTTATGCGCTGAAAGATCAAGATGGCCACCAGGGCGGAAAGAGCGCCGGCAAAGAATGCGCGGTAACGATCGTGCCCGCCGCAGATGAGGATAAAGATACCCAGCGAATACCAGAGCCAGCCATTGCCCAACCGGGTCATCATCAGCATAAGGATTCTGATGGGACGCGGCGCCCGCCAGCGATGCAGGCGGCGCATCAATCGCAGATCGCGCTGTTCGATAAAGCCCCACAGCACCCTAGCTACGGCCATGCGCACACCTCCGCGGGACGGCTCATCAGGGATTCCATGGATTCCGCGCCAGGCCGCGAGGAGCCGACTCGAGCGCTCCAGCGACGAGCGAACAAGCCTTCGTCGACGAAGGTGGCCAGAGTGGCCAGCGGCACGAGCAGTGCGAGCGGACTGAACACCAGCGTCCAGGGCCGCTCCTGAAACATCTTTGATGTGATGCAGAGAACGTCGCGGGTCAAGCGGAAATAGCCGCCGCTGGTTCCGTGAAGGAGCGCCGCCTTGGCTCGGAGCCCGGCGAGATATTCGTCCTTATTGCGCGCTCCGGGAACTTCCGTGTAGGCGGAGCCCAGAGAGGGCAGCACGTGAGAATCGCTTCCGGCCAAACTGGATTTGCCCAAGCGGCGCGCCAGGCGCGCGGCCTGACGGTTATGGAACGCGGGCATCTGGCCGCTGAGAGATTCCATGGCGGGAACGTGGGCTTCCAGCCATGCGAAATCGTCGGCGCTGCGGCGTCCGGTAAGGCTGGAAAAAATGTGATTGAAGCTGAAGAGCAAGCGCCGCTCCGTGAGATAGACGAGCAACCGAACAAAGTCGTCGCGGCGACGCTGAATCTCGACGTGCTGGCGCTCGGTGACGTCGTAGACGCCGATGTGCACGGTGGTACCGCTGGGCATGCGGCAGGTGACTTCTTCGCTGACGAAGAAATCCGGATAGCCGCGCAAAGCTTCGGCGGCCCCTATGGAGTCATGGTCGGTGAGCGTGACCAGGTCCATGCCCTTCTGTTTGAGGATTGCGTAGACTTCACGCGGATCGTTGTAGGATTCGCGGCAAATGCGGTTCAGCAAGGGGACAGTGCACATCCCCGAGTGAATGGAGTGGACGTGCAGGTCGCATTTCATCGCATACCAGCATGGAACGCCAATGTTACAGAAATGATACTGCCCCAATAAAGTGCAGTGACATAAACCTATCGGGTAATAGTTCTTTGCATTAACTGTCTAGTGATCAAGCTGCGTCGTCGCGCGATTCGCGTGGGAGAATTGGCAACCGATGAAGCGCATCGCGTTTGTCTACTTCGATGCGGGAGGGGGGCATCGAAATGCCGCCATGGCTCTGCAAGCGGCAATCCAGCAGTCGGACCGGCCCCTGGAAGTACAACTCGTAAATCTGCAAGAGATACTCGATCCAATCGACATCGTTCGCCGCGCCACTGGACTACGGATCCAGGACGTCTATAACCGCATGCTTCAGAGTGGCTGGACCCTGGGCAGCCCGCAATTGATGCGCGTGCTGCAAGGCGTCATTTGGATGTATCACGGAGAGACGGTCAAGCTGCTGGAGAAATATTGGCGGGAGTCCACGCCCGATCTGGTAGCTTCACTCGTGCCTCATTTCAATCGCGCTCTTTGCGAGAGCCTGCGCAAGACCTCTCCTTCAAAGCCATTCGTGACCATTCTGACGGACATCGCGGATTACCCACCGCATTTCTGGATCGAAAGACAGGAGCAATTTCTGGTTTGCGGCTCGGAACGCGCCGTGGAACAGGCGCGTCAATTGGGGCACGCCGAGGAGCGGATATTTCAAACCTCGGGGATGATCTTGAATCCTCGCTTTTACAATTACTCTCCCATCGATCGCCCGGCCGAAAGAGTCAAGCTGGGCCTTTCCGCTTCGCGAATGACCGGGCTGGTTCTTTTCGGAGGCCAGGGGGCTCGCCGAAAGATGCTGGAAATCGACCGGCTGCTGAGCCAATCCGGGCTCCCAATTCAACTGATTTTGATCTGCGGAAAAAATGAGCGGCTGGTCGGGGAGCTGCGCGTGCGGCAGCGGCCGATGCCACGATTCATCGAGGGCTTCACCACGAATGTGCCCTATTATATGCAGCTCGCCGATTTTTTTATCGGCAAACCGGGGCCAGGAAGCATATCCGAAGCGCTGGCCATGGGCTTGCCTGTGATGGTGGAAAGGAATGCCTGGACCCTGCCCCAGGAACGCTACAATGCGGAGTGGGTGCGAGAAAAACAGGTGGGCATGGTGGTGTCCAATTTCGACACCGTTGCGGGCGCCGTCGCCGACATGCTCGAGGGGGAAACCTTCCAACGGTTTCGCTGCAATGCCAAGAAGACGCACAATCGCGCTTTGTTCGAAATTCCTGAAATCCTCAGCCGAATTCTGGAGAGTTCCCAGAATTAGGATGCCCACGCTCGTCAGTCCCTGCCTGCCAAAATGGTGCTTGCATGCTTGATGAAATTCGCGAGGCGCTGCTGATTTTCAATCCGGCGGCGGGGCGGGCGCGAGGCATTCGAGACGGGGCGCTGGAACGCGCTCGCCGGGTGCTGGCGCGGCATAGCATCGATTCGGACCTGGCGCCCACCGACGGACCCGGCTCGGCCCAGGAACTGGCGCTGCAGGCGGTGCGCTTAGGCAGGCAGATGGTGATCGTCTGCGGAGGCGACGGCACGCTGAACGAAGTGGTAAATGGGCTCGCGGGAAGCACGATTCCCCTGGCCTTGCTGCCGGCGGGAACAGCGAACGTCTTTGCCAAAGAGATCGGCGTGCCCTGGAACATCGAACGAGCGGCGTCACTCATTCGATCCAGCCACCTTCGCCGGATCGCCTTGGGCCACGTAACCGCAACAGAAGCCGAGGCGGGCCGCTATTTTCTCTCGCTTGCCGGCGCCGGGCCTGACGGGGCCATCGTGCGCGCCGTAAGCCAAACTCTGAAAACTCATACCGGGACAGGTGCGTTTTGGGTGGAGGGATTCCGGCAGTTGGCGGTTTACCGCTTCCCGAGATTCCGCGTGATTCTCGAAAACGAAAGCTCCGAAGTTACGCTGCTGATTGTTGGCCGGACCAAGCACTATGGCGGCCCATTGCAAATCACGACGCGCGCCGATCTTTATGGGAACGACTTCGAGCTAATGCTGTGTTCGGCCGATAACCGCTGGAAATATCTCACCTATGTTCCGCTGCTCCTGACGGGGCGGCTAAGGCGCGCACGCGAGGTGCGATTTCTCAGGTCCGCGGCGATGCGCTGCGAGCCCCTGGAGGCGAATCCGATCTGGGTACAAGTGGACGGCGAGGCGGCCGGGCGGCTGCCGGCCGAATTCCGAATTATTCCCGATGCTTTGAGCCTGGCCGTTCCCGACAAACCCCACAGGTAAATTCAGGCGTTTTCCTCACACCCCCCATACATCTTTTGGAGGCTTCTCACGTTCCAACGCACCAGCCCTTTTTGGGGGCGTAATCCACACGTAAGCAAACGGAGTCGGAGCAAATTCCCCGCCGTCCAGGGCAAGGAGTTCCGGCTGCTATTTGCCTACTTACTTAGGGGAGGTCAGCTCATGCATCGCATGTGGGTCGTTACAATGTTCGCGCTACTGCTGTCTTTCGGGGTCGAACAAAGCGTCAAAGCCCAGGAAGTCCTCGTGCCGGCAGGCACCTTGCTCCGCTGCACCGTGGATGAACCGAACTTCTCACCCGCTACCGCCGATGTAGGCGATCCGATTCTCTGCCATCTGAATGGCGTGCAGGAGTTTGGCCGCGTCGCCTTTCCACGTGGCAGCTATCTGGAAGGGCACTTGGAAGCGGCCCGCGAGCCGGGCCACTTTTGGGGTAAAGGATATTTGAAGCTGGAGTTCGATAGAATCGGGCTGCCAAACACAGACGTGCCGGTACCCAGCAAAGTGGTGGCGTTGCGGAGCTACCATGTCGATAAAGAGGGCGCCATCGACGGGAAAGGGCATGCCAGGCGCGATGTGGTTGAATGGCTATTGCCCCCACTGTGGCCGTGGAAGGTGTTGACTTTGCCTCTGCGCGGGCCGCAGCCAGCGCTCAAGGGCGAATCGCAGCTCACCCTTCGCGTGATGGAGGACATCGTTGTCCCAAGATCGGCGATGCTGCAGCCTGGATGGCACTATTTCGGCGAATCGTCGGCCTTGCAACCATCCAGGGAGGCAGCTCCTGCGTCTTCCAAAGATGCCAACCCGGTTCCGCAGCCCGCCGCGGCTCAGCCGATGCAGCGTCCCATGCCAGCAGCGGCACGAGCGCAAACGGTTAGCGATGTGGCGCCGGAAAGAGCATATGGCTCGTCCCGGATCACATTCCTCGCGCTCAAATCCGACCAGACTTATGCCGTTGCGCACTATCGGATCGACGGCAAGCAGGTCAATTACGCGCTCGCCAGCGGGGAGACCGGAGCGATTGGCGTCAGCGAGGTCGATTGGATAAGGACTTCTCAGCTCAACGCCCAGCGCACACAAGCGGCGCCAGGCGTAGCGATCGCGCAGGCGCGCTAGGCTACACGAAAGGTTACTTAGTTCTGAGGGGGGTTGGGCTGATTCTGAGGCTCGCCCCCTGGCATAGACGGGTTCGTGTTTTGAGGTCCGGTGGGACTACTGCCGAACGGTCCACCCGGGACATTGGTTAATCCGTTAGCACCGGGCGGCACGGAACTGCCATTGGGCGCTGCGCCTTGCTGTAACGGAGCATTCAGCCCCGGAATGGCAAGCTGCTGCCCAGGCACGCCGCCATTGGCGTTCATCAGCGGGTTCCAGATAAACTCCCACTCGAAGTATGTCTTGCCGCCCTGATAGACGGCGATCGAAGGCTGCTTGACTTTGCTGGCCACACCGATGACCGACCCGCCAAAGACGGGCGAGTCCACGGCCGCGAGCGGCGCGGGTTGCGTGGAGCTGAATAACGAGTCTTGTGAACCATTGGGCGAGTTCTGGCCATTGGAACCTGCACCCGCTTGCGGCGCGCCGGGAACCTGGTTCGGCTGCGCAGCGCCTTGCTGGCCGGGCGCGGCACCCGGTTGGCCGGCGGCGCCGGCCTGCGCGCCTGCCGCTTGATTTTGATTAATCCCGCCGAAAAGCTGGCTGGCGAAGCCGGCCGCGCCTCCAGGCAATTGTCCCGCGAACGCGGCGGCGACAGCCATCTCCTGCAAAGTGTGATAATGAACGCTGCCGACGAGCTGTCCGCTGCCGGTCACATAGATGAGCCGCCAGCTGCCGTCCGCCTTGTTCATCGGCTCCTTATAGGCCTTGCGGAGGTAATGGACGCCTGCGGCATTGGCTTTGGTGAGGTCTTCGAGACTCGATGGGTACTTGCCGTTCTTCTGGTAGTAAAGGCGAATGGCTCGAACATACTGATTGCCGCGCCAAATCGCCTCCTGCTCGCGCAACCGGCGGCCCTCGGTAAGCACATTGGGGGCGGCGACGGCCGCGAATAACAGCAGAGACGCTACCAAAAAAATCGCGAGCAACAACGCGTAGCCCGCTTCCCCGCCGCCAGCAAAGATCGAGCGCCTGGTTCTCACGACGGGTTGGGCTCCTCCATCGTCAGGGTCGCGCGGCGCCCCGAACTGATCTCTTCCAACTCGACGCTGCTATTGCCGATCTGCACTAACCGGTAACGTCCCATTAAGACCTCGCCGACCCCGAGAATATCTACATTCTCGCCTTCCATAAAGAACGCGCGGCGGGTGCCTGTCAGGGAATCCGTAACATAGCCGTAAAACGTAGCCGGTATCACCAGAGGCGGCGGACCCGCTGGAGCCGCTGGAGTGGAGGGCATCGGAGCGGCTATGGGAGAGGGCACCGTCGCGGTCACGGGCGGGGGCGCGGAAGAGGTAAAGATATTCCTGTGCGAACCGCTGTATTGCAGCTTCTTCAAGCGGTCCAACAGGTCGAGCCTCAAGGCCGGGTTATCCACCGCGATAGGACGAAAATCATCGGCTCTCGAAACTACCGGAGCGATCTCGGGGCTTCGGTTACCCCTGTAAAGGACCAACAAAAACAGGACCGCGAGTCCGATCAAAAGGGCGATTTTGCGGCGGTTGGACATGATTCAGGCGCGGAAATACGTGCGGAGTTGGAGATTCAACTTCAATTGCCCTCCCGAACCAGATGCCAACGACAGCCCATCGAGAACATAAAATGTATCCGAGTGTTGTAAATCGTTGATGAATCGAACCACGCTGGAATAATCTCCGTCGATAATCCCGGAGATCTCCACCTCCGTAACCCCTCTCTTATCAGCCTCGTGCTGGTGAAAATTCAGGTTTTCCGTTTGTATTCCGGCATTGCGCGAAAGAGAACCGAGATCGGAGACGACCGAGGAGTACCCGGATCCAATGGGCCTGAAATTCTGCTTGAAGAAACTGTCGCACTGCTGCTCCACTTGAGGCATCTGCTTGCGAATCGTCTCCGCACGCGCGATATCGGCGGCCACCAAGGCATGCTGCCGCTTCAGTGTGTTCAACTCCGCTTGCGGAGCGCGCCGCGCATCGGCCATCTGCCAGGTGATTCCGGCCAAGGCAATATCCATCGCCACGACAACGCCGAGAATCACGCGAATGATCGTTTTTGTAGTCTGGGACATAGTCTATGAGTTCGAATACCGCGCATTGATCGCCATGACCACTTGGTCGGTATCTCCGGCTTTCCCCGTGCGCGCTTCGCCCAAAACCTGGATATCGGAAAACGCGCGAGAATCCTCAAGGGACTTCAAAAACTTCAACTTGCCCTCGTCCGTTCTCGCTCCGATGGTCAATTTCAGCTCCAAGTGATCGCTCGCCAGCCTCGGCTCAATACTTACAATCCTCACACCATCCGGCAAGTTGCGTTCCAGATCCATGAAGATTTGTGTCCAGGGGAAGGCGCGTTGTGCGATCAAGCCGTTCAGGAAGGCAGAAAGCTCTCGGCGCTGAATGGTTTCCGGACGATTGAAGAATGTCTCCAGATCGGTGCGCCGCCGCCGCAGCGCTTGCATATCGCTTTCCGTCCTGGCCTCCTCCGCTCGTATGGTGGTATTGGAGCGCCGCACGCTGTACACATTCCAGGAGAGAAGGGCCATGGCTATCAAGCCGACGCTGCCGATCAGGCTGGAAAAGACGACGAATCGCCGATTGCTCTCCAGCGGCGAGGTAGCCAAATTGAGCCGTACTTTCATATCGCCCGCGCCCTTGCCCTTTCCGCAGCGTTCCGATCTTCAAGCCTGTAGTTACAATCGCTCATGACCCGCGATAAAGGCTCCAACCAACCAAAGCATCGAGTTCCCTTTCCACCAGGGGACGCAATGAGCTACTGACGTGGCCTTCGCTTGCCGCGGCGCTCAATAGACCGCCGACAGGACAGTGCAACTCTCGCTCCAGCGGCTCGCGAAATTCCTCGATGCGTCCCGCCAGGCCGGCCAAGCCAATCATGGTAATCGCTTCGTGCCAGGAGTCCTGATAATAGGCGGCGAGGGGATAAATTTCGTCGAGTAACGCCTGCGCGGTGATCTCCGATTCATCGGCGGGAAGATCCACGCAGCGGTAGCCGCAAAGAATTCCGTCGCGGACGACCGCCGCAGTCATGGCTTTCCCGGAAACCTTGGCCAGCAGCGCGGGCGTGCGATCGCCGAGCAGGGGAAGGGCGGCCAGCGTCGAACTCATTACCACGCCCGGAGACATGCCTATCGGTTCCAGAAGCTGCTCATATTCCCGGAGGATACGCAAGCGGGCCAGCGCCGTGACTACGTCCACGCCCTGTTCGCGCGGCGCCTGGCGCATGAAGGAGACTACCGTTTCATCCGTGTCGAAGGGAACACTCTTCTTCAGGCGCCAGCGCAATAAAGGCAAGGCCTCGCTGGCCGACCGGGGAAATGCATCGAAATGCAGGACAAAAACGCGAATCACGGGATCGGGCAAAAAGAGGGCCACGTCGCGGGTTTTGGCCTGCAGCCGCGCGAACACTTTCTCCATCGCGGCACGCACTTCCGCGGGATTGGCCAGATTGGTTTCCACGGCGTTGGCCTTAATCGCGCCGGGTGGAAGAGGCTCTACAGCCAGGCAGTCGATACTGTTGCCGGCGCGGTTCCAGCGAGCCGCGGCAATGTATCCCGCCGCAATTTCGCAAGCGATCAGCGGATGAGGCGCCACGTTCAGCCATTGCGCAAAGCGCCGAACCGCCGCGCTGCGGTAAAAACCCTGCCGAATTTGTTCCGTAGCCGTCATTGCAAATGATCGATCTCTCAGCTTCCGCCGGCGACAAATGCCCGGCCCGCTCGCCTACGACGTCATTCGATGAAGGTGACTTTATTAATCTCTTTCAGTGTGGTGATCCCGGCGCGCACCTTCTCCAACCCCGAGTCGCGCAAGAACGTCATCCCTTCGTCTCGCGCGGCGCGCTTGATCTCCGAAGTGGGGCGCCGGTCAATGATCATTTCACGGATGCGGTCCGACAAATCCAGCAGTTCGGTGATCGCCGAACGGCCGTGATACCCCGTCCCTGAACATTCCAGGCATCCGGCCCCCTCGGCGAAGGCAACCGCACGCCAAACTTCCGGCGGGAGGCCCGCGGACTCCAGAACTTCGTCCGGGTAACGCACGGACTTCTTGCAATTTTCGCAGACCACGCGAACCAACCGCTGGGCCATGATGCAGTTCAGCGCGGAAACAAAATTGTAGGGCTCGACGCCCATGTTAATGAACCGGCCGATCACGTCGGTGACGTTATTGGCATGGACAGTAGTAAAGACCAGGTGGCCGGTGAGCGCCGATTGAATGGCGATCTGGGCGGTCTCCTGGTCGCGAATCTCGCCGACCATGATTTTGTCGGGATCGTGCCGCAAGATAGACCGCAAGCCGCGGGCAAAGGTGAGGCCTTTTTTCTCGTTGACGGGAATCTGCGTAATACCGCGGACCTGATACTCCACCGGATCTTCGATCGTGATGATCTTATCTTCGTCCGTCTTGATCTCGTTGATGGCGGCGTAGAGAGTGGTGGTCTTGCCCGACCCGGTGGGGCCGGTAACCAAAACCATTCCGTATGGCTCACGGATATAGCGGCGAAATCTACGCAACTCTTCGCCGGAGAAGCCAACCACTTCGAGGCTGAGGTCGTGAAATTTCTCCGAAAGGGTCTCTTTGTCCAGCACGCGGAGGACGGCATCCTCACCGTGAATGGAGGGCATAATGGACACGCGAAAATCGATGAACCGTCCCTTGTAGCGCACTCGAAAGCGGCCGTCCTGCGGCACGCGGCGTTCGGCAATGTCCAGTTCGCTCATGACTTTGATGCGGGAGAGAATGGTGGAATGCCATTCCTTGGAGATCGGCGGCATGGCGTTGACGAGGATGCCGTCGATTCGGTACTTCACCACGACCTCGAGATCGCGCGCCTCAATATGAACGTCACTGGCGCGCCGCTCGAGCGCCGTGAAGATCACGGTATCCACGAGCCGCACGACCGGGCTGACGCCGCCGTCCTGGGTGAGCCGTTCGGCAAAGAGCGCCTCTTCGCCCTCTTCTTCATCCTGGATGACCTGCAGGGTAAAAGCCTCAGTGGCCTGTTCCAGGACGCGCTGGGATTGCTCAGTGCGCTTGAGCAGATCGCTGATTTGGGTGTTAGTGGCGACCCTCAACACCAGTTTTTTTCCCAGCAACAACGGCAATTCGTCGCTCAATAACACGTGGCTGGGATCGGCCACGGCCACGACCAGCTGATTTTCCCGCGCCTCCAGGGGAACAAAATTGAAACGGAACATCAGCTCGGCGGGGATGCTTCGAAACAGTTCCGGATCGATGCGAACTTCGTTGAGATCCACAAAGGGGCAGCGGTAGCGCTCCGCCGTGGTACGGCTGCGCTCCTTCTCCGCGTGCACGTCCTGAAGCGCCGAGGAGGATGTTACGTTATAGTCGCTGGCTTCCATGACCCATTCCGCGGCGCTAGCCGGGTCCAGCGCCCACCGAAAAGGAGAAAATAGGGAGGTAGAGCGAAATCAATATGAAAGCTATCACAACCGCCATAAAGACCAAAATGGCAGGTTCCACTATTGCGATGAGAGTTCCGATGCGTTGGTTGGTCTCATCCTCATAAAATTCGGCCACGCTGGCAAGCATGGGCGAAAGGGCTCCGCTGGCTTCCCCAACCTCGATCATTTCAATTCCCATCGCCGGCATCAACCCCGTGCTACTCAAGGCTTTGTGCAGCGATTGGCCGTCGCGCACCATATGCGAAGCATTCTCTATAGCCGACGAAATGAGGCGGCTGCGCACCGACTCCGCGGAAGTGGATAGCGCGCCAACCAGGGGCGTGCCCCCCGCCAGCAGGGTCGACAGCGTACGGCAGAACTGGGCCACCTGAAATTTGATCCACACTTGGCCCACAACGGGCAATTTGAGCTTGATGCGGTCAAGAGCGGTGCCGCCGTTTTCCGTTCTCGACCACAAGAACGTGCCCACGGCCGCGCAAGCCAGGCTAGCGACTCCGATAAGGACATAAGCCCGATAGCTTACCGTGAGAGCCAAGAGCACGCGGGTCACGCTGGGCAATTGAACGTTCATATCGGCATAAAGCTTTGCAAATTGAGGCACGACATAGGTGACCAGGTACGTCACGATGACCGTAGCGAGAGTCACCAGAATTGCCGGATAAATGAGCGTGGCGATCAGCTTCTTTTTAACGCCGCTCGCT
>Ga0070735_10004889_pt1 | contig 11183 bp, 8 predicted proteins | sample Coa_R1_FD_66443 | JGI IMG/M metagenome (GOLD analysis project Ga0070735, IMG submission 66443) | Surface soil microbial communities from Centralia Pennsylvania, which are recovering from an underground coalmine fire - Coalmine... | ecosystem: Environmental > Terrestrial > Soil > Unclassified ... | reverse complement strand
TTTTCATCATGGATTCCCAGCACATCCGCAATTTCGCGATCATCGCGCACATCGACCACGGCAAATCCACGCTGGCTGACCGCCTGCTGGAGCTCACGGGATCGCTCACCGCGCGCGAAATGCAGGCCCAGGTCCTCGACTCCATGGACCTCGAGCGCGAACGCGGCATCACCATCAAGGCCCACGCCGTCCGCATGGCCTATACGGCGCAAGACGGCCAGACTTACCAGCTCAATCTCATCGACACCCCCGGCCACGTGGATTTTTCCTACGAAGTCTCGCGCTCCCTTGCTTCCTGCGAAGGCGCCCTCCTTGTCGTCGACGCATCGCAAGGCGTCGAAGCCCAAACGCTCGCCAACTCCTATCTCGCCATCAATCACGGACTCGAAATCATCCCCGTCATCAACAAGATCGACCTGCAGAGCGCCGACATCCCGCGCACCAGGGAAATGATCGAGGGCGCAGTCGGCCTCGACGCCACCGACGCCATCCTCATCAGCGCAAAAACCGGCCAGGGTGTTCCCGACGTCCTCGAAGCCATCGTCAAGCGCGTCCCCCCGCCCAAGGGATCGCCCGACAACCGGCTCCAGGCGCTGGTCTTCGACTCCTGGTTCGATCCCTACCGCGGCGTCATCGTCCTCACCCGCGTGTTTCAAGGAACGCTTCGCAAGGGCCAGCGAATCCGGCTCATGTGGAACGGCACCACCTTCGACGCGGAAACTCTCGGCGTGCTCACTCCCAAGCCGGTGGAGATCGACCAACTCCAGGCTGGCGAAGTCGGCTTTATCATCGCCAATATCAAGAATGTCGCCGACACCAAAATCGGCGACACCATTACCGACGATACCAATCCCGCCATCGAGCCTCTGCCCGGCTTCGAAGAAATCAAGCCCATGGTCTTCGCCGGGCTCTACACCGTCGACGCCCATGAGCACACCCAATTGCGCGAGGCGCTCGAGAAACTACGCCTCAACGATTCTTCTTTCTTCTTCGAGCCTGAGAGTTCCGTGGCGCTCGGCTTCGGATTCCGTTGCGGCTTTCTCGGCCTGCTCCACATGGAAATCATTCAGGAGCGCCTGGAACGCGAGTTCAACCTCGACCTGATCACCACCGCTCCCGGCGTCCGCTACAAGATCACCAAGACCGACGGGGAAATGGTCGAAATCGACAATCCTTCGCGCTGGCTCGATCCCAGCGAGATCGCCAAAGTTGAAGAGCCCGTCATCCTCGCCACCATTCTGACCAACGAAGAATACGTCGGCGGAATCCTCGCCCTGGTTGAAGAAAAACGCGGCAAGCAGAAAACTTTTGAGTATGTCAGCTCTTCGCGCGTGATGTTGCACTACGAGCTACCACTGAACGAGATCGTCCTCGACTTCTACGACCGCCTCAAGTCCGTATCGCGCGGATACGCCTCGCTCGACTACCACCTCGCCGGCTATTGGGAATCGCCCATGGTCAAGCTCGACATTCTCGTCGCCGGCGATCCCGTCGACGCCCTCTCCATCATCGTGCATCGCGACTTCGCCTATGAACGCGGCAAAGCGCTCGTCTCGAAGATGCGCGAACTGATCCCGCGCCAGATGTTCGAAGTCCCCATTCAAGCCTCCATCGGCGCCAAGATCATCGCTCGCGAAACGGTCCACGCCATGCGCAAGAACGTCCTCGCCAAGTGCTACGGCGGCGACATCTCCCGCAAACGCAAACTCCTCGAAAAGCAGAAGGAAGGCAAGAAGCGCATGAAGCGCATCGGCCGCGTCGACATCCCACAGGAAGCCTTCCTCGCCGTCTTAAAAGTCGGCGAAAGCAGCAACTAGTGTCCCGAGTCTGAAGTCCGCGTTGAAGCCACTGCGACTCTGAGCCCTTGGGTGCTATCGTTGCAGGGGAGGACATAACGAATGGCGTTTCCTTATGATGATCCCACGATCCAGCGCGGCGACCGAACCATACAACTGATTGACTTGTTGGTGGGTCGGTTGGAAGAGTGTCTCGGTGAGGTTCTGCCGCTCGAGACTGACGATCTTTTGAAAAACTATGCGATGGATGCCCGTAACAGCATCGCATCAGCCATCGAGCAGTTGAGCCTTGGACGCGCTAAAAAAGAGCAGCAACTCGGGGGCCGCCCCAGCTAGAGACGCGCACACTACACCGATAGCACTTTCACTGCCAATAGCGGCTTTGAGCGCGATCGGCCCCACGCTGGAAACCCTGTAGGGGTCCCTCCGGTCCGTCGACCCGTTCTCGGGTAGAAACTCCACGTGGTCCCTGTCCTAACCCCCAGTCATGACCACTTAAATCCCCCCTCTTTTGTGCTAAATACTCGATGTTCCTCTCCCTGGCGTCGGCCTATGGTGTGTACACGACGATGTTTCCGGGAGTGCAACATGGTATGCCCTAGATGCGACAGAGCGCGAATTGAACGGGCCGGATCAAGCATCCGGTGCGCTGTCTGCGGGATCTCCTATGACCCAAATCAAGGACTCCCAACTCAGTCACCAGAACAGAGTCCCGCAGACCCCTTGTACCAGCGTTTCACGGCTGGCCCGGAAACGCGTCAACAAATTGGGGCTTTGTCGAGTTAAATTCGTCTGTTCGCGTATGCAGTTCTTCACTTAGGCCAACTGTCGCTAAATCCACTATCACTCATCTACTCTGAGTCAAAATATTTTCCTATCGCTCACTTGTGTAATGGCCTGTTATTGACATTTAAGACATAGCCGTTGCACTAAGTTATGCGGTTTTCTCTCTTGACATTCATTCAGCCCCAGTTTCACTATATATAGCGTGTCTGTATATGAATCGACTGGATTCCAAAGTGAAGCAGGGCAGCTCGGAAGTAATTATCCTCACACTCCTGAGCAAGCGCGACATGCACGGGTATGAGATTGGCAAACAGATTGAGGAACTCTCAAACGGCGTTCTTCGTTTTGAAATGGCATCACTCTATCCCGCACTTTACCGGATGTTGCAGAAGGGCTGGTTGGAGGCGCACTGGGAGACCTCTCCGGCGGGGCGAAAGCGGCGTTACTACCGGTTGACCAAGAATGGCCGTCGCCAAATTCGACCACTCCGCAGAAGCTGGCAGCAGTTTCTCGGAGCACTAAACCGCATAGCGAGGTTGCAAAATGCATGATTTCCGGAAACTCGTTGCACCCAATCGGAAGCAAGACCCTCGTGAACGAGAAATTGTAGGTGAACTCGCTTGCCACCTAGAGGAGATGTACATGGAGTTCCGGCGCGGCGGAGCCTCCGAAGAGACCGCCTTTGCGTTAGTTTCAACGGCGGGTAAAGATCTAGGTCCCACCATCCGCAGACTGCGTTGGGAAGGAGAAGTCGGCTTGAGAACCTGGCTTCGGGCAGTGGTGCTCCCTGGGCTTGTGCTCGCTCTCTTCTACGGTGTTTGCAACTCTGCGCTGGGTGTCTACTGGGAATATCCGACACTCTGGCGTGAAGCGGGCCTTGTGCTGGCCAGCGTTGCACTCGGATTTTGCGCTTCGTCATTTTCGAGGGAACTGGGCGGCCGGAAGACGCACCGGCTATGGGCCTCGGCGATTGTGATTTCCTTCCAGACCATTGCTGAGTGCGTCATGATTTTTCTAGTTACTCCTGTGGAATTGTCTCGGAGCGCTCACTACTTCAGTGGAGTTTTTTCGGCGTGTCTCTGGATATTGTTATGGGATGTAGTGGTTCCTTTGGTGGCGTTGATAATTGGCAGCCTGATATCGGTGAGCGCTTTTCCTCCCGTCGTCCGAGCTGCGACTGTAAAGGGAACCGCTGCATGAAATCAAAGCGGATTCCTGATATAAAACCCATCAGGATTCGCTGGTGGTTGACGTAAATCGCCACTTCACTCATCTACCATCAGGAAAGACATTTTCCTCTGAGTTGAAGTCTGTAATCACCTGTTTTTAACAGCTACCCAGTTTGAGGAAAGCAGTGTGATGTCCAGAAGCGTGTTTCAGTCGTTCGGGAGCGTCTCCAACTGATAATCACCACAACCGCAGACATCGACAAACTTCAAGTCTCTGCCATATTTCGTCACCGCCCGATAGTGCCAAAGTGCACTAGCCTTCAAAGATTGGCTGCTTGGGAGGGCAGACTCAATCGCGTCGGGCGGGCCGTAAATGATGTAAATGCGGCCACGATCCGTTTTCCAACCGGGGACTGCCTGCCATGGGAAATGCTCATTCGCGTATGCGATGCGGCGATAGTGTTCTTCCTTAAATTCGTTTCTGCTGGTATTGGCTGTTGGGTCACGACGCAGCCAGAACTGTTCGACGAACTGGTCACGCTCGTCGTTCTTCGACAACCGAAGAAACGCTTTCCGTTCATCGGGCGTGATGATCCAGCGTACGTCTTCGTCCACCCATCGTGCGTATACGAGGGGCAAGCTCGGCGGGATCATGTTTGGGTCCTTTTGGTTCGACTGAGCAACTACTGACGCGAAAATCAACGGCATAACGAATGCAGCTTGCAAGGGCCAAGTTATCCCGTTGCCGAATCTCAGAGTCACCATAAACGACCGTCCTCGTCTCCTAACTGAAATGCGGACCAGTACAAGTCTAAGCCTTCGAGGAACGTTCTTGAACAGTTGGCGAAAAATCCCCGTTTCACTCAAAATCCCGCTTTGCCGCTCAAAGGGTGCAAAGGCTTGTTTACATCCGTGCGAGCTCTAAGGTGAACAATAAACTTCGCTCTTGGCTTCTGCGTAAAGGCTCTGCGGAAGCAAGCGTTGGCCATTCTCCAAGAAAACGGTGGGGGCATTGATTCGCTTTTCGGGTGATCGGGTCCATGTGTGCCCGGTGAATCTGCTGAAGACCAATTCGCTTTGAGGAAGTGGGGTTTGGCCTACGCATGGTAGGAACACGTCTTCAAACGCGCCGTTTCCGTTTTCATCCGTAACTTTGCATCGATCAACTTTCGCCTGCGGGTCGAACCAACAGTTCAACCAATATCCTGTCTTGTGCAACGTAAACGGAACGTTGTTTGGTAAGACGTAAAGGGCATCGGGCGAGACACTACGTGGTCGTTGAGGTTTATGCCCTAACCACCAGAGCCCGCCCGCAGCGAGGAGGATCACGGTTCCGAAGACCACGGGACGAAACCTCTTAGGAGTGAAGCGAAGCAACAGTGCAACAACCACGCCGAGCGTAATGGCCCCGAGTACGAAGGCCGTGGTGATGGGGATGCTTACGAGGCCCATCACGAGAAAGCCAACAGCGACGAGGATTCCGGCGAACTCCGAGTCCATCCGCATAACTTGCCATGGGCCCGGATGTCGTTTGGCACCGTGGTCTTCCATCGGCTGATTGTCCCACCAATTCATGCCGAAAGCCATCTTGGCGCGTTCCAATTGGCGAAACATCGCCATTTCACTCATTAAGGTTGGAACGGGGAGCAGCAGCAGCCCGTGCCCGTTCTTCTCCGCTATAATGCGTTCACGAATCTTGAAATGCGACGTTGGGTGCAGCTTTGAGTGTGGAGTACGCAATCGACACAAGCCAGAAGGTTGTTATTGTCAGGTTTTCGGGCGAAATCGGCGACACCGACCTGATGAACATAGGCCCTGCGACCAAGTCGCATCCCTTGTTCGACCCAAGCTTTTCCGAAATTGTGGACTTCAGCGCGGTTACAGGCGGAAACGTCTCAACCGGTGCGCTGCAGGCGTTGGCGCGACATGAGAGTATCTATGACCGGGCTTCAAAACACGTGGTCATCGCTCCCCAGCCTCATGTTTTTGGGCTGTCTCGGATGTTCCAAGTCTACGCAGAGGCAACCAGGCCAAACACGATGGTAGTACACAGCCTGGATGAAGCTCGTAAACGCCTCGGTCTGCAAGCATAACGAACTAGCCCCGCCGACGTTCTGATCAATCGTAGTTTCCCCTCGTTAGCCGAGAGCAATCGTCGCAAATCCTTTTTCCGGCCGCACCATGAGACCGGGCAACTGGCACGGGCAAACTCCCATCTCATCAATTCTGAACGATCGCACTTGGTTAAAGGCTCAATCTGGAACTTCGCATCTGACGCCGGGGTCTATCCTTTCGACCATCCGCTCGGTCTTCACCGGACCGCCCCGCGAGGGAGGAATCCATGCACCGATGGGCCCCTGTCACCCGCATCCTTCTCGCAAGTCTGATCCTCACTGTCCTGGCTCTCGCTCAAGGTGTACAACTCCAGCCGGCTCAAGCAGAACAGACCTCGTCGAGTTCTCCGTCGAACTCCACAACCTCCGATAACAAATCCAAAGCGGAAAAAGAAAAGGAAACTCTCGCCAGGCATCAAGCAGCCGTGACCTTGCGCGACCTCGTGCTCTCCGGCGCCGCCAACTTGAGCCTCCCGCAGAACCGCATCGCCATCGCGTCCATTGCCTTTCCCGTTCTTTGGACTCGTAATGAGGCGCAAGCCCGAAGCCTGGTCAACCAAATGATTGCCGATTTCGCGCAGGCTGCCGCCCGTCACCAGGAAAGCCCGGACACCCAGGACCGGCAGATGCTGCATCAGCAGCGGAAAATGGTCCTGCGAGATATCGCCCAGTCCTGCCCGCGCTGGGTCTTTCCAGATGTGCTCAACTTTGTTTTCGGTGGATGCTTCTCCGGCAGGTGGCACGATCATCTTCCGTAGTCAGAACTAGGTGGACCTCAAAGAATTTAGTGGGTCCGCTGAGGCGGCACGAATTGCCGGAAGCGCTGACGCGAGCAGAGCCACGAGCAGCATGATCAGCACACTCCCGGTGTAGATGAGCGGGTCGGTCGCACTTACCTCGAAGAGGAATGAAGTCACAAGCCGCGATGCTGCGACTGAACCGAGGACGCCGAGCGCGCATCCCAGCAGAGCTAATTTCGCTCCTGCAATTACAACCAGCCGCGCAATCGCGGTGCGCTGGGCACCGAGAGCCATACGAATAGCAATCTCGTGAGCACGCTGCGACACAGAGAAAGCTACGACCGCGTAGATTCCAGTGATGGCCAGCAGCAGGGCTCCCACGGCGAACGCGCTGATCAGGTCGGTGTTGAATCGGCGTGGCGCCTCCACGCTGGAGAGCATCTCATTCATCGACTGCACTTGCTGCACGGCCAGCTGAGGATCGATTTCAGCGATAGTCGAACGCAGAACTCGGCTCATCTGCTCGGTGGGAAGCGCCGAGCGGAGAGCTACGTACCCGCTGGCGGCGCCAGTGAGCTTTCCGGCATAACCAGTGCCGTAGAGCGTGGCCGGCTGCTCGGCAGGCGTGTACCACTGATCCTGATTGGGCTCATCAGGCGAACTCATCTTTGTGTCCCCGACGACTCCGATGACGGTGGCCCAAGGCGAGGACTTCGTCGGGGCGCCGACGTGCATCCGCTTGCCGATGGCGCTCTCACCGGGCCAGCAATGCTTCGCCATAGTCTGATTGATAATCAGCACCGGGGGCGCGTTGGAGCGATCGTCCCCTGTGAAGTAGCGGCCTTCGAGAAGAGGGATGCCCATTGCGTGGAAGTAATCGCCGAACGTGGTGGTGAACATCGCGAATTCCAGCTTCCACGATGCCGCAGGTCTGCCTTCGATGGTGTATGCTGACCCGCCCACAAGTCCGGAGGCCGGCAGGATGCTGGTGATGCCGACTGCCGTGACTCCAGGTTTTGCGGAGAGCCGGTCGACTACGGCACGATCGAATGACTGGGCAGAGCTTTCTGTTGAATATTGTTGTAGAGGCAGTTGATAACCCGCAACCACAACATGGTCGGGACGAAAGCCAGGATCCACCCTGAGCATCTTCTGAAAGCTGCGTAGGAATGCTCCAGACACTGTCAGCAGTACCAGAGCGATCGCAATCTCCGCGACGACCAGCCCTGAACGCAGCCAGGTATGACTTGAGGCCGCGGTACCCGTTCGTCCACCTTCATTGAGGCTTTCTCTGAGATTGGTGCGCAGGGCCGCGAACGCGGGCGCAAGGCTGCAGAGAATGCCAGTGACCAGCGCCAGCAGGATCGCGAAGGCGGTTACGGCGGCGTCTACGGAAACGGAGCCGACGCGCGGTAGCGAATCGGGCAGGAGACTTAGGGTGGTTCGAATGGTGATGGCGGCCAGTGCCAAACCCAGCAACCCTCCCGCCGCACCGAGCAGCAGGCCTTCGAAAAGCGATTCGCGCACCATAACGCCGGTTCGCGCACCGAGGGCCAGTCGAACCGCGTACTCCGCACGGCGGCGAATCGCGCGGACTAACAGCAGACCGGCCACATTCAGTGCGGCAATCAGCAGGACAATCATGACGGAAAGAAATAAGGTGCGTAACACCGGCCTTGCTTCGGCGACGTCGTACTCCATCAGGGGTATGACGCGTCCTTGAATGTGGATGGCCGACTGCCCTGCCGGAAGAGTACGCATCACTTGCTGGGCGACGCGATCGGCATCCTGCCCAGCCTGCGACAGCGTAATGCCATCCTTTAGCCGGGCGACAAGGTGATATCCCCAGAAACCGGCATGCTGGTCCGAGAGTTCGTCCCCGGTCAGGCTCATCGGCACCCAAAGCTGCGTCTGATCGAGCAGCGCATTTCCCACCGGGAAATCAAAATCGCGCGGCATTACACCGATGATCGAGTAGACCTTGCGATCGAGAGTGATTGAACTGCCCAGGATATGGGGATCGCGGTGATAGCGGTTTTGCCAAAGCGCATAACTAATGATAGCGAGCGGCTGATGGGCATCTTCCTCTTGCTGTGTAAAGAGCCGGCCGAGAATGGGATTCACGCCCAGAGTTGCGAGGGCCCCCGCAGTCAGGCGGGCCCCGTCGACCTCCTCCGGAGTATCGCGGCCAGAAACTTCATAGGTTGCCGTGATGTAGCCGCCCATGGAGGAAAACGCGCTGCTTGCATTCGAGTAAATCCCGATCTCTCGCGCCGTGACGGGCGTACCTGGCCCCTCACCCAGGCGATCTCCCAGCAGGACCAGCCGGTCCGGATCCTTGAAGGGCAGCGGGCGCAAAAGGATACCTTCGATCAGCGAAAACACCGCAGTGGTGGCCCCGATTCCCAGGGCCAGCATGAGAATCACGGTCAAGCTGAAAGCCGGTGCCTTTAACAAGCGTCGAAGCGCAAATCGGAAAGTCTGTGCGATTGTGTGCATGCAACCTCCCACGCCCCAGGTTTCGCCCTCAAAAATTGATTCATTAGACACAGAACATCGTGAGTCTTTCAACCGGCAAGATGCTTTTTCGGCTTAGAGGGCTGCGCCACCACTGTCCATCTCCGGACAGTGGAATCCCCTAGCGGACATCTCGGCCCTGTCTGGATGTTATGTAGTGTGTTTATCTCGCACGCTTTCAATCGGTTGCACGCCTGGGAGAGTGGTCTGCTACTTGCCAATTCCCTTAGTGATGGATATCGCCCGCCCAGAATTTAAGGAAAAAAAGCGCCGCCGCCAGATCGCCATTGCGGCCATTGTCGTGGTTGTCGTCGCCGTGTTGACAGTCATCGTGTACCGATTGAGGCCCGCAGCGCCGTCGGTGGAGCGCGGCACCGTCTGGACTGATTCTGTGAAGCGCGGCTCGATGCTGCGCCAGGTTCGCGGCATCGGGTCACTGGTCCCGTCGCAGGAGTCAGTTCTGCAGATCCCGGCTCAAACCGAAGCCACGGTTTTACGCATTCGCATGCTACCCGGCTCACAGGTGAAGCCCGACAGCGTCCTATTAGACATGAGCAATCCGCAGGTCGAGCAGGCCGCGATTGACGCACACCTGCAGTGGAAAGCCGCCGAGGCCGAGTTACAGAGCCAGCGCATGAAGCTCGAGAGCGACTACATGAATCAGAAGGCCGGCGCGGCCACGGTCAAAGCGGACTACACCCAAGCCCAACTGCAATCGCAAACCGATAAAGCTCTTTACGACCTCGGAGTCATTTCCGGACTGGCTTACAAAGCTTCCAAGGGCAAGGCGGACGAACTCACGATTCGGAACAGTCTTCAAGATCAAAGCCTGGCCAGTTCGCAGAAGGCGATTGATGCGCAGTTGGCCGAGCAGCAAGCCAAAGTTGAGCAGATGAAAACTCTGGCTGAGCTGAAACAGAAGCAACTGGACGCGCTCAAAGTTCGCGCCGGAATCGAAGGGATCCTGGTGGATCTTCCTCTGCATGTGGGCGAACACGTTGCTCCGGGCGCAATGCTCGCGAAAGTCGTGCAGCCCAACCATCTCATGGCCGAACTGAAGGTGGCGGAGACCCAGGCGCGCGACGTGCACGATGGCGAGCAAGCCTCCATCGACACTCACAACGGCGTCATTTCCGGTACCGTAATGCGCGTCGATCCGGCGGTACAAAACGGAACTGTGACCGTGGACGTCAAACTCATCGGTGATCTGCCTCCGGGTGCGCGGCCTGATCTGAGCGTGGACGGAACTGTCGATCTCGAACGGCTTGACAATGTTCTATACGTCGGGCGTCCGGCCTTTGGGCAGGAAAACAGCACGATCAGCCTTTTCAAGCTCGATCGTGATGGACACGATGCAGTCCGCGTTCCGGTGAAAGTGGGCCGGGCTTCGGTAAATTCCATCCAGGTGGTCGATGGACTGCGCGAAGGCGACACCGTCGTACTCTCCGATATGTCACGTTGGGACAACACTGACCGAATTCGGCTCCAAGACTAATAAATCCAAGCGAGGAACTCATGACAGAAGCTGGCCAACCGCTGATTCAGATCTCGGATATGACAAAAGTTTTCTACACAGATGAAATCGAGACGCATGCGCTCTCCGGTGTCCACCTCTCGGTAAGCAAAGGCGAGTACGTCGCCATGTCGGGGCCTTCCGGCTGCGGCAAGTCGACGCTGCTGTCGATTATCGGCTTGCTCGATACTCCGACCACCGGCCGCTATATGCTGAACGCCAAGCCGGTTGAGAATCTCGATTTTGCCGAGCGCGCCCGCATTCGCAACCAGGAGATCGGATTTATCTTCCAGAGTTTCAACCTCATCGGCGATCTCACCGTCTACGAAAATGTCGAGTTGCCGCTGACCTACCGGCAACGAATGCCCTCGGCCGAGCGCAAGACACGTGTTATGGAAGCGCTGGAGCGCGTCGGCATGGCGCACCGCGTCCGGCACTATCCGTCGCAGCTCTCTGGCGGTCAGCAGCAGCGTGTGGCCGTGGCCCGCGCATTAGGAGGCAAGCCCTCGATCCTGCTGGCTGATGAGCCTACCGGAAACCTCGACTCG
>Ga0070735_10004887_pt1 | contig 11187 bp, 10 predicted proteins | sample Coa_R1_FD_66443 | JGI IMG/M metagenome (GOLD analysis project Ga0070735, IMG submission 66443) | Surface soil microbial communities from Centralia Pennsylvania, which are recovering from an underground coalmine fire - Coalmine... | ecosystem: Environmental > Terrestrial > Soil > Unclassified ... | reverse complement strand
CGCTTTTGTCGCGGAGAGCATCAAGACAAGCGAGCACGCCAGACAGAAATCCGGCAGCGGTCGCAACGCGCCGCTTTTTACCTGGAGTCATCGAGGGCATTCCGTGAGCGCCAAGTGCTGGTCCATCAGCGCAGCGTTAGCCAAACTGAAAGCTGAGAGCTGATAGCTGATAGCCGTTCTTCAGAACGCGTCAATCCCCGTCACGCTCTGCCCGATGATCAGTGAGTGCACGTCGTGAGTACCTTCGTAGGTCTTCACCGACTCCAGATTCATCAAGTGCCGCATGATCGGATAATCGTCCGCCACCCCGTTTGCGCCCAGAATGTCGCGTGACAACCGCGCGCACTCCAGCGCCATCCACACGTTATTTCGCTTAGCCATCGAAATATGTTGTGGCTGGGCCTTTCCCGCGTCTTTCAATCGTCCGACTTGCAGAACGAGCAGTTGCGCTTTAGTGATCTCACTGATCATCCACGTCAGCTTGTCCTGCACCAGTTGGTGCGAGGCGATTGGCTGATCGCGCCATTGCTTGCGCAGCAGCGAATACTGCAGCGCACAGTCATAGCACGACATTGCCGCGCCGACCGCTCCCCACGCGATTCCATACCGCGCCTGATTCAGGCACATCAGGGGAGACTTCAACCCGCCCGTTTTCGGCATCAGGTTCGCTTCCGGCACGCGCACATCCTGCAACGAAAGCCCTGAAGTCACCGACGCGCGCAGCGACCATTTTCCATGGATGTCGTCGGCTTTGAATCCGGGCCGGTCCGTCTCGACCAGAAATCCGCGAATGCGGTCGTCCTCGTTTTCAACCTTGGCCCAGATAATCGCGACGTCGGCAATCGTCCCCGATGTGATCCACATCTTCTCGCCGTTGATCACGTACTCATTGCCGACTTTCTTCGCACGCGTGCGCATGCCTCCGGGATTCGAACCGAAATCCGGCTCGGTCAATCCGAAGCAGCCAAGCTTCTCGCCCTTCTGCATCGCCGGCAGCCAAGTCTCTTTCTGTTCGTCGCTGCCAAATTCGTAAATTGGATACATGCACAGCCCCGACTGCACGCTCACAAAGCTGCGCACACCCGAGTCGCCGCGCTCGAGTTCCTGAGTCATCAGGCCGTATTCCACGTTGCCCATGCCGGCGCAGCCGTAGCCTTTCAGCGATGCGCCGAAAAATCCCAATTCGGCCATCGGCTTCACCAGTTCTCGTGGAAAGCGTCCCGCGCGATTGCACTCTTCGATAATGGGGATAAGATTGTCTTCGATAAACTGGCGCGTAGTGTCGCGCACCAGTCGTTCGTCGTCTGTAAGCAGAGAATCGTACTGAATGAAATCGACACCGCGAAATTTAATGGCAGACATGATGAACTCTCCTGATGAAGCGGGGTCCTGAATTGCAGGGAGAAACCGTTTGCCGCCACAGGACCGCGCGCTGCTCGGTGGGCAAACATATGACGGTAGCAGGGCCGAGCGATGCCGGTCAACGGCGCTTGCGCGCACCGACTTTTAAACCTGCGCGGAGAGAGTTCGGTGTATGCTGTTAGCGGATTTTTCCCAGTCTTAAATCGATTCAATAAGCGTTCCGGTTTAGTAGCAGAACGCTTGATCAAGATCACGGAGGCGCCATGGCGTCAGGACTTAATAGCCGGCTTCGTACCGCAGTCCTAATCAGTTCAATCCTATTCGCGGCCAACACCGCCCTCGCCCAGAAAGTCACCGTCGACGCCGATCCCGCGCACGTCGCCAATACCTTCAGTCCCGTCCGCTCGCTGGGCGCAGCCATCGATCGCCTGCGCACCGGCACTCCCGATCATTTGCTCAAAGACCCACTGCTCAAAGAAATTCTCGGCGCCGGATGGCAGACCGTGACCTATCGCCAGAACACCGAGTTGATGGTCGAGGCCTGGCACTGGAATCCTGAAGGGAAGTGGAGCAACGCAGACAAGCAAGAAGGATACTTCGTGGGTAACGCCGAGCCTGGCGCGGAAATTCATAGCTCGTGGGCTTACCCGCTGCCGCATCGCGGCTTCAGTCGCGGCGACGGCAACGGCTGGTCGCGCCTCACCGACGGCGATCCCAAGTCGTATTGGAAATCCAATCCATACCTGACCAAAGCCTTCACCGGCGAAGACGACTCGCTCCATCCGCAGTGGGTCATGATCGATCTCGGCACCAAGATCGACCTCAACGCGATCCGCATCGCATGGGCCGAGCCCTACGCGAAACACTACGCAGTCCAATTTTGGACAGGCGAACTTGAGCCCTTTTACGACGGCACGACAAAGGGCACGTGGCAAACGTTTCCGCTAGGCAACATCACCGAGGGCAAAGGCGGAACGGTCACGCTGAAACTCGTTTCGTGGATGATACCCGTTCGCTACATCCGCATCTGGATGACCGAGTCCTCCAACACTTGCGACACGCATGGCTCCGCCGACAAGCGTAATTGCGTCGGCTACGCCATCAACGAACTCTACGCCGGCGCTCTTTCCTCCGACGGCTCTTTCAACGATTACGTCACGCATTTCCCGAGTCGTGATCAGACCATCACATGGCCGTCCTCGGTCGATCCCTGGACCGCATCAACCGACCTCGATCAATCTCGCGGCGATCAGGTGGGCTTCGATTTCTTCATGACCAGTGGCATCACGCGCGGCCTTCCGACCATGGTCCCGATCGCAATGCTCTACTCCACTCCTGAAGACGCAGCCAACGAAATTGCCTACCTCTACAAACGTAAATATCCAATCTCTTATGTCGAGATGGGTGAAGAGGCCGACGGACAGCACATGGTGCCCGAAGACTACGGCGCGCTGTACATACAATTCGCGACCGCGATTCACAAACTTGTGCCCGAGGCGAAACTGGGCGGTCCGCCATTCGAAGGGACGTTTGGCGATGTCGAAGTCTGGCCTGATGTGAATGGAAAAGTGTCCTGGATCGGCCGTTTCGTCGACTACCTCAAGGCACACGGTCGGCTCAACGACTTCGCTTTTTTCTCGTTCGAACACTATCCCTATCAAGATCGCCCGTCGGCCTCATGGGCCGATCTCTACCCTGAGCCGGAATTTGTTCGCCACATCGTTCAGGTCTGGAAAGACAATGGGGTTCCCTCCAACATTCCGTTCTTCATGACCGAAGGAAACATCGGAGGCGGCGCGCCTCCATCCACGGTGAAGAGCGGCCTGTGGCTCGCGGACTACGTCGGCAGTATGATGGCCGAGGGCGCCGGCGGAACATACTACTTCCACTACATGCCCTACCCTGGAGATGGCAGCGGCTTCGGGAATTTCCTGTTAATCGATAGGAACTATAACGTCGTCGGCTATCCCCCGCAGTACATCGCCGCGCAAGTCATCACCAAAGAGTGGGTGCAGCCGATCGATGCTCCGCACAAACAATTCAAAGCCTCAAGCGACGTGAACGATGCCGCTGGAAACTTGCTGGTCACCGCCTACACGGTCGAGCGGCCAGACGGGCAATGGTCGGTGATGCTGGTCAACCGTGATCAGTCCAACGACCACGCAGTGCAAATCGTATTCAACGGAGCGGGTGACAAACAGCGCTCCTTCTCAGGTCATGTGGACCGCGTCACCTTCGGCTCCAATGAATATCAGTGGCACCGCGAGGGAACGGGCGGGCACCCGGATCCCGACGGTCCTCCATCGAAGTCGACCGTGGACGGAAACGCCGGCACCCTGTACCAACTCCCGAAGGCCTCGATCACGGTCCTGCGCGGCCATCTCGGAGAGTGAATAACCTGGACCTTCACCCAGAAGGGCACGAAGCGCCACGAAGGATGAGCGCTCGCTGGATCTTCCTTCGTGAACCTTCGTGCCCTTCGTGGTTATCGCCTTTTTTCCGCCGTCTAGCCGGACCCAAGACAGCCGCCGCAGCCTTACTGTAAAATCAAGATCGACGGAAGAGAATCAAGACGCAGCAGCAGTCTTCCCGCGTGGATTCCCAGAGCTGATACACCCATCCACCAGCATCCGCGGTAGCAAGGACGCGAATTGCGCTGCGCAAAACATCTTAGATATCAGGAGACATCAAAATGGCCGTAGGCGCCAAGATTGCAAAGACAGCCGACCGTAAGAAGGTCATGGACACTACCAAGAGCACGGACTGCCCCAAGTGCGGCAAGTCCACGCGAATCGTCAAGCGCGTAAAAGATCGCGAACGCGGCGTCCCGGGCGGGGTTTACATCTCATGCTCGGCATGCGATTTCTTCGAGAAGCTCTAAGTTCTCACCCAACATAGCCGGAGTAGGAAGCACTTCCTCGCTCCGGCTTTCTTTTTGAATGGGGATTCGTTCGAAACAGACCGGCAAAGGTTCTCCTCTGTGTTCCCCTGTGTCCTCTGTGGTGAGAAACGCTACCGGCAAAATCTCTGTACATCCGGTGGCGGCGCCGCCGGAATCACATCGAATTCGCCCGGCCATCCTGTGCATCCATGAGCCGTGACGCTGCGAGTGACGCTGCTCTCCATCTCGCGAGCCTTCGTCTTTGCGAGTTCGACTTGACTCGATCCCAGGTCCACTTCCAGCGCCTGCAGGTCGTTCGCGACGCGGCGATTGCCCGCGTCATTACTCATGAGCATCCAGACATAAGCCTCAAATTTGTCGACCCCGACGCCCTGCCCGTTCCGCAGCAACTTTGCCAGTTGTTCCTGCGCCTGCGGCAGACCTTGTTCCGCCGCCTTGCGAAACCATGCGGCGGCACCGGGATAATCCTGACGGTCGAACTTGACTCGGCCAAGCAGATATTCTCCGAAAGGATCCCCATGGTCGGCAGCGCTCTGAAAAAATCCGCTGGCCTCACTCAAATCTCTACCTGGGATCGAGCCGTCGTAGATCATCCGGCCCGCCAGCCATTGCGCTAACGGATCATCTTGCTGCGCCGCTTTCTTATACCAATCAAACGCTTCCCGAGGACTCACCGCACTGCCGCGTCCGGTTTCAAACAGATACCCGAGCACAACCTGCGCCGGAGCAAACCCCAGTTCCGCGGACCGGTGGAAGTATTCGATCGCGTTGAGATCGCTTCGAGTCACGCCGCTTCCCATCAGCGCGTTCATTCCCTTGTCAAAGAGTTGCGGCGCATTCAGGCCAGCAGTGGCCGTCTGCGCATTCGTCAATTGAGACGCAACGCCAAAACAAACGAGCAAAACCGCAAATAGTCGACCACGCATCGTTAGACCTCTGAGCCATCGTGGTCCTCGGAGCAGGCGAGGTCAAGGTACTCAAGGGATAGGCGGAAGTAATACCCGCACGTGCTCACGAAGGGCACTGCGTCGGCGTCAGAACATTGCGTCCGGCTACCCGGTCGCGATAGTTCTCTGGTGTGGGTTGAAAGGTGACTTGCACGATCGAGGCGTTATGCTGACGCCTATCCGCTGATCTGGCCCAGAATCGCCCTCGCCTCTGCTGCAGGATCGGCCGCTTCCGTGATCGGCCGCCCGACCACAATGTGGCTAGCTCCGGCCGCGATGGCCTCGGCAGGGGTGACCACGCGCACTTGATCGCCCACACTGGTGCCAGCTGGACGCACTCCCGGAGTGACGATGGCGAAATCGTTCCCGAGTTCCGATCGCAAGGTAGACGCTTCCCGCGCCGAGGTGACGATCCCTTGGCAGCCATTCGCCAGCGCAATCGTGGCAAGCCGCACCACGCTGGCTTCGACCGACCCCCGAACCCCGATCTTTTCCAAATCGCTCCCATCCATGCTGGTCAGCACGGTTACAGCGAGCACCATGAGTTCCGGATTCGCTTTCGCCGCTTCAACCGCGGCTCGCAGCATTCGTCCGCTGCCCGAGGCGTGCACCGTCAGCATGCTAACGCCAAGCCTCGCCGCCTCCCCAACTGCCGCCCCGACGGTGTTCGGAATGTCGTGGTATTTGAGGTCGAGAAACACGCGGCGCCCAGATGCGACCAATGCCCGCACGACTTGCGGGCCTTCAGCCGTATAGAGCTGCATGCCGACCTTATACGTCAGCGCGGAGTCACCCACCGCCGCCACAATTTTCTGTGCGGCGGCGGCAGTGGAAACGTCCAGCGCCACGATGAGCCGCTCGCGCGGATCATGGCCGCGCAAGCGATCGTTGGGGTGGCTTTCGCCACCTTCTGGGATGCGGTTGGGCAGAGCCGCCATCCCAATCAGTCTATCTGTGTTAACGGAGTTCCGCCACCGGGGGATGATTCATGGCGACGGTTTCATAACGGTTCTTCTGGTGGTGGGAGCCAACCAGATCCAGCCGCACGCGTTGCAGGCCGCGCTGCCGGAATTGGAGCGCTTCAGCCGCACTATACGACAAGTCGATGATCCGACCCGGCACGACGGGCCCTCGGTCGTTCACCTTCACGATGACCGCTCGTCCATTGCGCAGGTTCGTCACCCGCACGTAGGTCCCCAGCGGAATCGTCAGGCTCGCTGCCGTCATGTCGTACATGTCATACGGTTCGCCACTAGCTGTCGGCTTGCCGTCAAAATACTCGCCGTACCACGACGCCGTCCCAACTTGATACGGAGTCGTCTTGTCGGTCTGCTTGCGGACTTCGGGTTTCTTTGGGGTTGAACTAACTGGAGCCGGTTTCGCCTCCGAGATGTTCGGTCCCTGAGCCGCTCCCAGGCCGACGATCAAAGAAGCCATCGCCAGTCCATGAGCTAAACGTCTTCGCATTCAGTTCTCCTCGCATACTCAAAAGTGCCCTTTGGCCATTAGGCTGGTATTGCTGCAGTTCGTAGATGCTATCGGCGTGCCAAACTGGTGTCAAGGCTAATTGGGCGGTCGACCGATGACCTCCTAGTAATCGATATCACACGTAACCTATTGTTAATTTAGCCACATGCAAGAAACGCCCTTTGTTTCAGGAAGGTTACGCATTAACTGATTGGTAAATGCCACGTCCGATTCCATGCGGTAGAATTTACAACAGCATTGGAATCAATGACTTACAGTTTAACATCCAGCAAGTTACATAGAATCATGTATTTACCTCCAGCGCTTCGAAGTCGCCACCGAAGATTTTTTTCCGTACCCCTGTTCCAAAAGTAACTTCCAAGTTCGGCCGATGTGAGAAGTTGAGTCTTTCGAAGGACTCAAACAGGGGTACTATAGGGATCGCTCGAACTGAAGGTCATGGCCGAAAAACCGCCCATCGTACTCACCATTGCGGGGTTCGATCCCTCCTCTGGCGCCGGCGTCACTGCCGACATCAAAACGATCGCCGCCCACTCTTGCTATGGGGTCGCCTGCATCACTGCCATGACGGTTCAGTCCACGAGCGGAGTTCGCCGGGTCGAACCGCTGGATCCAGCCCTCGTCGCCGACACCCTCCAGGAACTGGCTGCTGACGTTAATATCGCCGCGGTTCACGTTGGAATGCTAGGTTCCGCAAAGGTCGTCAAAGCGGTCGCAGAGTTCCTATCCAGTCCGGGACCCGGCAAGGCCGGAAAGGCGCGGCTACCGAACATTGTCCTCGATCCCATCCTCAAATCGTCGTCCGGAGCCGACTTGCTTGACGCCGCCGGGACCCGCCTCCTGATCGAACGCCTCATCCCTCTCGCGGACGTCATCACCCCCAATATCGACGAGGCTGCGGCGATCACCGGGATCAAGGTCAAGGACCTCGACGACATGAAGGCTGCAACCGCCAAGCTCCACGATATGGGATCCTCTGCCATCGTGATCACCGGAGGGCATCTTGAAAAGGCTATTGATCTTCTGAGCTTCACGACCAAGCGGGGAATCGAGCAGGAAATCTTCAAAGCTGACCGGCTGCTCTCCAACTCAACCCATGGCACAGGTTGCGCCTTCGCCACGGCAATGGCCTGCCATCTCGCTCTCGACCGCGGATTGGCCGAAGCAGCCCTCCTCGCCAAAACTTACGTCGCCGCCGCCATCTCCTACGGGCATCCCTTAGGGCGTGGGACTGGCCCCGTGCATCATCTCTATCGCATGAGCCAGCAGCGTCGCGCAGTCGGCTCGGGCTCCGGCTCCGGAAGCGAATCCTAAGCCAGGAAAACCCGAAAGGGTTTTGTCTAGGGTATTCCTTCGTGAACCTTCGTGTCCTTTGTGGTGAATGCTTTTTGACTTTGGCGAAAAGGAAGACAAAAAGCTTAGGGAAGGCTCCCTATTCGTTATCGGGGTCGGCAGGTTTCTTCAGCAGAATCCCAGCCACGAACGCTGCAGTCGCGGCCAGCAGCCACTCTGCCCGGTAGAACTGGATCGCCTGCCAATCCACCAGATTTTTGGCGGTGATCAAGCCAACCAGCAAAGCTCCCGCGATGCATGCCAGCCCGACGACAAACGCAATGAGCGACGCCGTCGGAAGACCGACCCAGCGCTTGATCTCATGGAAGTGAAGGTAGCGAAGCCAAGCCGGGAACTTCAGCTTGCTCCAGACCTTTTTCACGGACACCCTTGTCACAACTGAATGCACCCGCGCGACACCCTGCTGCCAAAGTCCGGCGATCACAGCCGCGTCGGCTCGGGCCGTCGCATCAAGAGCCACCGGACGCCGTCCGCCACACGTGTGACAGAACTGCGAACCGAGCAGGAACTCAGTCCCGCAGCGCAGACAAGCCTCCGCCATGGCGGGAAGGGTTTCCCGCACCACGACTGCCTCCGAAACTATCGGGACAGGCGGCTGCCAAAACTCAGGCTGTGCTTCGTGTGCGACTTCCGACATAGTCAGTCCTACGGTGAAAACCTTAAGCCGTCCATGGCATTCCAACCGCCAAAGCCTGCTTATCCCTAAGTCCCGCAGTGGCAGGTACTTGCAATTCTGTATCTTGATCGCACATCAAGTTCGCGGGCAATAATTACGCGCGCTAGCGAGTAAAGATGCACCAGTTACGAAGGCCCACACACTTCCAGCGCCTCACAAAAACGAACCAGACAAAACATTCTGAACCGGTGCGGGATGGGCTCAATGATCGGAAGAGCCGCAAGCCATCCACGACTTCAGCGCAGCGCCATCCGCCGAGCTCCATTCGGCGGATGCGGCGCTGACCACAGCGCGAGCCATCCCGCATCCCGGATCAGTCTCCAGCTGTGGAAAATTATAGGAGCGACCCCGATGGCTGACACGTAGCGAGTCGGGAACCTAGATGACGCTCTTGGTTCGCGGCGACTCCCAAGAAATTGCGCGTTGATATCTACCCGAGCCAGGCCCAGCACGTCCCCGGCACTTCATTTAAACTAGATCGCAGCCGACCCGTGACGATTGCCAGGATTACTCTGACGAAGTTGCTGCTCCTGTTCGCGTTGTGTGCCATCGCCACAGGCCAGTCGCAGTCCGCTCCGACCAATTCCCACGAAACCAAACACGATCTGCAGAGCCAGGCTGCGTTCGACAACTTCTACAACATGGAGTACGACCGGGCCGAGCAGGAGTTCCAGAAGATTCTCGACAAGCATCCCAACGATCCCTTCGCGGTGAACCATCTCCTGACCGCGATCCTGATGCATGACCTCTATGACACGGGCGCAATGAACACCGGCGAGTACGCCAACGACAGCTTTATTGGGCGCGCTCCCCGCCCAACCGACCAGAAGATCAAAGATCGCATCAAGGAACTTGTCCGCCGGGCCGAGGCCCTTGAAGAGCAGGAACTGAAGGCCAACCCAAAGGATGTCGACGCTCTCTACTGCCGCGGCGTCACGCGGGCGCAGTTCGCCGTTTACACGGCACTGGTTGAGCGTGCCTGGTTCTCAGCCTTGCGCAATGCGCTGGGCGCGCGCCACGATCACGAACACGTGCTCGAACTCGATCCCAACTATCTCGACGCCAAGATGGTCGTTGGCACGCACAATTATGTCGTGGGCAACCTGCCTTGGAGCATCAAAGTGGCAGCCGCCCTGGCCGGACTAAGCGGATCGCGGGACAAGGGGCTTGAGTATCTACGCGAAGTCGCCAAGAGCGACGGAGAAAACGCGACCGACGCTAAAGTCATCCTGAGCCTGTTCCTGCGCCGCGAACACCAGTACGACGAGGCTCTTGGCTACATGCACGAGCTCTCAACGAGGTATCCGAGGAACCATCTCTTCACCACCGAGGAAGCCAACCTGCAGCGCGCCGCCGGACGTCTCGACGAGGCCGAGGCAATCTATCGCAGAGTCTGGCAAAACGGCCGAGAAGGGAAGTATGGCAACCTGCACTACGAAATGGCGGCTTGGGGCTTGGGAGAGCTGCTCCGCAGCAAGAAGGACATTGCTGGTGCCGCCGCCGCCTACGACTTGGTGAACCAAGCGCCCAACCCCGATCCCGATATTCTGCAAAAAGCCAACCTCGCCGCCGGAGAAATGTACGACCTCCTCCAGAAGCGCGACCTCGCCATGAAGAAATACCAGACCGTACTTGCCGGCAACGCCAACACCGGCCCCGCCGACCAAGCCCGCCGCTACATCAAAGAAGCCTACAGGGAATAGGACCCTGAAGAGATTTTGGAGCGAGGGATTCCTATGTGGGGACAGCCACCTTCGGCTGTTCCGCCAAGCGTAGCGAGCGCTTCCTGCCATGGGACGGCGTCGTCGGCCTAAGAAGGAAGCCCAGAGGCAACCGGGAACTTCCGGCGTACAATTTTCGTAGCTTAATCTGGGGGTAGCGGAGCCATGTACTGCAACTACTGCGGAAAAGTGATTCAGGACGATGCGGCATTGTGCGCCTACTGCGGTGTTCGCGTCGGCGCCTCACTGGCCAGGCGCCAACTCATGCGCCCGCGCATGGGGCGCAAAATCGCCGGAGTCTGTCTCGGTTTCTCCGAATATTTCGACATCGACGTCACGGTCATCCGCCTGGTCTGGCTGATCACCGCGATCATGACCTGCGTAGGCTTTATTCCCTACATCATCGCCTGGATCGTCATGCCCGAAGAACCGCTCATTGTCCCTGCTCCATCTACCGCGCAGCAGGTAACAAACCCGTAACGCTCGCGCCACAGCGGACGCACTCCTCCGCCTCCGGTAGAACATCTAGGATAGCCATCTTCGGCTAGCCCGCCCCGAGCGAAGTCGAAGGATCGAGCGCATCTCCTTATCCCCCACCTGTGATCTAATTTCCCCATGGACCCCATCTCCCTTCGCCACATCAAAAGCGACGACGCCGAAATCGTCTACTGGGTCCTGGGCGCCGGCCCCGATGTCGTCCTCCTGCATCCTTTCCCCGCGCATCACGAATTCTGGCTC
>Ga0070735_10004886_pt1 | contig 11187 bp, 13 predicted proteins | sample Coa_R1_FD_66443 | JGI IMG/M metagenome (GOLD analysis project Ga0070735, IMG submission 66443) | Surface soil microbial communities from Centralia Pennsylvania, which are recovering from an underground coalmine fire - Coalmine... | ecosystem: Environmental > Terrestrial > Soil > Unclassified ... | reverse complement strand
GATCGTCGCGCCGCCGGCCTCGCGCACGGTGACGGTGCAGTCGCCGGGCGTGATCTTGACGGTGCGGCCTCGATTCCCGCCGGTGGCGGCGGCGGTCACCGAAATGCGAGCGTGCTTCAGCGCGCTGCGCACAGCGGCTTCGTTACGCGCGCCGATGTCGAGCTCGGAGCCGAGCTCGAACATCTTGGCTCCGCCGGTGAGGTAGGCCTCGAGGCGCGACTCGGTCGCGCCGGCGCGGCGCATGCGAGCCAGCAGCTCCGGCACCGCCAGATTCGCGAACTTGCCGGGATCGTTCCCAGGCTCGCGCGACTCGGGCAGCACGATGTGCGCCAGCCCGGCCACGCCGGTCTGGCGATCGACCAGCGCCAGGCCGATGCAGGAGCCGAGGCCCAGAGCCATCAACTCCTCGCCGCCCGTGCTGACCGCGATTTCTCCCATCCTCACCGACGCCATCTCAGATGCCGTTTCAGGCCATACCCAGCGGCGCCAGCAGGTCGGTCACCGCGCCGGTGGTGGGGAGCAGCAGGAACGAGATCGAGCACGGATCGTCCGCGAGATCGAGTTCGGAGTCGAGCACGAGCGCGGTGTCGGAGTGCCCGACGGTCTGAGCCAGCAGGGAGGCCACGATCGCGCCGAGCATGTCGGTCGTGAGGTGCGGCGGGCACGGACCGAGGTACATGCCGGTCATGGCCGCAAGGCCATTCAGGTACGAAGTGCCGAGGATGTTGCCGATCTCGCACAGCGCCGAGTCGCCGACCTCGCTGCTGGGCTCGACGCCCAGCAGGCGGCAGAGCTTCTCGGCGTGCTCGATCGGGATCAACAGCAGCACGAGTCCCTCGATGTCGCCCTCCAGCGGGATCACGACGCCGCTGACCGTCGCGTCGGACGGCCCGCACGCATCGACTGCATCAGCCAGGGGGAGCGCCAGCGCGCGCGGAACGCTCAGCTCGACCTCGCGGCCGAGCATCTGCGAAAGCGCCGTCGCGGCCGTGCCCGAAGCGATGTTCGCTAGCTCGCGCAGAGCGTCTAGCTGCATGTCGGAGAAACTGGATGTCACTGGTGCTCCCTGTGTTCGAGGTTCTAGGTCATGCAGCCACTGCGTCTGCGACTGCGACTGCGGTGTCGTCTGAGGCGATCAGCGACCCGAAGTGCGCACCGACGCTCGCGCTCGAGGCGAGCAACGCCAATGCGTCGCAGTCGACGATCAGGGCAATGCGGCCGTCCGCGAGGGCGGCTCCGCCGGACACCGGCTCGCCATCCGAGACGATCGCCGGCAGCGGTCGGGTGACCAGCTCGCGCTGGCCCACGAGGTCGGCCACGGTCAAGGCCAGGCGCCGGTCCTGCCCGCGCACGATGACCACGAACTCGTGGTCGGTGCCACCGCCGTAGCGGCCGAACGCGGCAGCGCCGTCGAGCAGCGGCAGGACGCCGTCCTCGAGCACGAGCATCGCTCGGCCGGCGGCCGAACGGACCGTCTGCTCGGAGAGACGCAGGGTGCGCTCGATGCGATCCAACGGGATCGCGAACGGCGCCCCGGCGATCTCCACCTGCAGCGTGGAGACGATGGCCAGGGTCAGAGGCAGGCGGATCTGCGCCAGCGTGCCCTGTCCGAGCGTGGAATCCATCACGACCTCGCCGCCCAGCTCGCGGATCTTGGCGCGCACGGCGTCCATGCCGACGCCGCGCCCGGAGATGTCGCTGGTCGTCTCCGCGGTCGAGAATCCCGCTGCGAACAGCAGCTCGATCGCCGAGCGCATGTCGATGTCCTCGACGGCGGCCGGGTCGATCAACCCGCGCTCGGCGGCCTTGCGGGCCACGAGCTGCGGGTCGACGCCGTTGCCGTTGTCGCGCACCTCGATGATCACGCTGCCGCCGGCGTGGCGGGCCGCGATCTCGAGCGTGCCGGTCGGAGCCTTCCCGGCGGCGGTGCGGGCCTCGGGGGACTCGAGGCCGTGATCGAGGGCGTTGCGCACGAGGTGCACGAGCGGGTCTCCGAGCGCGTCCACGACCGTGCGGTCCAGTTCGGTGTCCGCTCCTATCAGCTTCAGCTCGACCTGCTTGCCGAGCTTGGTCGAGAGATCGCGCACGAGCCGCGGGAAGCGCAGGAACACGACTTCCACCGGGATCATCCGGACCTGCATGACCATCGCCTGAAGGGCCTGCGAGCTCCGGGTGAGCTCCTGCATGGCCTGCTGCAGGCCGGGCACGTCGAGGCTCGAGGTCAGGGCTTCGACCGCGGTACGGTGGATGACGAGCTCGCCCATCGAGTGCATCAGAGCGTCAAGGCGCTCGGCATCGACGCGCACCGTGCGTGCGGCCTTGCTCGACGGCGCGTCCTCGCGGACGGTCGTGGCGCCGCCGGCAACCTCCGCAGTGCTCCTGCTGTCGGCCGGTGCGCTCTGCGCGGGCGCGATCGCGACCGCGGGGACCGGCGCGGATGCATCCGCCTCGGCAACGGTCACGCCGACGACGTCGGAGATGTGCGACGCGGCGGCCACCAGTGCGTCCTCCTCGTGGGAGGTGGTCAACCAGACGTCGACCTGCCGGCCCTGGAAGAGCTCGACCCCCTCCTGGGCGGGCACGCTGCCCACGATCTCGCCGTGCTCGGAGAGCGCGGTGAACAGCATGTGCGCGCGCACCGCGGGCATGAGCACGTCGTCGGCCAACTCGATCGAGACGTGTACGACGTGCTCGCCGTCGTCGGGCGCGGCGGAGCTCAGGTCGGGCAGGTCCACACCACCCAGGCTGGCCACGAGCTGCTCGTTGGTGCGCTCGCGGACGAGCTCGTGCAGGCGGAGGATGAGCGGAGCGGGATCGAGCTTCTCCCCGCCTGTGGCCTCGATGTTGTCGACCGCGCCCTGCAGCGCGTCGAGGCAGGCGAGCACCGTGTCGATCGCCTCGCGCGTGAGCGCGCCGCTGCGCTGGCGCAGAAGCTCGAAGACGTTCTCCATCTCGTGGGTTAGCTCGGCGATCCGGGCGAAGCCCATGGTCGCGCTCATCCCCTTCAGGGAGTGGGCGATCCGGAAGATCTCATCCACGGTCTCGCGATCCTCGGGGTTCTCCTCGAGGCGCACGACAGCGAGGTTGAGCTCCTGCAGGTGCTCGCCGGTCTCGGCGAGGAACATGGGCATGTAGTCGGAGATATCCATCACGCTTTCCTGAAGATGAACGGGTGCAAGGAGACGAGGCCGAGGGCGTTCGGGTTCGTGACGCGCTCGGTGGCGCCGATGACCAGGCACCCTCCGGGACGCAGGGCCGCGGCGAGCCGCTCGTGCAGCTCGTCACGGATCGGCTCGGCGAAGTAGATGACGGTGTTACGGCACAGGACGAGGTCGTAGCGGCCGGGCGGCGGCTGCATGCGCAGCAGGTCGCCGATCTCGAAGGAGACCATCGAGCGCAGCTCCGGCCTGGCCCGCCACCCACCGTGGATGCGCTCGAAGAAGCGCTCCATCGACGCGGCGGGCGCGCAGCGGGCGTCCTCCTCGGTGAACACGCCCTCGCCGGCGCGCTCCACCATCCGGCGGTCGATGTCCGTGCCGAGGATCTGGACGCGCGCCTGGGGGATCGTCTCCCGGCAGACCGCGGCGAGCGTGTAGGCCTCGGCCCCGTAGGAGGAGCCGGCGCTCCACGCCTTCAGCGTGCCGTTACGAGCCAGATCGCCCAGGATCTCGGAACGCAGCCAGTTCCACTGCTCCGGATGACGCCAGAGCTGCGAGACGTTGATCGTCACACGGTCGAGCAGCTGGTCGAGCTCCGTCGAGCCGGGCTTCAGCGTCTGCAGGGCGTCGGTCAGGCTGAACAGGCCTCGCCGCTCGAAGAACGAGCGCAGCCGGCGCTCCATCTGAGGGCGCTTGTACTGCGTCAGGTCGATCCCGCACAGTCGCCTGAGCCCTTCGCAGAAGGTCAGGTAATCGTCGGTGATGACGCTCATCAGCAGGCCTCCGCTGCGATCGCCGCGGGCAGCTGGTCGAGGGGCAGGACCTCGTCGGCGAGGCGAGCCTCGACGATCGCTCGAGGCATCCCGTAGACGGTGCAGCTCTCCGCGGACTCGACGAAGATCCGGCCGCCGCGGCGGCGCACCTCGCTGGCCCCGCGCAGGCCGTCGTTGCCCATGCCGGTCATCACGACCAGCAGCAGCTTGTCGCCGTAGAGCTTGGCGGCGTCCTCGATCAGCAGGTCGGCGCGGGGGCGCAGGCCGCCGACTGCGTTCTCCTCGGACAGCACGGCGCGTCCATCGGGGCGCAGCCGCAGATGCAGGCCGCCTGGCGCCAGCAGGGCGACCGAGGGATTGATCGCGTCGCCGGCGGCGGCCTCGCGGACGCCGAGCTTGCTCGCGCCGTCGAGCCGGGCTGCCAGAGAGCCCGTGAACCCGGCCGGCATGTGCTGCACGATCAGCGTGCCCATGCCCAGCGGCGAGGGCAGCGCCGGCATCAGCTGGGCCAACGCTCGCGGCCCCCCGGTCGAGGTGGCGATCAGGACGACCTTCTGGACTCCCGTGCGGACCGGGCGCCGGACCGACGCGACGCCGCTTCCGTTCTCGTGCGGGAGGCCGAGCGCCCCCGGACGGACCCGGTGAGGCTCGCGGCGCACGAGCGTGCTCTGGACGGCGCCACCCGTGTGCGGGCGCGCGAGCGAGCGCCGCCGACCTGACTGCACGGCGGCGGCAACCTTCTCGCACAGGCTCTGCTTGAAAACGTCGAGGCCCTCGCCGATGGCCGGCTTGGCCACGAGGTCGAACGCCCCTTCGGCCAGGGCGTCAACCGCCCGCGCGCCGTGCGCAGGCGAGAAGGCCGAGACCACCACGACCGGGACGCTCGAGGCACCCGGGTTGCGCAGCGCCCGCAGCACGCCCATGCCGTCGAGGCCGGGCATCGCGAGGTCGAGCGTCATCGCATCCGGACGCTCCCGCTCGCACAGCGCCAGCGCCTCGTCGCCGTTACTCGCACTGCCGACAACCTCCACACCGGCGTGCTTGAGCGACGTCGAGACGATCGCGCGCATCATCGCGCTGTCGTCAGCGACGACAACTCGTGGCGGGGCGGTGGTGCTCATGGTGCGCGCTGTCCGGGTCCGCGGGTGTCCGGTGCGCTACGCCGCGGCCGCGTACTCGTTGCCGCCGGTGAAGATCATGCTCGGCTTGAGCAGCACGATCAGGCGATCCTCGACCTTGGCGATGCACTCGATCAGCGAGCTGTCGGCCTCGGGGACCTCCTCGATCTGGTCGTCGGTCACCGTCAGGACCTCCTCGACGCCGTCGACGATCACGCCGGCGGTCTCGCTGCCGGACTCGACGATCACGATCTTCGTGTGCTCGGAGACCTCGGAGTTGGCGCCAAGGCGCGCGGCCAGGTCATAGACCGGGACGATCCTCCCGCGGAGACTGATCACGCCGCGGACCCAGTCCAGGCGCGAGGCCACCGAACGCGGCTCGGAGTAGCGAATGATCTCGTGCACCTGCTGGATCGGAAGCGCGTACTGCTCGGCGCCCAGCGTGAACACGACGAGCTGGCGCGGGTTGGACTGGTCTGACATTTGGGTGCTCCTTGTGACGAACAGGCCGGTTGCCCGGGGTTGGCTTACTTCGCGCGGGCGCCGTGGATCGGAGCCGGTGTCTCGGTATTCGGCCCCGCTGCGCGCCAGCTTTAGACAGTTGGTCTAGACGTCGCCCTCGGTGGCTTCGGGAACCGCCGGGAGGGGTGCCGGGCCGCCCGCCTCGCGGACGTTGTCGCCCAGCATCTCCGTTACGCGCAGACCGAACTGCTCGTCGATCACGACGACCTCCCCGCGGGCTATCGGCGCGCCGTTGACCAGCAGGTCGACGGGCTCTCCGGCCATGCGGTTCAGGGTGATGATCGAGCCCTGACGAAGCTCGAGCGTCTCGCCAACGGTCATGCGCGTGCGGCCCATCTCCACCGTGAGCTCGACCGGCACTGCGCTGAGGCGGCGCAGCTCTCCGGCCGGCTGCTGCTCGGGGACGAATGCGGCGTCGGCCGCCTCGCCGTCGAGCGGTGCCAGTTGAAGATCGTCACTCATGGTTCGCCCCGCTTCCTACTGGACGGCCAGGTCGGTGAAGTACACCTGGCTGACCTTGACGTCCGTGTGCTGGTTTATCTGCTGAAGGATGGTCTGCTCGAGCGCGGCGCTGCCGCTCGCTGAGGTCAGCTCGGAGCCATTGCTTCCGGTGACCGTCCGGGTGATGATCGCCCGCACCACGGCCTCCTCGGGCAGCGTGCCGATCCCGGTGTCGGTGCTGCCGCCGGCGGCGGCGGCGCTCGCCCCGTCGGTCTGTCCGGGCGCCAGTTCGAGGGCCACGGTGAGGGTGGCGTACCGGCCGTCGGCCAGGTTCAGCGTGAAGGTCTTCGGCAGGACGTAGACCTCGCCGGCGATCTTCGGCGGGATGACCTTGGGCTTCAGCAGCGTCGCCTTGGCCTCGTAGCCGCCGAGGGCGAGGATGACGACCAGTCCGATCAGGATCTTCTTCTTCATGGTGTGGCGAGGTCCGGGTTGATGCGCTGGAGGATGATCTCGACGCGGCGGTTCCGTGCCCGCCCCTGCGGCGTTGCGTTGCTCGCGATCGGGTGGAAGTAGGAGTAGCCGGAAGGGCTAAGGCGCAGCGCGCTCACTCCGTGCTGGTTCAGGAACTTGACCACGCTGACTGCCCTTGCCACCGACAGCTCCCAGTTGCTCGGGAACCGCGACGTCGAGATCGGCTGATTGTCTGTATGTCCTGCCACGGTTATCGGATGCAGCTGGTCGACGTTGAGCAGGCGTGCGATTTCGTCGAGCAGCGGGACGAGCGTCGGTCGCAGGTCGGCCGAGCCCGAGTCGAACAGGACCTTGTCGGTGACGATCCGGATGACCAGCCCCCGGGGGTCGATCAGCGTCTGGACGTACTTGGTGAGGCCGTGGGCCTTGGCCCAGGCGTCGAGCTTGGCCTTCAGCTTCAGGAGCTCGTTCTGCTCCCTGGCGGCGGCGGCAGCCACGGCCATGGCCTGGGCGACCTGCGAGTTGAACTGCTGCTGGGCCTGCGCGGTCTGCGCGTTGACGCTCGGCAGCATCTGCTTGGCCTGCGCCTGGGTCACCGCGGTGATCGCCGGCACGAAAGTCGTCGGCGGGTGGCTTCCGGGCGCGTTCGTCGATCCGGACTGCATGATCGACTGGCCACCGGGAAGGACCGCACCCGAGAAGGCGGCCTTCAGCGACTTCTGCAGCACCTGATACTTGGAGATGTTCACCGAGGAGATGGAGAACAGCACCATGAACAGCGCCATCAGCAGCGTGATCATGTCGGCGTAGGTGAGCAGCCAGCGCTCGTCGCTGCCGTGCTCGCCGCCGCCGTGGCCTCCGCGCCGGCGCTTCTTGCCGTGTCCGTGGGCCGACATGCCTACGCCGCCTCGGCCTCGCGCTCGGGCATCTGCGTGACCTTGGCGCCGGAGTCCTCATCCGCGCCTGGGCGCTCGGTCGGCGCCACGTAGGAGAGAAGCTTCTCGGAGACGATCCGCGGGTTATCGCCGGCCTGGACGGAGAGGATCCCCTCGATCGTGAGGGTGCGCAGCTCGACCTCGGCTGCCGACATCGCCTTCAGGCGGTTGGCCACCGGCAGGTAGACCACGTTGGCCGAACCGACGCCCATCAGGGTCGCCAGGAAGGCGGAGGAGATGCTCGGGCCCAGGGTGGAGGGCGCGGCCAGGTTCTGGAGCACGTGCACCAGCCCCATGACGGTGCCGATGATGCCCAGGGTGGGAGCGAAGCCGCCGGCCTTCTCGAACACCCCGGCGCCGACCGCATGGCGGGCGGTCATGCCGTCGATCTCGGCCTCGAGCACCTCGCGCACGAGATCGGGGTCGGAGCCGTCGACCACCAGCTGCAGCCCCTTACGGGTGAACTCATCGTCGATCTCGGCCACCTTGGCGTCGAGCGCCAGCAGGCCCTCGCGGCGGGCCTGCTCGGCCAGCGAGACGAGCAGCTCGACCTGCGCCTGCACGTCGGGCGGCTCGGCGTTCATGACCATCTTGTAGAGCGCCGGGATCTTCTTCATGGACTCCATCCCGACGCTGGCCATCGTCACGCCCGAGGTCCCGCCGAGGATGATGATGAAGGCAGGGATGTTTATGAACGAGGCCGGCGAGGTCCCGTCCATCATGGCGCTGAACAGGATCGCGACCGTCGCGGCGACAATCCCGATGATCGTTGCTGCCTTCATGGTTCCAATTCGTTAGATCGACAGGCAGCGGGAAAGCTGAAAGCGCCGACGGCGCCCCGCGACCCGCTGAGGTCGTGGCTAGTTGCCGGGCTCCTGAGCCAGGCGAAGAGGGGTAGGAGCGGGCTCGCTGTCAGGGTCGGGCTCGTGCCGCTCGCGCAGCGCGCCCGCGAGGATCACCACGCGGTAGTCGCGCACCGCCGCCGCCACCTGGGCGGGGTCCTCGGCGACCAGCAGCTTGCTGCCGTTGGCGAGGGTGATGACGGTGTCCGGATTGGCCTCGATCGTGACGATCAGGTCCGGATTGACGTGAAGTTCGTGCTCGGCATGGCCGAAGCGGTGCAAGGTGATCATGTCTGCTCTCCTAGCGTTCGCCCGCAGAGGCGACAGCTTGAGGGGCGGCACCCTCGAATTTGCCGCCCCTCGTAGCTGTCCTTGCAAGCGTGTTAGTTCAGTCGACTACTCCTAGCCCGCCATCTGGACGACGGTCTGCAGCATCTGGTCGGCTGTGGTGATCACGCGGGAGTTGGCCTGAAAGCCGCGCTCGGCGGTGATCATGTTGGTGAACTCCGTCGCCAGATCGACGTTCGACTGCTCGAGCTCGCCGGAGATCGTCGAGCCCAGGTTGCCCGTGCCGGGCGAGCCCGTGGTCATGGGCGCGCCGGAGCTGGAGCTGACGCTCCAGTTCGAGCCGCCGTCGCGCTGCAGGCCGGCCTCGTTGGGGAAGCTGACCAGCGTGACGTAGCCGGCGGTCTGGGTGTTGCCGCTCGAGTCGACGTAGGTCACGGCGCCGTTCTGGCCGATGGCGACGCTCGTCGAGCCCGGCGGGATCTGGATGTACTGCAACGGGTTGGTGCCCGAGACCGCGCCGGCGGCGCCCTGGCCCATCACGTACTCGCCGTTCTGGGTGCACAGGTAGCCCGAGCTGTTGAGCGTGAAGTTGCCCGCCCGGGTGTACTCGAACGACGTCGGCAGCACAGGCGGCACAGCGCCGGCGTTGCCGCCTCCGACCTGGAAGAAGCCATCGCCCTGGATGGCCAGGTCGAGGACGTTACCCGTCGACTGCATCGAGCCCTCGCCCATGATGTTGTCGATCGAGCCGAGCTGGACGCCAAGGCCGACCTGGACGGGGTTCGAGCCCGCGCCGGTGGTGGTCATGGCGGTGCTGGCGCGGATCTGCTGTGAGAGCTGATCCACGAACGTGGTGCGCTGGGCCTTGTAGCCGATCGTGTCGACGTTGGCCAGGTTGTTGGCGGTCACGTCGAGCATCGTCTGGTGAACGCTGAGTCCGCTGATCGCGGAATACATGCCTCGCATCATCGGGGCATCCCTTCCTTTCGCGGCCCCCTCTGCGAGGTCCGGCCGGTGTGTGATGAAGCCGTGTGCATCAGGCGATCACGGCACTGTCGATGTTGGTGAACACGTGCTCGCGCATGTGCTCGCTACCCACCGCCGTGATGACGGTGTTGTTCGCGACGGACACGACGAAGGCCGTGCCGTCGACGAAGACCACGGAGTCGCGCGCGCCTTTGCCGGCGGCGCGCTGAACTCCCTCGCTGAGGCGCTGCATGGTGCCGGCGCTCAGGTCGATTCCGCGCTGCTGCAGGCGCTGGAGCGCGTGGCGGCTGAGCCGCGGCGGCTCGAGCTGCGCCGTGCGCTTCGAGAGGACCTCGGCGAAGCTCGGCCCCCCTGCGGTGTCCGCTGCGGGTGCGCCGTGCGGCGGGGCCGGGCGGGGCGCAGGCGCGACCGGACCGGCGACGCCGGGCGGGATCAGCGCGGGATTGGTGAATTGGCTCATGAAATCTGGGCGACGGCGCCGGGCGAGATGCCCGCGATGCCGCCGATCGTCAGGGTCGGGTTGCCGCCGGCGGTCTGTACCGACTGGACCACGCCGGTCTGCGCGTTGCCGTTCGGATCGATGTAGGTGACGGTGTGTCCCAGCAAGGCCACGCACTGCGTGGTCGCCGCCGCGGCCGCGCTGGCGGCGGTCGAGGTGGCGATGTTCGTCTCCTGCTCGAGCGTCGTCATCTGCGCGAGCTGCTGGATGTACTGCGTGGGATCCTGGGAGTCGGGATTGAGCGGGTCCTGCTCCTGGAGCTGGACCATCATCAGCTTCAGGAAGGCGTTCTTGTCCAGGAGCGAGCCGGTCCCGGTGGTACCGCCCGAGCTTGACGAGATCGTGGTGCCCTGCGTGCCGTTGAGGCCGCTGAAGCCGTTGGTGGGGGTGGTCATGGTTAGCTCCTCTCAGGCCAGTACGTCGATCAGGCCGGCGGGGTTGAGATTGGTGGTGGCAGGGCCGTCGGTCGGCTCGGACATGACCTCGCTGCCCTCGGCGCTCCGTGTGCGGCCGGCGTGCGGGGCGCCGTGCTGTGCGGCGGCGTTCTGTGCGTTGCCGCGTCCGCCCGTTTCGATGTGCAGGCGCAGCAGGTTGACTCCGTGCGACTGCAGCGAGCGGCGCAGCTCGTCGGCGTTCTGGTGGAAGGCCTGAGCCGCTTCGTGGCCGGCGACGACGCGGGCCACGACCCCGTCCTCCGTGCGCTGGAGGTGGATGCGGACGGTGCCGAGCGATGCGGGCGAGAGCTCGATCCGGGCCTGGTTGACGCCCTGGCGGGCGGCGAGCTCGATCGCGCGCTGGACCGCTTCGGCAGCGTGCGGCAGGGCGACCGGCCCTTTCGGGACCTCGAAGGCTGGGGCGGTCCCGGGGCGGGTGGTGGTAGCGGTCGCGGCGGCGGCGGTGGCGAGCTGGCTGGGGGTGCCCGATGAGTCGGTCTCGCCCTGGTCGGTGGTGCGGGCGTCGTGACCCGTGGTGGCCGTGCCGGTCGGCGGCGCGGCGGCGGGCGCGGCCGAGGGGGCTGGGGCGGCCGGCTCGCTCGCCGGGGCCTTGGCGCTGGCGCTGCTCTGGACCGTGGCGGCGGCGGCCTGGGTTGTGAGATCGCCTGTGGTGGCTGGTGCCTCGGGCGGTGCGGCGGGGTGCGGCGCAGCGTCCT
>Ga0070735_10004885_pt1 | contig 11188 bp, 8 predicted proteins | sample Coa_R1_FD_66443 | JGI IMG/M metagenome (GOLD analysis project Ga0070735, IMG submission 66443) | Surface soil microbial communities from Centralia Pennsylvania, which are recovering from an underground coalmine fire - Coalmine... | ecosystem: Environmental > Terrestrial > Soil > Unclassified ... | reverse complement strand
TGCGTGGCCGCGGCCTGGAAACGTTGCCGGCAGGCGCGGAATTACGCCGAGGCGGACAGAAGAAGGTTCCGTATCCCGCCATGCCGGCGCACATGTGCGGCCGGCGGACCGATTGTTGAGATCGTTGCAGCGTCGGTGAAAATTCATTGAAACCCTGAGGGTTGCACGCTGTCTATATGTTTAGGAACACGGACAAGCTTAAACGGCGATGACCAGCCGATGAACCATGCTCCGGCTATTCATGCTATTGGGGAGCTATCTCGGCGAGAGGTGTCATTTGTGCGTTCTGTAGCATTCAGATCAAGAGCGAACGTGCTGTTCCGGTGCGCACGAGGGTGTCGTACATAGCGCCTGTCCACGACAGGACCGCCGTCGTCCCCGCTTGCGCCCGCTTCGGAACCCGGTTCCCGGCGGGCGTTTGTACGGCATGAGCCGATGGCGTCGAGAAAGCGGCGCAGCGGCGCCAACAGTGTGGCCCGCGTAGCGCGGCCGAGCAGAGACGGAGCCGTGGGCTCGGCATAAAGACCTCGGAACGAAGGTTAATAAGGGTTAGATAAGGAAAGACAGCTGATGAACGCACTTATCGATTGCAGGAGATCATCCAGGCGAGTGCGGACCATGGACAGGGCGCAGCGCCGATTCGCGAGGCTGGTGGGCAATGCGCGGCTTGACGAGCGGGTGCGTGACCTCGCCGTCGCCCGGCTCATCGACGTGCTTGAGACCGCTCACGCAGACGAGCTGCCGCACCTTACGGGCCGTTTCCGCACGGGAGACGAGGTCAGCCGCCTTTCGCGGCTCCGGGCGGCGCACGCGACGTACGCGCTCGCGACGATGTACGGCCTGGAGCGGGCCAGCGACGGCGCTTACGTCCGCACGGAGTAGGCGGAGCGCGCAAACCCCTTCCTGACGCGAAAGCGCGGGGAGAAGCAATGCTGGCGCGGGCGGACCCGCGGCAGTCAGAATGGGAAGAGCCGGAGGAGATCTTGAAGGATCTCCTCCGGCTCTTAACTGTTTACCTCACGCGCAGCGACTCGAACACGGCTGCTGCCCCGAACGGTCCTCTTCGCGCCCTCGTGCCCCTGGGCGTGTCCGATTCTGCAGACCGCTTGCAGCCGAGCGGTCGGCTAGCGGATGCCGCCGAGCAGACCCCGAAGGAGACCCAGGATGTTGAGCTGCGGACTGACGTTGCGAGTCACCGAGCCATCGGGATTATAGGTTATACCCTGCGAACCAAACAGGCCGGACTGGCTGGTAGAGCCGTGCCCGAATGGCGCGGTGCTGTGCTGGTAGAGCATGGGCGGCCGGTCGTCGAACTGGCCGGTAAGCTTGCGGAGCGCCTGCGCCGCAGTCAGCTGGTCCAGTGGTATCCGGTCCACCTTCGCGCGCGCCTTGGCGGCCGGCGTAGTGGCCGGATCGGCCGCGGGAGCGTCGGGCGGCGGCTCGGGACGCAGCTTGAAGTGGAAGATGCCATCGGTCGTCTCGTAGGCGACCGGCACAGTGCTCACCTTGATCAGCGTCGCCAGCGCGTCCTTGAACGGCATGTCGGTCAGGTGCAGCGAGACAGTGCCGTCCTTCAGCTCGTTATCGATCCGGAAATCGGCTTTTGCGCTTTTCATCAAGTCACGGATCGCGTCGACCAGGTTGGCCTTATCCGCGTTCACCGTCACCTTGACATCCCTGAACTTGTCGACAACGTCGGATCCATCAGATTTCGGCGAGTCAGCAGGCGCCGGTGCGCCGCCAGCCTTTGAATTGTCCCCAGACTTCGGCGCCTTGTCGTCCGGCTTCGCCTGCGCGAGCGATCCCCCCGCGACGCAGAGGCTCAAGGCCGCGGAAGCCGCGACCGCCATCATGAGATTTCTCAACGAGCAGCGTGCCACCATGTCAGGCTCCTTCGGGCCGCAGAGTCGAATCGGAAAGCTTAATTAGGAACCACGTGGTCCTATGGGAGCGGCGCAACGCCCAGCAAGCGCGCGTTAGGCTCTCACAGCACCGGCCCATTTTGGAAACTATACCACGTTTCGGATTCCGCCGCAAGCGCTTTGCGGTCTGAGCGGTCACTTGTGGCAAACTGAGCAGGAATCGATAAGCAGGTAATCGGCAATTGGCATTCGGCATTCGCGAAGCCGCCTCTGTTTCCGGCGCACTGGCAGCCAAACCGCTCTCACCTCGATTGCCGACTGCCTGCTCCACCCCGACCGCCGATTGCCGATTGCCCGGCCTACCGCTGCATCGGGACCAGAAGCATAAACGATCCGCGCGGGTCCATCTGCCCGGTCAGTGGCTGGTACTCCACGGGCGCGTCGGCAGGCAGGCCTCTGGGCGCTTTCAGGAACAAGAGGTACTGTTCGTGCTTCGCGGTGTCGAATTTGACAAAGACCGGTCCGTCGATCTCGGTTATCTCCGCCTCGGGGCTATGGTATCGGTAGTGCTGCAGGGTGATCGTCTTGCCCGCCGCCTTACCCTTGAGCGCGGCCTCCACGGTAAACACGGTGTGCACGTCCGTCCAGGTATTCGGCCTGGAATTGCGAAGCGGCGGGCTGCTGGACGACTGCGCCTTCCCGATAACGACTACGTCTGCCTGCTTCCAGAGCTGCTCGGGCGTCAACACCTCGACCGGCCTTCCGGCCACCGACGCGATAGGCGCCACTGCTATGGTCAGGGCCGCTAACGATACGATGCGATACCACTGTTTCATCACACTTCTCCTATGTGCCGATACCTGCATATTCGCCTTATGACGGTACTCGCCAGGAAAACGTAACGCGTTTGCAGGATTTGCTGCCGGGACGCGGTAACTTCACCTGGCGGCTATCAAGCAGCGATTGCAAGCGGTGCGCCGAGGTAAGGGCCTGTTAGGAGCTCGCGTTATGCGGAGACGGCGGCTTGCACTCGCTATTCTCGCCAGCATCGCCGCGGCCGCCGGCGCGGCGATTCTGAGCGCCATCGGCGGCGAGCGATCGCTGACGGAGAAGGCACAGCTTGTCGCCGCACTCGGCGCCGATGAGATTACGACATGCTGGCTCTCGAACGACAGGATGCTCGTCGTAGTCACCGATCGCTCCGAGAATGCAATGGGCGGCGGATGGCACGGACGTGCCGAGGAGATCGAAGTATCGACCGGGCGCCGCACTCCCCTGACTGGGCTGACGACAACGTTCGACCGGCTCGGCCAGTCGCCCTACTGGCTGAATCCGTCGCCCGGCGGCCAGTACCTGCTGTTCCATCGCGTCAGGGACGACTTTCCGCTTGTGGCGACTGTGGCTCTGGACGGAAGCCGGTTCCGCGATGGTCTACAGCCACGAACCCTTGTAACGGCATGGCGGGACTCGTCGCACCTGGACTTGATCGGTGAGCAGTGGGAGGGGCCAATCATAGAGGTAGATGGTTCTGGCGCCGAAAAGGACCGGAGTATCCCTCGAGACGGCGCCGCCGCGGCGAGTTTGCTTGCCAGTCGGCGGAGGTCGGCTCCCCTGGAGATCGCTGTCGCCGCTCGCTCCGGAGTACCACCGAATCGCGTGCTTTGGTTCGATCTAACCTCGACCAATGAGAGAGACGCGCGCCAATCGCAGTCCGGCTATCGGTCGTTTGGCATTCCCGCGCCGAAGGGATTCGACGCCCTGAACAATGCGATCCTTTCGCACGGCGGCCGGACAGTGCTGTACGATATGAACACAACAGCAGTGCCGGAGATCGCGCGCCGCATACATGCGCTGATATCCACATTCCCCGCCCGCGCGAAGCTGTACGAGGAGCTCTGGACGTCCGATTCGACTGGCGGAAGCCTTCGGGAGCTAGGCTCGCAGCAAATCCTCGGACCCCAAACGCGTCTCTACCTGGATAATATTGACTGGTCGCCGGACAACAAGCGGATCAGCTTCACATTCAACCAGGCGCTGTACGTCCTGCCGGTCCCGGAGGCCGGCGATACGGATCGAGACAAGGAGAACAGTCACCGATGACCTGCATCGAGCGAAGCCCGGACGAAATCCAGTCGCTGGCGGACGAGATACGCATGAACGGCTACGTCCTGCTGGACGACATGATCCCGGCCGAAACGGTGGACGCGATGCGGGCGGCGTTCGATCCGCTGCTGCGGGCGAAGCGCGAGTCACAGCCGCCGAACCGGGGCGCGAATCGGTTTCAGATGCACCTGCCGTTCGAGCCGCCGTTCGCCGACCCGATACTGTACGCGAACCCGACCGTGTTGGCGATCCTTGAGAACCTGTTCGGGAAGGATAGCATCCTCACCTACTTTGCGTCCGACACGCCCTTCCCTGGCTCCGACTATCAGCGCGTCCACCTCGACTGCCGGCTGCCGTTTCCAGAGGGTCCGTTCGGCGTTCCGGTCTACAGCGTCGTGCTGAACACGCCACTGGTCGATTTCACCGAGGAGAACGGGCCGCTGGAGATTTGGCCGAACGGCACCCACATGATTGCGGAGCCGCGCGATCTCGAGCGTATGGCGGCGAAGATGAACTCGGTGCGACTGCTGCCCAAGACCGGCTCCATACTCCTGCGGGACGCGCGGATGTGGCACCGCGGCACGCCGAGCCACGGTGAGCGCTCACGGCCGAATATCGCGCTCGTCTATTCGCGCGGCTGGTTCCGCTTCGAGAACCACTCCGTCCGCATGAAGATCCCGCGCGCCACCTACGACGGCTTCCCCGACTCGCTGCGTCCGATGTTTCGCTACTGCGCGATTTTGGAGCAGGACGGTACGATCTCGGACGTGGAGTGACGGGGATTGCGCGTCACGACGCCTTCAAAGCACTCCCGTGGGACTAGAGTCCTCGGCTCGCGACAACATTATGTCCGCCTTCGCGGACGTCGATAAGCTCGTCCGGTGTTTACGATGAAACGTGCATTTTCAGCGGCTTGGGACGCCAAACCCGCCGGTCTCCGGGCGGCATTCTGCGTCCTCAAGTGGGTCGCGAGCCTCGCGGCAATCACTGCTTTAACCCTCTCTGCGCTCGCTCCCGCTCCAGCACGCGCGCAGGGGCCGGGAGAGCGGGAGTCCAGCGTCCGGGCGGCGGTTGCACACGCCTTTGCGATCGATGGAGGCAGGTTTCTCCTGGACGGGAAGCCGTTTACGATCATTGCCGGCGAAATGCACTATCCGCGAATTCCTCGCGCCTACTGGCGGCACCGGCTTCGCATGGCCAGGGCGATGGGCCTCAATACGATCGCGACCTACGTCTTCTGGAACGTTCATGAGCCGCAAAAGGGCCGGTTCCGCTTCGACGGCGACGCCGATCTTGCAGCGTTCGTCCGAATTGCGCACGAGGAGGGTCTCTACGTCCTCCTCCGACCCGGCCCCTACGTCTGCGCCGAGTGGGAGTTCGGCGGCCTGCCCTACTGGCTGCTGAACGAAAAGACCGGCGGCCACGAGCTGCGGGTCCGCACGAGCGACCCGAACTTCCTGCGTTACGCGGAGCGGTACCTGCGCGAAGTCGGCCGTCGGCTCGCGCCGATGCAGGCGGATCGCGGCGGCAACGTCTTGATGGTCCAGGTCGAAAACGAGTACGGATCGTTCGGCTCGGACCGCGCCTACATGGCCGCGATCCGCGATGCGATTCGCAGAGCCGGATTCACGGTGCCGCTCTTCACGGCGGACGGTCCATCGCAGACGGCCGCCGGCCACATCGACGGAGCGCTGCCGGGCGTGAATGGCGCCGGCGGACCGCAGCTCATCCGAGTCGTCGATTCCTTCCACCGCGGCGGACCGTACCTCGCGCCGGAGATCTATCCGGGCTGGCTCGACCACTGGGGCGAGCCGTTCGTCCACTCAAACCCCAACTCCGCGCCCGCGACGCTCGACTGGTTCCTGCAGCACGACTGCTCGATCAGCCTCTACATGTTCCACGGCGGCACGAACTTCGGATTCATGAACGGCGCGAACTACGGCTCCGGCTATCTGCCGTCCATTACGAGCTACGACTACAGCGCGCCGCTGGACGAGGCGGGCCGGCCAACGCCGCAGTACGCCAATATGCGCAATACGATCCGCGCGCGAATGCCCGGGCAGTCGCTTCCGGACATTCCGGCGGCCAATCCGGTGATCTCCATTCCGACGATCACGCTCCAAGCCGCCGGGTCCGTGCTCGACCGGCTGCCGCCTCCCATTCATTCCGAGCGGCCGATCTCGATGGAGGCCGCCGGCCAGGACTACGGCTTCATCCTCTACCGCACGCACGTCGCTGGACCGGCTGACGATCGGCTGACGGTCAGGAACGTCCGGGATTTCGCGGTCGTGATGATCGATGGAGCTCCCGCCGGCACGCTCGACAGGCGCCGGAACCAGCGCAGCCTGCAGGTGAGTATTCCAGCGGCCGGCGCGACCCTGGACATCCTCCTCGAGAACTGTGGCCGGATCAACTATGGGCCGCTACTTCAGGACAACCACAAGGGCATCACCGAGTCCGTCACGCTCGGCGATACGGAGCTAAAGGGCTGGCGGATCTATCCCCTGCCGATGACCGACCCGCGGCCACCGCCCGCCGCAGCGGTGTCGGGCGGTAGTGCCAGGAGGTCGAGGCCGGATGGACGAGGGCAATGGGCGGCAGACATGTGGCCGGCTGCCGGGGGACAGGGGCGCTCGGTTGGGACAGCCTTCAACGCGACGGAATTGCCCCTCGACCGGCGTACCGCCATTGGGCGGGCAATCGGGCTCGCGCACGATGGAAATGCGCCATTGCATGGGATGGACTTCGGCGCCGCGGCCGGGGATCGGGAGACGGGCGGCGGGCGAAATAGCGAGCCGAACACGGATCGCGCAAGCGCCACGGCCCGAACGAGCGGTAAGAAACCGCGGCTGTCGAGCGAGGGCGAAGCGCCGGCCGGCGCCTCCCGTAAGGCAGCGCCCCACTTTCTCGTCGGCAGCTTCCAGGTCGACCGGATCGGCGACACATTCCTGGATATGCGGGGCTGGGGTAAGGGCGCCGTATGGGTCAACGGCCACGCGCTCGGCCGCTACTGGTCGATCGGGCCGCAGCAGACGCTATACCTGCCGGGGCCCTGGCTCAGGCGCGGCCGCAACCGGATCGTCGTCTTCGAGGAGCTGATTTCCTGTCCGCCCACCATCCGCGGGATAGCGGAGCCGATCCTCGACCGCCTGACTCCGGCGACCGAGAGCGGTCTCGCCGCGCGGCCGAAGATGTCGCGGCAGCCGGCGCCGACTCAGGCGGACCTCGCCGCCGAGGGGGCGTTCACCAGCGCCGACTCCGCGCAGATCGTGCGGTTCGCACCGCGACGCGCACGTTTCGTCTGCCTCGAGTCGACGAGCGCCTTCGACGGGAGCGCATTCGCCTCCTGCGCGGAGCTGCAGGTCCTGGACGGCGCGGGCCGGCCGCTCAAGTCGGGTCGGTGGCGCATCCTCTACGCGGACAGCGAGGAATCGGCTCAGGAAGATGGCTCCGCGGACAACATGATCGATGGCGATGAGAGCTCGATCTGGCACACCGCCTGGAGCGAGCGCGTGACCGGTCATCCGCACCGCGTCGTGATCGATCTGGGGGAACCGGTGGTCTGCTCCGGGTTCCGCTGTGTGCCACGCTCGGGCGACAAGCCCGGCAAGATCAAGGGATATCGGTTTTACGCGGCGTTGGAGCCGTTCGGCGCGCGGTAGGACCTGCTCCCAACCCCCTCCCGCAAGCGGGAAGGGGCCAGCCTACCCCAACCTCCCCCAACGGGACTGTGTCATACCTCATAAGGACAGCCCGGTATGGGCGGGACCTACCCCCGACCCCCTCCCGCAAGCGGGAAGGGGCCAATGCACTCTCTCTCCCGGTTCCCGCAAGCGAGACGCGACCAATGCACTCTCTCCCGGTTCCCGCACACGCGAAGCCGCGTACGCGGATTCTCCCCCTTCGCGCTTGCGGGAAAGGGGGCCGGGAGGTTAAGTCCGCAACCGGCAGCGGAACCGGGGGGTTAGGTCCGCAAGCGGCAGCGGGACCCGGGGGGTTTGGTCCGCAACCGGCAGCGGGGCCGGGGGTTAGGTCCGAAGCACGGCGCGGACCGGCGAGGCGTCCGCGACGGCCAGCTTGAGCGGCAGAGCGACGAGCTCGTAGCGGCCGGGAGGAACATGGTCTAGATCCAGGGATTCGAGGATCTGAATTCCGCCCTCGTGAAGTGCGTGGTGGTTCGGCAGCTCTTTGCTATCGAATGCGTCCACCGAAGGTAGGTCCAGGCCGACAAGGAGCGCGCCCCGGCCGGCGAGATAGGCCGGGACGCTGCGCGCCATTACGGGAAAGCGGGTCGGAAAGGGAGCGCCATCCGGCCAGACCGCGGTTCGGATCAGCACGCGCGGGGCAAGCTCGGCGGCCACCGCGACGTCGTCGATCGTGATCTCGTGGCGGCCCTCCAGGTTGACCACGATGGCCGGACCGATGAACGGCTGAAGCGGGAGCTGCTCCGCCGTGGGTCCGCCGTTGCGGAAATGGACCGGCGCGTCCACGTGCGTTCCGGCGTGCAGGCTCGTCGTGATGCTGCCGAGGTTGACCGCGGCGCCGTCCGCGATCCGCCACGAGCGCGTATAGCGAAACGGCTCGTCGCCGGGCCAGACCGCGGTCGCCGCCTCCAGGCTTCGGGAAATATCGATAATAGTCATGGGAGCTTCCCGGCACGGAAGTACCGGCCTAAGTTTACCAAACCCGCCTTCGCGGGTTCGTTTGATTGTAAGAGGGACACATGGACGTCACGCCACAAGTCCCCTGCCCGCCTCGTAGTTCAGATGTTCGCCGGTCTCCAGGATGGAGCGCAGCGTCGCCACCGCTCGGAAACAGTCCTCGAACGTATTGTAGAGCGCGACCGGGGCCAGACGGACGATGTCCGGCGGCCGGAAGTCCGGGACGACGCGAGCGGCCTTGAGCGCCCGGCAGAGCCGCGTCGCCTCCGGGTGCGCCAGCGCCACGTGGCCGCCGCGCCTCTCCTCTTCGCGGGGGTTCGCCACTCGGACGCCGAACTCGGCCAGCTCTGCGTCGGCCAGGGCCATCAGGAAGGCCGTCAGGTCGAGCGATTTGCGGCGGATCCGCGCGATGCCGGCCGCGTTAACGACCTCCAGCGCGCCCTGGACCGCGGCGACGCTCAAAATGTTGGGCGTGCCGACGTGCAGCCGGCTCGCGTCCGGCGCCGAATCGAGCTCCGGCAGCATGTCGAACTGCGTGGAGCGACGGCTGCCGAACCAGCCTGCCAGCCCGGGCTCCGCGCCGTGATGCCGGCGGTTCAGGTAGAGCCCGCCGATCGCGCCCGGCCCGGCGTTCAGGTACTTGTAGCTGCACCAGAACGCGAAGTCGACGCCCCACTCGTCCAGCGCATGCGGCAGTGCGCCGATCGAGTGCGAGAGGTCCAGTCCGAAGAGGATCGAGCGGCGTCGCGCCTCGGCCGCGAGCCGAGCCACATCGAGGAGCTGCCCGCCGGCGTAGAGCACGGTCGGCAGCACGATCACGCCGACGTCCGAGATGGCTCCGCGACCATCGAGTGAGCCATCGGCCGTTCCGGCTGGAGGTTTCCGGTCGGCAGCACAGATGTCCGCTCCCAGACCCGTACGGTACCCGTCTGCCTCCGGAGGCGGCTGGTCCATTGCGGCAATGATGTCGCCTTCGTCCAGCGTCAGCCCGTCGCGGCTCGGCGCCAGACGCAGGCTCCTCGACGGGTCCAGGCCGCGGAGGCGCAAGTGGCTTCGGATCGCGTAGAGGTCGGACGGGAAGTTGAGCGGGTCGGCGAGGATCGCGTGGCGCTGAGCGCCCGGCCGGAATAGTGTCGCGAGCAGCTGATGGAGATTGACCGTCGTCGAGTTTGCGATGGCGATCTCGTCCGGCGATGCCCCGATCAGCGGCGCCATCTCCGCTGCGACCCGCTCCGCCAGCGTGAACCAGGGAGGCTCCGCGTCCAGCCATCCCTCTACTCCGTGCTTCCGCCATTCCGCCAGTACGCGCAGCACCGCGGCCTCGGCGGCATCCGGCATCAGGCCGAGCGAGTTGCCGTCCATGTAGACGACGCCGGGCGGCACGGCGAACCGCGCCCGGAAGGTTCCCAGCGGATCCGCCGCGTCGAGCGCGCCGGCGTCGCGCTCCAAGTTATGTGAGTCCGTGTTCACACGAAGCGGCTCCCGGACCAGGCAGTCTATCTCACGCGAAGACGCGAAGGCGCGAAGACACGAAATGAAATACGATGATGCAGCGCCGGCGGAACGAGTTCGTAGATTGGCTCCGTCCTTGATCACCGGGCTCCGACCCGGCTCGACTGGAATCCACGTGACATGCCGACGTGATGTACCAGTAGGAGTGGCCCTGGTGCAGCGGGACCATGAGTGGTGCCGATCCTTACGTCAGGGATTCTTCGCTCAGGAAGCCAGGAAGTCAGGAAACCATGGCGTTCCCAGCGTCGGCGCACCATAGTCGATTGGAGATACCGGTGCGCGCGAAGCGCTAGATTTCTGGTTTGCTGGATAGAATGTCCCCTACCCGTCCGTGCCCACGAGCTCCGCGATACTCTTCACGCCGTCGCGGTCCATCAGCTTGAGCAGGCCCTCATTCAGCGTCCGCGGGAGGAACGGGCCCTCGAAGAGCATTGCGGTATATACCTGAACCAGCGATGCGCCGGAGCGTATTCTGTCATAGGCGTCCGCTGGCGTGAAGATGCCGCCGACGCCGATCAGGGGCAGCGCGCCACGGGTCTGGCGATATACGTATCGCAGGACCGCCTTGGCACGCTCGCGGAGCGGCTCGCCGCTCATTCCGCCGGTTTCGGCCGAGGGCGCGGGGCGCGCGATGGTCGTGTTGGTGGCGATCAGCCCCGCGATCCCGGCATCGAGCGCGACTTCGACCACGTCATCAAGGTCGGCGTCGGCCATGTCCGGAGAAATCTTCAGGAAGAGGGGCGGAGGCTCGGCCAGGCTCTTGCCCTCCGCGTCTAGCGCGGCGAGGAGCGCAGCCAGCCTGCTCTTCTCCTGCCACTCGCGCAGGCCGGGCGTGTTCGGAGACGAAACGTTGACGGCGACATAGTCGGCGAGCGTCGCGAGACGGCGGTAGCTGGCGCGGTAGTCCTCCAGCACCTCGTCGGCGCCGGTGACGAGCTTGGTCTTGCCGATGTTGATGCCGAGCGGCGCGCGGACCAGCCCGGCGCGCCGCAGGTTCGCGAGGCGATTCGCGACGACGGTCGCGCCCTCGCTGTTGAAGCCGAGCCGGTT
>Ga0070735_10004883_pt1 | contig 11193 bp, 11 predicted proteins | sample Coa_R1_FD_66443 | JGI IMG/M metagenome (GOLD analysis project Ga0070735, IMG submission 66443) | Surface soil microbial communities from Centralia Pennsylvania, which are recovering from an underground coalmine fire - Coalmine... | ecosystem: Environmental > Terrestrial > Soil > Unclassified ... | reverse complement strand
GGAAGGCACGCTTCAGGAGTTCCTCGATCGCGCGGCCGGGCTGAGAATCCGCCGGGCGATCGATTCCGCGAAAGGAAACCGCAACGCTGCCGCGACCGCACTCGGCATCGATCGTACGACGCTTTACCGCCTGATGCGCAAGCTCGGACTTTAGCTTTGGGGGAGCGCCCCGGGCCGGCACTCCCGAAGGAACACCAGGCCCGGGGCGGGTGAGGCCTTAGGTTAAATGGCGTCCTACCCGTGAATGGTGCGAATGACCTGGATCATCGCAGGACCGACGATGACCATGATCATCGCGGGCAACACGAACAGCACCAGCGGAAAGAGAATCTTGACCGACGCCTTCTGGGCCGATTCCTCGGCACGCAGGCGGCGGCGCGTACGAAGCGCATCCGAACTCGCATGCAATGCGGGTCCGATCTGCGCGCCCAGTTGTTCGCTCTGAATCAGCGTCGCGGCCAGCGGCTTGATGTCATCGACGGCGGTCCGTTCCGCGAGGCTTCGCATCGATTGACCGAGGCTCGCGCCCGCTGAAATTTCTGATGACACGAGGCTTAGCTCGGTTCCGATTTCCTGCTTCTGCCGTTCGGCCTCGGTGCCGACGACCTTGATCGCTTCATACAGTCCGAGTCCTGCCTCGACGCATACCACCAGCAGATCGAGCACGTCAGAGAGCTGCTTGGCGATCGCGCCCTGACGCTTTTTGGCGCGGCGGCTGATGTAGTAGCTCGGCACGAACAGGCCGAACGTTATGCCCGCGAGCGTGAACATGAAGATGCGGCCGCCCTCGACGCCCATTACCAGCGCGACGAGCAGCGCCACCACCGCGCATCCGGCGGCGCAGAACACCCGCAACACCTGAAAGGTTTGCGCGGCGCCTGATTTGATGAAGCCGGCCTGCGCGAGAGTCTGTGCGAGCTTCTCGCCCTTGGGGCTATTCAAATCGGGCGGCGGAATCCTGCGCGAAGCCCATTTGAATACCAAATTCGAGATGGTTGCCTGCTGCGCTTCATCGTCGAGTCCACCCTGCGCAATCCGCATCTTGAAGGCGATATCGGTGAAGCGCTCTTCGATGATGCGATTTTTTCCGAATGCGGCGAGGTAGACCGCGAAGCCTGCTGCTCCGAGCAGGCAGAAAAACATTACCGAGATGAATAGAGAGCTCATTTTAGTAGTCCACTCTGAGCAGGCGCCGAATCGTGAACAGCGCCATCAAGTCCATTCCGAATGCCGCCTTGAGGATCATCTGGCCGGTCGGATCGTGGAACAATGAATCGGTGTATCCGGGCTGGATGACGCTGAAGGCGCATAGCACCAGCACCGGCAGCAATCCGACCACCAATCCGCCCATCCGCGATTGCGCGGTGAGCGCCTTGATCTGGAGCCGTAGGCGCTGACGGATGCGGACGATTTCGGATAGCCGTCCAATGATCGCGGCGAGGCTGCTGCCGATTTCGGTCTGCACTTTCACCGCGACGACGAGCAACTTGAGGTCGTCCTCGGGAACGCGCTGGAGCATGTCCTCGAGCGCGCGGCCGAGCGGCAATCCGATGCGCGTCTGTTCCAGCACAGTGCGGAACTCACCCCCCAGCGGATCGGCGAATTCACCGATCAGAACCTGCAGCGCGCGCGGCAGCGAATGGCCCGCCTCGAGCGATCCCTTGATCAGATCGAGCGCGAACGGAAGCTGATTGCCGAACGCCTTGAGGCGCCGCTTGCGGCGAAAACGGATGTACATAATCGGCAACGCACCCAATCCGATTGCGCCGCCGATGCCGAAATACATGTCGCCCCAGAACGCGTATGCTCCGGCGTATCCCGCGCCCGCCAGCAACAGGATGATCAGCAACACGTCGCTGACCCGCCAGTAGATACCTGCCTGCCACATCGTCTGTTCGAGGTTCTTGAGCAGGTTGACCTGGCGCAAAATGATGGCAACTGCGTTCTGATGATCCTTGCGCTTGCGGGTTATGTTGACATCGATGTCGCTGCCCTCGACCGGACGCAACATCATCTTGGAAACGAATTCCTTTTGCTCCGCCCCCCCGCCTTTGGAGAGGACCAGAATCACCACCACCGCGAAGATGGAGGCGAAGATTGATCCCGCCAGTATCAGGTCCATCGCTTACTTCTCCCCCCGCGCAAACACCTTCGCATCGAACTTGAAGCCGGCCTGTTCGAGCTGGGTGGTATAGGCCGAGCGAATTCCGGTTGGCCCGAAGGTGCCCAGCACTTTGCCCGTCGAACTGAGGCCCGCGCGCTTAAATTCGAACAGGTCCTGCATCATGATCATCTCGCCTTCCATGCCGGTGATTTCCGAAATCTTGAGCACCTTTCTGGTACCGTCGGAGAGCCGGCTGACGTGCACGATCATGTTCAATGCGGACGCGATTTGTTGACGCATCGCGCGCTGCGGAATCGATACCCCCGACAGCAGCATCATCATCTCGAGGCGGCCGAGACATTCGCGCGGATTGTTGGCGTGGATGGTCGCGATCGATCCATCGTGACCGGTCGACATCGCCTGCAACATGTCCATGACTTCGGCGCCGCGGACTTCGCCCAGTACGATACGGTCGGGGCGCATACGCAGGGCGTTCTTCACCAGATCGCGCTGCGTGACCTCGCCTTTGCCTTCGACGTTGGAGGGCCGGGTCTCCAGCCGCACCACGTGAGGCTGCTGGAGCGACAGTTCGGCCGAGTCTTCGATGGTCACGATACGCTCGTCGCCCGGAATGAACGCGGACAAGCAGTTGAGCATCGTGGTTTTACCGGAACCGGTGCCGCCGCAAACCAGGATGTTAAGCCGCGCCTTGACGATGGTCTTCAGGAAGTCGACGCACTCGGGCGTAATCGAATCCTTCGCGACGAGGTCATCGATCGAGTAGCGGCGCTTGCCGAATCGACGAATCGAGAGCGAAGGTCCATCGAGCGCGAGCGGCGGAATGATCGCATTGATACGCGAGCCGTCAGGCAGACGCGCATCGACCATCGGCGACGATTCATCGACCCGCCGTCCGACCTGCGAGACGATACGATCGATGATCAGCATCAGATGCTGATCATCCTGGAATTTCACTTCAGTCGGATTCAGCTTGCCGAGCCGTTCGACGTACACCTGATGCGCGCCGTTGACCAGAATATCGGTGACGGAGTCATCCCATAGCAACGGCTCCAGCGGCCCCAATCCGAGCAGCTCGTTTTTGATTTCCTCGATGAGCCGGCTGCGATCGACATCGGTGAGGAGGCGTCCCTCTTCGTTGAGAATTTCCGTGATCGCCCCGGTGACTTTCTGCGAGGCGAGATTGGCCTCGAGGCTTTCGAGCCGCGAGACATCGAGCGATTCGAACAGGCGGTTGTGAACCGCGAGCTTGAGCTGCTGAAAGCCTTCCGCCTGCGGATCCTTGCGGATCTTTTCCTTGTTGACGACCAATGCGCGCTGGAAACCGGGCGCCGGCGCGTTGTTCTGGTTGTTCTGAATCCTGTCGAGCAGCTTCATTGTGGATGCCTCATCCCCGTGCGCCGAATGAACTGAACAGACGCGACACGATCGAACCGTTGCGGCCGGCGTCGAGGTCACTGACGCCGTCGAGCTTGCGCGACATCTCTTCGACCGACTTGGTCAACGGCGAGTTGGGCGCGACCTGCCAGAGGTCCTGTGCGCTGAGCTGCACTCGTTCGAGCACCTTTTCATCGCGCGGAATCCTGGCGTAGATCGGCCGCGCCAGTGTGTGACTGAGCTGCTCCTCGCTAATCGGATGATTGGAGATGAAGCGGCTGATCACGAACGCGGGCTCGAGGTTGTTGAGCCCCAGCCGTCCGCACAGATCGACGAAGCGCCATGCGCATCGCGCGGCGCCGATCGATTGATCGAGCACGTAGAACAAATGCTGCGAGCGTTCCCACGCGGAGACCTTGGTCGCATCGATATGCGTGCCGCAATCGACGATTACGTAGTCGAACAACTGGCGCATGATCTCGATGACGTTGCCGATAGCGCCGTCGGTCACCAGCTCGCTATCCTCGATGCGCTTGGGCGCCGCGAGCAGATAGATGCCTGAGCCGTGCTTGCTGAGCGCGCTCTCGAGCTGAATCGAATCGATTTTCTTGTCGCCCTCGGTCAGCGCCATCACGGTGCGATCGGGTTCGACATTGAGGAATACCGATAGCGCGCTGGCTTGCAGATCGAGATCGATTACCGCGACGCGCTTATCGAGCGTGTAGCGCAGCGACAGCGCGAGGTTGCCCGCGAGGCTGGTGACGCCGACTCCGCCGACCAGGCTGACCAGCGACACCACGGTGCCCATCCCGGTCTGATCCTCGCGGCGGCGCGATTCGCTGATCTTGAGCAGCGCGCGGGTCGCGTCGCCGGTATCAAGCGGCAGGAACAGCAACTCGTCGGCGCCGGCGCGCAGCACCCGTTTCATCAGGCCGGGGGAGCGCTCGCGCAGTAAGGCAAAGATGGCGGGACGCGGCTCGGTCTCGCCGACGCCCTGCAGATAGTTCAATGATTCTTCTTCGTCGCCATCGAACACGACCATCACCACATCGGGCGCGCCGTGTCCGTTGCCGTTGGAGTTGCCGTTGCCGTTACCGTTGGCGGAGGCGCCGAGCGCATCCGGCGACTTTTCCGTTATCTCGAGCGGAGGCTCCGGAAGTCCCTGCAAGGACGCCAGCACTTCAGCGCGATGTGCTTCAGGCGCCACCAGCAGGACTCTGAGAGCTCCCCGCTTTCCCTCACCCTTTCTCAATACGGACACTGGACACTCCCCCAATTAGACCATGCGTTACTAGAAGCGAGGCCGCCCGGCGTCTGGCAGGTCGGTGCGCTCGGTTTTGACTTCCTCGGGCGACAGCGGCGGACGTGCCGTCGGGAGATAGACCTGGCTACCCGAAGGCAGCGGACGCACGATTTGAGGGCTGACGCTCATAACCAGGTCGGTCTCGGTATCCTGCCAATCGGTGTTGCGGAACAACGAGCCGGCATACGGAAGATCGCCGAGATAAGGGACCTTCTGAATGGTCTCCTTCTTCTCGTGCAGGATCAGTCCGGCAACGATCAGGGTCTGGTTATCACGCAGGCGTACCTGGGTTTCAGCGCGGCGAGTGACGAATGCCGGTACCGTGAAGCCGAACAACTGCACCCCATGCGAGTAGTCAGGATCGGAAACTTCCGGCTGCACCAACAGCTCGATGTCGTTGACGCCAACCACGGTCGGAACGAAGGTCACTTTGGTGCCGAACTCCTTGAATACGATCGATGTGTTGAGCGCCTGCGCTACGACGATCGGAATTTCACCGCCGGACAGGAACTTGGCCTTCTCGCCGCTATTAGCGAGCAGGCGCGGCTCGGCAAGAATTTTCGCCATGTTGTGGTTTTCGAGGTACTGGAAGAAGGACTGTGTCGCAAAGTTGGAATTTTGCGTCGTCAAGCCATAGGTCATTCCCTGCGACAACAGCAGCGGTATCAACGATCCTCCGGTCGGAAGCTCGCCGGGCGCCGAGATAGTGTTGCCATTGGGTAAAAGCGTCGTGGGCGATAATGGAACCGTCGCGTTGTAAGGCGTCGACACGTTGCCGGGTAAGCCGACTGCGGAAATTCCGTACTTGGTCAGCGCTCCAGACAGGTTCATGCCTTGATCTTCGATTTGTCCGCGGTCCAGTTCGGCCACCAGACAGTTGAGCAGTACCTGTTGCTTGCCGTCGGCGCTGATGCGGACCTGACGCTCCTCGTAATGGCCTTGGCCGGTCCACACCGTAAGAGTGGTGAAGCCGGGTTTGTGGCCAATCAGGTTGAGTTCATACGGATTGATAACCTGAACGTCGGCGACCGAAGTGTCGGCGATCGAGACCCGTCGCATCCGCTGCGGAAAATCGATCACTTGCGACGTTCCATTCATCATCGAAATTCCGTCCGCAGGCAGGAAATGAGCTCCGCCCGAGTACGCCACTCCCTCGGTCGAATACGAGTCGCCGGAAGATGTGATCGACGGATCGCTGGTGAACTTCCCGCGCTGTCCGAATGACCCCGAAGCGGACTGGCTCGGAATCACCGAGCTGCCGACCGGGCCGGTCTGAGCAGAAGCCGGCTCGCCCATCTTTGCCGGTTCGGTTGGATCGGTGCCGGTCATGTCGATGCCGGGAACCATCGGCGTGTGATGCGTGCTTGCCCCAGGCGTCTTCGAGGTGTCGTTCATCGCGTCGATCTCGGCCGCTTTGGAGACTGGGCCGGAGCCGCTATCGAGCGCGGAAACTGAAGCGGGCATCGATCCCGCAACCGGCGCCGCATTGCTCTCATCGCCAATCGCAGCCGGAGCGGCCGCGGGCGCGAGCGGTGCCGAGGCGTTGCGAATCGCGCTGACGCTGACGTTGTAGATCACGTCCTTGCCATCCTTGAGCTTGGCGGAGATGGCCCACTTGCCTTCCTCGGCGCCGAGCAGGACCAGCTTGGAAGGATCCTCATTGTGAATCACCAGCGCGTGCGCGTTCTGGATAACGCGAATCGCCGGTTTGGAATCCGGGTTGAGATTTTCGATTACCTGTGACTGTCCCGCGGCGAGGTTGATAGCCTCCTGGCGCGGCCCCTTGTCAGCCGCCCTGGCCGGCTGGCCGAAGACCAGGCTGAGCGCAACCAGCAGCCATGGAAGTAAGTCAATCGTTCCGCTACCACGACGTGTTTTCATTGTTGAATTCCTCATCATCTCCCCGCCTTGCCTCACGGGATGTCGATTGTCTTGCCCTTCGGAGTCAAAGAGGCCGAAGAGGCTGATTCATCCGCCGGTACAGTCTCCGAAGGAGGAAGCGTCGGACCGTGCGAGTTCGACGCGTGCGCAGGCGCGCTCTCCGGCTTGCTTGCCGATGGATCGCCGGCCGCTCCGTCCTCGGAACTGTGATCGTCATCGCCAACCGTGGAATAGGAATCTCCCGGTGAAGCGGCTGAATGATGGCGTCCGGTATCCGCGAGCGCTTCGCGCACGAAAGAGACCGACTCGGAACTCTTGCCATCGCGGTAAATCTGAATCTGGAACTTGGGCTGCGGATGGTAGACCGGCGTGGTCACCGCCTCGGCATGCTGTACCGGCATCACCGGCGCGACGCTGAGGCTGTACTGATGCAGAAGTTCCTCGACATCGGTTCCGCTGGTCAGCACAATCTTGCTGTCCGCGTAATTGCGCATCGCGAGGTGCAGCACGCCTTCGCGGGTCGCGAGCGCGAGCCGTTCGGCGTCCTGCGGCGTGACGAGCACGGTGACTACCTTGACCAGCTCGGGCTCGTCCTTCTTCTTTTCGACTTCCTGCGCGACGGCGAGAACTTCGACGTTCTGCAGAACGATCTTCGAAAACGGCTTGTCCGCCTGCCCGTTACCCTGGTTGGAGACCGCGACCAGAATGTCGACATGCGCATGCGGCAGAATGAAGCCGGCGATGTCGCTGACTTCATCGACTTGTACCGACACCGCGCGCATTCCGGGCGGAATCAACAGCGGCATCACGCCCGCGGTCTTCTGACCCAGAAATAACTTGGTCGCGACGATGGGCTCGTTGGTGACGAACTGGTTTTTCACGAATGCGCCGGCCACCTGGCTGGGATTCATGAAGGCGCCGTCGGGAATCGCATCGGCCGACCACCGCGCCAGCTTCAACTGGCCGGGATCGATCTTGCTCCCGAGCGGCAGATCCTCGGCGGCCACGACGATATACACCGTCTTGGCCATCGCTTTTTGAACCTCGGCCTCCCTCTTCTTGAGGGCGCTGTACACCACGACCGAGGCCAGCATCGCCGCCAGACCCGCGAGCGCGACAAAAATAACTGGCCGTTTCATCTTCTTCTCCCCCGCCGGCCCTATCGATGCAGCCGGTCAATTCCGTGATTCACCCGAACCGATTCCGCAGCTCGAGCCCCTCTCGATGGCTCGGTGAACGCACAGGCACGCAGGCAAGTTGGGTTGCCGGCGCGCCTTGATTTTCCAGTTGATCGTTGTTCGCAGCAGCCAGCGACCTCGCGAGGCCTATAGCGAACTGTCGATGGTGGCTAAGAGCGATTGAAGGATAGTGCCGGAAGTCTCGTAGAGTGACACGACGACGGTTGCGATGGTGGCGAGGATCAACGCGTACTCCGTCATCGTTTGACCCCGCGGGCTTGGAAACCGTCTGATTATCCTGGTCATCCAGTTCATAAAAAGATCCCCGAGTGGCCAGTAAATTCTGATCAGGCAGGAAGTAGGAGGCGTCCTGCTTCCTGCCTGAAGCGTTTAGAGGTTGGTGTCGACCGAAGTCAGCAGCGTAGTGATGCTGGTACCCATGGTCTGGTATCCGATGTAGACCACCACCGCGACCGCCGACAAAATCAGCGCGTACTCGGTCATGGTCTGGCCCCGGCTCCACTCGCGAGCGAACAGATAATTGCGAGTAATCCACTTCATTTTCGCCAATTCCCCTTGTCTCGCTGGCATCGGAACGACGCTCATCGCCCGATACGGCTACGGAGTTGATAACGCAGACGCTTAGGCGCTGGGGTGGATGGCGTCGGACTGCATGAAGGACGCGATCGAGATGATCATCGCGGACGCCGTTTTCTGTGGCGTCCGCGGTCATCAACTCTGTTCGATCTGATCTCACCTTGCCTCCCCGATTCCGCTCTCCTCCAGCTCCGCTTTTTTCAGGCTGGCGCCGGCGGCAGAAGCTTCGGACTGCTGCCGCCGGCGAATTGTCCTGTCTTGTGGCCTCTTGCTTAGAGGTTGGTGTCGACCGAGGTCAGCAGCGTGGTGATGCTGGTACCCATGGTCTTGTACCCGGCATACACAACGACCGCGACGGCCGAGAGGATCAGCGCGTACTCAGTCATCGTCTGACCCTTGTGCCAGTTCTGAGCCTTCACAAACATTTTGGTGATGAAATCCATTCCCGTGTCCTCCTTAGACTGTTAGTGCGATGGCCTTAGCGGCCGGTTACCCCTTTGTAAGTTCCCACCTTGAGCTGTGGAGCTGTCGTCATACGGAGGAGAAGGCCGGAGCGTGGGCGGGTAGCGCCGGGATCAGGTCGACCGAAATCTGCCCCTCCAGGCAGCCCCGTCGAACAGTAGGATTTACTGATCAACCTGATATGTTCCGGCGGCGTTCCCGCCCTGCGCATCATCGGTCCCCCCCTTCGGGATCAAACCCGGGCATCCTCCCCCCTTGCCGTAGCAACGGAGATGCACACGTGGTCCGAGCAGGCTGGGAAGGAGCATTTCCGGTGCCAGATGGAGGTTAAAGAAAAAGGCAGCGAATGCGAGAAGAGCAAAATCCCCTATAAGATGCTTTGCAACAAAACGTTGCGCACGAGCAACGCAGTGTCATAGCCAAGCAAAACCAACGAAAAGCGATTTAGCCGCAAGCCTACGTTAGCATACTTGTTGTACGATATAGATACTTTGAGATTCATCCGGCATCGGGCCAATCTATCAGTTGGTTAGGATACTCATACATTCTGTGTAGGGTCGGGCGTCCTAACGCGCCGCCTATGCAAGACGCGCGGCCATAACTACCGTCGGTTGACCCGACGAGCTTCTTTCGCGAAGAGGCGTGCTTTTGCCGGTCCGGTTAGCGGAGCCGCAACATCCGTCCACTCCAGCCTGTATAGAATCTCTACAAATCGCGCAGGTCGGAGGGCTAACGAGGGCCGGCCGCTAAGACGATTTCCAGTTGATCTCCCACCATCGTGCAGCTGCGTGCGGCCGCTCCCGCCTCCAGCTCCAGTGCGCGCCGCGCCCCGAACACCATCGACGAGACCCGCCATGGCTTGAGGCTATGATTGATGCGCAGCACCCGATTGGCCTTGTCGATGAAAACGACGTCGATGGCGAAGCGCATGAAGAACATGTGCATCCACATGAGGGGAAGCCAACTGCCCTCGAACAGCATTCCGCTGCCGGGCGCGAGGCCGTCGCGCCCCAAGAGCCCGCGGCTTTGCTCGGCCTGGCTCGCGGCAACTTCGAGCGCCCGGCATAGGACGGTTCCTCGCGTGCGATTGAGCACCCCGAATGTCTTCGCCGCCTGCTCTTGAGCCATCGCAAACCGCCTCCGGCGCCCGCATCGCAGCACTGTTTTGCCAGGCCGCACATATAATAGGATCACTGCAAAATCGATGGCATACGTTCCCATACTTCTCGAGGTCACGGGCCGCCGATGCCTAGTCGTCGGCGGAGGCGAGGTTGCGGCGCGCAAAGTCCGGAGTCTGCTCGAAGGCGGCGCCGATGTGACGGTCGTCAGCCCTTCACTGATCGACGAGCTGCGCGACCTCGCGCGCGACCGCCGAGTTCATCACCTCAATCGCGCGTATGAGAAGGGGGATATGACGGACGCGACGCTCGTCTATGCCGCATCCGACGATGCCGAACTTCATCGACGACTCCATGAGGAGGCACACGAGCGCGGGATCCCGATCAACGTCGCGGATGTACCGGAACTGTGCACATTCATCGCGCCCGCCGTCGTCTCGCGCGGATCGCTGACAATTGCCGTCTCGACCGAGGGTGCCAGTCCCGCGATGGCACGGCGCATCCGCGAACGCCTCGAGCGGCTGTTTGGCCCCGAGTACGGCCTCGCACTGGAGGTACTGCGCGCTGCGCGCAATCATCTGAAAGCGAATGAGCCGGACATCGGCATCCGCGCCAGGAAGCTCACGGCCCTTGCGGCCGCGCACATTCCCGAATATCTCCGGAAGGGCGATATCGATGCGGTCGAGGAAATTCTTCGCCGCGAAATCGGCATTGGTCTCGATGCGAGTGGACTGACTAGCATCGCAATCCGCGCCGCGGCCTTCCGCGCCGAGGAGAGGCCGCACCCGCGTTAGCATCCGATGATTACGCTGTTTTTAGTTCCCGCGCTGATTTGCTATGCGGCGTCGTCCGCAGGCTTCATCGCGGATCGCGCGACCGGACGCATGCGATGGACCGGATGGGCCGCCGCTGCGCTCGGCGCCGGCGCGGCATTCCATGCGCTGGACCTTGCGTCGCGCGGCATCCAGTCTGGAAATTTTCCGGTTGCCAACTTCGCCGAGTCGCTCTCGTTCCTCGCGTGGCTCATCGCGCTCATCGGACTCGTGCTCATCGTGCGCTCGCGGATGGCGATCATCGGCGCGATCGTCGGCCCCTTCATCACCGTCGCGACTCTAGCTGCGGTGATGACGATGCAGACCTCGCGCATCGTGCTGC
>Ga0070735_10004882_pt1 | contig 11197 bp, 12 predicted proteins | sample Coa_R1_FD_66443 | JGI IMG/M metagenome (GOLD analysis project Ga0070735, IMG submission 66443) | Surface soil microbial communities from Centralia Pennsylvania, which are recovering from an underground coalmine fire - Coalmine... | ecosystem: Environmental > Terrestrial > Soil > Unclassified ... | reverse complement strand
CAAGTTCAAGGTGGGGTTTATCGACAACGTCATCGGGGCGTTCAACATCATCGGCTATGGCGACACATGGGAAGAGGCGTTCGCGGACGCGGACCGGAAACGGAAGAGTGCGTGATGCGTCCATTCGAGGCCGAGTGCTACGCGGACGGCTGGCGCGACTGTATCGCGGGCAAGCTCCGCACCGAGAACCCGTATCAGAAGCCCTATGGCAGCGCGTGGGACAGTTACAGGCACGATGCGTGGGATCGCGGCTGGTTTCACTGCAATCGTGGCGAGAAGTGGGTGGACCCGAGAAAGCGGCGCGCGTCGTGATTACCGGTAAACTCGCGGGCATGGCAAAACGAGGTTACAGCCGCGAGTTCACCCCACGTTCTGGGCGGCGCATCAAGATCGAGATTGATCGGGTGCCGCCGACGATTGCCGATGCGCTGAAGGCCAAGGTGAGACGTGAAGGGCTGTCGATTCGGTCGGTGACGTTGCAGCTCTGGAAGGACTGGATTGAGCGATGAGCGAACAAGTCAAGGCGTCCGACGCGCGGCCCACGAGCCTCACGGACACACCGGCGGTCGGCTCCGCGCCTGATCCGTCGTCGTCCGTCGTCGTGCCCCCCGGAGGAGACGCCTCGGGATTGATCCGGGCACGGCTGCTGGCGTTGGAAACCGCAGGCGAGGCGCTGTTCTTCCATGCCCTTCACGATGACGACTGCCCAAATGCGGGACCGTGCAACTGCGGACTCGGAGACGCGCAGAAAGCATGGAGAAAAGCCAAACGAGAGGCGGCGGCGCTCCTCCTCGGGCCAAGTTCCGCCAAATGACCGCGATCCGCCGCTGCTGGACGCCCGAAGAATACGCGCTCGAGCTGAAGGTGAGCACGCGGACCGTCTATCGGCTCATCAAATCCGGCGAGCTGAAAGCCGAACGTATCGGCCGGCAGTGGCGCATCTGTCGGTGGATCACGATCGTTTCATCAGGACAGCAGGCGACACGCCCGACAGAGACGCCGTAATTCGCGACTTCAGCCGTATCCTGCCCTCGTCACCTCAACAACATATTCCCGGGGACGAGGATTGTCGCTCATCCAGGAAGCCGTCGAGCATCTGCGTGCGGCGGTCGCGAAGATTGACGAGCGACTGCTGGCGAACGAACACGAGCGCGTGCAGCTCGTCGAGTCGAAGCGCCAGCTGCTCGATCTCATCGGCGAGCCCGCGGCGCCCGCGTCTCCCGTACCGGCAAAACCCGCGACAACCGGCAGGGCGCCGGCGTCGTCCTCCTCCCGGACGGCGCCGGCGCGCGAGACCGGCATCAAGACGGTCGACGCCGCGAACCGGGTGGTCGCGTTCCTTGAGAAGCACAGCCCCGCGAAGCCGTCCGAGGTCTACGCGGCCGCGAAGCTCCCGGAAACCTACGCCAGCCGCAAGCTGCTGAACGACCTGGTCGAGGTCAAGCGCATCGTGCGCACGGGCACGGGCCGCGGCACGAGCCTGAGCCTCCCGGGACGCCAAACGGCGCGCGCGGCCGCCGACGACACGGAGGGCGACTGAGCCGGCCATGGCTGAACCGACCGAGTTCAAGGACGTGGTTGAGCCAGCATCTTTCACGGATCTCGTGGTGCCGGAAGACGGGTTCGGGCTGTCGCCCGCCGATCGTGAGCCGGACGACGACGACGGCCTCGACGATGTCGAGGAAATCGAACGCGCCCCCGTCCCGAACAAGTGGGCGACGCCGCGCACCGTCAAGACGAGCCTGCGCAAGGTCGAAGGGAAGCCGAGTTACGCGACCGGCGAGCGGCCGTGGTGGGCCTCCGACGATCCGCAGGTCTGGCAGCAGAACCAGCAGCGGATGCACGTCCGGGACAAGTCGGACAACCAGAATCTGATCGATTGGAAAGGCGTCGGCACGAACACCGGCGTGCGGTACTGAATCTGACGCGCGACTGGCAGCCCGTCGTCACGATCACCTGTCTGCGGTGCGCCGGCATCACCGGATCCTGCTGCCTGTGCCACGGTTCCCGGCGCATTGACTTCGAATACACGGCGGTCCGCGTGGTGCGCACGATGAACGTGCCAGCCTGCCGCGACGAACGCATCTGTGACACCTGTCGCGCGCTGGCGGCCCAGCGGGCGGCCTAACGAGGACGCTATGAGCGCACGGATCTATCGGGTCATCTCAGTGTCGGTCGAGCGGAACCTGCGCGGCGTGGAAATGCGCCGGGTGAAGCTCGCCGCCCTCGATGGCGAAGCCTTTCAGTCGGGCGACGCCAACACACCGCCGGCACCCGCGGTCGGCGAGATCTCCGAACTGGTCACCCCGGCGGAAGCCGAGAAGCTCCAGCCAGGTGCGATGTTCTCCGTGACGTTCCGTCCGCACGTGGCCGAGGCGTAACCGATGGGGTATCAAGGCGATTCCATTGATCCCGGCACGAACCCGACCCTGAGCGTCTACAACGACGCGACGGGCAGCGGGCATGTGCAGGGCATCAAGAACATCGACCCCACGGCCGGCTCGACGTCGCCGATCGGGGTCGACAGCAATCCGGTGCGCGTGCGGCAGCGTCGACGCGGGACGAGCGACTACGACAGCGGCAGCGTGGCGGTCGCGGCGTCCTCGACGGCGATCACGTCCTCGACGGTCTATCTGGAGGGCGGCTACATCGTGAACCTGACCGACCAGGTGCATCCGGTGACGGTCACCGACACGAACGGGGACGAGATCCTCAACGCCTATCCGTTGCAGCCACACGAGACGAAGGATCTGCCCGTGCGCGATGAGGTCATGTACGTCGGGCTGAAAGCCTTCACCGACGTCGTCAGCGCGGTCAAATTGCGCGCCTGGGGGACGACCTAATGCGCCGAGTCATTCTATTTTTGGCGGTCCTCGGCTCCGCGACCGCGGCCTTCGCGCAGCAGCCGCGCACCTCCGGCAGCATCACCGCCGGCGGCGTCGACTGTTCGGTCGCGGCCCGTTGCGTCGGCTTGGCGGTCGGCGCGAACAATGGCGCGGCGGCGATCGTCGCGAGCGGCTTCGGCACGGCCACCATCACGATCGAAGTCTCGACCGACGCCACGTCGCTGACGACGGGCACGTGGACGGCGCAGCCGCAAAGCTACAACCTCGCGACCGGGGCGCTGGGCTCGACGTTCGCCGCGAACGGCTACTACGTGGTCCCGATGACCGGCGCGACCTGGGTCCGTGCTCGAGCGAGCGCGTATACCTCCGGCACCATCAGCATCCTGCTCGCCTCCAGTTCGACGGCCGCCGCGGTCGCGATCGCGCAGCCGCTACCCACCGGGTCGAACACCATCGGCGCGGTCACGCTCCCCGCCAACGCCTCGATGAACGAGACCCAGCTCGGCGGCACGGCGATCGATACGAACTCGGGGAACAAGTCTGCCGGCACGCAGCGCGTCGTGATCGCCACCGATCAGCCGGCGCTCACGAACGCGCTCAAGGTGGATCCCAGCGGCGTGACGTCGCCGGTCTCCGGTACGGTGACGGCCAACGCCGGCACGAACCTCAACACGTCCGCGCTCGCGCTCGACGCGACGGTCACCGGACGACTGCCCGCCGGCGCGACACCGGCCGATGCGGAAAGCAACACGAACCCGAACCTGAGCCGCATCGGCGGCATGAACTACGTGTTCAACGGCACGACCTGGGATCGGTGGCGCGGGGATACGACCAACGGCGCGTGGGTCAACGTGAAGACGTCCGTGCTGCCGACCGGCGCCGCGCAGGATGCAACCCTGACCGGCGGCACGGCCAAGACGCGCGTGCTGGGCAACGCGGGCGCGATTGTGGACTTTGCCGGCCAGAATGCGGCCTCGCCCGCGAACTCGTTCCTGGTGGGCGCGCAGTTCAATACGACGCCGACCACGCTGACGACGGGCAACGCCTCGCCGTTGCAGCTCGACTCGGCCGGCAACCTGCTGGTGAATATCAAGGCGGGCGGCGGCACGGGCGGCGGTCCGGCGGACGTCGGCGTCACCACGGCGGCGTCGGAAACGGACGCCAACCGCCAGAAGGTGACCGCGGCGCTCCGGCTCCTCGACACCGCGCAGGGCGCGGGTTCGCAGCTCGTCGGGGCGAAGGGCGACCAGACCTCCGGCCTGTGGGTGAACTGTAAAGCTGGCTGTTCCGCAGCAGGCGATACGACCGGCAGCACGCAGACCTACAACGCGAACAACCAGTCGGCGACGGTCACGATGGCCGGCGAGAACGCGGCGAGCGTCGCGCTGACCTCGGCCGCCTCGCCCGTCCTGACGCTCGTCGGGGAATGCTCGGTCGACGGCGGCACGACGTACGGCGGCACCGTCGCCTTCGTCACCGCGGCCGGGGTCTACGCGACGTCGCTGGTGAACCCGGCGAACGCGACCTACGCGCTCATCATGCCGACGGGCTGTGCCGGCGCGACGAACGTCCGCGTGCGGACCAGCGCCTACACCTCCGGCACGATTGTGGGCCAGCTGCGGGCGACGGCGAACTCGCCGTATGCGAATCCCTCGCTCGGTGCGATCGGCGCGAACAGCTATCCGAATGCCGGTGTCGCGCTCCTGGCGCAGGACTCCAGCACGGCGACGACCTCGCGCGCGGTCACCGCGACCGCGAATGGCGTGAAGGTGGACGGCAGTGCGGTGACGCAGCCGGTCAGCGAATCCGGCACGTGGACCGTGCAGCCCGGGAACACGGCGAACACCACGCCCTGGCTCGTGACGCCGTACGAGAGCGGCGCGAACCTCTTCCCCGCCGCGGCGGCGCTCGCGGATGGAACGGCGAATCCGACGACGACCGGTCTCGCGACGTTCAATATGTGCTTCAACGGCACGACGTGGGACCGCTGCAAGTCGTCCTCGACGAACTCCGGAACCTTGGACTCCGGCACGCAGCGCGTGACGCTCGCCACGAATGACGGACTGGTCGGTTCGATCGCGTCTCCCTCCTCTGAAGTGCTCTCGGCCGTGCTCGCCTCTGGCGCGGTGAAGTCGGGCGCGATTGCGAGCGGGGCCATCGCGTCAGGCGCCGTGGCGTCTGGTGCCATCGCGAGCGGGGCGGTAGCATCTGGTGCGTTCGCCTCCGGCTCCATCAGTGACGGGGCCGACGTGGCGCTCGGCGCGACGACCGACGCGGCGGGCACGGGCGCGGTCAGCGTCAACGCGCACCTTCGGCAGATTGCCACGACGGGGATCCCGGTCAGCGCGGCGTTGCCCGCTGGGGGCAACACGATCGGCAAGGTGGACATCCTCGGCAACGGTGGGGCGACGGTCGATAGCACCGTGGCGGCTGGGAGTGCCCCGACGAACGCGGTTGCGGTCGGATCGGTCTATAACTCGACGGCACCGGCACCCACGAATGGCCAAGCGATGGCGCAGCAGGCCGATCAGGCGGGCAACCTGCGCGAGTTCCCCGGCACGTCCCTGTTGGCGCTTGCCGCGTGGAATAGCGCGACGGCGCTCAACGCCACGCAGACGATCTACACCAACTCCGGCGCGGGCGCGGTCGCGCTCCAACTGACGCAGACCTCGACATTGACCGCCGGCGCGGTGACGGTCGAAGTCAGTTTTGACGGCACAAACTGGGCCGCGATCAGCGCGGATGCCGTGCTCGATCCGACGAGCACCACGCTCGCAACGATCAGCCTGCCCTATACGGTGCAGGCGACCACGAATAAGACCTTCCTGCTCCTGCCGAAGGGCGCGCAGGCGATGCGCGTGAAGCTCTCGACGCAGATCACCGGCTCGGGCACGGTCACGCCGAACTACGCGCTGATCGCGAATACGCCCGTCCAGCAGGTGACGATTGGCGCCGGCTCAGCCACGATCGGATCGCTCGCCGCGAATCAGTCGGTCAACATCGCGCAGATGAATGGCGTGACGACCACGATGGGCAACGGTGTGTCCGGAACCGGGGTCCAGCGTGTCACGATCGCATCCGATTCAACGGGCGTCGTCGGCTTGAGCACAGGCTCGAATGTCGTGGGCAAGGTGGGCATCGATCAGACGACACCTGGGACCACGAACGCCGTCGCGGTCACGAACCTGCCGACAACGGTGACACTGAACGCCGGCGCGGCGGACGCGAGCACGCTCCGAGCCGCGGTAGACGTGCGGGACATCGCCGGGTCGACCGTCTCGACCGCCGCGACGGGCGTGCAGAAGGTCGGGATCGTTGGGAACGCGGGTGCGGCCATTGATGCGGCGACGGGTGCGGCCCCTCCGGCGAATGCGCTCCTGAATGCGGGTCTGGGATCCGGCGCGACGGGCGGCCTGCTGACCGGCCTCACGGTCGGCGACAGCGACTATGTCGTCAACATCTCGACCGCGACAACCACGCTCGCAATCACGGGCGTGTCGGGCCGCAAGGTCCGGATCACGCATCTCGATCTCCTCGCCGCTGCGGCGGACAACGTCGCGATCATTGAGGGCACAGGCGCGACGTGCGGCACCGGCACGGCCGGCATGAGCGGCGGCACCACGGCCGCGAGCGGGTACAACTTTGCGGCCAATGGCGGCATTTCTGCGGGCGTCGGCCTCGGTGAAGTCATGGCGACCGCGACGACGGGCGACAGCGTCTGCATTGTCACGTCCGCTGCGACACAGCTCTCGGGCCACATCAAGTACAGCATTTACTAGGAGCACATCTAATGCGATTTCGCTGCCTCATCTCTGTCGCCGCGGCGCTCTTGTGGTCAGCGTCGGTCTTCGCCGCGACCTCTGTCGGCGTCTCCTCCGTAGCGGTCAGCGGTCAGACGGTCACCGTCACGACCGCGACCGCGCACGGCCTGGGCACGAATGTCGGCATCTGCATCACGAGCACGGCCGCGTGCGGCGTCGTCGCGACGGTGCCGAGTGGGACGACATTTACCTTTACCGCGCCGACCGGCACGACGGTTGTCGCCTGCGCGTCGTCCTGTGGAACGGCCTCGTTGGCTCCGAAGGTCATCGTGCTGTCGGTCGATGCGAGTCAGTCCCAGCAGGTCATTCACTACGTCATGTGGCTGACGACGCAGACGCCGATGCCGCACGGGAGCGCCGCGAGTGCGTGGACGGCTGGGGGCGCGAGTGCCGGACCGTCCCAGGCGCAGACGAACGCGCTCTCTGCGGGCTACTTCATTGAAGTGCCGCGCACGGTGTCGTTCCCGATGTCGCTGCCCCTGGTACAGATTCAGACCTACGTGCAGAACGACTACACGGCGAGCCAGGCCGCGCTGGCAGCGAACACGCAGCCTGGCGCGTTCTACGGCTCGGTGTGGGACGGCGCCGCGTGGGGCATTCAGTAGTGCGGCGACTCGTTCTAATCGCGCTCGGCTGTCTCGCGTGGGCCTCGTCCGCGCAGGCGGCATCGTGCTCGAATAATGCGGTCGGGACGTTTACGTGTGTGCAGTCCGCGACCTACGCTAACACGACCGCCACGCCGACGCTCGCGTTCGGAAGTGATCTCACGGCTGGCACGATTGTGCTGGGTGGCGTGGCGTGGTCGAGTAACTCGATCACGCTGAACTCCATCACAGCTTCGAGCGGATGCACTGGGATGTCGGTGACGCTGGTCGATAACCCGACGACTGGCACGTGGCGGGGGGCAGGCTTCTATATTACGGGGTACAGCAGCGGCGCATGTACGTTGCAGTTCAATCTGTCGAGTGCGGTGGCGTCTGGCGCTGGGGTGGAAGAAGTCAGCGGGGCCACCGCGACGGGACTCCAGCACACGGTGACGAATTTCGCCAACCAGGGGCCGTCAGCCGTCATCACGACCGGATCGATCACCGCTCTCGGCGCCGACTATTTATTCGGTTGCTATATCGAGTTGGCGAATGGATCGCAACCATCCGCAGGTGGGACGGGCTATACGCTTAGAGACGATCTTGGCGGCGGGACGGCGGGGCGAGGGACGGAAGACAAATCAGCATCCGGATCAAATACCGCCAGCTTCACAACATTCGCGAATGCCGGGAACTATGGTTCAGTCATCTTTATCGACGTGGCGGCAAGTGGCGGCGGTGGCGCACCTGGCTGCAAGAATGGACTCCTCACGAGTGGCGCCGGATGCGATCCGCACTGATCGCGCTCCTCTGTCTGCTGTGGGCGTCGGCCGCCTCGGCCACGACGTATTACGTTCGCACTGATGGCAATAACGCGAACGCGGGGACAACAAACAGCTCTGGTGGGGCCTTCCTCACGATCACGAAGGGCTGCACGACGGCCGTCGCCGGGGACACCGTGCGCGTTCAGGCCGGCACATACGCTGAGGTGATGTCTGGCTGCACGAGTGGCACGTCTGGCAACACCGTGACGATCATTGCGGACGGCACCGTCACGAGTTGTGGAATCAATTTTGGCGCCGTTAATTACATCAGGATTATCGGCATGACCTACGACCGCTCCACTGGCGGCTGCGCGAATGCACCGATCATGAGGTTTACGGCGACGGCCACTGGACTCGAGTTCTGGAATGTTAATGTCGGAAATCTAAGCAGCGGGAGCGGCTACTTAGTGGACCATACCGGCGCAGGATCAACCTGTAATAACTGCATCTGGCTCGGCGGATCGGTTCACGACATTGGTAGTCCGACGTCAGCGGTCGGCATGAACCTGAACGGGAGTGACGAGTTCGTCGGCTACATGGCGTTCTCGAACATCTGCTATATCGGCATTCAGCAGGCCGGCAATAGGCATCGATACGTGAACGATAACTTCTCCGGCATGATTGCGTGTGGCACCACGCATCCTGATTTTTTCTACGTCGATGGCAGTGGAGACGCCCTCGGGCTCAGCAACATGCTCTGGGAGTCGTCCTTTGGGATCGGCACGCCGACCGCTCTCAATAACAAGGTGTTCCATGCGCAGAATCAGAGCCCGACCGACTGGAACGACAACGTTCTGCGCTTCAATGTGGCCTATAACCTTGGATCGGCCTCCTCGCACAGCATCTACACGAGCACCTCAGCCGCGATTAATCGATGGCGACAATATAACAACGACAGCATTCTTGGAGATCGGGCGGTGAGCGGGAACGGGACATGCGGCGGCGGATCGATCGGCGGGGGGACGATCACGGTCTACGGCTATAACAACATCTACGATCAGTGTTGGAGCGACGACCAAACGATCAATATTGATCCGTACGGCAACGACACCAACTGGAACTTTACGGCCGTCGACTATAACCTCGTGTATTCGCCGCTCGGAACAATGACTCTTCTGTCGAACTGGACTCGGCAGGCGCACCCGCAGAGCAACGTCAATCCGGGGTTCAATAACCTCTCCAGCCAAGATTTCACGCTAACCTCTGGCAGCGCAGCACGCGGGGTGGGCGGCCCGTTGACCACGGCCACGAGCTGCAGCGGCACGACGCTGAACGTGGCGACGAACACCGGCTCGTTCTTCGTGGGGGATAACTCCGCGAATCTCGGCCAGTACGGCGGGAAGCTGGTGCCTGGCGACACGATCACCGTCAACTCGGCGCAGTACACCGTGTCGAGTGTCTCCGGTGACGCGCTCACGCTGGCGAGCTCGATCTCCTGCTCGAACGGTGACGCGATCTACTTCGGTAACACCAGCACGATCGACATCGGGGCGTATCCCTACAAGGCCGGCGGCTACACGCTGAGCGCCTCGTATCTCGTCGGCACGCCCTACACGATCACCCCGAACGACAACAGCCTCGTGCGGTTCGTCGTCTGCTACGACTCGAACGTGCCATATGCGGTCGTGAATACCTCGCCGTATACCTGCTCCGCGCCAGTCGGGACGTTCTCGGCCTATGTCTATCCACGCTACGCGAGCCAGACACAGAGCGTCCTGGCGACGTTGACGAACCCGAACGCGAACGGCAAGCCGCTCCTGAACCGGATTATTCGCGCGGATCTCGCCCTATTGCTGCTCGCCGGCTGGCGGGTCCGTCGATCCTCGGAAGGCGGTCTCGCGTGACCTGGTTCCTGTTCTGGCGCGGCTGGCGCACGAGCGGCACGGTGCTGCCGGTCACGCCCGATCGCGTGGTCACCGTTTGCGCGCGCGCACGCATCATCACCGTGCGTCCCGGCTGACGGCGTCATTGTGGTGCAGCGATGAGCATTACGATCGAAAGCGGCCAGGGTACGCGGAAGGATCCCAATTCCATCGAAGTCTTCGAGATGGATTGGGATAGCCAGCGGCTGAACCCGACCGTCCAGATCGCGAGTTCGTCGTGGATTGTCACCGCCCCAGCGAACGACTCGACGCCGATCACCACCGATCAGCCGAGCATTCTCGCCGGTAACCGCAAGACGCAAGTGCGGCTATCCGCCGGCACGTTGTGGAAGAAGTACACCGTCACGAATCGGATCGTGACCAACGAAACCCCAGCGCAGACGCTGGACGCTTCGTTCACTGTCGTCATCCTCCAGGAGTAACGTGGGACACGCCGAACGCTTCAACCGTGCGCACCGCCCGAACGGTCACGGCAACGGACGCGGGCAGTCGCTGCAGATGCCTGCGAACGCCGTGCCCATCATCGGGCAACCGTTCGCGGTCACCAGCATCCGTCTGACCGTGGACGTGGACCTGACGTGTCGCTGCGATCCCGCAGACCCGCCATCCTTGCACGTCAACAACTTCGCACGCACGGACTGTCCCAGGTGCCACAAGAGCTACGTGGTCAACGACATCGAACTCGCGAACGGCCAACCGCCGCGCCTGAGCCTCGACATCCGGACACCCGTCGACCAGCCGACGGCCGAGCCGACCGAGAAGCCGGTGCCCGCGTGACATGGCCGGCCTCCGTCCCTGTGCCGTCCCCGGCTGCCCGACGCTGTCGGAGGACACGCACTGCCCGGCGCATGCGCAGCCCGCGCACCTCGGGTGGCGTGCCGACACGGAGCGCATCCGAGGTCGACGCCTCCAGGCACTCCGCGCTCGCCTCTTCGCGGCCGAGCCGTTCTGCCGTCTCTGCAAGGCGCAGGGCCGTCGCCGGCTCGCAACCATACGGGATCACATCGTCCCACTGGCGGAGGGCGGCACAGACGAGCCGAGCAACGTCCAGCCGCTCTGTGCCGCCTGCAGCGACGACAAGACGCGGGCGGAAGCCAAGCGAGGCCGTCAGCGTGATGGCTAGGGGGGGGCGGTCAAAATCACTGCACCCACGCGATCGGGAAACCGCGCTGGGGGCAGATTTTTCGATTTGCACAAAAACACGGCGGTTGCACACGTGAAGCGTACGCGCAAATGGGC
>Ga0070735_10004880_pt1 | contig 11198 bp, 10 predicted proteins | sample Coa_R1_FD_66443 | JGI IMG/M metagenome (GOLD analysis project Ga0070735, IMG submission 66443) | Surface soil microbial communities from Centralia Pennsylvania, which are recovering from an underground coalmine fire - Coalmine... | ecosystem: Environmental > Terrestrial > Soil > Unclassified ... | reverse complement strand
CGGGTGCTTTCTCGCGCTCTTGCTCCTTAGCTGCCTCGGCGAGTTGCCAGTCCTCGCGAAACACTTTCGCAAGACTTGCCACAACTTTTCGATCGCTCAATATTACGCCCACTTCGCGGCGGGCGTCGAGTTCCGCCGTACGGAGGCTTTGGCTTCCCACAAAGGCGTATTTGGCATCCCGAATAATGGTTCGGGTATGCAGCCTGAGTTTAGCCAGCTTATGCACCTCGAGGTTAGGAGTCCGCCGCGCCAGGCGGCCGATAATCCTTACGGCGACACCTGCCTTGCCCCGCTCTTCCAGTAGCCGAATCATAGTGGGATCGCTGACCGCGGGATCATAAATAAGAAGCTCGCTCTTGGCAGCACGAATAAATGCGGTTAGCCGTTTCCGCGCGTTCACGGGGCTAACTATTAGAGATCGCGCGCGGGGCGTGTAGGGAAGCCGCTTGCTATCCGCCTCGAATAGCCGGATGGTCTCCTGCACAAGCGTTCGATTACTGGTAACGATTCCGAAACTACGTGTACGTTCTGTATCGAGCGTGGTGAAGTTGAAGGCAAAAAGGTACAGGTGGCGCCGATCCACAATCATTAACTTGCCGTGATACCGGAGAAGATCGTCTGCGGTCCGCGCCACACTCACACCCGCGCCGAGCAGTCTTTGCTCCAGTTGGCGCAAGCCGTCTTCTCCGGCCTTATTTACATGCGCGACCAGCGCATGGACCGCGACGCCTCGGGTTACGGCGCGCGCTAAAGCAGACTCGACGTCCTTCCGGTCGAATCTGAAGATAATAATCTCAATGCAGGACTGCGCGCTATCGATCGCCTTCAGCAGCGGAGCCAGACCGTCGTCGGGTAGCACCCAAAGTTTCATCACAACCACTGGTGCAGTTTGGAAACCGTTTTGCACTGGTACCAGCCGTGGGACTGGCCTGCTTATTCAAAAAAAGGCACTTGTGACCGCGATAGTACTTTGACTGCGATTTCTCTACGTCGAACGGAGTGAAGAAAAAGCGGAAGATCCCCGCAGGACTCTGTAGAAAATACCGAATGGCAAAACTACCGCTGGCTAGGCGGTCGGTTGCCGAGCGTCTGTACCGCGAAATTGCAAGTCATAGAGCTCCGCATATAAGCCGCCCGACTCAATAAGATTCTGGTGCCGGCCACTTTCGACGATTCGCCCTTCGTCGACGACGAAAATCACATCGGCGCGTTGAATCGTGGATAACCGATGAGCAATTACAATAGCGGTCTTGCCTTCCATCAACCGGTCCAGTGCTTCGAAAACCAGTTTTTCCGAAGCCGCGTCCAGCCCGGAGCTAGGCTCATCGAGAATCAGCATCGGTGTGTTGCGAATAATGGCCCGGGCGATGGCAATCCGTTGCCGCTGGCCTCCGGAGAGGGTCATGCCCCGCTCACCGACAATCGTGTCGTACCCTTCGGGCATCTTCTCGATAAATTCATGGGCGTTAGCCTGTTCGGCCGCGCGCAAAATCTCGGAACGGCTCGCGTCCGGTTTGCCGTAGGCGATGTTATGCCAGATCGGTGCGTGAAACAGAACTGTTTCCTGTAACACGAAGCTGATCTGCTGGCGCAGCGATTTCTGCGTAAAGGTCCGCACGTCGCGTCCATCAATCGTGACGCGTCCCGAGGATGGGTCGTAAAAGCGGGGAATCAAACTGATGATAGTGGTCTTTCCAGCTCCGGTAGGACCAACCAGCGCGGCCGTCTGGCCCGCTTTGATTGTAAAACTCACATTGGTGAGAACCGGTCCCTGCGTTTCATAGCCGAAAGTCACATCATGGAACTCGATCAGCCCTTTGAGACGGGGGGCTGGTCGAGCATTTGGAAGATCCTTCACTTGACCATCAGTTTCCAGCACTTCCTTAATGCGCTCGTATCCCACTGCGGCTTTCGAGAAGGTATCCGTCATCTTCGAAAGCTCCTGCATGGGTTTATACATCTTGCCGAGGTACCAAATGAACACAATCAGGGAACCTTCGCGCAGGCTTCCTGCCAGAACCATTCGAGCGCCGAACCACAGCACCAGACAGGTGCCACAGGCGACGATAATCTCGACGAGCGGCGAAAGCTTGGCCTTGAGGCTGCGAGCCCGCAGGGCGATTTCCACGCCTTCCAGGCTTTGCTCCTCCAGGCGGCGCTGCTCGTAGTCCTCCCGCGCGAAAGCCTTCACTACTCGGATGGAGGAAATCACTTCCTCAATGACCGAAACAATTTCTCCCTCTTTCTTCCGGACTTCCCTGGCAGCCTTCTTGATGCGGCGGGTGTAGGAATAAACCACTACAAACAGGACTGGCGCCACGGACAGCGCGATGAGCGTGAAGCGCCAGTTTAGATAGAACATCACCGCCACCATCCCCACCAGAGTGAGGCTGCTGATCAGAGCGCCCAACAATCCGGAAGCGACGAATCCTTGAACCGCATCGAGGTCGCTGGTAACGCGGCTGATCAAGTCCCCCATACGTTTTTGATCGTGATAGGCCAGTGACAAACGCTGTATGTGGGAATACAGTGTACGTCGCAGGTCGTGCGCCACCCATTCGCCGACGGTAGTGGTAATTCGCTTTTCGGCGTAGGAACATGCTGCTCCGAAAGCGGCGATAACCAGCACCGCTGCGGCGGCGAACGCGAGGATGCTTAACTTATCGGCGCCCGCAGCCCGAAAAACCAGTTGATTCAGCCATCCGCGAATCGGATGTGCTCTCAAAACATTGTCGAGAGTGACCTTAAGAGGCCAAGGCTCCAACAGATCGGCAATCGTTTCACCGACGACTGCGAAAGCCCCGGCGACCAAGGCTTTGGAGTGAGGTTTCAATAACTCGCGAATCTGGAAACGCCCATTCACGGCAGCAAGACCAGCGCGACGCCATCCCATTGCTGTTTGCCCGTGGATTTCGGCGGCGAGTCGCCCAGGGGGATCTCGCCCACCAGGTCCGGCGCCAGCTTGAAGCGCGTCTGCAGATAACGCTGCAAAGCGAGTGCGTGCTGCTGCGACCGGAGGAAACGCTCATCCGGCGAGCCCCGCCCGGAATAGCCTTCGACCACGATGGGGCGATTCGGCAAATCGGGAACAAACTCGGCCATGGCTTTATCGACCTCCTCGCGCCCGCGCGGGGACAATTCTTCCGAGCCTTTGGCCGGCGATGAAAAGATCTGCCCGTCGAGCCAAACGCGTTTTACAGATTTGTCCTTCACGAACTTGCTGGTCCGATATTGTTCCGGCGTGAGATCGCTCAAATCATAGAATCCGCGCTTCTTGAAGAAACCGCGCAAGAAGAAATTGTGCTTCATGGCCTCGGTATCGTCTGCCAGATTGGTCATGGCGCGTTGCGCACTGGCCATAGTTTCGGTTAAATGGACCGCTCCGTTCTTTCCGTCGCTTTCGGGAGTCAGGAATGTACCCAGCGTTTTATTTACGTTGTCGGCGACCTGACCGGCGCTCTCCATCGTTGTGCTCGTGGTCTTGAACAGGTTGCGTGCGTCCTGCATCAAGTCCGCGAAATCGAACGGCTCCTTGCTCGGAATGGTTCCGCCGTCCTGGCATTCCTCGGCCTGGTTGGTGCCCTTGTCGATCTCGATAAACTTGTCGCCCACCAGGCCTTCGGTTTGAATCACCGCGAGCGAATCTTGACGCACCAAGGGATGGACCTTCTCCGTAAGCCTGAGTCTCACGCGGAACGACGACCCGGCTTGGGAGGGAACTTGAATCTCTTCCACTTCGCCGGCTTCCAAACCGGATACGCGAACGTTGGCGCCCGTTTCCAGGCCAGACACGCTTTTGAAATCCGAATACACATGGAAGCCGCGCGAGAAGACTTTTTGCCGGCTGCCGATCAAAAATAGTCCTATGCCGAACAACAGGATTCCGCCGATAAGAAACGCCCCCACGCTAGCTTTTCGAGAAAACATCTTTCGCCTCCCCTCCGGATGCGAGTGCTCGCACCAGTTCGTCGCGGCTATCAGCCAGCTCTTCAGGTGTGCCGCAAGCGATCATTCGGCCCCGGTCCAGGACGCCTAGCCGGTCCGCGAATCCATGCACCCGCGCGGCGTCGTGTGTGACAACCACCAGCGTGGTCCTCTGTTTTTCTTTAAGCTCCTGCAGCAGTCCGCCGATCTCCGCGGCAGTCACGGGGTCCAGTCCGCTTCCCGGCTCGTCTGCCAGTAGAATAGGCGGATCCAGGACCAGTGCTCGAGCCAGTCCGGCTCGCTTGCGCATCCCGCCTGAAAGATCGGCCGGCATCTTAGTGAGTTCCTTCTCCAGTCCCACTTCTGAAAGTTTTTCGCGCACGACCTCGCGGATCTCTTTCTCCGATCTTGAGGTGTGGCGTCGCAGCGGGAACGCCAGGTTTTCGCCCAATGGAATGGAGTCGAACAGGGCGCCGTCCTGAAACATGAATCCGACCTTTTTGCGCACTTCCAGCAGATCGTTTCGATCGAGGGCTTCCAGCTCCTGGCCATCGATCACGATACTTCCCCGGTCGGATGCCAGCAAACCGATCATGAGCTTCAAGGTCACGCTCTTGCCACCGCCGCTTTTGCCCAGAATGCAAAACGCTTCACCGGCCGAAACCTCGAACGATAAATCCTCCAAAACCGTGCGACGGCCGAAGGATTTCGCTACGTGATCGAGGCGGATCAGGGAATTGGCGTGGCTGTCCATGTCTACGAAAACCAAAAGAACGTCAGCTTGACAAGTATGATATTCACCAGGATCAATAGCAGCGACGAAAGAACAACACTCCGCGTGGCGGCATGGCCTACGCCTTTGGCGCCCTTGGTGGCCGTGTAACCGAGAAAACAAGAAACGGCGCCAATGATGAAACCGAAGACCGTGGTCTTGAGCGTTGTGGGAATGTAGTCCGACCACCCCATTGCCGCAAAGCCACGGTGAACGTAGAGCGTCGCAGAAATATGAGAGACGGTGGCTTCTGAAAACAGGCCACCCATCAACCCGGAGAAATCCATCAGGATTGTCAGAACGGGCAGCGCCAGCACGCAGGCCGTCACGCGCGTGATCACCAGGTACTTGAAGGAGTCAATCGCCAGGGATTCCAGCGCATCAATCTGCTCGGTAACCCGCATCCCAGCCAGCTCCGATCCGATGCCAGCGCCGACTCGTCCCGCAACCAGAAGTCCGGTTACCATCGGACCCAACTCGCGGAAGGTGGCGATGGTCATGGCCGCCGGAATCATCGAGGACGCGCCGAAGCGCACCAGCGATGCCCGCGTGTGAAGCGACATCACGATTCCCAGCGCGATGCCACATGGGATGATCAAGGGAACCGAGCGTGTGCCGATTTCGATGATCTGCCGGCCGATTTCTTGAACCTCTAAGGGCCGGCGGAAGGCATCGCGAACGACGCGGGCGCCAAACAGCCCGAACTCACCAGCATTTTCCAGAAACGCTATGATCCGGCGCCCTACCGTCTTGAGGTGAATTCGGGCCATATTGCTTCCTTCGCCCCAAAACGTGCAGTTTGATCGCCAAACTCAGCAACCACAACAGTTTCGGAATATTCAGCCCAAAGATCCCCGTAAGATCTACCGAGGCACATCAGCGCAAACCTGAAACGCTGCCAGGGAACGCATGATCTGCCTGGTAGAGAAGCGCGGGAGGAGTACTATGCCGCTGATAAACGTGGTACTGGTTCTGATCGTCACCGGAATCGGCCTTTGGCTCGTAAATACTTATGTACCAATGGCGGGAAGCATTAAGACGATTCTGAACGTCGTCGTCGTGATTGCGGTTTGCGTGTGGGTCTTGCAGGCCTTCGGTCTCTGGACCGCGGTTGCGAATTACCGAGTACCGCATTGAACTGAGCCCGCTTTCACAGGGCATTCAGCTCGGCGATTCTGCCTTGGACTACGTTCGCGAATTCATTTACCTCTGTTGCTGAGTAGCCTGCAGCGCGGAAAGCATCGCGAATCTGTTCCTGCGAAAGCTGGCCCAGCACTTGGCCCACCCATTTAGCGTCGGCACGAGGAACGTGTCTGCCGATCCAGCGCAGGTCAACCCGGTGTATGAACATCGGTAAATTCAAGGTTTCGATCAGCGTCGGGCTACTGGGTGTGCCAAAGTCTACGTAGTCCGGGGTCTGGTTGGTGATGAATTTCGAGTGTTTATATGCTTCAAGATTCCCTTTGGCCGTGTCGACTGGCACCCTGATGCCGGTTGTACCGAAACTGGCTCCTAGGTCGCTAACCAAATAGATTTGTTCAGGTTTCTCCGAGTCATCGGAATGCTTATTTTCGTACTTAGCATTGTTGATGTCTTTGAGATCCCAATTGTTCAGGAGCGCCATCATGACCCTCAGGCCGTTGAATTCGCGCGTGTCTGTGAATGGGTTTGAGCCCCACTGCCAGTTCCCGAGTTTTTCTTGACCCTTTATCGACCGCTTGAGGCGCACGTTATGAAAGGTGCCGTCAGGCCCCAGTAGGTCCTGACCGCGATGCAGATGGTTCGGCAAACCTTGAACCTGCAAGTCCGCCAGGAAATAGTCTTCATTGGTGAAATACCCTGCCGCCCACAGCAACCTCGACGCCGCGACTTCCGGCCGTGCTTCTGCGCCAAGCTTCACTTTCCACTTGACTCCGTCCTGGTCGCGCACGTCCAACTTCGGGTTGGAGCCCTCCAGGTCTTCCTGAATAAACGTAAATGTTCCGCGAGGCTGGTGGCCCGAGCCGCCCGATCCATAAATCAGATCGAGGGGCGCAATGTCTGCCGGATCGTGCCAGAGAGCCGCCCTCGCGTGGTTGCCGAGTTCGGCTACCCCCGCTTTCCCGCTATTATTAGCCCCCGGAATGCTCGTGGCGATAAACGCCAGCAAGAACACAAGTCGTCGTAAATTACTGGGCATACTAGCCTTCTCCCTTCGGCTCTGCAGCCGCGACCATCACTACTTCCGGTGCAAGAAGACGGCCACTCTCGCCATACCTTTCGGCGCAACCTTTCTTGCGGGCCAAGCATCTACTAAAACGAGCCGAGGAAGTTGGCGCATCCGTGATGGCTGCCCGACCAATACGGGCATCCTAAAGGATCTGAAAATGCAATTTCTTCACTTCCCTCGGCGACGCGTCGCCATTTTGTGCGTCACAACCAGCCTGACCCTGGCATCCGCTTGGGCCAGTTCCGAGAATGAGAACCTTCCCAACTTTCTGAAGGTGGACGATCACGTCTATCGCGGCGCCCAGCCCACAGATGACGGATTTAAAGACCTCGCCCAGCTTGGAATCAAGACGGTCGTCGATCTCCGCGATATCGGCGAACACTCCCAGGCAGGCGAGCAGAAGGTCGTCACGGACTTAGGGATGCGCTATGTCAGCATTCCCATGCATGGTATGTCTACTCCCAAGGACGACCAGGTCGCAGCCGTTGAGGCGCTGTTCAATGACACCGCCAGCGGCCCGGTATTCGTGCATTGCAAGCGCGGGGCGGACCGTACTGGCATGGTAGTTGCGGTCTACCGCATCTCGCACGACCAGTGGGACAACAAGAAGGCGCTTAGCGAAGCGAAATCTAATGGCATGAGCTTCTTTGAACGCGCGATCCAGCATTACGTGATGAGCTACAAACCGGCCGTCACCCTCGCGACCGCTGGCGGGGACTCCGTTTCCTCCCTCGCTGAAACGCGCGGTGTCCGCTAACCGCTACTCATCGCCGTGGCGCCTTCGTTTATCCGAGAGGAATTGGACGCCTACGTAGGCGATCCAGCCTGGTTGGCCGTTGGATGGAGTGGCAGAGACTAGGCCGTGGCCACCCATCCCGATCAGGCGGAACGAATGGCTTTTGACGATCGGGATTCTGCCACCGAGACCGAGCGTGGTTTCCCGCAGTCTCGGAGTTCCAGCAGCCACCTGCACGTCGCGCTGATCGTACAGTTCTAAATAGAGTTCTGTATCCTTTCTGAATTCGTGACCCGCAACGATTCCCTGAATCCACGAGTTCGAGACATCCTTGCCGCCCAACCAGTAACCTACTTCCCCGCTGATGCGGATCCATCCGTAATTGGCATTCGCCTCCAAGGGAAGAAACAGTTGGGGGGCGGGATCCGCAATGTTTCGGGCTACTGCGCGGGTCGGATTATTCAAGAGGAGCTGGGGGTACGTTGACAGGCTGAACTTGACTACCCGCTCGCCGTCCTTCACACGAGTCTTTGAATGACGTTGGTAGAAGCGATATTTCACGCCCAGCAGAGAGTCTCCCAGACCAGCCAGAACATGGCTCGACTCGCCGCGAAGTTCTGTGATACCTAGGGGCAATTCGAATTTGAGCTGGATCCGACTCCCGACTCCGTAGTTAATGTCGAGATCCGGCGTTGAATAAAGACCCCGGAAAGGACTGCGGTCACCGATAAAACCCAGGTTGACTTCCCAATGTCCGCTTCCCGGCGTATCGGGATCGTCCGATCGAAACGGCGGTCCGCCCTGTGAGAAGGCCAGTACCGGAAACAGGATGAACACGGCTGCTTTCAGGCAACCAGTCAGCAGCTTTGCGAGGGTCACGGTTTATTCTCGCAGGACAAACGAGGTTCGTACGCCGCCCACGGTGGTCCCGAGAACCTCTCCCGAAACCACGAGATCAACACGACGAATCGCCTGTCGTATGTTAGGGGCCCAGGTCCGAGGCTGCTCGGCGCGACCATGTGGTATTGGATAGAGCATCCCCTCTTGCTGATTGAGCACGTTGGTAGCCTTTCCTAACGATCTTTCCAGTCAAAAGTGGTGGAGATCAACGTTGCGGGACACTTAAGTCAAGCCTGTAAATTCTTCCCGGGGAGGTGCGTTCCACGTATACTCCTATTTCCACGCAGTTCGAGGTTTGTCACGAAACAACCTGGCGGACAGAAGCATCTTGCACAGATCCCTCCTACCGCCTGGAGCACGACACTCCGGCTCACCTTCATCAACTTCGGAAAAACCCAAACTAGGTCGGCAAGAACTGCTTCCAAAACAGAAATGGCACTCAACGTCGCATGGAGAATCTTTGGAGACCCATCCGTGACGGGTACCCAGCCAGGACAAGAACTCGCCGTTTTGAGGCGGGTTTGCCTCGAGAGCACCAAGTGGATAACTTCCGAGTACGCCGTCATCCAGGCAGAACCACGCAGGGCGGTCTACATTGCGCGACTTTCCACGTAGTGGGCTATCTTCGATGGATACGATCGCGGGAAACCAGTCACGCGCATGGCCTGGCAACTGGTTCTATTTCTGTTGCTCATTCTTAATCGCAGCTGTTGTCGGCTACGGTTTTCCCACACCATCGGCAATAACCTGCTGCACGCCGCGATCCCCAGACCTTTCGTCCTCTGGGTCCACGCTTCTATCTTCTTCGGTTGGATTGTACTGTTCATTGTGCAGATCACTCTCATCCGAACTCGCCACACACGTTGGCACCGCAGGCTCGGTGTGGCGGCGATGCTGCTGGGAGCAACGATCCCGGTGATCGGCGTGGCAACTTCTCTCGAAATGGCAAGGTTTGATGTCGACCACGGGCTGTTTGATGCCGTGGAAGGGGCGGCGTTCTTGAGCATCATTCAACGACGTGATCTTCTTCACTGGCGCGCTAGCTGCCGCCTTTTGGTGGCGCGCACGACCCGAGATACACCGGCGTATGACGCTATTGGCGACGTGCCTTCTGACGCCGGCGGCGTTCGCGCGACTTCTATTTATCACTATCACTGCGCTGCGTTGGTATCCCGGGGTGGATGCCCTGTTATTGCTCGCGGTTGCGCAAGACATCTGGGTCGGACCCCGGGTGCATCGGGCGTATGCGATCAGCCTGCCCTGGTGGTAAGCGGACAGATTGCCGCAATGTGGCTTTATCTTGCACGCCCGACTTGGTGGATCAAGTTTGCCCAACACCTGTTTTGACCAGGGTGCTGCCCGGGCCTGGACCTAGACAGGAAGTTATAATCGTGGCCGCGTCATCGGCTTCCAAGGGTCCATCGTGGATTTGAACCTGCGAACAAATAACTTAGAAGTTCTTGGTATGGAAGCGTCCTGTTTTCAGCACAGGATTGTGTGGCTCCCCGGCATGGATTCGAACCACATTATTGACACGTTTTGGATCTGCTGTAGTTTATTGATTTCAAAAGTCGCCAAAGTCGTGAAAAGCATCAAAAAGCAGGCACCTGGTACAAAATCGGTACATTGGTCTCTGCAAAAAATGTTAGGTGGGACGCAGCCGCTGCGCAACTCTCGGGGACCGACGTTGTGCTGTACTGAACGTAATGCGGATCGCTTTGCTTCACTGTTGGCGCATGCCTGCGCGGTGGTGCTTCCTTTCGGCACTTGCAGCCTTCCTCAGCAGCGCACCCGCTCCTGCTCAGCCCGCGAATCAAATGCCAACTACCAAGACGACACTTTGCGAGCTTGCCCAGAATCCTCAGCTATTCAACGGGAAGATGATTCAGGTCCGTGCCAGCGCTATCGAACCATCAAGGATTTCTGGGTCTCCCGTCAGCGCGACAACCGCGCCTTCCGGAAGCTGAGGTTCAATGACGTAGCGGACCGGCTCCAGTGACGGCTGGACGCTCTAGGAGGAACTGTGCACCAGCGGATTCAATCGCGCGGCATATGGCTGGGCCTCTGCAAGCTCCCGATAAACGATGAGGACGGTCTTACTCAAGGTGATTGTCGCTATTTGCCTAGGTTACGACAGTGGAAACAACGAATCCGTGCTAGGCTGGGTTTTGCCGCAAGATCCCTGTTAACGGGCTTCGCGGCGGCCTCCCCGCGTCGTGAGCCAGCGACCTCAAGAGCAATCCATCGACCATGGCGATTCACATCGCGCTCAATCACAAAACGCATTATCTCTACGACCGCCGGGTGAACCTCGGTCCTCAAATCGTGCGGCTGCGTCCCGCGCCGCATTCCCGTAATGCAATTCTCAGCTACTCACTGAAGGTCGATCCGAAGGATCACTTCATCAACTGGCAGCAGGATCCCCAAGGCAACTATCTCGCGCGTCTGGTCTTCCAAGCGCCCACAACGCAGTTTCTGGTGGAAGTGGATCTGGTTGTCGAAATGGCAGTCTTCAATCCATTCGACTTTTTTCTCGAGCCGGCGGCGGAGCAGTATCCGTTTTCATACCATGCAGATCTGGCGCGCGAACTGCGTCCGTTCCTGGAAGTGGAGCCCGCTGGGCCCGCTCTGAGTTCGTTCCTGCAGACGGTGTCTCG
>Ga0070735_10004879_pt1 | contig 11198 bp, 20 predicted proteins | sample Coa_R1_FD_66443 | JGI IMG/M metagenome (GOLD analysis project Ga0070735, IMG submission 66443) | Surface soil microbial communities from Centralia Pennsylvania, which are recovering from an underground coalmine fire - Coalmine... | ecosystem: Environmental > Terrestrial > Soil > Unclassified ... | reverse complement strand
TAAGCGAACACCCCATATCCCCCGCTGTATTCGAGAAAGCGGCTGGATAAATTTCAGTATCTGTAGCCAGATTTAATGGGGCGAGCTTTGATTTTGCCATTGCCAGCCATTTGATCGCGCTTAATATCCTCTGTTGTGTCTGGATATAAAGATCCAAGATGTCCAGACCCTTCAGCAGATTCATAGTGCTTGAGGCTGTTTTTGGACTTCATGGACATATCCGATGTGTGAGGCATACCGCCCATATCATCAATTCTACGACCGCTCATTGTATTACCTGAGTTGTGTTTTTAGTTTTCTTATAAGCATTAAAGAAAAGATTATCAAGCTGTAAATAATTCCATTCGGCGTGTCTCTTCCTTTTTATTTAACGCTTCAATGCGCGCCCTTGCAATTTCGCAGTACTGTTGTTCCTTCTCGATGCCAATAGCGGTATATCCAAGCTTTCTAGCGGCCAGAATTGTTGTACCAGATCCAGCAAAGGGATCGAATAAGATGCCATCTTTTGGGGGCATTACGAGCTTTATTAAGTATTCCATGAGTTTGAGGGGTTTTACGGTGGGATGATAATTCTTTTGAGGCGCTTTAATACTTCCATATTTTCCGCACACGTCATCCTGAGTATTGTTAGTTCCACCGCCTCCAACACTTTGGCCGATTGGCAATAAATCAAGCCCCTCATTCCTCTCACTCGATGAAGCCTTGGCGCAGTAGAAGAATCGAGATGCGCCTCCGGAGTCTCCATAACAGGGAACACCAAATTGTTCTCCCATTCCAAAATTAGAGCGTCTCTTTCCTCTTGAAGTAGAAATCGGGCTATTGCTAAATCCACTTTGCTCATCCAACATCCTCGCACCCTCTTCATCAAACATCACGTTCGCAGGCCAGCGACCTTTTGGAACGGCAGAATAGGAAGGCTTATGATTTCCATATGCAATTCCACTTTGTCTCGCTAATCCTTTTTTAGACCATTCTTCTTGTGAATATTCATGGCTTCCAATCCTACACCCATCAATATTAATCCCCGCCTGTCCCCACTTCTCGGCATTCTGCTTAAATGTGCCGTCGCAGGGTTTCATGGCCATAATTATTGGTTCCCAAGCAGGTTTAAGAGCAGTCCCATATCCTTGGATTCCATAATGATTGTGACTTTTTGGAAATCCTGATCCGTAGAGCCATGATATACAATCTCGAATCTCATATCCTGCATCCTCAATTTCACAAGTGAGCCTATGAAATGTTCTAGTTCCTCCCATCGCAAGGAGAAAAGCACCTGGCACCATGATTCTGAGACACTCGGCCCAGATGGTTCTATTTGGAATAGCATGATCCCACCCCTTTCCCATGAAAGATAATCCATAAGGCGGATCAGTTACAATAGCGCTGATGGAATTCGGCTCCATCTTTCGCATCTCTTCTAGGCAATCACCTTGAATAATTATCATTTAGCTTTCTCAACGGGTGTAATTTGAATATCTATGCCTTTTCCCTTCTTTTCGACATCCTCGGTCATTTTAACCAAAGGATCATCGGGGATGCGCGTGCACGCTACCAATAACAAGCAAAGAACCACATATTTCACTGTCTATTGTCCTTGGGCTTCTCCGCCCATTAGTTGGCTTACAAAATCGTTGGCCATGGCGGTACGACGCGCATCAATCTTCTCTTCATCCTCATGACGCTGTTGAGTGTAATCAAAGCTTTCAATTTCGTTCATTTTGAGAGCGGCCTCGATTTCCCCGTATTTCGCGATGACATCCACCATTTTCTCAAGCGCTTCCATTTTGGCCTTGGTAGCCATAGCGCGGTTGTGCGTAATTTCTGATAGGCGTTCTTCAAACAAGCCAATATCGGCCTCAGCACGCCCGTGCCTTTCTCTGGCTGTCGCGATCTGCGCTGCCGCTTTTGCATATAGCTCCTTAAGCTTGGCCTCCTCGAAGGCGTGTTGTATGGTCGTAGCCTCTTGTTGGATAGCCGATTGTTGTTGCTCTTGCTGCTGCAGGAACTGGATGGCCTGGGCTTTACCGGTGATATTTAGGTGAGGCACAATCATAGAAGGAGGGAACACCTCGCGCCCGAAGGCCTGGTTGATGTCCATGAGCGATTGCGCCTGCATGTTTTGTTGTGTGGGAGTGAGCTCCCCTTCCTCGACAATGACCTGGTATTTGGAGAAAATCTTGCTGTAGAAGAATGGAGACGGCTCCTCGCCAATTAACAACTTGACCTTCTCAGCGGACCAATTGTTGAGAACGACTTGAAGGAGCCGATCTCCCAAAACCTTTAAGGCGTAGTCCCACTGGTCAAAGTACTTTTGGAGAACCATTAGGTTGGCAGCCTGCTTCAGCATGGTTGTCAGGCTGGAGGCTTGCTTATCGTTCTGAGCCGACCAGTTCTCCAGGTCCACTCCCGATGTCGCAAAAATCAGGCTTCTTAGCTGGTCTGCCAGGGCCATGTCGCTTTCGGGGACGGCGGAAGGCAAAATCTTCTCGCAATCAGTCAGTTCATAGCCTTCATTGATTATAACATCCCAGCCTTGACCGGATTTCTTCAAATTGTCCTCGTTGGCTACGGCTCCGACTTTTCGTTTCCATCCCTGGTTAATTGTCGCTTCAGAAATGTCGTGATTAATGATAATGCGTCTATTAAGCAAATAATTGGAGTCACGCATAGTACGCACAAGACCACGAACGCGTAAATCGTAATAGTTATTATGCGGTTCGTAATTCCAGTAAACAGGTACCATAGGACAACCATCGAACCCCAAAGGATTGTCTCCTTGAAACATGAGCTGATCGTTGAGGACAACTGCGAGCTTCCAAGTGGGTACTTCAACACTGACTTCCTCCATGTCTTCAATGGCATAGAGTATGCGATCTAAATTTTCTTGACCACCAGCGAAATCAAAAAATTGATTGCGGGATCTGCTGTACAGGCGCTTCTTTTTGCGTCTCCATTTATACCAAACATAGCTAAGGACCATGAGGTCATTGCGAGCCATGTTGTAGTTTTCAGGCAAGAAGTAGAAGGAGCCGTAACGTTGTGGAGTTCCCGCCATGGGGGCAATCTGTTCTAGCTTGCCAGGGAAGCGGGATTCCGCCTGGTGTTTGCTGATGTATTCTTGGCACCAAATGAACTGGGCGTCCGATGCATCCGGTTCTCTAAAGTAGGGATCAATCAGAAAGGAATTGTACTCCCACAACTTGACCTTAAGTTCGCCCTGGGCCGCATCATCGCCATTATAGTCTAGGTAGGGCTGCAACAGGCACATGCCTTGAACGCAGGCTTGTTCGCAGGCCCTGGAATATTGCTCGTGGACGGCTCCCGCATTGGCAACATGGGTGATTATGCGCGTATATTGGTCTGTGGTCTGGGGATCTCCACCTTCCGTCGGAATGTAATTGATTGATTTTCGGTGCTGCCTCTGGTAGCCTGTTATCATGTTGACGGGCTGCTGAAGCAGGTTGAAATAAAAGTTCTGGTAGCTGAAGGATGGCGTGAAATTGAAGTATCGGTTTATGAAAGTCATCGAACCTGCATAGAATTGGGTGTCTATGTTCGATTGGTTCCAACGCGCCTGTTCAATGGGCTGGAATTTGGAGTACAGATTATCTAGCCATTGGCGCACGTTCCCCTGGTTGGGTTCAATTGCGTTATTCCACGGGGGATAATAAAAAGACGTAAATACCTCCAACAGAAGCCAAGGCTCCTATTGGGAACATATATAGTAAAGATTTTATTATTACAACTAAGGCTAATTACATGGAAAGAAGATCTAAAAGCGATATTATCAGAGAACTCACCAACCATCTCAATGAACGTAAAGATTGGTCAGTAAGATCTAAATTACCAAAATCAGAAAAAATAGTTGTAATATCGATGACATTTGAAGACATCGATACCTTCACCGACGCTGAAGGAGTTGTTTGGGTCAAAAAATATGACTGATCAAGAGGGGAGTTACAAATCCATGTGGACCTGCGCAAAATGCAATAAAACCTACATGAAACGCGATCTAACCGAATTATTTGGGTGGGGACTTTACGTGTGTTCTCCGTGTATTGAGGAATGGTTAGATGTTGATTGACCGAGCCGCGTTACCGATGAAAACTCACAAATTATTCGGTGGCTCTATAATAGTAATGGAATCGGTAGATGCAGGAAGACATCATGTAAGTCTTTCTCACAGAAAAAGATTACCTACGTGGAACGAGGTGAAAGCAGTCAGGGAAAAGTTCTGCATCCCCACAGCCTTCTACGTCATGGTTCTTCCTCCGGCGCGATGCTACGTCAACCTCCATGAATTTTGTTTCCAACTTTGGCAAGTCCTGTCAGAGGATGAAACCAGTATATGGGAGGGAATGTAGGTGATCATCGACTGCATTAGCGACCTACATGGCCATTACCCGCAACTAGAAGGCGGCGATCTTCTCATTGTGGCGGGGGATTTGACGGCTAGAGATTCGCCAGATGAAAGGCTTATGTTTTTACAGTGGTTGGCTGACCAAAAGTACCGGAAAAAAGTTTGGATTGGCGGAAATCATGACAACTCCCTTGTTGGAATGAGTTTTAGAAAAACTAGAGAGGATGCTGCTGAACACCTCTGCGACTCAGGAACCGAATTCGAAGGACTCAAGATCTGGGGTTCTCCGTGGACGCTGCGCTTTGATGGTATAAATCCGCATTGCATGGCCTTCACGTGCTCTACGGAAGAGGAGCTGGCGGATAAATGGGCGCTTATTCCCGAGGATACGGATATTTTGGTGACGCATGGGCCTCCTTTTGGTCTACTAGATATTAACAAAACACAGGAATGCGTTGGCTCTGTTTCATTGAGAAACCGGGCATTTAACCTGGAAAAAATTAAGCTATTTATATTTGGACACGTACACGAAATGGGGGGAAGAATGGTTGACCTCACCTGTATGAAAGTAGTCAACGCCTCCCACGTCGACGAACGTTATCAGCCGGTTAACAAGCCGATCAGGATTGAGTTGTGAGTTCCAAGGACGACTTCCTCAAAGCTTTTCGAGAAGGCCATAAGTGCGACTTTTGTGAAGAAGAAAATGCGCAGATCCTCACAATAACCTTGCATCCTGTATATAAACAGGTAACAAAAGGGTTGTGTTTCTCGGGCTATCTCGCAACCCACAAGTGCATGCAGTGCCTGGAAGAGGAAATGAACTAAGATTGATCTGCAAACTACCCCCACAGCACCATGAATAATAGAACCATTAGGGCCAAGATTATCATGAAAAAGTTAGGCCATTGATCCCAAATCATCTTCCAAATCTCGCTGCAAAAGGATCAAATTGTTGTCTCATTTCTTGGGCTTTTCTTCGGTTATAGTCTTCCAAATCAAATTCAGATATTTTGTGCGTAGCAATTGCGTATCGGAGGGCGTCAATTGCGTGGTCGTCCTTCTTAATCGGCTCATCAATGCCTCTCTCCGCTTTCTTCGCGTCCCACACATAGGATTCCATTTCCCTTATTAGATTGACGCAGTCTTTCACAATCACCAGATTTCCTTCCTTAACTTCTTTGGTGAGTTTCTGGATTCCCTCGAAAACATCGTTGTTAGCATTGACCACATGCATGCGCATTCTCTTCAACTCTTCCTTGAAGGGAAGGGCGCTGGGGTCCACGTAGACTTGGCGTACCCCATAGGGCTCCAGCATGTCATAAACGTCCCGGGCAAGCTCACTGACTACCTTTTGGCGCCCCGTTGTTTTTGGGTCCCAATAGTACTCCTTTTCGACCCACATCTTCTTGCCAGTCTGGTCAAAGCGCCCGGTATTAACCCCAATTAGAACGCAAGAGAAGGCGTTGTTCATGCCAAAGTCAACCCCAGCAATCCAATACTCACCAGCACGGGGAGGACGCGCCACGACGTGATATTGCCTGTCGAAGAAATCGAAAATGGCGCCTTCAGCCAAGCACCACTCACCCAAGTAATTGCGCTTGTAGAATACACCGCTCAGGGATTTTTTTAAATCGGCTTTGTATACCTCCGTCAGGAACGGGTTGTCATCAACCGTGAACTGCAGCTCGTAGTAGGAGGGGTCTTTGGCCCTAGCAAAATCAATCCACCTCTTTAGTTGGTGAGAAGGATAGGTTGGGTTCATGGAAGCAAACAGCATGGAGTGAGGGCGGGACAGGCGCGTCTGTATGGTATCTATGATCAGGGGATCATATAAGGTCATTTCGTCGCAATAGAACAAACTGACCGTCTTTCCTTGAATGATTGACGCTGCTGACTTGTCTTTCGCCCCCACTGTGTGAAGAGTTTTATCCCCGAATCTCAGCTCCCTCTTGCTGTCATGCCACGTACAAAATGGTCTGTAAATGGCCAAGGGATCTGGAACTCCAGGAGCAGGAGCATTTGTAATCAGACTGATTACGTTGTCATAGATGGTGGAAGAGGTATGCCCAACCATCCAAATGTCACTGTCGGGCCAGTCGTGAGCAGCCTGCATGAATCGATAGACAGATGCCACCGTCTTGCCAGCCCGCATGGAACCCCACGCCAAATTGAAGCGCTTTGTACTTTTTAATATGAATTCAATTTGCTTAGGAGCTAGTATTTTGGTCATACAAAGAATTATTTAACAAATGACATCCTCATGAGCAAGAAGAAAAAACCAAAGCCGATTGACTACGAAGAGAAGGACTCCATACGCAAAACAATTGGGTGGCACATAGACCAAATTGGAGAGCTACATAAGCAACTGAAACCACATAAAAATCCCAGAGGCCTAGTGGCTGGAACAAACATGAAAGGAGATGTTGCCTTTCTGTTTTTTAACGGAAATGTCGATGAAATGTTTATAGTGGCAGAATTTATAAAGGAAATGGATTCAGAAGAGTCTATGGGAGGGGAGTCCCTTTCTACAAATACGGCCAAAGATACGGCCAAAAATGAGTGAATACGGCCAAATGGAGAAACCCAATGAGTAATGATCAAAGCTACCATTTAGAAGACCCCCTGCAAAAAATACTGGATAAACTGAATGTCATAAACATTCGGCTTGAGACCGTCATGGATCTCGGAGAGATTAAGGAGTACTTTTTGACTCAAGTACGGGAAGTGAAAGTGGAGTTCGCCCACATCCACACCGTCAGTGATAAATTAGACCACATAAGCAATGAATTAGAAGTCCTTAGGATGATGATGCATATCAAGGAAAAGACCGCCGCTTGTGCCTTCTGCGCGGATGAAGCGCCCAAAAGATCGCGCCATGAATTGATTGGGGACTTGGACTACATGATAGTGACTCTACAATCCATTAGTTGCCAGGCGAAGCAAGCGCCCGTAACTCACGCAGATCATTTGTCGCTTATGATGTTGATTTCTTCGCTGTTTAAAGCTTCTTGATCTTCTTTAGCGGCTAACTGCTTATCTGCCCATAGACGCATCACTTCGGCAAATGCGGTGCTGATTTCTTCGGGGATCACTTGACCTGGATTTTCTTTCTGCCCAAGGCGCTGCTTTCCCAACCAGATTTGCATGGTCGTGTTGTTGGACAAAGCGTTAAAGAATTGTGCAGTTCTCAATTTAGAATCGCCTTTTGACCTCTTTTCAGCAGAATACTGAGAGAAAGTAATTCCTTTTTCCGCCTCTGTTCGATCATACAAAGTGTGAGAGTGAATGCCTAAAGAAGCCGCTATTTCTGTCCCTGGGCACCCAGCTTCCAGCAACTCATCTACCTTGTCCCAATCAATGGGAATCAGCGGTCTATGAGCAGATTTCTTAATAGCTGGTGGTATACGGGGCATGCGGGTTATTGATAAATCAATGTAGCTTTAATGATTATTGAAGGCCTTTCATCCAATTGTGGATCGATTTTGAATTGATCCATGGTTTCGTTGACCATGCGCTGAACGTTGCGGTCCTCTACATCCAGGTTCAAAGATTCGTAAATCAAGTATTTGTTGACCAACTTCTTGTTTTCGTCCTTGGCGGTGATTGAGCATTCAATGGCAACCATAGAGGAGAAACGCCTAATCCTTTTTACGTAAAATACGCATTGCAACACGATTCACATCGTCTGCTATTATTTTAACAATCGATGGGTTGGTACGATCCCGTAAAGGACCGTAATTAACTGGGACGCAATTAATGGGGCATATTTTTATTAACATGCTTTGGCCTTCATTTTCTTGGCTTTCTTTATTAAGGGATCGCGCACCCTTTCATCGTAGTCCGCGAGCTTTTTGTTTTCTTTTTCCGCCTTTTTCAAAGTAGACTCGGCTTTGCGAATCTTCTTTGTGACTTTGCGCATTTTCTTATCCACTGGGGGACCGATTATTTGTGTTTTTTCTTATGTGCGGCGGTAGATTTCTTTTTGTGCATGTGGTGATGCTCTTCATGCATGTGCTCATGTTCGTGGTGTTTGTGGGAGTGAGAGGCTACCTTTGCCTTGTGTGCCTTACCTTTATGTGCTGCTTTCTTTGCCATACGATATAACTTGGTTGATTGTTTGTTTATAACGTCATTGTAAAAATAAAAATTAAATTTGCAACGAAATTATGGTGCAATAAGGTCGATCATCTTTTTCTATGATGCAGGATTGGGATTTGTTCTCCGGAAATAGCTCGACACTGAATCTGTTCTTATAAAAATAACCACCACAGGAACAGGTAAAAAAAAACAAAAACGTTAGAGATGCAACAACCACCCCATAATAGAAAATCATTTTTTACCCGCTTTTCTGGCTTCTGACAGGGCAATTGCAACCGCTTGTTTCTTGTTAGATACAATCGGGCCCTGTTTCGAACCAGTGTGAAGTTCCCCACGCGAAAATTCTTTCATGACTTTTTTGACCTTTTTTTGCTTCTTCTGACTTGCCGACATTCCAAGATTCTCCCAATCTAACGCCCACATAATAGCGCTTTGTTTTGGCCATTGTTTCACCTTCCAATATGGTGCCCTTTTTCAAGGCTTCCAAATCCCCAGGTTCCAAAATTATGTCCTGGTAGTAAGCTCCCTCAACCTCTTCTAGAATAATTCGCATGGGACAACTTGGGTTAAGATAATGCGCATGGTTCGCTCAATGGTTTTATGGTTATTTCAATGGCTCCATTTAATGCATATAATTTCTTTGAACTAATTTGTACAACGTTTCTATCGTCTGTAATGACTATTTTCTTCAAACAATCTTCGGTGAATTTTTGCAGGTTGGTACAATCGGATTTGGTTGGAAACAGAGTTCCCGCCAACATGGCCGCTTTCTGTTTCTTGGATGCGGATTTGGGTATGGGGAATTTGAACGTCATGTCCAATATGACGTAGCCTGCAATGGGCATCTCTTTGTATTGGGCACAAATAAAGGCGTGGAAGATTTCTTTGAATTTGGAGTGCGAGCTGTAGCATATACCCCGACCAAGGCGGGGCGCTGTCCATGGAACAGGGTCATGATTTATGGTTATACAGATCATATGAGTCCGTCTTAACACACATGACAATTATTCTTTGAATTTTTTCGGTACCGTCTGAATCGGTTTTGAATTCTTAAAGTTATAAATCTCCAGAAACATGCGGTAATAAGCGCCTGTGGAACCACACACTCTGAGAGAGTCTGCTTTCAAGGCAATTTTCTTCAGAAATAAATTAGAATCAAATCCGACCACCTGAAACAGCGTGTTTAAGGCCCTGGCAAAATAAGTGCTTTTTGTGATGCGTTTCCTAGAAAAACAATACTTGTTTATAGAAGCTACGCATTCCTTAATTTTGACCATGGTTTCTTCCAGCTCTTGGATGGCGTTCTCCTGAGGAAATTTAAAGTCCCCACTCCTGAAGGCGGCGGCAAACTCAGAACATCTACCAAACGTGAAAAAGGATTTAAAAGCTACGCCCACAGGCATGGTGTGCTTTTTACAAAATTCCTCCAGCTTTTGATAATTTTCATTGCCTCTTGTGGCATAAAAATTACAATAATCCTTGGGTTCCCAGCCTTTTGCTTCCTGCAACAAAATGATTTCGTTTTCTGTCGCTCCCGGATGGATCTTGTACCAAACTGGGATGCCCAATTCCCTGGCTGCTTGAAGCCTGTGTTGACCATCTATAAGCTCCATGTCCGCATTCACAATTATGGGATGAACTTGCAACAAATTTTTAAGCATCAGACTGGCTTTAATTTTTTTTAGATTAGACAAGTTTATGGATCTGTTGAATTTAAGAATCTTAAACATGTCGTAATCTGTAGTTTCGAATGGTCCTAAAAACATAAAATAAAATCTCCTTGGGAGCTAATTTCCACAGTTGCGTTGTACACCCCATACAGATTTTATTAAAATTATTTTTTCTCATTATTGCGTTGCCACAATTTGATCCAATCATCAATGGTGATTTTTCCCTTGGTAATTCGTTCTACTTTCTGGACAATCTGCAAAGGTGGCTTGCGCGCCCCGCTGAGATAATTGGACAGCGTGGAAGGACGAATCCCCAATGCTTCAGCCAGGTCTTTTTGTTTCAATTCGTAAATTTCCAAATATTGATCAGGTAGCATAAATTTTATTCCCAGTTCACATAATGGGAAATATAGTACCTGGAGAATTTATTTCGGACAACTTCACATTTTGTGTGGTGGAAAATTCACGGTTCGTGAATAATGTTGGGCATGAAGTAGAACAAAAACCCCACTACTGCAATAGTGGGGAAAGCGCCACGGAAAGATACATAACGTGAACACAAGCCACACTTCTCTTCATGGTTTGGTTTTTAAATTGGAGTTTAAAAATACCTTATGAACAAGTTATGCGCCGATCATAGTACCTCACGATCTGATTCTTGTGAATCGGAATTGTTTTATCAATTGGGTGAAGCCACCTACCATTTGGAACAGCTCATTAAATCTTTGGAAGAAGTCTCCAGGGAGATTCGTTCTTGCCAAAGACATTTGCAATCCATTAATCAGGAGCTAGGCAATGTGGGATGATGACCAAAACCTGCATTGGCTGGATATCGAGTACCAACGCTATTTAGATAGGGGTGAATTCTGTTATTGCAATTTACCCGCTCATAAATGTGATTGTGAACACCTGACATTATGTGAATTTCAGGAAATTGAATTAAGACGCGTAGAAGAATATTTATGCCCGACTTTTTAGATTTTAAAGAATTTTGTTTATGGTATGAACAATTAGGGTTCGAAGAACCATTAAATATGCACGAAGCAGCAACTATATATTTTAACTATTTA
>Ga0070735_10004878_pt1 | contig 11198 bp, 10 predicted proteins | sample Coa_R1_FD_66443 | JGI IMG/M metagenome (GOLD analysis project Ga0070735, IMG submission 66443) | Surface soil microbial communities from Centralia Pennsylvania, which are recovering from an underground coalmine fire - Coalmine... | ecosystem: Environmental > Terrestrial > Soil > Unclassified ... | reverse complement strand
GGTGCTTGGGCGCGTCGGGTTCGGTCCGGGCGAGCAGGAAGCACCAGTCGGCGTGGGTCGCCCCGCTGGTCCACAGCTTGGCCCCGTTGACAACGTAGTGATCCCCATCCACCTCCCCATCCCCCTTCACTAGCACGGCCCGGGTCTTGAGCGCGGCCAGGTCAGAGCCGCCGCTGGGCTCGCTGAAGCCCTGGCACCACTGCAGGTCCCCGCGCATGGTGGGCATGACGAACTTCTCCCGCTGCTCGGGAGTGCCGGCCATCATCACGACCCGCTCGAGGTGCGCCACGCCGAGGCCCGGAGCGCCGACCTCCGCGGCTTCCTGGTTGAAGATCGCGTCATAGATGGGCGGCATGCCGCGGCCGCCCCAGTCCTTCGGCCAGGACTGCAGGGTGTACCCCGCGTCGAACAGCAGCCGGCGCCAGTCGCGCTGCCGCTGCCGGGTCTGCGGGGATTCGTCGATCTCCTCCAGCGGCCCGCCGGTCAGCAGGCCGGTGCGCGGGAACGGCACCGGGCAGTGCTCCTGCAGCCACGCCCGCGTCTTGGCCCGGTATTCGGCCTCTTCCGGGGTGTCGCGGAAATCCATCGTCTCTCCTTGGTTCGGGGCCTGGCTGGCGGTTACCGCGCGGTCGGCGACAGGCGTGCCAGCCGCCGGTCGGCAATCGCCGCGAGCTGGAGCCGGGTGTCGCCGAGCAGGTACCGATTCAGCAGCACCCGGCGGGCGTAGAAGTGCGCGATGTGTTCCCACGTGTTGCCGATTCCGCCGTACATCTGCATCACGGTCTCGGTCACGCTCACCATCTGGCGGCCCGCGTACGCCTTGGCCACCCGGGCGGCCAGCAGCGCGTCCGGCGCCGGTTCCTCGTCGACCGCCCACGACGCGTAGTTGTTCGTGCTGCGCAGCCCCTCGCAGGCCACGTACGCGTCGGCGGCCAGGTGCTGCAGCGCCTGGAACATCCCGATGGGCACGCCGAACGCCTCGCGGTTCTTGCTGTACTCGATGGCCCCGCGCAGGCCGGCCTCGGCGGCGCCGGCCATCTCCGCCGACAGCGCGCTCAGGCCCAGGGCCAGCCAGCGGTCCAGGGCTTCCGGCGACGGCGAGCCGCCCACGGCGGCCGGCTCCAGCCCGCCGGCGTCACGCCAGCGGTGCAACGGCAGGGAAAGCTCGGCGCCATCCAGCCGCTCGAGGTTGTCGGGAGCGGCCGCGACACTGACGATCTCGCCCGTCCCGGCGGCCCGGGCCAGGACCGTCCGGTACCCGGGCGTCCCGATCAGGACGGCCGCGGAAAGCTCCTCGGTGGTGGCCACCTCGGTCAGGTCGGCGCGCATGGCCAGGCCGATGATCGTGCGGCCCTCCGCCACGTCCGCCTGGAGCGCGTCCGGGGCATCCGCTATGGCCAGCAGTTCGGGGACCAGGACTCCGGAGATCACGTAGGCGACCGGCACCAGCGCCGCGCCCATCGCCTCGCTCACCACGGCGACCTCGACCCCGCTGGCCGCCGGCCCGCCGGACTCGTCCCTGACCCGGAAGCCGAGCAGGCCGGCCCGGGCCAGCTCCTGCCAGCAGGCGCCCGGGTCGGCGCCCTCGAGATCCGCGGGATTGGCCAGTCCCAGCTTGCGGCCCAGGTCCCTGGCCATATCCGCCAGCATGACCTGTTCGTCTGTCAGTAGCGCGAGCACGCTGTCTGCCTCCTGCCCGTCCGGACTGTCCTGAACTCCGGCACCTTCCGCGCCCGGTCCATGATCGCCGCCATGGCCAGCGAACACATAGTATTATAGATTGGTAACTTTAGAACAGTAGTCTCGGGAGGGCCCAGTCTGGGAGGGCACAGCATTGACCGTCGACAGGCGTTCCGCCGAGGCAGCCGGCTCGCCGGCGCCCGTCGCCGCGCCGGACGACGGCTACAAGTGGGTCGCGCTGACCAACACCACGGCCGGCGTCCTGCTGGCCACCATCGACGCCTCGATCCTGATCATCGCGATGCCCGACATCTTCCGGGGCATTCACCTGGACCCGCTGGTTCCCGGTAACAGCGTCTACCTGCTCTGGCTGATCCTCGGCTACCTGGTCACCGGCAGCGTGCTCGTGGTCAGCGTCGGCCGCCTGGGCGACATGTACGGCCGGGTCCGCATGTACAACCTCGGCTTCGTCATCTACACCGTGGCGTCGCTGTTCTTGACCATCGACTGGATGACCGGTCACGAAGGAGCCCTCTGGCTGCTCGTCTGGCGCGTCGTGCAGGGCATCGGCGGCGCCTTCCTGGTCGGGAACTCCGGTGCCATCTTGACCGACGCCTTCCCCGCCCACCAGCGCGGGCTGGCGCTCGGCATCAACAACGTGGCCGGGATCAGCGGGACGTTCATCGGCCTGGTGATCGGCGGCGTCCTGGCCCCGGTCAACTGGCGGCTCGTCTTCCTCATCTCGGTGCCCACCGGCATCTTCGGCACGATCTGGGCCTACCGGCGGCTGCACGACCTCAGCGAGCGGACCAAGCAGCCGATCGACTGGCCGGGCAACCTGACCTTCGCCGCCGGGCTCATCCTGGTCATGGTCGGCGTGACCTACGGCATCCAGCCCTACGGCGGGCACTCGCTGGGCTGGACCAGCCCGACGGTGATCACGTGCCTGACCGTCGGCGTCGTGTTGCTGGCCGCGTTCGGGATCATCGAGGCCAACGTCCGCTATCCGATGTTCCGGCTCAGCCTGTTCCGCATCAAGGCCTTCTCGTTCGGCACCATCTCCACGTTCCTGGCCGCGCTGGGCCGGGGCGGTCTGATGTTCATGATGATCATCTGGCTGCAGGGGATCTGGCTCCCGCTGCACGGCTACAGCTTCGCGCGGACGCCGTTCTGGGCCGGCGTGTACATGCTGCCGATGACGGGCGGGTTCCTCATCGCGGGGCCGATCTCGGGCCGGCTGTCAGACCGCTACGGGTCGCGCCCGTTCGCCACCGGCGGCATGATCGCCGCCGCGGTGGCGTTCGTCCTGCTCGAACTGCTGCCGATCAACTTCTCCTACCCGGCCTTCGCCGCGATCCTGGTGCTCAACGGGCTCGCCATGGGCGCGTTCGCGGCGCCCAACCGGGCCGGGGTGATGAACAGCCTGCCCGCGCGGGACCGCGGCGCCGGCGGCGGGATGAACTCGACGTTCATGAACTCCGCGCAGGTGTTCTCGCTCGGCATCTTCTTCAGCCTGATGATCGCGGGCCTGGCCGCCGCCCTGCCCGGCACGTTGAGCTCGGGCCTGATCGCCCAGGGCGTTCCGGCCGGCACCGCCCAGCAGATCAGCCATCTGCCGCCGATCTCCATCCTGTTCGCCTCGTTCCTCGGGTACAACCCGATCGGCCACCTGCTCGGCCCCAGTGCCCTGGTGCACCTGCCCGCGGCCAAGGCGGCCGAACTGACCGGCCGCAGCTACCTGCCCGGCCTGCTCACCGGCCCGTTCCGGGCTGGCTTGCACATCGCGTTCGCCTTTTCCATCGCGTGCTGCCTGATCGCGGCGGCGGCGTCCTGGTCGCGTGGCGCTAAGCTCGTCGCCGCCGAGCAGCCCACTAACTGAGAGGTGGCCCCGTGTTCGCTGTCACTGCTGCGCGTATCGATGCCGAGGACCCGCTGGCCGGGCTGGACCTGGGGGAGCGGCCGGACCCGGTGCCCCCGGACGGGTGGGTGACGGTCACGGTCAAGGCCGCCGCGCTGAACCACCATGACGTGTGGACGCTGCGCGGGGTCGGGATCTCCGCGGACCGGCTGCCCGTCGTCGTCGGCTGCGACGCGGCGGGCCTGGACCCGGACGGCAACGAGGTCATCGTGCACTCGGTGATCGGCGACCCGGACGCCGGCGGCGGGGACGAGACGCTGGACCCGCGCCGGTCGCTGCTGTCCGAACGGTACGACGGGACGTTCGCCCAGCTGGTCACGGTGCCGCGGCGGAACCTGGTCGCCAAGCCGGCCGCGCTGTCGTTCGAGGAGGCCGCCTGCCTGCCGACGGCGTACCTGACCGCGTACAAGATGCTGTTCGAGAAGTCCGGGGCCCAGCCCGGCGCGACCATCTTGGTGCAGGGCGCGTCCGGCGGGGTGGCCTCCGCGCTGATCCTGCTGGGCCGGGCGGCCGGGTACCGGGTCTGGGCCACCAGCCGCACCGAGGCCAAACGCGACCGGGCCGTCAAGCTGGGCGCGGACCGGGCGTTCGAGCCCGGTGCCCGGCTGCCCGAGCGGGTCGACGTGGTGATGGAGACCGTGGGCCAGGCGACCTGGGCGCATTCGGTCCGGTCGCTGCGACCGGGCGGGCGGATCGTGATCTGCGGGGCGACCAGCGGCGATGCCCCGCCGGCCGAGCTGACCCGGATCTTCTTCACCCAGCTGTCGGTCACCGGCTCCACCATGGGCAGCCGCGACCAGCTCGCCCGGCTGGCCCGGTTCTGCGAGCAGGCCGGCGTGCGCCCCGTCATCGACCGCGTCCTGCCCCTCCGCGACGCCCGCGACGGGTTCGCCGCCATGATCACCGGCGACCTGTTCGGCAAGGTCGTGTTCGTCCCCTAACCATGGCCGACACCCCGGCGGGCCTGATCCTGGTCAGCTTCGACATCGACGGCACGCTCGAGGCAGGCGATCCGCCCGGCCCGGTCACCTTCGCCGTGGTGGCGCGGGCGCAGGCGCGCGGCTACGTCATCGGCAGCGCGTCGGACCGCACGCTGTCCGAGCAGCGGTCGATCTGGCGGCAGGCCGGTCTCACCGTGGACTTCACCTGCCACAAGCACCGCCTGCTCGAGAGCACGGCGCACTTCGGCGCCCAGCGCATGCTGCACATCGGCGACACGTCGCTCGACGAGTACTACGCCCGCCTGGCCGGCTTCGACTTCCGCTACGCCGACCAGCTCTCCGGCCCGCCGGAGTCCTGGCTCACCTTCTGATCCCAGCCCGTTTCCGAGAGCTCACGTCAGCACCTCACATCACGTCACCCACTTAAGTCACAACGCAAGCAGCTGATCTAACAGATGGTCGTGACATCCTGCTGTTTCTCTCGCTTAGGTTGCCGTTTCCCCTGGCCCGGGCCGGGAGTCTCGCATCGGGCGCGTGCACCAAAACCCCTCTCTGGACTGAGGGTGCTGCCCATCCTCTCGCCCGGCATTGCGGCCGCGGTCACCTGCCACACCAGCCCCGCCAGTACCGCATCTGCGGTCCGCCGAACCGGTGAACGGCGGCGTTGTGATGGCTCTTGCCGATAGAACGCCGCGTTCACCTGGCAACGACCGCCTCAGCGGCGAGATCTCACGCGAATCCCCGGCGCTGGCGGGACGAGCGGGGCATCGCGAGGCGATACCGTCCCGGTCCCGGGACACTGCCCGCCGCGGCCCTGGAGAGTCAGCCGGCGGCCGGAGCCCAGGCCCGCCTAGCCGGCCCGCACCGCTGTACCGGGCTGCCAGGCTTCGCGGCCCGTCCCACTTTAAATTTGACAGATATGAAAAGTGAAAACCTGCGCTATCTGGTGACCGCAAGATTTCTCCCGTAAGGCGACATATCGAACGCGTTCAGCAGTCCGTAACCGCCGTCGACCATCAGGTCCTGCCCGGTAATCCAGCGCGCCTTGTCGCTGGCCAGGAACGCGACCGCCTCGGCCACGTCCCACCCGTCGCCCTCGACGCGCAGCGCGGTGAGCACGTCGGTCCGGCCCTGGCGGTACTCCTCCATGGTCGTCCCCGGCGCCTGGCGGTCGTGCACCAGCTGGGTGACGGCGTTCCAGACGTAGCCGACGCTGACGCAGTTCACCCGGATCCCCTGCGGGGCGTACTGCGCGGCCAGGGTCGGCGTCAGGACCAGCGACACCCCGCGCTTGCTGATCGCGTACCCGCCCGGGATCGGGTCGATGGCCCCGAATACCGATCCCACGTTCACGATCGCGCCGCCCCGCGGCATGTGCGGGACCGCGTACCCGGCCATCAGGACCTCGCCCCGGAAGTTGACCGCCATCAGCCGGTCGAACTCCGCCAGCGACCCGTGCTCGGTTCCGGGCGCGGTGCCCGCGCCCACGTTGTTGACCAGGATGTCGAGCCGGCCGTAGCGCGCGACGACCTCGTCCACCGCGCGCTGGCAGTCGGCCTCGTCCGCGGTGTCGGCGACGATCTTGAACGCGTCGCCGCCCTCCTTCACGATGGGCGCCAGCGTCCGCTCGGCGTTCGCGTCCTCGATGTCGAGCACCGCGACCCGGACGCCCGCGCGCGTCAGGTGCTGGCAGATCGCGCCGCCGATCCCGATGGCGTAGTCATCGGGCCCGCTCCAGCCGCCGCCCACCACGAGCGCGACCTTCCCCGATAGCCCGTTTCCGGCCGCCGTCCCTGTTTCCGTCATCGGATACGTCCCTCCGCACTGTCCCGGATCGCACTGGCCCGGATCGCCCGCTCCTGAGAATAGTCAAATTTTACTCATGAGTAGAGACCGAGATCCAGTCTAATGCGGATTGCCGGGGCGACCCGGCGCTCAGCGGCGCCGGCGGGTCCAGACCTGGACGAGCAGCCGTGCCAGGCCCAGCGCCGCCAGCACGGCGATCGTCGGCTCCACCGCGGGCACCCAGCGGACCTGATCGCCCTTGACCACGTATACGCCGCTCGGCAGCACCAGCCCGCCGAACCCTCCGCCGGCGTCCATGGGCCCCCGATCGCCCGCCGCCCCGGGGACCGCGACCGCCGCGCCCGGATCGCCCGCCGCGCCGGGGACCGCGACCCCCGCGCCCGGATCTCCTGCCGCGCCGGGGACGGCGACCCCCGCGCCCGGATCGCCCGCCGGGCCACCCGCCGCGGCCCGGCGGCCGGTGCGCGACGTGCCACCACCGCCGCCGCCGGCCACCAGCGCGACCGGGATGATCAGCGCGCCGTCCTTCTCGTATGCGGCGCCGAACGCCCGGCGCACCGACAGATTCTCCGACACCTGGTCCAGAAGCTTCGCAGCGTCCATCTGCTCAGGCTATCCAGCACGCCTGCGCCGCCCGCGTCCGGATCACCGCGCCCGCCGGCGCGCGGCCGGGACCCGCACCACCAGGCCGCCGGGGGCCAGCGACACGACCAGCGTGGCGCCCGTCCCGATGAGCTCCCCGTCGGCCTGCCGCGGCAGCTGCGCCTGCGCCGCGATCTCGACCCGCCGCGCCTGGTAGCGCTCGAGCACGGCGTCGTCATGCCGGTTGCGGGTCAGCACCCGCCAGCCCACCCGCGGCCACCCGAACGGGCCGGCCGGGGCCAGGATCCCCACGTCGAGCAGGCCGTCGTCGGGCCTGGCCTGCGGGAGCAGGACGAAGCCGCCGGGCAGCAGGCCGACGTTCCCGACCACCACGCACCGGGCCAGGCGGCCGAGGGGCTCGCCGCCGTCCAGGCGGATTGTGAATTCGGTGCGCGGCCCGGCCAGCCGCCCGACTCCGGCCGCGGCGTAGCCCAGCCAGCCGGCGGCGCCCTTCAGTCCGGCCGCGGCCGCGCCCACCACCGCGGCGTCCAGCCCGATGCCCGCCATCGCGGCGAACGTGACGCCGTCGGCCAGGGCCAGGTCGATCCGCCGCTCGTGCTCGCCGAAGCCGACGGCCAGGGCGGCGCCGAGCGAGGACGGGATGCCCAGCGCGGTGGCGACCAGGTTCGCCGTGCCGCGCGGCACGATGGCCAGCGGGACCTGCGTGCCGGCCAGCGCCTGCGCGCAGGCCCGGACCGTGCCGTCGCCGCCCACCGCGAACACCAGCCGCGCGCCGGCCGTGACCGCCTCCCGGGTCGCGCCCTGGCCCGCGTCGGCCGACCCCGTCTCCACCAGGTTCAGCTCCCAGCCGCGCGCGGCCGCGGCCGCCGCGGACCGGCGGTGCAGGTGGCCAAGGTGCCGGATCCGCTTCCGGTTGACGACAACGGCGGCGGTCGGCATCATTCCCGCTCAGCGGGGCGGCAGCGGGTCACGGCCACCTGATAATGATCCCAGAACCGCAGCCGGGCAGGTGCCAGCCGGCACATCACCACGTGCACGGCGTGCGTGAACAGCCACCACAGCGCCCGCTGGACCGCGGACCAGCGCAGGCCGTACTGCGCGCGCAGCGGCGCGGGCAGCAGCCCCGCGGCCAGCAGGTAGCCCCACGGCGGCAGCGGGATCCCGCGCAGCCGGGCCCGCAGGATCATCCTGGCGACCGAGCGGGCCTGATCGCCGGGCGTGAGCCGGGCCAGCGTCGTCGCGTAGTAGTCCCGGAAGTCCGTGTAGCTGGCCGGGCGGATGTCCGTCCCGACGCCGTAGAGCTGGCCGAAGCTCTCGCTCTCCCGGTACAGCTGGGCCCGTTCGCTGTCCTGCAGCGGGCGTACGAACGCGCTGTAGCTGTTCAGCGTGGTCTCGATGATGGTGGCGTAGACCCACAGGCACAGCTCCGGGCTGGTCGCGCTGTAGGGCGTGCCGCGTCGCCATGGCCCGGTGTCCTGCGGCAGGGAACCGGTCACGACGCGATGGATGTGCGCGATGCGGCCGGTCATCTCACCGACCTGGCGGGCATCCCCGAACGTCGTGACCAGCAGCATCTCCAGGGTCAGCATCAGCCGCCTGGTGGGATCGGCCCGGACGCTGCTGTGCTCGGCCACGCCCGCCGCGACCAGCGGATGGGCCAGTTGCAGCAGCAGCGCGCTCAGCCCGCCCAGCGGCACGACCCGCTCCCGGCAGACCCGCCACGTCACCGACCCGGGGCCGGTCAGCCCGGGGTCACCGGGCGTCCCCGCGGGCAGCGGCGGCACGAGCCGTAGCGGCATATCCATCCCCAGGCATCTGCGACTAACTCCAGCCTAGGAAGCCGGCGCTACGAGATCGTTACGACCTTCCAGCAGGGCCTTCAGGCGGCGGTGGTCGGCCTTGACCTGGCGCCGGATTCCGGCGGCCATGACCGGGGCCAGGAGCCGGAAGCTGCCGTGCGGCTCGGCGATGGCGCTCATCTGGACCCGGGTGGCCGCGTGCTCGGCCTCGAAGCGGTACCGCTCGCTGAACCCGAACATCGGCGAGGTCATCGTCCCCTCGAAACCGCGGCCCGGCTCGAACGCGGTGACCTCGTAGCTGGACCGGATCGTCCGGCCGAGCAGCATGCCCTCGATCCGGTACGTGCTGCCGCGGCCCGCGGGTCCGGCGGTGATCCGCTGGGAGCTCTTCACCCCGACCGTCCAGGCGGGCAGATTCTGGTGATCGGCGACGAAGGCGAACACTGCGCACCGCCCGCGGCCGGTCCCCGGGCACCGCCACCGCCATCGTCGCCGACCTGGCCCATCGAGCCGTGGTCGCCGACGGCTGACGGCACGGTGAGGCCGTTATCACGTTGGCAGGGATCGTCCTGCCGTGTTACGTTCGTTCCTAGGGGACGAGACGTTCTGTCTCATATTTTGAGATGGAAGGAGTGGCGGCCATGGGCAAGGTCTACGAACGGATCGAACCGCGGCTGCGGTGCTTCATCGAGCAGCAGCCGGTCTTCTTCGTGGCGACGGCGCCGCTGGCCGAAGACGGCCACGTCAACCTCTCCCCGAAGGGCCGCTCCGGCTCGCTCGCCGTGCTCGACCCGCACACCGTGGCCTACCTGGACTTCGGCGGGAGCCACGCCGAGACCCTGGCCCACCTGCGCGAGAACGGCCGCATCACGCTGATGTGGTGCGCGTTCACGGGTCCGCCGTCCATCGTGCGGATCCACGGGCACGGCGAGCCGGTGTTCCGCGACGACCCGCGCTGGCCCGCCCTGATCGGCCGCTTCGGTGACGCGGACGCCCCCGGCGTCCGGGCGATCGTCCTGGTGGCCGCCGACCTGATCAGCGACACCTGCGGATTCGCCGTGCCGCTCATGGACTACCAGGGCGAGCGCACCCTGCACGCCGACTACTTCGGGCGCAAGACCGACGACGAGTTCGCCGCGTACTGCGCCGCCAAGCCGCACAACGCGGTCAGCCTCGACGGGCTCCCCGCCCTGCCGCTGCCCCTCCCGGCTCGGATCTAATTGAAGGCGTGACGACCCGGGCGCTGCGCGCGCTGCTGCTGTTCGTCTGCGTGCTCGTGCTGATCGACACGATGTTCTTCACCGCGCTGACCCCGCTCCTGCCGCACTACACGCACGTGGCTCACCTGTCCAAGTCCGGCGCCGGGATCCTGGTGGCCAGCTATCCGCTGGGCACCCTGGTCGGGGCGCTGCCGGGCGGGCTGCTCACCGGGCGCCTGGGTTACCGGCGGACCGTCGTCCTGGGGCTGGCCCTGATGAGCGTGTCCACGCTGGTCTTCGGGTGGGCCTCGGCCGCGACGGTTCTCGACTCGGCCCGGTTCGTGCAGGGCCTGGGCGGGGCGTGCACCTGGGCCGGGGCCATGGGCTGGCTGGCGACCGACGCGCCGCCCGAACGCCGCGGCGAGCTGATCGGGACGGCCATGGGCGCGGGCGTGGGCGGGGCGCTGTTCGGACCGGTCGTAGGCGCGATCGCCGACGAGATCGGCACCGGCCTGGCGTTCGCGAGCGCCGCGGTGGCGGGCGCGGTGCTCATCGCGGCCGCGTTCGCCGTGCCCACGCCGCGCGAATCGGAGCCGCAGGGACTGCGGCAGGCCTTCACCGCGATCCGCGACCGCCGGCTGGCCGCCGGGCTGTGGCTGACGACGCTGGCGGGCCTGGCCTTCGGCGTGCTCGACGTGCTCGCCCCGCTGCGGATGGCCCATCTGGGGGTCACCGCCCTGATCATCGCGGGCGCGTTCCTGGCTTCGGCCGCGGTGGAGACGGCCCTGTCGCCGGTCGCCGGGCGGGCCGCCGACCGGCTGGGTGCCCTGGTGCCGATCAGGTGCTCGCTGATCGGCGCGGTGGCGGTCAGCCTGCTCGCGCCGACCCTGCCGTCGGCGTGGGTGCTGATCCCGGTGCTGATCGTGGGTGCGCCCTCGTTCGGCACGCTCTTCACCCCCGCCATGACGCTGGTCAGCGAGGGCGCCCAGGGTCAGGGGCTCGAGCAGGGGCTGGCCTTCGGCCTGTCCAACCTGGCCTGGGCCGCGGGCCAGGCCGTGGCCGCCTCGGGCAGCGGGGCCCTGGCCCAGGCCACCTCCGACCTGGTCCCGTACTCGCTGCTCGCGGCCGCCTGCCTGGTGACCCTCGCCCTCACCCGAGCAGCGACCACCCGAGCAGCGACCACCCGAGCAGCGACCACCCGAGCAGCGACCACCCGAGCAGCGACCACCCGAGCAGCGACCACCCGAGCAGC
>Ga0070735_10004876_pt1 | contig 11200 bp, 10 predicted proteins | sample Coa_R1_FD_66443 | JGI IMG/M metagenome (GOLD analysis project Ga0070735, IMG submission 66443) | Surface soil microbial communities from Centralia Pennsylvania, which are recovering from an underground coalmine fire - Coalmine... | ecosystem: Environmental > Terrestrial > Soil > Unclassified ... | reverse complement strand
ATCGTGGGCGTGCCCGCGCCTTCGATTTTTGCTCCCATCTTATTCAACAGGGCGGCGAGGTCGGCGACTTCCGGCTCGCGGGCGCAATTTTGCAGGATGGTTTCGCCTTCGGCCAGCGTAGCGGCCATCAGGAGGTCTTCGGTACCGGTTACGGTGATTTTGTCGAAGACGAATTCAGCGCCTTTCAGGCGCGAGGCGGTGGCTTCTATGTAGCCGTGCTCCTGTGTGATTTTCGCGCCGAGGGTTTCGAGGCCCTTGATGTGGAGATCGATGGGACGCGAACCGATGGCGCATCCGCCGGGAAGTGAAACACGAGCGCGGCCGCAGCGGGCCACCAACGGACCCAGCACCAGCGTGGAGGCGCGCATGGTTTTCACGAGTTCGTAGGAAGCTTCCGGCGAGGCTAGTTTTTCCGCTTGAATGGTGGTGCGGTGGTGGGCGCGGCCGTAGCCGAGTTCGACTTCCGCTCCCATGGCGGCGAGCAGGTTGCGCGTGGTTTGAATGTCGCGGACTTGCGGAATGTTTTCGAGAATTACGGGTTCGCCGGTGAGCAAGGCCGCAGCCATGCAAGGGAGAGCGGCGTTTTTCGCTCCGCTTACGCGGATGGTTCCGAGCAGGGGTTGCCCGCCGCGGATTACTAGTTTGTCCATAGTTTCGTGTAGCTCGCGAGTCCCACATCTCGCAAAAGAGGCGAGATACGGGACCCTGTCTTCAGTCTTTCTTGAAGTATTCGAAAATTCATTCTAGCGGGGAAATGGCTTGGGGATGGGTAATCGAGAGGGCACGGACTTGTGGGGCGACCGTTGCGCTCGCGACAATCTCAGCTCAGGATGGCTGCCGCCCAGGTTCTAGTTCGGCTGCGAGATTCGGGCAGTTCCCGCCGGATTAAACGCGTGGCCGCGATACCATCCATGCGGGGCATGGAGATCCATGAGAACGAATGTCAGGGCGGTGTCGCTTCGCCTTTTCCAGCGCGTCGGGGCCGTCCACGGCCTGGGCGCAAACCTCCCAATCGGAACGAGCGGACAAGAGCGAGCGGATACCGCGCCTGATTCCTTGATGGTCGTCTACAATTAGAATCCGTAAAAGAGTTTACCGTTTGGCACTGCTACTGCAAGTAGCGAATTTATTTTAACGACAAAATGCGACCTTCCAAACGACGCGGTTTTGTACTGAGTACGACTACAGCCTTTACTGTATAGACACACGCAAACCCAAAACACGCGCGGACCCAGCTGCGAAGTGAATCAGGATAGAAGATGAAGAATGTATGGAGGGCGGTTATCGAGATTGGATTTATTCTCTTTCTCTTCTACGCCAATTTGTTGATGGGGGAGTTCGAACGCTCGGGTGGGGGGGAGCGTCGAGGCTGGATCTGGGCAATGAGGGATGTCTTCACGCCCGCCAATCTCTTGATCGGAATCGTGGCTGCGCTCGCCGGCTACAGTTTGTTCGAATTCTTGAGGAAGAGATTTTAGATGGAGTCCCGCCTCGACCGCGTTCTCGCCCAACTGAGCCTCTACGAGCATCCGCTGCTGAATTTTTCCGCTCGAGCCAAAGGCGATGGCGTGGAGGTCATCATCCAATTCAAAGATGAATCCGTTCCGGTGCACACTTACTATTTCGACCTCCATCCCCGCGATCTCGATCATCCGCAATTCGAGTGGAGCTTTCAGCGCCAACTCTACGACGCCCTGCACGATTACTTCGTGGAGATGTTCATTCGCACCCCGCAGGACCGCGAAGCTCGGCGCACAGAAGATCGGCGCACAGAAGATCGGCGCGGAAAAGAATTGTGAGCCTGCTGCGAGAAAAAATCGAACATGAAATCCGCGCTAACGGCCCGATTCCTTTCTCGCGTTACATGGATCTCTGCCTCTATGATCCCGACCATGGCTACTACTCGCGCAATGCAGAACAGTTCGGCAAGGCCGGCGATTTCTATACGTCAAGCGACCTGCACTCCGTCTTTGGCCGCCTTCTCGCCCGCCAGTTCGAAGAAATGTGGCGCGTCCTGGGCAAGCCTGCACATATAGATCTGGTGGAACTTGGCCCCGGCCGTGGCCTCTTCGCGCAAGATGTGCTGAACTGGTCGGAAAGAAAGTTTCCAGATTTTCTCAACGCGCTTCACTACATCCTGTTGGAGCGCTCGCTCGCCCTGCGACTGAAGATCACGAATACTCTGGCGCACTACTTCGAGTCGGGAAAGGTCACACTCGGCGAACCGGGATCGAACCCGGCTGAGAAAAGTCTTTGGATTCCGCAGCGCTATGGCGCTGCGAATGGCACTCTCACAAAAGATGAGGCTCTAGCTTCCAAGGTGCCTTCTATCGTCTTTGCCAATGAATTCTTCGATGCCCTTCCGGTCGAAGTCCTGAGCACGAAAGGATCGTTGAGGATTAATGTCCGCGAACACCGCTTCGTCGAGGAATGGGCTTCAGCTTCCCAGGAAGAACTCGAATTCCTGGATCGCTACTCGGTTCATCCCGAAGCAGACGAACGTTTCGAAGTACCGCTGGCTGCGCAACAGTACATCGAATGCATTGCGACCAGCATCGAACGCGGCTTTCTGATCGCCATCGATTACGGTTACACGCGGGAAGAACAACTCGCCGGACGCCATCGCGGGACCCTGAAAGCCATCCGACAACACTCACTCAGCAACAATCCCTACGAGGCCCCTGGCGAACAAGACCTGACTTCCGACGTAAACTTCACCGCGCTCGCAGCCGCAGCTGAACAACATGGCATGAGCACGCACAGACTCGTCACACAGTCCCAATTTCTTATGGGTATCGGCGAAGCCAATCAGTTCGCCGACGCTTTCGAAGATTGCCGCTTCCCGCAAGAGCGCGCCAAGGTCGCATTGCAACTCAAGCATCTGGTCACTCCCGCAGGCATGGGCGAGAGCTTTCATGTCTTAGCAGCAAGTAAGGCGGTCGAGCAAGAAAAAGCCGAGCTTTTATCAGGATTGAGTTTTGGACGGCAATCCCATTCGAGGTGAAGGATAAAAACTATCGTTTTGCTTGTGCCAGCTTGGTCTGTGCGCTCGCACGGTCGTTGGCTTTCGAATCGGCAGGTTGCGCATCCGGATATTCATACACCCCGCGACCCGACTTTCTCCCCAGCCGTCCCGCCTTCACATACTGCACCAGCAACGGCGCGGGACGATACTTTTCTCCCAATGCTTTGTGCAGATAATCAAGAATATTCAGCCGCGTATCGAGCCCAACCAGATCCACCAATTCAAACGGCCCCATGGGATGATTCAATCCCAGCTTCAGCGCCTTATCGATATCGGCCGCCGAAGCGACTCCCTCTTGCAGCATGTAAAAGGCCTCATTGCCGATCATCGCATTGATGCGGCTGGTGATGAACCCCGGCGATTCTTTGATGACGACAACTTCCTTGCCCATTCGTTTTCCAACTTCAACCGCAGTCACCAATGTATCTTGGTCCGTCTCCAAAGCGCGCACGATTTCAAGCAGCTTCATCTTATGCACTGGATTGAAGAAGTGCATGCCCACGCACTTCGTCGCGCGATAGGTCACGCTGGCAATTTCGGTGATGCTAAGCGAAGAAGTGTTCGAAGCCAGGATGGTATTCGGCCGGCAGATTTTATCGAGCAGAGTAAAAATCTCGATCTTCGATTCCATCTCTTCCGGAACCGCCTCGATTACGAGATCCGCCTCGCGCGCGGCTTCCTGCACCGACCCCGCATATTCCAGCCGCTGAAAAGCCGCCTCGGCATCGGGCGAAGAAACTTTGCCCAACTCTACCGCCTTATCCAGGTTTGCCCGAATTTCACTTTCCGCGCGGCGTAGGGCGGTGGGAAGCAAATCCTCCAGGACCGTGCGGTATCCGCCGAGCGCCGCCGCATGCGCAATGCCGCGGCCCATAATACCGGCGCCGATGACGGCAACGGTTTTCACTTCCACCGCTACTGGCCCGCCTTTTCCAGATCTTTAATCGCGTCGTTGATGGCGCCGCCGGCCGCGCGCAAACTTTCCGCCAACCGCTTTTTCTCCTCCGCATTCAACGAAGGAATCATGATGCAAATCCGCCGGAGCGTGTTGGTAATGTCTTCCACATAATTCATCGAACGTATCAATTCACCAGAGGCAGGCATGAGGGCTCCTGAATTTTATTTGAGTAAACTTTCGACGGCCGATACCAGCAATGAAGCCTGGCCGGACTTCCTATTCTGGACGCGCTGACGAATTTAGTAAAGGTTGCAGCAACCATCCTTTCACAATGATTCCCGCCATACACTTTATAATTAAGATCGATTCTTTTCATGGACCCTCGATTTCTGTCCGCGAATCTAATCGGCATATGGCAGACAAGCCCCTAAAGCGCTACATCTTCGCCAGTGACTTCGACCAGACGCTCACTTTCAATGACACCGGCTACGTGCTCTCCGAACTCGTCGGGATTCCCACCGAGGAATTCGAGCGCAAAGCCAAAGGTATGGCCAAAATCAACCTCGTGCAACAGGGGGCCGAACTCGCTTACCTTTTGCTGCACGATCCCGAATTCAAGGCCAAAGTTCGCAAGCAGCATCTCTACGAAGTCGGCAAGCGCATCCGGCTCAAGGGAGATATTCAGCTTCTCTATCAAATCTTGGCGAATGGAGTCGACGGACATTTCTTCGACTTCTACGTTCTCTCCGCGGCTCCAGTGGAGGTCATTCACTCCGCCCTCGAAGGAATCGTTCCGCCTGACCATGTTTACGGCACCGAATTCCGCTACAAGCCATCGGGCGAGATCGACACCATCGTTCGCGCCACTGCCGGGTATGGAAAAGTCGCAGTGTTAAACCAGTTGTTGGCCGAGCAAGTCATGGGTCCGGATCACGTGGTTTATTGCGGAGACGGCAGCTCGGATATTCACGTCATGCTGCAGCTCAATGCCCGCGACGGCTTGACCATCGCCGTCTCCGAATCGCCGCATGTTTCGCAAATTGCGAGGCGCACCATCCTCAGTACCAGCGCTTTGGCGGTACTGGCTCCAATTCTTGAAGAGATAGCGGGATGGGAGCGCGCGCAGATTCGGAGTTTTTTCGAAGCCAATGGAATGCTGATTCAAGAGTGGGAACGCGTACGCACCGATTGGCTAAAAGTGCGTCCGGCCGTCACCGAAGCCGAAGAGACGGCCAGCCTGCCATGATACGGCGCCGCAGCACTTTGGCGTGGAAGAGCGGCGCTTAGCGCCGCTTCAGAATTTCGAGCCCTCATGCTCCGCGATAAAAACCTCATCCCGCTTTCCCACCAACACCAGCGCGCACTGGCGTTATGTGTGCGCATCGACCGCGCCCAACCGATTCCCGAAAAAGACACGCAGTCCTGGCAGGCCGAGATTGAAGAACATTTCGAGCACGAGATCAAAATTCATTTCGCTGCGGAAGAGGCCGAGGTTTTTCCTGCCGCTCGAAGATTCTCAGAACTAGCATCACTGGTTGAGGAATTGCTGGCCGACCACGTCTGGCTGCGCGAACGGTTCTCTCAAGCTCAAGCCCGCCGCATATCCGCTGAGAATCTGCCTGTTTTCGCGAATGCGCTCGCCGCACACATTCGCAAAGAGGAGCGCCAACTATTCGAGCGCCTGCAGGAATTGATGACTGCGGGGGAACTCGACGATTTAGGAAAGCGACTGCAAACAGCACTTGCCGATTCGCAGCAGACCTGCGTTCTGCCACGCGAAGCCACGAAGCTCAAGCCGAGGCAATAGATCGCAATAACAGGCGCCGACTCGAAATCATTTACGTCTCCAGCCGATACCGGGTTTCCGCCAGCCGATACAGCCTGCGCCACACAAACCGGTTGATGATCACAACCGTTGCGGCCATCATCATCGTGGCTGCAATCAGCAAATCGAAATTCCCCGCGTCCGTCGCCTGACTGATAGTCGCTCCCAGTCCAGTGGTTGTATAAATCTGTCCTTTGAAGTGAAAGTACTCCGCGACGATGCTGGCGTTCCAGGCCCCGCCCGAAGCAGTCACGAGGCCAGTAACCAGATACGGAAAAATTCCCGGCAAAATTAATTTCTTCCAGCGCTCAATTCCGCGCAATCGAAACACGGCACAGCATTCCTTCAGATCCGTCGGAATCGCCATTGCGCCTGCGATCACATTGAACAGCACGTACCACTGCGTCCCGAGCAGCAATACGACAATCGACGCAATGCCGAGCCCGCCGCCGACGCGAATCAATAGAAGCAGAATCACAGGCAGCAGCGCCGTTGCCGGGACTGAAGCCGCGATCTGCGCCAGCGGCTGCGCAATGCGCGCCAGCCGTGGACTGAAACCGATTGCCACACCCGCCGGAACCGTCCACAATGTGCCGATCAGCAAGGCAACGTTTACGCGCAAGAAAGTCGCGCCAAGCCCAATCGCGGCTTCGCGCAGTTCCGGCCTCTGCAATCCCGCGAGAACAATCGCCACCCGCACAATTCCATATCCGATCGCCAGAAGCGCCAGCACCGCAATCGCCCGCACTAGCCACAATCGCCACGCCGGTGGTGCTTCCTCCACATCTTCCTCTCTGTGCTTCCGCGCGAAATACAACATGATCTTCTCGCTCAGCGGAGTCAATGTTTTTTCCCGCAGCCGCCCTAATCCGCGCGAGTGCTCGACCAGGGTCAATACCCACGATCGCGGAGCGTCCACACTCTCCACTTGCTCTACCTTGAACTTCTCCGCCCATGCGATCACCGGCCGCCAAATAAATTGATCGAGCAACACAATCACCGCGACCATTGTGGCGACACCCCACGCGATCGAGGCAGTATCGCCCGCGCTCGCCGCGGTTTGCAGATAGGAGCCTAGCCCGGGCAATCGAAAATCTCTCTGTCCCAGGACGAACATTTCGCAAACCATCAGGGCGAACCAACCGCCCGCCACCGACATCATCGAGTTCCAAACCAGCCCGATCGCCGAAAACGGCAGCTCCATCTGCAAGAAGCGCTGCCACCAGCTGTAGCGATAAATAGCGGCGGCCTCGCGCATCTCCGCTGGAATGCTTTTCAATGACGCGTAAAAACTGAACGCCATGTTCCACACCTGTCCAGTAAAGATCAGCAGGATTGCGCCGAACTCGACTCCCAACTGTCTTCCGGGAAATAACGCCACCATCGCCAGCATCACGCCGGGCAGGAAGCTGAGGACGGGAATCGACTGCAGGACGTCCAGCAGCGGAATCATGAAGCGCTCAGCGCGCGGATGATAAGCGGCGGCGTAACCGTACACGAGTGTGAATGCAAGGCTCAGGAAATATGCGATGGCAATACGCAGCAGTGAATATCCCGCATAAGCCGGAAGCGCCCATACACTGCGCGAAATCTCGACCGCCGGTCTGAAGGGACCAAACCATGATCGCCCAACGACCAGCACGCCGTAAAAGAGCGCAATTGCGGCCGCGAACATGATCACATCGGGCAGATGCGAAACTTCGAGGCTTGGCAATTGCGACCACAGGCGGTAAGCCGAAAATCCGCGCAGATTCAGCCGTCTCTTCATAAATGCTTTTCTGATTATCGACTGCTATGGAAGAATCAGTTTTCAACTAACCTTGGCGGACCGGCAAGCTCCCCTACGCCTTGGGCGTCGTTTCCGCGCCGGACTTCCCCGCAACCCGGTCCGCAACCTGCTCCCCAACCTGCTCTACAACCGCCAGGGGAGCAGTCTCCGATTGTGTTAAACGGCCGCTTTCCCGGTCGTAATCGAATATTTCCGCGTAGCGGCCCCAGTTCACTGCAGTTTCGAACTGGCGCAACACTTCTTCTTCCGCGAAATGCTCGTCGAGGATGTCGTGAAAGAATTCGTCGGCAATCGAGTGATCGGACTTTTTCTTGAGAATGCTGTCGATCTGTTTCAGGATCATGACGTGATCGAGCGCCGCTTCGCGGAACAAGACCTTCCGTCTTTGGATATCGGCATCGGCAAAGCGCACTCCCTGCGGGGTGAGTTGTACGTCGCCCTCCTTCAACAGAGCAAAACCCAGCAGCACGCACGCCTCGAGAATCGGCAACAGGTCTTCCACATCCATCACGAGGTCATCGCTCAATCGAAACAGATCCTCGCGGCCGCCTCGATCGTGCAGCAATTCAAGCAAGCCGGCAATTCCGCCCACCCGGGCATGCGGCAGCATCTGATACTTCGCCGGCCGAACCGGCGCCTGCCCTTTCTTAAGTCCGCCCGGCGGCAGCACAATCTCTCCCGTGCTTTCGGGATCCGGTAAGGCGTGCTCGACATCCGGCTCCGTCATTATTTTGTAAATGTAGTCGACGAGTTCCACGAACCGGCTCGATTTCCGGTCGCGCGGTTGCACGAGCTTCACGCCGAAATCCGACCGAATGCGCGCCGGATTTTTTCCCAGCACCACAATCCGGTCCGCCAGCATGACCGCCTCCTCAATATTGTGGGTGACGATGAAAATCGCACTGGTGGGCATCTTCTTGTTCAGCCACAGCTCGAGCAACTCACCTCGCAGGTTCTCCGCCGTCAGCACATCGAGCGCAGAAAATGGCTCGTCCATGAAGAGCACTTCCGGCTCAACCACGAGTGCGCGCGCAAAGCCCACGCGCTGCTTCATTCCCCCCGAAAGCTCCTTGGGATATGCCGTCTCAAAACCATCCAGACCCACTGTGTCCAGCATGCGCAGGGCGCGTTTGCGGCGTTCTACTGCGGCCACTCCGCGCGCCTGCAACGGAGCTTCGACATTCTCCAGGACAGTCAACCAGGGAAACAGCGCGAAACTCTGAAAGACAATGGCAACGTTCGGCGTTTGCTCGCCCATCGGTTTGCCGTGCCAAAAGAGCGCACCCGAGGAAGGCTGGGCGAGCCCGCTCAAAATACGCAGCAGAGTCGACTTGCCGCAACCCGAGGCTCCCAGCAGCGCGATGATTTTTCCCGGCTCGATGGCGAAGTCCATCAACCCCACAACCTGAATGCGGCTTCCGTCCGGTTGCGGGTAAGACTTCTCAATCGCACGGGCTTCGATGATTGCTTCGCTCACAAAATCTTCCCCGTACTTTCTATACACGATCTGGAGTAAGGCGCAAAGCCTTGTCCGCTCTTTAACACTGTATTAACAGATGTAAGGAACCCTCGCGTCAGGCCGCGAAGTCTTCTTGGGAAGGAATTGCGACCGGCTGAGGTATCCGGTCTGTGACCTCTGCGAGTTGCGCAAGCTTCGCGATCAGTTCATCGTTGAACTGCCGTGGCAATAGCCGCCAGCCCCAGTTCCCATGATTCATGCTGGGCGTATTCATGCGTGCCTCGCTGCCAAGGCCAAGCACATCCTGCATCGGGACCAGCGCCAAATCCGCCACAGAGGCTTGCGCAGCGCGGATGAATCCCCAATGAATTCCGTCCTGGCAGCGTCCCAGATAACACTCCGCGCTGCGGCATTCGTGCTCAGCCGCCGCAGAGTTAAACCAGCCCACAGTCGTATCGTTGTCGTGGGTTCCCGTATAAATCACTTTACCGGCGGAGCGGTGAGGCAAATACATGTGCGCCCCCTCGTCGCCAAAACCAAATTGCAGCACTGCCATTCCTGGAATTTGTAAGCGTTCGCGCAAGGCATGAACCTCGGGGGTGATAAGCCCCAAATCTTCGGCAAAAAAAGGCAATCCGCCCAGCGCCTCGCGCAACTTGTGAAATAGATCGTCTCGCGGACCATCCACCCAGCGGCCATTCACCGCCGTCGCCTCCGCCGCCGGAATCTCCCAGAATTGATCGAACCCGCGAAAATGATCGAGCCGGATGTAGTCACAGTTTTGCGTGGCCCAGCGCAAACGTTGAACCCACCACGGATATCCGCGGCCTTTCATCACATCCCATCGATAGAGAGGATTGCCCCAACGCTGCCCGGTCTTGCTGAAGAAATCCGGCGGCACTCCGGAGACGACCTCAGGTTCGAGCTTTTCATTCAGCCGGAAAAGATCGGGGTTCGTCCAGACATCGGCGCTGTCATAGTTCACGAAGATCGCCACATCCCCAACGATCCGGATTTTGCGCTCGGCGCAATAGCGGCGCAGCGCGTTCCACTGCTCGTAAAATGCAAATTGAAGAGCGCTGCGAATCTTCAAATCAACCGCTAACTCTTCGCGCGCCTGACTCAGCGCACTTTGCTCGCGCCGCGCTAACTCCAGAGGCCACTCATTCCAGCTTGCCAATTTGTACTTTGCACGGAGGGCGTCGAACAAAACGAAGTCATCCAACCACCACGCGTTCTCCGAACAAAAATGCTCGAACCGTTGCCGCGCGCCATCCGGCATGGACTTCACGAACCCGCGCCCTGCCTCGAACAGCAAGGGAAGCTTTGCCGCGAACATGTGCACGTAATCGACTTTGCTGGAACTGGATTGCTGCCCGCAAAACTCATTGATTTTCGCCGTATCAATCCAACCCAGGCCGGCAAGCCGCTCCAGGCTGATCAGCAAAGGATTGCCAGCAAAAGCGGAAGTGGAGGAGTAAGGCGAATTGCCGTAACCAAGCGGTCCGAGAGGAAGAACCTGCCACAAGCCCTGGCGCGCCGCAGCCAGCGAATCTACAAATTCGTAGGCCGCGGGGCCAAAATCACCGACGCCGCCGCGCGATGGCAGCGACGTGGGATGCAACAAAATGCCTGCCGCGCGTGCAAAAGACATTCAATTCGATCTATGATTCGCTTTCCGAGCGGGTCAGCGTCTTCAGTTCGTCCTGGTTGATTTTGATCTTTCCGGATTTCTGCATTTGATCGCGCAGGTTGGTGACGAAAAGCTGGAATAGCTCCTGCTCCTTACTCTGCAGAAGCTGATCCCGAATCTGATCCTTCTTGGCGGCATAATCCGCTTCCGACGGCGCCTGCACTTCAAGAACATTCAGCACAACCCCGTTGCCGCCGCTAATAATCGGCCCGCTGATCTCGCCCGGCTTCATGGTGAAAGCGACTGAAGCCTGGCCGGTCATCGATCCGAGATCCGGAACCTGCCCGTCCGGACCGACAAATTCGCTGGTTTTCAGTTCCGCGCCCAACTCCTTGGCTGCCTTTTTCAAATCGTGTCCAGCTTTGGCGCGGTCGGAAAGCTCCTGCGCCTTCTGCGAGAGAAGAACATTAGAACGTTCGGCCTTGAATTGTTCTTCCACCTTCGAGCGTATTTCATCAAAAGTTGGCGACGATTGCGGCTTGACCGCGACCAACTCGAAAACCGCAAATCC
>Ga0070735_10004875_pt1 | contig 11201 bp, 10 predicted proteins | sample Coa_R1_FD_66443 | JGI IMG/M metagenome (GOLD analysis project Ga0070735, IMG submission 66443) | Surface soil microbial communities from Centralia Pennsylvania, which are recovering from an underground coalmine fire - Coalmine... | ecosystem: Environmental > Terrestrial > Soil > Unclassified ... | reverse complement strand
AGCGCAAGTTGCTCAAGCGCTACGTGGCCACGCCCATGCGCCGCGGCGATTTCCTGCTGGCGCTGATGACCAGCCGTCTCGTGCTGATGATCCCCGAGCTTGGATTGCTCCTGGCCTTCGGCATCTTCGTCTTCCACATGCGCGTGGCCGGCTCCTGGCTGGCCATCCTGCTCCTCGGAGTGCTGGGCGCCGCCACCTTTGCCGGCCTCGGCCTGCTCACCGCCAGCCGCGCGCAAAAGATTGAAAGCGTCAGCGGCTTGATCAATCTGGTGATGATGCCCATGTGGATTTTTTCCGGCGTCTTCTTCTCGTACGAGCGCTTCCCCGCCGTTGTGCAGCCGCTGATCCGTGCCCTTCCCTTGACGGCGCTCAACGATGCCCTGCGCGCCACCATCCTCCAGGGCGCGCCCCTGATGGCTCACGCGCAAGCCGGACGCCTGCTTGTGCTCCTCGCCTGGGCCGGCCTCTCTTTTCTCCTAGCCCTGAGCTGGTTCCGTTGGACCTGAATGGGAGGCCAGCCCCGAAACCACGCTCGTCATCTAACAGGCATATGGCCCACCGCACAAATCACGCCTGTCGATCTTCCCGGCGCTTCCTCGCGCCGCTTTTCCTTTTCGCCTTGGCGCTCCTGCTGGCCGCCTGCAACGCGACCAAAATCGCCGCCATCAACAACGATCCCGCAAAGTACTCGGCCAAGGACGTCACCGTCGCAGGTCAGGTGGTCACCTCATTTGGCGTAAGCAATCAAGGCGTATTTGAATTGGACGACGGAACGGGACGGTTGTGGGTCTGGAGCAATGGGTTTGGCGTGCCCAGCCAGGGCGCTCGGGTTGCTGTCACCGGGCGAGTCCAGTCTGGCATGGCCATCGGCGGCAGATTCTTCGCCAACGTGCTGCGCGAAACGGCCCCGCGCAAGACCGCCTGAACTGGGTTTCTGGGCCTACTCCGATTCGGGACAACGGCTCAGTTTTTGCAGGATGGCTCGGCCTTTTTCGGCGGAAATCAAGCCGCGCCCCATGAAGTCTTGAATGAGTTCGTTCAGCACTTCGCAGTGCACGTCTTGCGTTCTCGCCGCTGCCAAATCCTTGGGAGGAATCTCGGCCTCGATCGGAGGCAAACCCACTTCCTGCTCCAGAATGCCGCTCGCTCCGCCCAGCCATTCGTGTAGCACCCAAAGCTGTTCCGGTCCCACCGGGTTGAAAGCGAGTCCCATGCCCATCGAATCGAGCGAGTACACCACTTTGGCCGAAGCCTCAAACGATGCGCCCTTTTTCTCGATACGCACCTTCACGGCGGTCCCCTTTGCGAACGGATTCAGGGTATCGATGAAGCAGCCATCCGATCCCAGGTCCGCGGTGCGCGCGCGCAGCAGCATCTCCGATTTCGGCTCGAACACCAGCGCGCTCGCCGTAAAGTGCTGACGCCTATTGCTGCGCCGCAGCAACTTGTCCTTCGGCTTCGCGGTGACTGCTTCTATAGCTACGGGTTTTGTCGTGAGGCTCATGTCGATAGCCATGCGCATATAGCATCCTTCACGCGCCCGCCGCGTTCCATGGGACGTTAGAGCCATTTTTCGACCGGCGTTTTAGGTACAAAGGTACTAGTGGCCATGGGACACAGCCGCTCCTGGCGTGGCACAGCCACTCCTGGCTGTGCGCCAGTGCCCTTTCTTCGGTAACCCTTCGCCAGGTCTCCGCGCAGGGATTGCTTTCGACGGCGGTCGCGTGTATGTTTTCGATTCGCCCTGGAGTCAAAGCGCAAATCTTGCCGTCGCAAACCTCAGGCCAAACCGAAGCCCAAATTCATCCGACTTCGAACCTCACAGATCGGCCCCGCGGAAATCCCGCGCTCGAATGCACGGCGGCTTTTCTCCTCATCCTGGCTTTCATGGCCTGGATCCAGTTCGCCAGCCCGGCCATTGTGGGCAACGACGCCTACTATCACATTCGTTGGAGCCGCATGCTCCGGGACTCCCTGCCGCATTTGCCTGCTTTCAAGTGGCTGCCGCTGACGGTGCTTCGCTCCCAGCTTTTCGTGGACCAGCACTTCCTGTTTCACATTGCGCTCATGCCTTTCACTTTCGGCGATCTCCGGCTGGGGGCGAAACTCGCGGCCCCGCTTTTCTCCGCCATCGCCATGACCTCCATCTTTGGCCTGCTGGTTTTCTACCGCATCCGCTACCGCTGGTTGTGGCTGCTCGCGCTGGCCGGGTGTTCCGAGCCGTTTCTCTACCGCATGTCCATGACCCGTGCTCCGAGCCTTTCGCTTCTCCTCCTTGCCGTGGGCGTTTACCTGATCCTGGAACGCAAATGGGTCTCCCTGGCCGTCCTCACGTTTGTATTCGTATGGCTGTACAACATGTTTCCTCTCATCCTGGCGTTCGCGTTTTTGTATGTCGTGACGGTTTGGCTCTCGAAAAACCGCATCGATCTCGCCGCCCTCTATGCCACATCGATTGGAGCGGCGCTGGGGTTGGTCATCAATCCGTATTTCCCCAAGGATCTTCTGCTGATTTTTCACCACGTGCACATGTTGCTGGCCGAGACGGTCACTATGGACGTGGGCAGCGAGTGGTATCCCTATGACACCTGGGAACTTCTCACCAAAAACGCGGCGCTTTTTGCTTTGTGCTTCGCCGCTTTGCTGGCCTTCGATTTCCGCACCCTCGATTTTCGCAAGGGGGCGCGCGATCGCCGCCCGCTATTCTTTCTCCTCCTGTCCGCCATGTTCTTGCTGATGACCTTCCGCTGGCGGCGCTTCGTGGAATACTGGCCGCCGTTCGCCATCCTCTTCGCGGCGTTCACGTTTGACGCGCATGACTCGAATGATGCGGCACCCATCGAATTGCCGTGGCGTATCCCGGCGCGGCTCGGCATGGGGATATTGGTGGCCGCGCTCGGCGCGGCAGGCTTCGTGAATGCCGTGGGCGCGCGCGCGGAGATCCGCGACCTTCGCGACCCCTTTGCGATGCGCGGCGCTTCCGCCTGGCTCGCGGATCACACCCCGGACGGCTCCCTGGTCTTCAACACGGACTGGGTCGAGTTTCCCGAGCTTTTCTATTACGACCAACGCAACGTCTACGCTAGCGGCCTCGACCCCAGATACCTATTCGACGCCGAGCCGGATCTCTGGAGGGTCTATGATCGCATCACCCAGGGAGAGGAGAAGCATCCCGGCCCGCTCATTCGAGAACGTTTTGGCGCCGAATACGTCGTTGCCAGAAGCGATTCCACCGATTTCCTGGACGCCGCCAAAGCCAGCGGCGACTTTGAAACGGTTTACAGCGATGAATACGCCTCGGTACTTCATGTTCGTTAATGCATGTGCGCTGATGCCCGTGCGCTGATGTTGGCGCGTGCACGCCGCCTTCAGCGGCGGTTCACTATTCGAACTTGCCCTCCACCAATGCGCCGATTTCATCCGCGGAAAGTTCGCGCACGCAAATATCGGCGCTGTTCGCGCTGCATGGCGCAATTTCGAACACCGGCGGGTCCAGCGCTTCCATACGCGCCTTCACGCGCTCTTTTTCGGATTCGGCACCCGGTTCGCCCGTGTCCGCAACGTAAACGATCGAATTGCCGCGCGCCGCGCGCACCCGAAACACCCCGCTGGGCGGCTCGTAGTTGTCGTAGCTGAAGCACCGTCCGATGCAGGCGCGATCCACGATGTGCTCAATCGACACCCGGGAGTCTTCGCCGGATTCGATGTCGCTCACCACCCGGTGCCCGGCCGGCAGAGCCGCCACGGCTCGCTCCACGCGTTCTTCCAGGTTGTTTACAGTTCCTGTATCGACGTATAGAAAGATGAAAAAGACGGCCACAAGCAGCGTGTAGCCAATCACGAGCCACTTCCTCGGTTTCAGTGTGCTTAGCATCCAACACGCCAGAATGCCCGAGACCGAAGTGAGCCGGGGCGTAAGAAACGACAAACCCGCTAGATACTGCGGAATTGCAGCCCGCGTGGGCAAAAGGACCGAAGCCATTCCCGTGGCCACATAAAGCTGCAACGGAATCCCGCAGGCTTTCCAGAAGCTGCCCTCGCGCAACCGGCCGCTCGCACCGTTGGCCACGGCAGCCACAAGGAGTGCGGCGAATAACAAATAAAGCAGGTAATAGAGACCGCTGTAGAGGACGAGCTGGTCAGCCCCGTTAAAAAAGAAGTAGCGGGCCAAGACGTTCCATCTGACCTCGTAACGCCGCGCGAGGAACATCCGCAGGCCGAACAAAGAGATTCCCGCCCCCAATAAGAGATATCCGTGGTAACGAGGCTGCACCGCTTTGGCCAGGATGACATATGCGCCCAAGGCCGCCAGGCAGATGACGCCGAGCGGGTGCGCCATCCAGATCAGCGGAATCAAAGCCGCGGATATCAGTGCCCCGCGATTCCCGAAGCGTACATAAGCCGCCAGCGCAAGAAAACACAACCCCAGCGAGATGTAGTAGTTCATGAATCCCATCTCGAACGTCCATCCGTAGGCGAAAACCGCGATGAGCGGGGAAAGCTTCCAGGGAGCGCGCCGCGTGGCCGCGGCGATCAGGGCAAAGGCGCCCCAGAAAAACGTCAGTACCGCGAGCGACACGGCGATTTTTTCAGCAGCGCGCAGGCCGAAGGCCGATCCCAGCCAGCTCAAGAGGAGATCGTAAACAACATTGTTCCATTGCCGCGCGATCCACAACCCGGGCGCGTGCCCCTGCCGGACGAGTTGCGCGAGCCAGGCATTATAAAGATGGCTGCCCAGATCGCCCGCTTCGATTCGTTTGTGCCAGAAGATGGGAATGAGCAGCGCGGCGGAGAGGGCGGCAAACCGAGTCGCGGCTTTCTGCGGAAACCGCGCCCAGAACGAGGAGCTGCCCGCGCCGGTGTGGGCCCTGATTTCGGTTTCCGTTTGGACCTCCGATGCCGGCTCCACTCTGCGCTAGAGATTACTTCTCGAGGACCACAAACAGCCCGGTCACCGGCGCGCCGTACTCCGTACGCAGGAATTGCTCTTCTAGGCGCACGATGTTCAGCTTGGCCTCGGCCGCCACATCGCGAACGTGGTCGATATGATGCGTATAGCGGCCCGTATCGCTCAGCCGGTGCGGATAGCGGTCTCCGCGCTCCAGCGTAAAGGCAAAAAGGCCTTTCGGGCACAGCAGCGCCGCCGCGGGCAGCAGCACTTGACGCAGGTCTCCGAAATAGATCAGGCAGTCGCAGCAGGCGACCAGATCAAAGGGCAGCTCGAATCGCTCCTGGGAGAGATACAGCCATTCGGTAATCTCCGCCACGTCCAGGCGATCGTAAAGATTGCGCGCCCGCGCCAGTTCGATCATCTCCGGCGAAATGTCCACGCCGACGAGGCGCGATGCGCGCGGCTTGAACTGCACTCCCGCCAACCCGGTCCCGCAACCCAGGTCGAGCACGGCCAGGTTCCCCCGCTCGCCCAGCAGCGGGTCCAGGAGTTCGCGTACCTGCTCCGGAGCTTTGTAGCCAAGCTCCTTGCAGAGGTTGGTCTCGAAGGTGCGCGAAAATTCCGCATACATCTGCTGCAGCGCCTCGTCCGGGACGCGCGGCGGAGGCGGCTCGTCTCGCAGGGCGACGAGCAGATGCCTGATCTCCGCATCGTCGGGTTTCAACTCGATATATTTCTCGTAAGCCGCGCGGGCATCGTCGCGCCGCCCCAGCATCTCGGCCACCTCCCCGAGGTCATACCACATGTCGGCATTATCCGGCGCCAGCGCCGCCGCTTGCTGCTGGCAGACGTATGCCAGTTGCTCTTGATTCCGGTGACGCAGCCGGCGTGAGATCTTGTGCAGTTCGTCGAACGAAAGCTCGCGGTGCGCGGTTCCCGAATCGCCGCCCGGCAGTATCAGTCCCGCCGCGACTCCCTCCTCGATCCAGCGCTGCACTCCTTCCGCGGACGCCTCCGGAAGCATCGGCGCGAGGAACGCGCAGATCTCCTCCACGCTTCGGCTGCCGTCGCACAACTCTACGATCACGCTAGCCGTGGGGTTCAGTTCGTGCAGTTTGTCGGTGGTGGAATCGAAAGCCGCGTAGCCGTTCTCGGTCTGGATAAGCTGAATGGCGGGATTCAGAGCGGGGTTTTGCATCAGGCGGTGCGCAACATCGAAAGCCGGGGCCGTGTGGCCTGCAGGATTCTCCCACACGGCCGGCCTTTCCTAAACCAGCGGCCCGAGGCTGATTGGGCCGCCGGCGTCAGCGCCCTTTACTGCTGGGGGGCGTTGTCGTCTCCGCCCTTCTTCTTCTTCTTTTTCTTGGGGGCGTTGTCGTTGTCATCCTGAGCCAGCGCTTGTGACTTCATCAGCGGCATAGCTGCCACTGCTGCGCCACCAAGCAACAGACCCTTCAGGAACGAGCGCCTGCCGTTGTTGGACAGAGCTTCGTCCATTGCTTTAACTTTTTCCTTTGACATCCGTGGCTTCTCCTTATTTTTAGGCTGATGTAAATACACCTAAGCGCCGCCGACCACGTGCACGGTGCCGAGAGGATGTTAGCAGAAATTTGCACAAACAAAAGCGCTTTCTTTATCCTTGGCCTCAACCCCTGCACTAACCGCAGCCATCGGGCCACATCGAGTACACCACGTATGACCTTTTCGAGCGCAATCGAGATGTGGTCCCGAGGTGGTCCTGGCGTGGTCCTGACGTATGGGCAAAGAGGCTAGTCAGAGCTGGCTTCCGCACTTCCACTTGGTTACCGCTGTCCTGGTCTTCGAGAATCGTGGACGTGAAAGGGCCCGCGCTCGGCTTCCTGGTGTCGCTGGCATTTTCTCTGATTCAGCTCAGCAATCTGCTCATCCTGGTGGGCACGTTTCGCGCGCGCTCTCAGGCCGCCGCCCCGGCCTCGTCTCCAGCCGATGTGGTTGCGAACGTAACCCAAATTTTTCCGGCAATCGATCCGGCGGAGCCTGAGGCCCAGGACGACATCGCCTGAAGAGCTTCCGGCTATTTGCATTGGCGTACCTTGAAAGTTCCAATGTGGGGCTTTTGAGGAATGGTGGCTGAAATGCACCGCTGCTGTGTTAAATCCACCGCTCCGCGGCGCAACGTTTCGATCTTGCCGCACTCGTCGCTCCAGATAACAGCAACCTTATCAGGTAATTACGGACATTGAGCCGAGCCCCGCGGTTTGGCATAGGCTCTGCACTAATTCCTTGGCATGAGGCACCGAATCCATAGGACACCCGAGAAAGCCGCCGCTGGCGGTATGCCCGAATCCGACGCCATCCGTTTGGCTCAGGGTGGCAACTCGCAGGCGTTCGAGCAGCTTTATGGCTTACACTGCCGGCGCGTCTATAGCCTGTGCCTGCGCATGGCCGGCGATCCGACCGAAGCCGAAGACCTTACCCAGGAAGCTTTCCTGCAGATGTTCCGCAAGGTGCACACCTTCCGCGGAGAGTCGAGCTTCTCCACTTGGCTCCATCGGCTGACGGTGAACGTGGTGCTCATGCGAATTCGCAAGAAGCGGCATGTGGAGAAATCGCTCGACGCCATGTTCGAGCCCGAGGAAGAGTCCAAGGTTCCGGTGGAGTTCGGCGGACCGGATCTGCGGCTCAGCGGCATGCTGGACCACCTGAATCTCGACCGGGCCATCGATCAACTTCCGGAAGGCTACAAGGAGATGTTCATCCTGCACGACGTGCAGGGCTACGAGCACAAGGAGATCGCCGCCATCCTGGGATGCTCGATCGGGAACTCCAAGTCGCAGCTATTCAAAGCGCGGCTTCGTCTTCGCGATCTGTTGCGGGAAGCGCTTCGCAGCCAGGCACGCGAAGAGCGCGAGGCCCTGCGCACTCCCCCTCCGCCAGTCACCAAAGCGCCCGGATGCAAAACGCCCGTCAGCAATACAATCGATTACGTCCCCGTAAAATCTGCGCTCTATCTGAAACCTCAGTTGGTGAAAACGGCCGCGATGTCCACCCGCTGAGCCGTCAACCCAGCCGTCAGTCTAGTGATCTCAGGGAATCTGAGGCGATCTCAGGCTTTGCGAGACGCGGCGAAAGCCATGGCCTCGACGCGCTCGAGAACGCGGTCGTCGGTGCAGACCTCGTAGTAGGCGCGCTGCCCCTCCGGCCCGATGCGGCCGTCGGAAAGCAGTTGCCGCACATAACCGCGGCGCAGGAGTATGGGTTCCACGGCCTCCCCGATGGGCGCCTGTCCAAGAAAGAACGTGGTCATCTCCTGCCCCCAGGGCATTTCCCACTCTACCTCGACCTGCGTCAGCGCGATCTCCTCGGACAGCTTGGCGAAGCCGTCCTCGTTCAGTTCCACGCCGTTCAGATTGAAGCGGATCAAAAACTCGTCGATCTCGTCCTCTTGAGTGCCTTCCATGCCCGGCTGGAAAACAAACAGCCGAAAGAGCGAGGAGCGGTCGCCCAACATTCGGCGAGCCACCTTGGAACAGCTCGAAAGCCGGTCGGAAAGGTTCAGCGCCTTCGAGATCATGATGCGCGAATCGCTATCCACCCAGTACGTCGGCGCGGAACCTTGAAAAGCGATGCCCACGCCCAACTCCAGCCGCGGCAAGTCGCCGGACTCGGGCCGCTCGTTGTAAGCGGCGGAGATGGCCAGAATTTGCTTGGCCAGGGCGCAGGCTTTGGATACGGCCCGCTGGTGCGAGCGGTTGGACTCCGTCTCGAAAATAGCCAGCACCATGGCGTCGCCTTCGATAAAGACTTTGGCCGCCCCATAGCGGTCCAGAATGCGCTTCACCGGCTCGTAAAAATTAAGGCTGAAGAGAGTCGCGGGGTTGAGCCCACGGTCCAGCAGATCCCGGGTGATCCTCGTGGATCCGCGAACGTCCGCCTTCACCACGGCGTGATTCACCACGTGATCGTGAGCGGGCGGCGTCTCCGAAGGCAGCAGAAATTCATACAGGCTGTTGTTCATGCGCGAGATTTCGCGGGTGCGTTCGCTGCGAACCAGCTGAACGCGCTCCATGGCCGCGGCCAGGCGCTCGTAATTGCGCAAGTCGCGCCGCAAGCGCATGAAATCCTCGGCGAAATGCAAGGCCACGGTGCGCGCTTCCTCGCGCGAATACTTGCGCAGCTTCTTGGCCAGGGTCTCGATGCGCTCCATGGAGAAGCCCCGCGCCGGGAATTGCTTCAGGATTTGCGCCACGCGCTCGAACTCCTCGCGCGAAACCAGCGCCTTTTTCAGCTGCTGCAAGTGGATGGGCGGGCAATAGTCGTGGTAGATGTTGCGCAGCTCATAGCTGGCCAGCACGTGGATCAGCAAATCCCGCTTTTCCAGGCGCGCGAACCATTCGTCCAGCAATCGCACGCGCGCCGAGGCGGTCTCCGTGCCGCCGGGCCACTCCGGATCGAACAGGCGATGGGCGTTCTCCGGCTCGTTTAAATAGTCTCCCAGGACGCGGTCGCATTCCTGGGCCACGAAATCGGCCTTATTCTTGGCGGTCTCGATGAGGGGCGCGAGTTGATCGAGCTTGGCTTGCAATTGCTTCATGCGAGCTTCCGCCCGGCCTAACTCCACGCGCACTTCGGCCAGGTCCGCGCCGATCCCCACGCGCGCCAGCATCCCGCCGCCCTTCTCCAACTTTCGAGCCAGCGCGTTGCGCTGCTCTTCGACGCCCGCCAGTTCTTCCCGCGCGGCCATCGCCGAACGAACCAGCTCCTGATGCGCCAGCGAGGTTTTGTGAATCTCCTCGGCCCGGCCGGGCGCCAGAATGGTTTCGCGCAGAAAATCGAGCATCAACGCATCGAAGGTCTCGAACCGGTCCTCGTCCTTTAAGTAGTTGCCCAGCAGAACGTACTGCTCCAGGAAGAGCAGGTCGTCCCGGCCGCCTTCCACAAAGGCGATGCGGTCTGCGAGCATTTCGTAAGCGCCCTTTTGCTCCTCCCCGAAGAGCGCCTTGCGCCAGCGGCCCAGATTGTTCTCCTCGAACTCATCCAGGATTTGATAGATATGCTGGGCCACCTGGCGAAAGATGTTGCGCCGGTTGGCCTGCAAATCGGACAGCTTCGCTTTCATGACGTGGGCCTGCTCGGAGCGCTCGAAATACTCTCCCCGGCTGCGGATCCACTCCTTGGCTTCCAGCAGCAGGCTGGCGAACTGCGCCCCGATCTCCTGGGTCAGGAATTTCATCAGGGAGACGCGGAACAGCAGGTCCAGCTCGACCTTCTTCTCGTATTTGGCGCGGGTGATGGAGGCCTGCATCAATTCCAGCGTCTGGCGTTTCCAGGCTCCGGTTTCCGGCCCCTTGGGGGGCTTGGCTCCCGGCCGGACCGAGAAGGTCAGCTTCGCGGTTTGCCGAATGAATTCCAGCAGGTAGACGCGGGTCTGTTCGCTCCAGGCCGGACTCAGGTACACGTCATGATGGATGTTATCGACACCTACGGTGAGCGAGCCAAGCGGGAGCTCCGCCGCGTAAGACTTCAGGTCGACGCGGGCAAAACTGCCCGAGAGCGCCGTTTTAAGGGACCCTTGGGAAGACATATCTCGTAATCTTTACGAGGTTAGCAGGGAGCCCGTAACGCCAGGGTAAACAATCCGGTGGGCGCGGCCAAGCGGTTAACATCCGTTAGGAACGCCTCTGGGGCCCTCTTTAGCCTTAGAAAAAGGCCCTCTAGGAAGATCCGGCCAAAAATGGGCTAAGCCGCCCCGCCCTCTTCGGGAAAGGTAATGCTGATCCGCCGCCTATCCTTTTCGACATGCTCGAAGGTGACGGCCACCTGAGGCCAATCGGTGCGCAGCGTAAACCGTTCCGCCCACTCGATAATCACCACGCCCGGTTCGGCAAAGGCATCTTCCAGCCCCAACGACTCCAGATCGCGAAAGCGCTCCACGCGGTAAAGGTCCACGTGATACACAGGCACCGGGTTAGGAAAGCCGTTCCGAAAGACGTGCACCAGCGTAAACGTGGGGCTGGTGACGTCTTCCTCCCTCGCCGCGCCCAATCCGCTGATGATCCCCTTGGCCATGGTGGTCTTGCCGCTGCCCAGGTCCCCGCACAGGAACACCAAAACCGGCGCGCGCAGCCGTTTCGCCAGTCCGCGCCCGATCTCCACGGTCTCTTCGGGCGACGAAGAGACGATCTCAGTGGCAGCCATGGTCCCAATCGGCCAGAAGGCGTGCCCACGCTTCCGGAAGCGCTTCGATAACGTCCGAAGCCACCAGCGGCGCCTGGCCCACGTACTCCGCCGCCACGTCCCCCGCCAAGCCGTGCAAGTAGACGCCCAAGCC
>Ga0070735_10004874_pt1 | contig 11201 bp, 8 predicted proteins | sample Coa_R1_FD_66443 | JGI IMG/M metagenome (GOLD analysis project Ga0070735, IMG submission 66443) | Surface soil microbial communities from Centralia Pennsylvania, which are recovering from an underground coalmine fire - Coalmine... | ecosystem: Environmental > Terrestrial > Soil > Unclassified ... | reverse complement strand
AAGCGAGCCGTTCTGGATGCCGTTGACGAACAGCTCGTCGCCGGCGACGGCATTGCCGAGCGCATTCGCGATCTTGATGGTGGCGCTGGACAGCGTCGTGCTGGCCGGGTCGTTGATCGCGGGAGCCCCGGTGAGCAGCGAAACTGCAGGACCGCCCTGCAATGCCTCCACCGAATTGGCGACAACCGCCAAGCCCGGCGGATTGGTATTGAACCCCAACGCGTCGAGAATCTCCTTATCAACGGCTGTCAGGCTCTGAAACGTCGAGCTCGAATAGAATTCGTTGAACGGGTCGTTAAAGCCTTGCACGCCGCTGTTGAGAAAATCGCTCGCATCCGACGTCTGACCGAAATCGGCGATCTTGGTGACACCGCCATCCAGAGAGAAATAGGCCGGCTGCGCCGTGGAATTGCCGTCAATGAGAATGTTTCCGGGGGATGTGAAGCGATAGAAATCGAAAATGTCGGGCTGCGTGATCGACGGTTGCGTGGTCGACGGACCAAAAGGCACGCGTCCCATTGCATGGGTTAATTCATGAAGCGCGACCCCCACCAAGAGGTTCGGATTGATATCGGTAGCGAAAGTAGCGCTGCCATCGTCGGTGGTGGTCGAGTTCGGGCTGATCAGCCCGAATAGCTTCAGCTGCGCATTCCAGACCGCGACTTGAGATTGCCCCTGGATCTTGGTGCCCGTTGGCAACGCATTGAAGCTCGTATCGCCCGGCGCGGCATTGGCGATCAGATCGGACCTGACTGTCGAATAATTTTCAAACAGACCGTTGTCGGGCCCCGCCGCCGCGCCGCCGCCGGTGCCTTTGTAGTCGATATTGATATTGACGGTGATTTTGTTGGATATGGTCGAAGACAGGATCGCGGCCGCCTGCTCGATGCCGGCGCGGAAGCTCGCCGGCGCAGCCATTGCCGCGGCGTCGAAGATCAGATTGATCGTAAAACCGCTGCTGGATGTTTCTGCGACCACGGAACCGACGCCGCCGGTTCCGGAGCCACTTACGGCAGCCATTGCCTGCACGGACTCGGCCGGGAGGGTGGGAGTTTCGATCGGACAAGCCCATGTCGGCGCGCTCTGGGGCAGGCTTGCGATACTGTGCGGGGCAAATGGGTCGAAACCGATATTGCTGTCACCAAGCCCGTCACCCGAGGGGTCCTGCAGGTCAGAAAGCAGACGCGATTTCATCCCTTAGCCCTTGGTCTTCAATAAGAATTCCTGCCTCACCGAGCGCGGAGAATCGCGACCGCAATCGGCGATCACACCGCGGCTCACGCAAATACAATGCTTGCGCCGGTGTTAATTTGTCGTTTCAAGCCTCGGCACAATTGCTCAATTTGGACGCGGGCCATCATATTCGGCTCGGCGCGACACGGACGATCGGGAAAGCCAAGCCCCATTAACGCCATAGCAGCAATCGGGACGGCGTGACGTTTGCTGACATCATTCGCCTGAAATTGCGGAGAAAATCTGGCGCGACAGCGGCCGTGCACAACGGTGGCTAACTCCGTTCGGGAACCAGCGACAATATCAGCGCCAGCGGCACTTCGCGGGGCGGTCTGCCCGATAGCGGGGCTCACCGACCGACACGCGTTAGTCGCAACTCGCCACGATTCACGCGCGCTGAATCTACGATGCCTAGCACGAGGCCTTACCGCAATAGGTCCAGGAAATGTTGACGATCATTGCAATAGCAGTGTGTCCAGACGGCAACTAGCGCGAGTACCAGCGCCAAGCAAATGGAAACTTAGCAAGTTGACAGAACAAACGGGGGGAAGGGTTCGGCCCTCCGAAAAATAGCTAAGTGTTTCAACGGGTAAAGATTGTTCACGGCTTGAACGTTACTCTTGACGTTCATTCGGTGAACGCGTTAAGAACGCGATCGGCCAACAGGGGGCGAGATGGACCGTTTGCTGCACACGGACAGTGAGAACGAGCGGATCGTTCTCGGCCTGTTGAGTTCGCTGGAGACGGACGGTGCACGGTCGCAGCGACGGATTGCAGCCGAGCTCGGCATCGCGCTTGGCCTCGTCAATGCCTACCTCAAGCGCTGCGTCAAGAAGGGACTGGTGAAGGTCGGCGACGCGCCCGCGCGGCGCTATGCTTATTACCTCACACCGCAGGGCTTTGCTGAAAAATCGCGCCTTACGGTTCAATATCTGTCGGATTCGTTTTCGTTCTTCCGCAAGGCCAAGAGCGATTGCACGCGCATATTCGAGGAGGCAGCGGCGCGCGACTACAAGCGCCTGGTGCTCGCCGGAGAGTCCGATCTCGCCGAAATCGCAATCCTTTGCGCGGTGGAGGCGGGCGCAACCGTGGTCGCGATTGTTGATGCCCGAAGCCAAGGGAGCCGCTTCGTCGGTGTCGAGGTCTTTCGGACCTATACGGACGTGAAAGACGGTTTTGACGCGATCATCGTAACGGATGTTGCGCGCGCACAAGCGTCTTACGAATTGGCTGCTGAGGTGGTGAGCAGCGATCGCGTGCTGGTGCCGGCGCTGCTGGGGCTGCGTCCTCCCAAGAGGAAGGGAGATGCGGCATGAGCGATAGGACGGCCCTGCATTGGTATGTCGTGCAGACTCAGGTGAATGGCGAGGTGAAGGCCGCGCAGAACCTGTTGCGCCAAGGCTATGAAATCTATTTGCCCCGCTATCTCAAGCGTCGGCGTCATGCGCGAAAGATCGACTTCGTCGCGAGACCCCTGTTCCCGCGCTATATGTTCGTAGCCGTCGATAAGGCAACGCAGCGATGGCGCTCTATTCGGTCGACATTCGGCGTCTCGCATCTTGTCACCGTTGGCAACGACCCGGCGGCGGTGCCGGATGGCATCGTCTCCGCGCTGAAGGCGCGCGAGGACGCCAAAGGTTTTGTCAAGATGGACGCGCTGCCAAGTTTTTCGCCCGGCGACCGGGTGCGAGTGCTTGCGGGTGCGTTCATGGATACCGCAGGCCTGTTCGACGGCATGGGAGATCATGATCGGGTCGCCATTCTGCTGGAGATGCTCGGCCGCAAAGTTCGTGTGCTGCTCAACGCGGATATGGTTGCTCTCGCATGAGCGGGATGTATCGCGCGGCGCGATAGGTCGCTGCGCTTGGGTTTGCTCCAGAGCAGGAGCCTCCGGGTGGAGCCGTTTCACCCGGACTGCGGTAGCATGGGAATTTTTGGCCGGGTTTTGATGACGGCGAATGACCTGATCGCCTTCCGGGTGGATGCCGGCGTCGCTATGGGCCTAGGGCACCTGTCCCGCTGTCTGACGTTGGCAACAGCGCTTCAAACGCGCGGCGCGCGGATTTTATTTCTGGTCTCGCCTGAGACCGTTCTCTGGGCCGACACGATCACCAGACAGGGTTTCCAGTATCGTATGCTCGACGTGGGAGAGGAGAAGGTGCCGACTGATCGTCTTAGCCACGCCGGCTGGCTGAAATGGGGTCAGGCCGCCGATGCTGACGTTTGTCGCCGTCAGCTTTCGGAAACTCCGGCCTGGCTCGTCGTCGATCACTATGCGCTCGACAAGACCTGGGAAGCAGCGATTAAACCATCTGTCGGACGCGTGATGGCGATCGATGATTTGGCTGACCGTGAACATTGCTGCGATGTGCTTCTCGATCAGAATCTGAAATCACAGACGAGCTATGCGCACCTGGTCTCCGACGGGTGCGAGATCCTGATTGGTCCGCGCTATGCTTTGTTGCGGGCCGAGTTTGCCGAGGCCCGCCCGGCGCAACGCTCCGGTGGCGCAGCTTGCGTGAATGTCTTCATGGGCGGTACCGACAGCACGGGCGCAACCGCGCGCGTGCTCGATGAGCTTGCCGAGAGCGCCCGTTGGGAAAAGCTCGATGTTGTTCTCGGGGCCAAATGCCCACATCTCGATGCCGTGCGACGACGCATCGCCCGCCTGCCCCGCGCGGAACTGCACGTCGACAGTGACCATGTGGCAAGACTGTTTGCGCGTGCCGATGTCGGCATCGGCGCCGGAGGCGTAGCCTCGCTTGAGCGCTGCTGCGTAGGGTTGCCTTCGTTGGGTATTTGCGTGGCGGACAATCAGGCTGCCGGCCTCGATGCGCTTACGGAACGGGGCGTCCTCGAGTCATTGGGAACGCTGTCAGAGCTCGGCACCGGCCGGCTTGCCACCGCCCTCGGGGGCCTGATGGCCGAACCGGCTCGACTACGGCAAATGTCGGAAAAGGCCATGGCGCTTGTCGACGGCCAAGGCGCGCAGCGCGTGGCGGGCATTATGCTGACGAATTGACAGCATGAAACTCGATATCATCATCAGCGATCGCCGCCATCCCTTATGGTCGGTGGTTTCGGCGTGGACGCAGCAACATCCGGAACATCAAGTGCGCCTGTTGCAAAAGCTTGCCGAGGCGGACGGCGGTGATTGTCTGGTCTTGCTCGCTTGCCAGCAGATCGCCAGGCTGGAAGTTCGCAGCCGCTACGGCCAATGCCTTGTTACGCACGCCTCGGATCTGCCGGAAGGGCGCGGCTGGTCGCCTGCAGTATGGGATGTCTTGCAGGGCAAAGACCGGCTCGTGCTTGCGTTGATCGAAGCCGCTGATCCGGTCGACGCTGGCCGGATCTTCCGGAAATTCCGAGCGCCCCTGCAGCCGACCGACCTCCATGACGATATCAGCCGCGTTCTCGGTCAACTCGTCATCGAGGCCCTCGATTTTGTGCTGCAGTACCCGGACGCGAAACCCGTTGCGCAGAAGGGTGAGCCGAGCTGGTATCGCAGGCGTACACCGGAGGACAGCAGGTTGGACCCGGCCCAGTCGATCGCCAGCCAGTTCAATCTGATGCGGGTCTGTGATCCCGAGCGTTATCCAGCGTTTTTCGAGTTGCACGGGGAACGGTTCGAATTGATCGTGCGAAAGGCTTCAAAGGTGCACTCGCCATGAATAGCGTTCGCATTGGCGACGTGTCAGTGGGAGCTGGACACGCACCATTCGTGGTTGCTGAATTGTCGGGCAACCACAACGGCTCGCTCGATCGCGCGATCAGACTTGTGGAAGCTGCAGCGGAAGCTGGCGCGCATGCGGTCAAGTTGCAAACCTATACTGCGGATACGCTCACTATCGATGCCAATTCCGCCGATTTTCTCATCTCCGGAAAGGACAGTCCCTGGGCCGGCCGGTCGCTGCATGATCTTTATAGGCAGGCCCATACGCCGTGGGATTGGCACGAGCCGATCATGCGCAAGGCAAGAGAGCTCGGCATGGTCGTGTTCTCATCGCCATTCGACGAGACGGCGGTCGACTTTCTGGCCAGGCTCGATGTTCCTGCCTACAAGATCGCGTCGTTCGAGAACGTGCATCTGCCCCTGATCAGGAAGGTCGCGGCCCAAGGCAAGCCGGTGATCATCTCAACCGGGTTGGCCTCGATTGGCGAGATCGATGACGCTGTGACCGCAGCCCGCAATGGCGGATGCAACGAACTTGTACTGCTGAAGTGCACCAGCACCTATCCGGCGTCGCCGGAGAATTCGAATATTGCGACGATTCCGATCCTTCGCGAAATTTTCGGATGCGAAGTCGGTCTTTCCGATCACACTATGGGAGTTGGCGCCGCTGTGGCGGCTGTTGCGCTCGGCGCAACAGTGATCGAAAAGCACATCACGCTTGCGCGCGCCGACGGCGGCGTGGATGCGTTGTTTTCGCTGGAGCCTCATGAGTTTCGTTCGCTCGTCATAGAGACAAGGCGTGCTTATGAAGCGATCGGAAGAGTACGGTTCGGGCCGCTTGAGGCCGAGCAAGGTTCGCTGGTGTTTCGCAGGTCGATCTATGTCGTTAAGGACGTAGCTACCGGAGAGAAACTTTCCCGCGACAATATCCGCATCATCCGCCCGGGTTATGGAATAGCTCCCAAGCACTACGAGTCGATCGTAGGCGCAACCGCCCGGCGCGATATCAAGCGCGGGACACCCGTCTCCTGGGACCTTTTGACGTGAACTTCATGGTCTTCCTGAATCCGACTGCGATACGGCGCGCAGTCACCAATCGGACGTTACCCGAGGGCGGCAGCGCGCGTAGCCGAGTAAGACGGTCGTGTTGACACCAGCTGACAACTCCAACGCAAGTCTGAGCACTTTCACGGAAACTGCGGCCAACGATTTGTTGCGCGGGCTTCAGAAAAGGGAATTGTGGGGCCGTCTTGGCTGGCTTGACGTCAAGAGGCGTTATCGGAGGACGACCATCGGTCCGTTCTGGAACTCAATCACGCTCGCAGTCTACGTTTTGTCGGTTGGAACCGTAGGTGCAGCGATCTGGCACCAGAACATCTACGATTATTTGCCCTTCCTGGTGAGTGGCATGATCGTCTGGACGCTTGTATCGACGATTATCGTCGAGTCCTGCAACGTATTCATCGCGGGACAATCGCTGTTCCGCAATATCCGGTTCGACTATTCGATCCTGGCTTATGCGCTCGTGTGGCGAAACTTCCTCGTCCTCTTGCACAACTTCGTTATCTATTTCCTGGTCGTTCTGGTGCTGAAACCGTCACTTTTCAGCGTTACGACGCTCCTTGCATTGCCCGGACTTGCGCTCGTCCTGTTGAATGGTGTTTGGGTCTCTCTGCTGTTCGGAATCGTTTGCCTGCGGTTTCGCGATGTGCCGCCGGTGGTTTCCAGTGCCCTGCAGATTGCGATGCTCATAACGCCGCTGTTCTGGCCGGCAGAAACGCTGACGGGGGTCAAGCGTCTCGTATTCGTGGAGATCAACCCCCTTTATCACGTGCTCGACGTGGTCCGCGCGCCGCTGATCGGTCAGATGCCGGACCCGACCAGCTATGGTGTCATGATTGCGATGACGATTGGAGGATGGTCGCTCGCCTATGCGGTTTTCGCGCACTTTCGCAAACGCATCGCCTATTGGAGCTGAGCGAGCGTGGCGACAGTTGTACTTGAAAATGTGAGCGCGCATTTCCCGATCTACGGGGCTCAGCAACGGAGCCTGCGGAAAGCACTTCTTCAGCGCGCCACCGGCGGGTCGATCGAGCGCGAAGGGAAAAACAGCGAGCGAATCGTCGTCAAGGCGCTGACCAATATCTCACTGACCTTGCGCGACGGCGACCGCCTTGGTCTGATCGGGCACAACGGCGCTGGCAAGTCGACCTTATTGAAGCTGATCGCTGGCATCTATGAACCGGTCTCCGGTAAAATCAAGGTCGAAGGCCGCGTTACGCCGTTGTTCGACGCCATGCCCGGGCTCGACGTCGAGGATACCGGCTATGAGAATATCATAACATCGGGAATGCTGATCGGGATGACGCGTGCCGAGATCGAGGCAAGGATTCCCGAGATCGAAGAGTTCTGCGAGCTTGGAGAATACCTCACGCTTCCGGTTCGGACCTATTCTACCGGTATGACGATGCGTCTTGGCTTTGCGCTGGTGACGGCGCTTGATCCCGGCGTTTTGCTAATGGACGAAGGCTTCGGCACGGGCGATCTTCGTTTCGCCGAGCGCGCGCGGTCGCGCATGAAGGACTTCATCGGACGAAGCCGAATCATGGTGTTGGCAAGCCACTCAGACAACACGATCAGGTCGATGTGCAACAAAGCGATCATGATTGAGGCGGGCAGGATCGTCGCTTCGGGCCCGGTCGACGAGGTCTGCGACCGATATTACGAGTCCGTGCATGCGGCGACAAAGGCTTCTGAACAGGAATGGCGGCAGGAAAAAGCAAAGTCGACCGGATATTCGGGGTCGAAGGATGTCAGCGCGCCGGAATTTAATCTCGAAGGATTAATTGAGGATGTTGCGCTTGCTGACCGCCTGCACCGCACAAACGGGGCGGCCCGATTCACCAGAATCACGGCGCGGGATGCTGACGGGAATTTGAGATGGAACTTCTCGCCGGGGGAAACGGCAAAGTTTCGTTTCGAATACAAAATAATGGAACGTGTTTCCGATCTGGCTTTCCTGTTTAGATTGAACGTGATTACGGTGGGCGGCGAGATCACCTTTGCTGATATGCACGAGATACTAAGCTCGGAACCGGTAGAAGCCGGATATGAAGGCGTAGTGGAACTCTCCCTGAAGATTCAGAATTTCATGCCGAGTAGCTACTTTCCTTATGTTTGGTTGGGGCGGGCCAGTAATGCCGGAGGTTACGATGTTGTGGACGGCAATGTTGGACTGCCAGCATTGACCGTGACTTCTGCGCTCGAGAAGGATTTTCGGACGGGGCTTGTCTCCTTGGCCTATGAAGCCAAGAGCAGCGGGAAAATACCGCAGTTCACGTGATCGCCATGACGGAAAGCGCCTTCGAGGCGCCAAAGCGCAGCAAACAGGCTTGAGATCTATCGGGGCTCCTCTGGTGCACAGTGTTCTCCCAGTTATTTTGCGACGTCTGACTCGTTCGGTCAGGACGGCCAGCAACTCCATTAGGATGGCGGGAAAGCGTCGGAGATTGAAACGTCGATCTCGGAAAATCGAAGCGATCGCGCGCGCCGGCGATCCCGTGACTTTGTTTCTATCACCGGAAGCCGGGCTGGAGCCGTTTCACGCCAGCCAGGTCATGCTTGCCAAGACATTGACCGACGCTGGACATGCGGCGATCGTTCTTTCATGCAACGGCTTGCTGCCGATCTGTACGGTGAAGTTTGCGACGCGGACGGAGCCGACATCCTGGGATGACCGCCACAATCCCGTGTGCGTGGCCTGCCGGGCCGCAAGGCAGCGGACAGCGAATGAATATGAGCTGATCGAGATCAGCCTGGAAAGTCTGGTCGATGCTGATGACCGGGCCTTGATCGAGGATGTCATCAAACGCTTCGAGCTTGCTCCCTCGACCACCAGGTATGATGATATCGAGTTCGGCGCGATCGCCCTGGCAGAAGTTCTGCGAGACCGCCGCAAACATGGATTGGAAGAGCTTGACCACAGGGATATCGGATTGCTGGTCTCGCTGTTGCGCACGTCGCTCGCGGTCTATCTCGGCCTGCAAAAACTGGCGGCGCGTTTCAACCTGAATCAGATAGCTTATTTTGGTGAATACGCCTATTGGTTGCCCGCGCAGATCATGGCAGCGCGAAAGGGATACGGACTGCTGGCTCTGTCGCACGGCTATCATCGGGATATCGATCGCCGGCTTCTGTCCATCAGGCCGCGCCACTACATGGTGCACGCCTTTGAACAGATCGAGGAATGGGAGAGCTACGCGAGCTATCCAATTCCGCCCCGCGTCGTCAGTGAGATTGCCGCTGGCGCGCTTTTCAGGCTAACGAATCAGGGTGGCGCGTCTACCTATTCGCCGACCTGGTCGAACGACAGCCGAAAAGTCTTCGAGGAGTTGGGACTTTCCCACAGGCGAAGAACGATCGTTGCCTACCCCAGCAGCTATGACGAGTACGTGTGTATTTCCGGACAGCTCAAGGCGCTCGGACTAGCCTATCCCGATCGGCCGCAGCCGTTTGCCGATCAGGAGGCATGGCTACGGCAATTGGTGCAATGGGTATCCCAACGGCCAGATCTGCAGCTTGTTTTGCGCATGCACCCGCGTATGGGCGTCGGACACCGGCATTCGACGCTCTCCTCCGATTATCGGAAGCTCAGGGATGTTTTTACGACCGTCCCGTCCAATGTCGTGGTCGTCTGGCCCGAAAGCAAGATCTCAAGCTACAGCCTCGCCGAATTTGCCGATGTCGCGCTAATATCCTGGTCGAGCATGGGTCTGGAACTGGCCAGGTTCGGCGTTCCGGTCGTCGCGGCGTTTCAGCGCGTCGGCCCCGTTCCCCTGAGCGACTTCATAAAGTTTGAGGTCGAGAGGGATCGATATTTCGCGGCCGTGGAAGCCGCCTTGGACGAGGGGGCGACGATCGAAAAAATATCCGGCGCATTTCGCTGGACACATTATCTGCACTGGGGTTCGCTGATCGACGTTTCGGATATCGTTCCCACGCCGGATTTCCCGGGGGTTCCAAGCTACCGGCAACCGCGTCAGCGCGCTCTAATGCTGGAAGCCCTGGTCAAACGGGCGGATGTTACGCGCCTCAACATGGCCAAGCTCGACCGGTCGGGCGCGGCGCATCTCTCAGAGAGGGTTGCAATTGTCGGTGCGATACAAGAGTTCGTGAGCTTCTTCGATGCCGCTGCGCTTGGCCAGGCGCGGGCGCGGCCCGATCTGCTCGCATCTCCCACGAACTCGGGAACTCCTCCGACCCGCCTTGTGAAACGTCTTCTCGATCTTCTTCAGGACGATATGAAGCTGGCGCCTTCTTGTTTCCCCGAACGATTGGACCAATCGCTCAGGCTGGCGGTCAGCTGACCGGCGAGCGGCAAGAATCAAAGGCAGCAAATCCTTTGCACCACTGCACGGAAGTTTTCGACCAAAAGAACATTCAGGTATGACACGGAAATCCGACGATGATTTGAAGTTCGGCAGAAGCCCGGCGAGTTTGGTTTCGCTGGAGCCGACAATTCAGGCACTCCACGGCCTGTCAGGAAAAAGCATTCTAGTCACGGGTGGCACGGGGTCGTTCGGCCGTGGCCTGGTCGACTTCCTGACGAGGCATTTCTCGCCCGAACGGCTGATCGTTTTTTCGCGCGACGAGCTCAAGCAGTTCGAAATGCAGCAAAAATGGAATCAACCCTGCATGCGCTATTTCATCGGCGACGTGCGCGACGTGGAGCGGCTCGAGATCGCCATGCGCGGTGTCGACTACGTCATTCATGCGGCTGCGCTGAAGCAGGTGCAGACCGCGGAATACAATCCATTCGAATGCGTGCGCACCAACATCCACGGTGCAGAAAATGTCGTGCGCGCCGCGTTACGATCCGGCGTCAGGCGCGTCATCGCACTCTCGACCGACAAGGCCGCCAATCCAATCAATCTTTACGGTGCGAGCAAGCTCGCCTCCGACAAGATCTTCATTGCCGCCAATGCTCTGGCGGGGCGAGACCGTACGCGTTTTGCAGTGGTGCGCTACGGCAATGTCATCGGCTCGCGGGGCAGCGTGGTTGAGGTTTTCGACCGATTGATCGCAGGAGGGGCGAAAGGGCTTCCGATCACCGACAAGCGCATGACGCGCTTCTTCCTGACGGTTCAGGATGGAGTCAGAGTAGTGCTGTCGTCGGTGGCGATGATGGAAGGTGGCGAACTGTTCGTGCCGAAAATTCCGAGCGTGAAGGTGGTCGATCTTGTTGAGGCGATGCTGCCGGGCGGTGATCACACCGTGATCGGCATCCGTCCCGGCG
>Ga0070735_10004873_pt1 | contig 11202 bp, 10 predicted proteins | sample Coa_R1_FD_66443 | JGI IMG/M metagenome (GOLD analysis project Ga0070735, IMG submission 66443) | Surface soil microbial communities from Centralia Pennsylvania, which are recovering from an underground coalmine fire - Coalmine... | ecosystem: Environmental > Terrestrial > Soil > Unclassified ... | reverse complement strand
TCATCTGCATTTTTCCATGCAGATCGACGGCGTTCAGGTGAATCCGATCGAGTGGTGGGACGCGCACTGGATCCACGATCACCTGTTCGGCCGCGTCCAGAATCCCGAGTCACGTTAAGTCCGCGTACTCCGGATGGCGCCGCATGTACTCCGCCACGAACGGACACTTCGCGACGACCTTCATCTTCTGTTTCCGCGCGAACTCCAGCGCCGTTTTCGCCAGCTTCCCGCCGATCCCGCGGCCTTCCAGCGCCTTTGGAACCTCGGTATGAATCAAGACGAGCTGATTCAGATGCCGGTGATACGTCAGGAACGCGACTTTGCCGTCCGCATGCAGCTCGAAGCGATGCTCCGCTTCCTGATTGATGACTTCTCCATCCGCCATTGCTCCAGGATATCCGGGGAGACAGCGCCGATTTCACCGCGCCTTCGCGAGTGAAGCCTTGACTGCCGTCGTGACTTCCGAAGCCAGATCGTTCTGGGCCTGCAGCAGATCGCCCCACGGCCGTTCATAGGTTTCAGACCAGACGACATACCCGTTGTCGGTCCGAACCAAACGTACCGCGACTCGCATGGTGGACCCGGACTTCCGAATGCTCCCGTCGAGTACATAAGCGACACCCAGCGTCTTGCCGACGTCCGCGATGGGCATTCTCTTTCCTTTGAGCTGAAACGACGTGCGCGGAGCGGGAACGCGAAACCCCGGGATCTTGCTGAGCTTGTCGATCATTTCCTCGGTCATGCCGTCCGCGAAAATCTCGTTGCTCATCTTCTCGGTTAGATCCAGGAACGGCAGCACGGCGATCGACGCGGTCCTTCGGGCGCCCCTTTCATAGATCGCGAATGCAACGGCCAGCGCCAAACAGATCGCGATGCCTGCCCACATCACGCCGGACCCGAGCCAGGGACCCCGGGGCTTCGGCGCAGGCGGCGACGCCTTAGCCGATTCAGCCTCCCAGGCGCCTACTGCCGCGACCATCCGATAACCCAGCCGCGGCACGGTCGCGATGTAGGTGGGTTGCTTGGGATCGTCGCCGAGCTGCCGCCGCAGCGACGCCACCGCCTGATACACAGAGTCCGGCGAGACGGCTACCCCGGGCCAGACCTGCTGAAGCAGATCGTCGATGCTGACCACTTCGCCCGCGTGCTCGGCCAGGCACAACAGCAGCCGTAGAGCTCGAACTTCCAGTTGCGAGGTTTCGCCATCACGCGAAATCTCGCCGGAGGTGGAATTCACACACCAGCCGCCGATGCGAAGCAGTGCCCCGGGTAAGACTCCCATGCAGGTGCGCAACCGATTATAGCAACCAGTCTCGGCGACAACCGCCCCGTGGAAACTCATTTCAGAAGTTTTCAGGGTCTTTCAGACGAATCTCAGGACTTCCGGAGCCTCGCCGGGGCATTCTGATCGTCAACGTAGCTTGGCCGCGCGACGCGGCCACGATTCCAGAAAAGCCAAGGGAGGCCAAATGGTTACGAAGAGACCGGTCGAGTCGTTTTGCATGTTCACGTTCGCTGTTATCGGGCTGGCGCATCCAGCGCTCGCAGCGAGCGACCAGGACAATGGCAAGCAATGGATCGGAACGTGGGCGACTTCGGCCCAATCCCCTATGCCCGGCACTCCTGAGACCTACCGGAACCAGAGCGTTCGCCTGATCGTGCACACCAGCACGGGAGGCAAGAAGGTCCGGATCAAGATTTCCAACACCTACGGCGACCAGCCGTTGCAGATCGGCGCCGCGCACATCGCCCGCCGTGCCGCTGAGGCGGACATCGATCCGGCTTCCGACCGGACTTTGAAGTTTCACGGCCAGGCGTCCACGAAAATTCCCGCCCGCTCGACCGCGGTGAGCGATCCGGTCGACCTGGACGTCCCCGCGCTTTCCGATCTCGCGATCAGTCTTTTCTTCCCGGAGACCACGGCAGCGACCACTTTTCACATTGTTGCGAAACAAACCAACTACGTCTCCACCGAAACCGGGGATTCCACCGCGGCCGCGAAATTTCCGGTCGGCAAGAAGATCCGTTCCTGGCCCTTCCTAACGGGGGTCGATATCGAAGGCTCACGCCGCGCGGGAGCCATCGTCGCGCTGGGCTCCTCGCTTACCGACGGCGACGGCTCCACCACAGATACCAACCGCCGCTGGCCTGACGTGCTTGCCGAGCGCTTGCAAAAAGAGGGCGGCGTACTGGCGGAAATGGGCGTCCTGAACGGGGGCATCATCGGAAATCGCCTGCTGTCGGACAGCCCTGGAAAGGATAGCCCGTTCGGGTTCGCCCTGGGCGAATCAGGCCTGGCGCGTTTTGAACGCGACGTGCTGTCTCAGTCCGGCGTCAAGTACGTCTTCGTGGGACTCGGCATCAACGACATCGCCTTCCCCGGCTCTCTGAGCCCCGCATCCGCATTCGTGAGCACTGAAAGCCTCAAAGCCGGCTATCGCCAGCTCATCGCGCGCGCTCACAAGAAAGGAGTTCGAATCATCGGCACCACCAACCCCGTGTTCGAGGACTCATTCCTGACGCTGGACAAGCAGAAGGTCACCTTCTTTACTCCCGAGAAAGAAGCTGTTCGCCAGGAAATCAACGCCTGGATTCTGAACAGCAAAGAATTCGACGACGCGATCGATTTCGACGCTGTAGTGCGGGACCCCAATCGCCCGACCCGAATCCGCGCTGACTTCGACAGTGGGGATCACCTGCATCCCAACAACGCGGGCTACATCGACACCGGAAATATCGTTCCGCTCGCGATCTTCAAACACTAGTCCATGTCGAGCCTGGCTGCGCTGCCTGGAGCGAAAGCCTCCGCTGGCCCGCGGAAGCGGGCGGATGGTAGCTTCTATCTCGGTGTCGCCTTAGCCGTCGCGCTGGTTGTGGCGATCGGCTTCGGCAGGACCGTCAACGAAAACCTGTTCCACCCGGCCCTGCCTCCTTCGCCGATCCTGTACGTGCATGTCGCGATGTTCACGGCCTGGGTTCTGCTGTTCATCGCGCAAACCGCGCTGATCCGGTCCCACCGTGTGGCATGGCACCGCCGTCTTGGAATTGCGGGCGTCATCCTCGGGGGACTCATGCCGGTGATCGGTATCGCGACGGCTCTCTCGATCAGCCGCCAGCATCACATCTTGAATTCTCCCAAGATCACCGCCCACGACGAGCGGTTCCTGATTGTGTCGTTCTTCGACATGACCGCGTTTGCAGTCACGTTCTGGCTCGCCATCTGGTGGCGGCGACGCCCGGAAATTCATCGCCGCCTGATGCTGATGGCCTCCTGTGGGCTCACCGTTGCCGCGTTCGCGCGCTTCCCGCATTGGATGATGCCGCATAACGCCTGGTACGTCTTCGTCGACCTGCTGATCCTTGCCGCCATTGCCCGGGATTGGATCGTCACGCGCCGCGTCCATCCGGTGTACCGGTATGGGCTGCCGGCCCTGGCTCTCGGCCAGGCCACCGCAATGTGGATCTACCTGAGCGGCGCTCCAGCCTGGGTCGCCATCGCGCACGCGATGCTGCGGTAGATTTGGTGGTATGAGTGACCAGGCTCTTCGCGATCATTTGCTATATCTGCTTCGCGGCGGCGGAGCGCACGCTGGATTCGACGCGTCCATAAAAGGGCTCCCCGCCGAGCTCCGCGGCAAGCGTCCCAAGGGGCTGCCACATTCGCCCTGGGAGCAGTTGGAGCACATGCGCCTTGCCCAGTGGGATATCTTGGACTTCTGCCGCAATCCGAAGTACCAGGCTCCGAAGTGGCCCGAGGGATACTGGCCCAACTCGCCAGCTCCGCCCAGCGCCTCCGCCTGGACCAAGAGCGTCCGCGCCTTTCGCGACGACCTGGAAACGATGTGCCAGCTGGTTTCCTCCGCCGATTTATTCGCTAAAATCCTGTGGGGCGAAGGCCAGACCATCCTGCGCGAAGCCCTGCTGATCGCCGACCACAATTCCTATCACCTGGGCCAGTTGATCGACACGCGGCGGCTGCTGGGTGCGTGGAAATAACCGCATCCAGGAACCCGTCTTGAGCGTATAGAGGTTGCAGATGATCGGATTCCTGCTGGTGGCCTCACTGATCGCCCAAAGCGTGGCGCCGACGCTCGCTCCGATCCGCGTTGACGTCCGCCTGGTCAATGCCTCGTTCACCGTTCGCGATTCCAAAGGCGCGCCTGTCGCCGATCTTTCCAAGGACGATATCGAGCTGCTGGACGACGGCGTTCCGCAGAACATCGCATTCTTTTCCCGAAGCCTGGATGTGCCTCTCAGCCTCGCTTTGATCGCCGACGCAAGCGGCAGCCAGGAGCATTTCGTCAAAGATCACGAGCACGATCTGAAGCGCTTTCTCAAGGATGTTCTCACACCCCGTGATCGCGCTTTTCTGCTGTGTTTCGGCAATCATCTGCGGCTGGCGCAGGACTACACCACCTCCCCCGACGAGATCCTGGACGCCCTGAAGAATTTCGACAAGCCGAAGAATCGCGGGGATATGCCGGAGCTCGGCCCCCCTGACCTCCGCTCTGCCGGCACTGCTTTCTACGACGCGCTCTATTACGCAAGCCGGGATAAACTGGCCGGCGAGGAGCGGGGCCGCAGGGCTCTGATCGTCTTCAGCGACGGCGAGGATAATTCCAGCGCGCATCACATGCTGGATGTCATCGAGGCCGCGCAGGCCACCGGCGTGGTGATCTTCGGGATCCGCTACACCGAGCGGAGTCACGGCCGGGTCACGGCTCGCAACAAATACGGAACCAGCGTGATGGCCCGGCTGGCGCGCGAAACCGGAGGCGCGGATTTCGACGCAGAGAAAGACGATCTGAAGACCGCGTTCCGCGAGATCGGCGAGCAGCTTCGGACCTCCTACGAACTCGCCTACCATCCCTCCGGCGTGGCGGACGACGGCTTGTTTCACAAGCTGGTGATTCGGGCTCGCCGCAGTGAGCTGACGGTCCGATCCAAGACCGGGTATTACGCGGCGAAGTAAGTCGCCGGACCCACTACGCTGTAGTCAGAACCGCGGCACCCTTGAGAGCCGCGAGCGACAGTGACCGGGTCCCTTCTGCAACGGCGTAAGGCCCGAGCGGCTCCCGTCCAAGGCCCACCATGCAAAACCAAGCGCTGACCGTTTTAGCTGATGCAGGAAGTCAACGAAGTCCCCATTTGAGACGATAGATTTAAGTTGCACCAAGAAGATTGGAGAGTAATTGTTGCTTGGATGGTATTTAGACGAGATTATCGTCTTCCTCTGGCGAACGTTGTTCCGGCTCATTCGGGATCGCAATACCAGAACATGGCCGACAGTTGAAGGAGAAATTCACACCTCGGGTCGTTCCAGCTCCTTTTATCCCACGGCCGAAATTATGTACACGTACTCCGTTAATGACGAGAGACACTTCGGCACTCACGAGAGAGCCTTCTTTTTCCGCCAGTCTGCTGAGGAATACGCGAAGGGCTTCGTCCCGAAATGGAAACTAACCGTACGCTACAGCGTGCATGATTCTGATGAGTCGTTTGTGTCAATGCATGATCAGATTGCCCCTCCTGCTTGGGCAACTCGCTATCGCGAGGAATGATCCAAGAATCCAGCATCGAAGGATCGTCCAGCGTGAGTCGCCCCTCCAATGGGCTGCATACGGAAAAAATGTATGCTATCTGCATGACTGCACGACTCCTTCTGTGTTTGGCCCCGGTTCTCCTGGCTCAGCCCAAGCTCGAAGTCACATCTGCACTGGGCACGAAATTCTACTCCCTGCCCGATGAAAAGGGCGCCATCGCCGAGGCTCACAAGAATCTCTCTGCCGAACCTAAGAACATCGCGCTGATGCTCAAGCTCGCCCTGGCGCAATCCGCCGCCCGCGAATATCGCGAATCGGTGGCGACGTGCACCAAAGGGCTCGCCATCGATCCCAACAACGCCGATCTGCTCACCGAGCGCGGCCATCGCGAGCTCGGCTTACGCGAATTTTCCAAAGCCCGCGCCGACCTGGAGCTATCCGCAAAGATCGACTCGAAGAAGCCCGACACCTACTATCATCTGGGCCTGTCGCATTATTTTTCCGGCGAGTTCGCGCAAGCCGCCGATGCGTTCCGGCAGGCAGTGGATCTGGCTCCGTCCACCGACAGCCGCATCAATTCCACCAACTGGCTGTATGCTTCGCTGCGCCGCGCCAAGAAAGACGACGAAGCCGCGAAAGCGCTCGCCGGCATCACCCCCGACCTGAAGAACACCGAGCCGCACACGTTCTTCTATCTCAGCCTGGTCCGTTTTTTCCAGGGCCGCATGCCGGAAGCCGAAGCCGTTCCGCCGCAGCCCGGGCCCGGCAACACCGACGTGGAAGCCGAGCTGCGCTTCGACACCGTCGCCTACGGAATCGGCAACTGGTATCTGTACAACGGAAATCAGGCCAAGGCTCAGGAATATTTCCGGAAAATCGTGAAAGGCAACGTGTGGATCACGTGGGGATACATCGGCGCCGAAAACGAAGTGGCGCGAGCGGGGAAAACCAAAGCCGACTAGTTGTCGCCTTTGTGGAACAGCTTTCGTTTGATGTCCGGCCAGAACTCTTTCAACACTTGCGATGCGGCATCGGTGCCCACCTGTTGAAGAAGCTTGATCGAGTTATCGCTGAAATTGCGATTGTCCGGATAGTAGGCGTTGGAAATCGCCACAGCGCTCGCGTTGCCCAGCCATTCCGAATAATTGAAGCGTGATCCTCCGCCATCTGTGTGGGTGACGAAGACACGGCTTGCCGCATACCACGCACGATACCAGGTGTTTCCAGTGCCACGCCGGAAATACCGCGGATCCTCGTGCAACATCGCCGGAAACATGCCTTCCGTGAACAGGTTACCGATCGCCTGGTCGGCGTAGTTCGTCCACAGGCGGTGTGAGTATCCCCTGACACCTTGTCCGAAGGACGGCTGCTGGTCCGCCACCTGGTTCAACCCCGCCAACACCGCCGACAGCCCGACCATGGGGTAGTCAAACGAGTCCTTGCTTGCGATGTACATCTTTCGACGCGCGGTGATGGTCGTGTCTTCCTGGGAGCGGTCCGCCGTGCGATAGTTGGGCAGCACGCCGAAAATACGCTTTCCACCGGGAGGTGGAACTTCCTGAACTGCGGGAGCTACAACCGGGGGATCTGTAGCCTCAGCGCTGCGCGCCGGCTTGATGTCGTCCTGCCCGAACGAACACAGCGCTAAGGCAGGCGTAAGAATCAGATATCTGAGTACTGTCAAGATATTCCTAACGGGCAACTACGGATGGCGGTGAAGCACATGCGTGGCGATGTCGGGCCAAAATTCCCGAAAAACGTTGGTGAGCGCGTCGCGGCCCAGCGCATACCCGTACTTGACTGCAAGTGCACCCAGCGTGCGATCCGAGCTCGGATAGTACGCCGCGGAAATCCCCTGCGCGATGCCGCGGCCGAGCAGTTCGGACGCATTGAAACTGTTGTGGCCGTGATAGTCCGGCGTAATCAGGATCCGGGATGCGGCGTAAAAAACGCGCTTCAACTTCTTGCCTTCCCCCATCGTGTAATACCGCTCGTCCTGATGGAAAATGGTCGGAAGCGCAAAAATCACCAGATAGTTCCCATCGGTCTTGTCGACGAGACCGCGCCAATAGTAACCGCCGTAACCTGTCAAGCCGGTACCCAACTGCGGATGCGCTGCCGAGCCTTCCGCCATCAGCGAGGTGATGCCGACAAAGACAAATGATGAGTAATCGAAGCTGTTCTGAGTGGCAATCTTGAATGCTTCTTTCGCCGTCGGCGGAGGCGGAATCGCGCCAGCGCTCACCGCTCGATAGTTGGGCATCACCCCGAGAATCCGCTTGGGTTGCTGCTTGGAAACCGGAACCTCGGGAGTGGCAGCCGATGTAGAAGGGGTTTCCGGCACAGCCGGACTTCCCGCGCTGTTCTGACCCTTGTCGCCATCCGTATCCACGGCCAGCAATTGCGCGAACAGGCTGGGCGCATCGCTCTTGAACACCCGATACTGCGGCAAGACGCCCATGTCGCTCAATCCGCGCAAAGCAGTGGTCTGGGGTTGCGCGAAACAGCACACTGTCAGCGCGAGTATGGAAATAAAACGCATGAATAAAACAAGATGCTCCCGAGACCGAGCCGGTTACTCCAATGTAGAACATTTGGCGTTCCTCGCGCAAATTGAAGGCTTAAAAGGATTTAATCGTTGCGCAGGGTGATGATCGGCTCCACGCTCGCGGCGCGGCGTGCCGGCGCTGCAATCGCAACCATTGCCGCCATCACGAGAGCAATCGAAACGCCAGCCAGCGTCGCTGGATCAGCAGGCTGGACACCGTACAACAGCGCCTGCAGCGATCGAGCCAGGGCCGCGGTGAGGCCGAGCCCTATGACGAGTCCGGCGAGAACCGGCACGCCGCCCTGGCGCGCGATCAGCCACAGCACGTCGCGAGTCTTCGCGCCCACCGCCATCCGAATTCCGATTTCCTGCGTGCGTTGCACCACGAACTGCGCGACCAGGCCGTATAGTCCGACCGCGGCGAGCAGAAGCGCGAGGGCGGCGAACACTCCGATCACCCCTGCTCGGAATCGCGGGTACTTCAGATACGTCCCGAGGAGATCGGTGAGCGCCTCCGCTCGCCCGATCGGAACATCTGCGTCGATTTGGGAAACAACCTGCTCGATCTGGTGGCTCATCCCCGCAACGCTCGCGACACGCGCAACCACGAAACCCATATCCGGATCCTGCGCGAGCGGACGATACAATGTCGGCTGCGCATGCCAGCTCATTTCGTGCAGCAATTCCGGCCGCTTCTCATCGCCAACCACTCCGACGATGGTTACCCATTCCTCCGGCTTGAACCCGATGGTCCGGACACGGGTGCCGATCGGATCCCGGTTCGAGAAATATTCGTGCACCAGCGCCTCGTTCACGACGCCGATCATCTCGGAGCCCTGTCGGTCGTGCTCACCGAACGTGCGCCCGCGCCGGACGGCGACCTTCAGAACATCGAAGTACTCCGGCGTCACCCTGTTCACCGCGGTGTCGGGAATCTTCGAGACCGGCCGGCCCTCAACCTCGAATTGAGAATTTCCCCCGCCGAACGGAGGAGGTACACTCGCGATCGCCACGCCTTCGATTCCTGGAACGGCCTTGACACGGCGCCGAAGCTCGTCAAAGAAATCGAGCTGACGCTGTGGCGACGCATAGCGATCTTTCGGGAGCAGAACGTCGCCCGCAATGACGTGCTGCGGGTCGAAGCCGAGTGGAGCGGCGCTCATGTTCAGCACACTGCGAATCAGCAAAGATCCGCCGGCCATCAGCCCGAGCGACAAAGCCATTTCGACGGCGATCAGCCATCGAGCCGTCGCCGTCCCACCGGTTGTACTGCGGCCCGCTGCGCGCAGCGCGACCTGGACGTCGTGACGCGACGCGCTCCACGCCGGAGCGATCCCGAAAATCAGCGCCGTGACGATCGAGAGCACGGCCGTAAACGCCAGCACCGGCAAGCTCAGCGAGATCTCCGCACCCACCGGTAGCTCGATCGGGTTGACGTGCTTGAAGTATTGCAGCGCGCCATAGCCCACTAGGACGCCCAGCGCTCCGCCGATCGCCGCCAGGAGCAAACCCTCGGTCAGCAACTGCTGAATCAGGCGCAGCCTTCCCGATCCCAGCGCCGCCCGAATCGCCAACTCGCGTTCCCGCGTCGCCACCCGACCCAGCAGCAGATTGGCGACATTCACGCACGCGATCAACAGCACGGCGGCGACGGCCCCGAGTAAGACCCACAACGTCGCGCGAAGATTGCGGCCGGCCATAAACAAAAACTCCTCCTGCAGCGGGTCGACCACGGGAGTCAGGTCGTGCTCCCAGTCATTCTGGTGAATCGCTTTGTGAAGCGGCGCCAGATCCGCCTGCGCCTGGCTCGGGGTCATGCCAGGCTTGAGCCGCGCGAATCCCACCAGCAGCGTCCGATCGCTCAACTGCGGAGTGTCCGGAGTCAGCAGCCTCCAGATTTCGGTCTGCCGCGGATAGAACGCGAACGAGGGCGGCATCACGCCGAGCACGGTGCATGGCTGGCGGCTGATGGTCAGCGACTGATTCACGATGCTCGGATCGGCCCCGAGCGTTCCGCGCCAGAACGCGTCGCTCAGCACTACCGAGCATCCGTGTTGCAAATCCTCGTTGAGAAACGTGCGGCCGAGCTGTGGCGCCGCGCCCAGCATCGAAAAGAAATCTGTGGTGACGAGATTCAGCACCACGCCTCGCGCCGGACCGCGGCCGGTCAGGATTTTGCCGCCCTGAGCCCAGCTCACCGCCGCGAACCGTTCGAAACTCTGCGCGTGTGCCGAAAATTCCTTATAGTCCGCATAGCTCGCGAAGTTTTTCGACAACAGCGGATTGCTCAGGCTGCGCGCGAGGATCATCACCAGCCGGTCCGCATTCGCATAGGGCAGCGGACGCAGCAGCACTCCGTTCACCAGGCTGAACACCGCAGTATTCGCTCCGATCCCAAGGGCCAGTGTCAGCACCACTACCAGCGTGAACGCCCGGTGCTTCAGCAGCATTCTCCAGGCGTAGCGGAAATCTTTCATAGCACCTCTACCGAATTGGTTCGATGTCGACTGGAATGTCCTTCAACCCATCCAGTGCTTTCTGCATCGGCGGACGCAGCACACCCATCTCGTCCAGCATCTTTTTAGCGCGCGCGTAGTCGCCGGTGGCCTCGATGGTCAAAAGATCGTGCACCAGGTCGCGCACCGCGGCTTTGATCTTGGTGAAATCCACGGCGAAGGTCCCGTCGGGCTTGGCGACGAACGCTCCTTTGTCGGTCAAGTAGTTGACCTGAAGCGCCATTCCTTTGCCGTGCGCCTCGTGCACACCGAAGCGCAGCGTGCGGAACGACGACGCAAGAAACGTGGTGTACAGCGGGCGCTCGGCCGCCGGCAGCATTTTGTGATCGAACAGGTACTGCAGCATGAACAGCCCGGTGACGTCGGCTTTGGCTTCTTCGATGGCCGAATGGAGCTCCTTGAGGGATTGCCGGACGTTGTTCTGCGGCCCGATGCCGTGCGTCATCTCGTGTGCCAGAATGTGCGTGAAGAACAGGTCGAAGCTCAGGTCGCGCTGATCGGCGGAGGAGAGCACGCGCTTGGCGATCGGCTCCAGGTTCTTCGAAAACTTCGCTTCCTGGATGTTTTTCAGCATGACGCGCTTCGATCCCATCTC
>Ga0070735_10004872_pt1 | contig 11204 bp, 8 predicted proteins | sample Coa_R1_FD_66443 | JGI IMG/M metagenome (GOLD analysis project Ga0070735, IMG submission 66443) | Surface soil microbial communities from Centralia Pennsylvania, which are recovering from an underground coalmine fire - Coalmine... | ecosystem: Environmental > Terrestrial > Soil > Unclassified ... | reverse complement strand
GGTCGGGCTTGCACCATCTGATGCTTTGCTAAAATTTGTTGTTATAAATTTGCGAAGGGCCTTCGCGAAAAGTCTATGTTAGCTTGACGCATCGAAGCCGCTGACCCGCAACGCCCAAAATAGAAATTCAGATTGAGGCATTCCGGATGATCGAGTCGCCTTGATAATTGTGCCCGCGTCGCGTAGCATTGCCATGTGCGTTAGACCGAATCGGTCGAGCAGTTCTTGCCTCAACAGCCAGTAACGTGCGCAAGTTTTCTTCCGAATCCCTCCAGCGTAACTATCTCAAAGAAACAAGAGTACAAACACACATGGAAAAAGGAACAGTAAAGTGGTTCAACGACGCCAAAGGCTACGGCTTCATTAGCCGTCAGACCGGCGAGGACGTTTTTGTGCATTTCTCCGCCATCCAAGCGGGCGGGTTCAAAAGCCTGCAGGAGGGCCAGACGGTGGAATTCGAGGTCACCAAGGGGCCGAAGGGCTGGCAAGCTGAAAATGTCCGCGCGGCATGAGCCGACGAATCCTGCGAAGAGGCGATATCAACCGAAATCGCCTTTTCGTTTTTTTGCGGCCATGCGATGAGGTGCCTGCCTGAAAGGTCTGCGGAGAAATTGTGATTAACATCTTCGTTCGAAACCTGGATCCGACGACCACGGAAGCGCAGCTGAAAGATCTTTTCGCACCTTATGGAGCCGTGGAAACAGTTACCATCGTGAAGGATCGTGACACCAGCGGACCTCGGGGTTTCGCTTTCGTTGAAATGAAAGACGCGGCTGCAGCCAAGGCGGCCATCGAATCTTTGAATGGATTCCGTTTGAATGACCGCGCGATCAGTTTGAACGAAGCTCGCCCGAAACTTGACCACGACGAAACACGCGACTCATCGAGAGAACACCGGCGTCATAAGATTTGAGAGTTGTTATTTCTATTGTCTGAACTGCGTTGCGACGTTGCTGCTACGCCGCGATCCCAGTTGAATGATCTGAATTTATTCTCGCTGTACTACCGATGTCCGCTTGAGGCTTTCTCCCGCCGCTGCACGCCAAGCGATTAATTGCCGCCTCCAGTTCCGCTTCCGCAACAGATAAGGCCCGCTCCAACTGCACGATGTTCCTGCGGATTGCCTTTGTGCGTAGAACAAGCTCAGAAATTTCGGGCTCCCCTCTAATTTGCCTGGAAATCTTCCGTTCGAGATGGTCGCCAGCGATACGTCTTGGACGGTTAACGCGCAGAGCGGAAAAGTGTATGAACGAGTGCCGATTTCCGAGATATTCAAGGGAAGACGCGGTAAGCATAATGAACTGATCCTGGGCGTTTTGCGCGATCTGCGCTCGCTGCCTAAAGAGGAGGCAATGAGAATTCCCCTTAAAAAGGTGGGTGGTATTTCATTGACCAACCTCCGCTCTGCGATCTCGCGTGCCGCCAAAAGCCGCAAGATCAAAATCCGCACCTCTTCTGATTCTGATTATCTCTACTTGTGGAAGACCGAGGGGCCCGTGCAGATTCGTGGTTCAAAGAAGGAAGAGGCTAGCCGGTAAGCCACAGCAGTACGGAACGCTCCCGTACAGTGCAGCCTCCGAGACCAAGCTTGACTATCACGTATGAACCTTGGATAGACTCATTCGAAACCCATCAGCGGTGGCTAACTCAAAATGCCTTCTATCCCGGCTCGCTCAGTCGCCCACTTCATCGAAGAGTGCCTTGAGCTTGTTGGATCGCGAGGGATGACGCAGCTTGCGCAGCGCCTTGGCTTCGATCTGGCGAATGCGTTCGCGGGTCACCCCGAACGACTGGCCAACTTCCTCGAGCGTCCGCTCCGAGCCGTCCTCGATACCAAAACGCATGCGGATGATCTTCTCTTCCCGCACACTGAGAGTCCGCAACACGTGGGCAGTCCGCTCCTCACGTTTTACGTTGACAAGCGCCTCGGCAGGCGAGGCTTGAGCCTGATCTTGGATGAGGTCACCGAGGTGGGAGTCTCCTTCCTCGCCGACCGGTGTCTCCAGAGAGATCGCCGTCCGCATGATCTTGCGCACCTTGCGAACCTTAGCCTCGGGAATGTCCATTTGCTGAGCAATCTCCGCCGAGGTGGGTTCGCGACCCAAAGTTTGGACCAGTTGCCGCGTGATGCGAATCAGCTTGTTGACGATCTCCACCATGTGCACTGGTAGCCGTATGGTGCGTGATTGATCGGCAATCGCCCGGCTGATGGCCTGGCGAATCCACCAGGTGGCATATGTGGAGAACTTGTATCCGCGGTGATAGTCGAATTTGTCCACCGCTTTCATCAAGCCAACGTTCCCCTCCTGGATCAGGTCGAGAAATTGAAGCCCGCGGTTGCTGTATTTCTTCGCGATGGAAACCACAAGCCGCAGGTTGGCTTCGATCAGTTCGTGTTCTGCCTGTTCCGCATCCATCTCACCCTTGATAATTTGACGCTGCGTATGCTGTAGGTCTGCAAAGGTCATGCCGGAGCCGAGTTCGAGCAGGTTAATCTCGGCACGGAGCTGTCGCTGCGCGGCACGGTAGTTCTTTTTGAGTTTCTCGCTGCGCGTGTTCGCGAAGTTTTCTTCCAGGTTATCGATCTGGTGCTTCAGCGAACGCATCTGGTTCGCGGCTTGATTCACGCGTTCCATCAGTCGCTTGCGCTGCGCGGGGATAATGCCGAGCTCGCGGATGATAAGCGAATTCCGCACGATCATGCGGCGCAGTTCGGATCGGCAGCGGCGATACCCGTGCGTCTTCTTGTTCGATGCCAAGGTTGCCATTCGTTCCGCCAACCGTCGGGCCATTTTGTAATTGTTGTGCAACTCGTCGATGCGGCGTGTGGTCTCGTTCACGCGCTCCTGCAGGATCTTTTCGGTGACTTCTTCCTCATCGAAGACGACTGTGTCTTGAATCGAGCGCAGGCCCCGTTTTAAGTCCTCGCCCATGTCGAGGACCTGGCGAACAACAAGAGGGGAGCGTGAAAGCGCTTTCATGGCGCAGAGCTGCCCGCGTTCAATGCGTTTGGCGATCTCCACTTCGCCTTCACGGGTCAGTAGCGGTGAAGCGCCCATCTCGCGCAAGTAAACGCGCACGGGATCGTTGGCAGCATCGGGGACAACTGCCGTCGGGTTCACATCAATTTCGTCTGACTCGCGGACCAGTCCACCTTCCAGAGCCGAATATGGCAACTCAGGTTCCGCTTCCAGAACGTCAAGGCCTCGCGTACGAATGGACGACAGCAAGTCATCGACATCCTGCCCGGAAGGCAAGCCGCCTGGAATCGGCTCATTCACCTCCCCGTCCGCGGAGTAGTGCTCTTCCTTCGCCATACGTGTCATTTTTCTGCCGTTGTCCATGGCCATGCAGAACTCCTTCTTCAGGGCCATCCTGCATGGAGAGAGGAGGCTTTGATTGGATCTGGAGCGGTACGGTCAGCAGGATGCGAAGACGCAACCACTGCACTGATGCTAACACGGCGTCCTAACACCGTCTTCAATTCCCCATCTGAAACCCGTTTTACGGAGACAAGTCCAAAAATTCGAAGCCTCAGTTCAAAACCTGGGATCGATGTCGACTCGGTCGTTCACCGTGAACTCGAGTTGATCATCCTCTGCTGACTGCGATCCAGCTTCATGCGCCGCAACAATTTGGTGAAGCGCCGGTCGTCACGCAGCGGATCGTAGAAAGGATCGCTGGCAATCAAAAGCGAGTATACGTTTCGCTCTTCACAGGCCTGCGTGAGCCAGGTCATGGCTTCTTCGTGATGACCTGCCCGCAGATGCTCACGCGCGAATCTTATTGCCGGCACATAGGCGCCCCTCTCGCGATTGCGATGCAGCCGATCGAGTCGCTTCGCAGCTACTGCGCGCACACCCGTATCTATTGCCTGCTTCGTTTCAGCTGGACCGAGAGTGGTAACAAGCTCGGTGTCGTGGTTCAACAACATGGCTCCTCTCCACTGTTCGATCGCTTCTCGGTATTCGCCATTCCTCTCATGGGTATCCCCGAGGGCTTCATGGACGGAGGCGTCGCTGGGATCGAGTTCGAGTGCTTTCCTGTACTGGTGTATGGCCTGATCGTATCTGCGTGCGCAGTAAAGGGCATAACCCAGATGCTGGCTTATGCGAACGGAAAACGGATTGCAATCCAAGGCACGCTTGCCTTCCGCGAGAGCCTCGCGGAATCGGCCCATCACAACCAAAAAAAAGGAATACAGATAATGTATTTCGTCGAACCCTGGACTTAATTCGATCGCGCGCTTCACTTCTCTTTCGGTGCCAATCCAGTCCAAGTGGTAACCCATCCTGAGCGCAGCCAGATCGAGGTGTGCTTCAGCGAGCTGGTCATCGAGTTCGAGGGCCTTCGTGACTGCCCACTCTGCCTTCGGCCAGCCCTCCTCCGGCGGCACGATGCCAAATGCCGCACCATAGCCATAAAAGCTGTTCAGTCCACAGAAGCCGAGTGCGTAAGAAGGATCCTCTTCAACCGCGCGATGAAAATAGTCCCGGCTCTTGCGATACTCATCCGGAGAGTTCTTCCACCAGTAATACCTGCCCTTCAGATAGAGCCGGTAGGCTTTCGTGCTTTGCGTATCATGCTTGATGAGACGTTTCTTGTCCTCGTTCCTCAGTTCAAGTGACAACGCGTGTGTAACCTGCTCGGAGATGGTGTCTTGCAGCGCAAAAATGTCAGTCATTTCCTCGTCAAAGGTTCCGGCCCACAACGAGACACCGTTGGATACATTCAGCAAACGGACAGAGACCCTGACTCTATTGCCTTGCTGCTGAAGGCTTCCTTCCAGCACGGACTCCACTCCCAGTTCGCGCCCGGCTGCAAGCACGTCTTGCTTCAAATCAGCATATTTGCGAACCGAACTCATGGGCCGTACGACGATGTCAGGAATGCGGCTCAGTCTAGCGATCAGCGTGTCCGCCATTCCCATTTCCAAAGATTCGTCGCGATTATTTCGTGCCAATGGCTGGAAAGGAAGTACAGCGATTTTTGGAATAGCCTCGGCACCGCTTGCGATTACAGGCGGCTTGAGCTTGTTTACGGGTGCGACGAACCTGTAGCCCCGCCCGGGAACTGTAACGATGTATCGATTTTCGGCCCGCTTTTCGCCAAGCACGCGTCGCAACGCAGAAATGCATTGATTTAAGTTGTTCTCTTCGACAGCAGTGTCAGCCCATATCGCCTTCATCAGGGCTTCTTTGCCGAGAACCTGCTCTGTGTGTTCGAGCAGATAAATCAGCGTGTCGAATGCCTTCGGCGTCAGAGGTAATGGACGGCCATCTCCCCCAAAGAGCAAACGTCTTCCGGGGTCAACACGGAAATCGTCGAATTCGTAGATACAGCCCTGATGCCGTTCCATGTGGCTTTCAGAACTCTTCAGAAACTTTCAGAACATTCTAAAGACTCTGACCAGGATTTCAACGATACTCAGCCCCTGTTCACGCCGGCAACAATTTCTTGTGGGCGTTCCGATTGTGGGGTACGGAGACTTCTAAAAGGAGATCAGATATATGTGGTCACTTAATGTGAGATGGCGTTCGTGTGTTGTTCGATTGATGGCTCTGTTGCCTGTCTTCGCTTTGTTGCAGGTTGCCCAAGCTCAATGGCATGCCGTCGCAGGGTCCCAGAGTGTCGACCAGGCAAGGCAAGCACTTGCATTTTTGCCCAACGAATTATGGATTCACGCAGGCGACAGCATCACTTGGAGTTTTAACGCTGGTGAGATTCATACCGTCACTTTCCTGAGCACCGACCCGATTGCACAAATCCGGCCGCCATTCGATGTTGGCTGCCCGGGATTTTCTTCCGATCCCGCTACATTTGACGGATCCACTTGCGTAACCACTCCTCCTTTAGTGAAAGGCGCTAACTTCACGGTGTTTTTCCCTGCGGCGGGGAACTTCAAGCTCGTGTGTCTGGTGCATCCTGACATGACCGCAGCGATTCACGTTTTGGATGTGTCACAACCATTGCCGTACACCCAAGGCTTCTACGATCGGGAAGCTCAGGAACAGACGCGAGATCTGTTGTCCGCTCACGAGGGCAACGTCGAACACGGCGACCACCACCACCTCGGACATCCGGTAATCGCCGGGAGTGGGGAAATTGTGTCTACACCCGGAGGCACTGAGAGTTTGTCCGTCATGCGTTTCACCGGAGACAAAATGATCATTCGCGCGGGGCAGACAGTGGAATGGGAAAACAACGACCCCGAGGACCCCCACACAATCACCTTTGGAACCGAACCCGAAGACCTCATGGACCCATCCCCCAATGTGACGGTTGATGCCGACGGCGCGCGTCACGCGACGATCAACTCCACCTCGGACAATGTTCACTCGGGATTCATTATGGCTGCGCCTCAGGATCGCATCGGGCTCGCGCAATCGCCGCTGTTTGTTACACGCTTCCGGATTACGTTTGCGCACGCTGGGATTTACCCCTACATCTGTGCTCTCCATGACGAGTTGGGAATGACGGGGAAGATCATTGTCGTGCCGTAGTGACCAAAAGGAGGCACTATGAAATCCAGATCTACAACACTCGTTGCGGAAACGACTCCGATCCGGCGACTCACAGTGCTGTCGGTTCTCATTCTGGGATGGCCTTGCTGGCTGGCCGCTCAGCAGGCCATGGCTACATCCCAAGTAGTGCCGCGGCTGGTGAACTTCTCCGCCAGAGCAGTTGATGCGGAAGGCAAGCCAGTGTCCGGCATTGCTGCAGTTACCTTCACGATTTACAAGGCTCAATACGAAGAAGCGCCGCTATGGATGGAAACCCAAAACGTTCAGCCGGACGCGAAGGGCAACTATAGCGTTCAACTCGGCGCGACTAGACCCGAGGGCTTGCCACTGGATCTATTCACCTCGGGCGAAGCGCGTTGGCTTGGAGTTCGAGTGAACGGCGGCGAAGAGCAGTCGCGAGTGCTCTTGCTCAGTGTGCCGTACGCACTGAAAGCGGCCGATGCCCAGACGTTGGGAGGATTGCCGCCGTCAGCCTTCGTTCTGGCTGCGTCGGGCAGCCAAGCTCCGTCGTCGGGAACATCTGCGGCTACAGCTGCGGCCGTCTCTGCACCCAGCATTGGAGGCTCCGGCACTCAGAATTACCTCCCACTTTGGACCGACAACAACGGTGATCTGGGCAATTCAGTGCTTTATCAGTTAGGAACCGGACCAAGCGCCAGAATCGGTATCAATCTCACCAATCCACTGACCACGCTCGATGTGAATGGAACCGGGCTAATGCGTGGACTGTTCGAGATGGCAACCACGGGATTCGCGAGTCCTACGAAGGGCTACAACTCGCAGCCATTCAATATTGAGTCATCGGCCTACAACAGCGGTACAGGAAAGTACACGCTGAATCACTTTCAGTGGCAAGCTGAACCGACCGGCAACAACACGACCACGCCGGCGGCGACATTGAACCTGTTGTACGGAACCGACCCGAATCAACCGACAGAAACCGGGCTGAAGTTGAACAGCAAAGGCGTGTTCACCTTCGCTCCCGGACAAACATTTCCTGGCACTGGCACCGTGACAAGCGTCGGGTTATCAGCACCTGGTTCGGACTTCACTGTTAGTGGATCGCCGGTCACCAGCAGCGGGACTCTGGGCCTTAACTGGAGCATCGCACCAACGAATGCCAACACTGCGAACGCCATCGTCAAGCGCGACGCCAATGGCAGCTTCAGCACGAACAGCATCAACGCTGGCGGACAAATCACAGTGGACAGTACTGGTTCCCTCAGTCCAATCCTGGCGATAGCCCGGTCTGTAGGTGCCGCCGCGGTTGTCGGTTCTGCCACAGCCACCGGTTCAACCTACACCGAAGGCGTAGAGGGATCGACGCTGAGTTCCGGCACCGGCTCGAGCGGAGTGGTTGGATTGGATCACAACAGCGCTCCGTTCGGTGGAAGCTATACCGCAGGGGTGACGGGCCGGACTTTCAGTCCATATGGAGTCGGTGTGCTGGGTTTTGGCAAGACACTCAGCAACAGCGCGGCCGGTGACATTGGCAACTCCCGCGTGGGCGTCTGGGGTGACGACGCATCCGGGACGGGCGTGGTGGCAAGCTCTGACATCGGAACAGCATTATTCGCCTTTAACGCGGGTGTGGCCCCAACGATCACGGCAGTAAATAACAGCACGGGCAAGGCCGTATATGCCGCTAACACAAGCACGAGCGACATCACGATGTACGTAGCGAATAATACCAGCGCATCTACTGGCGTGATCTTTCACGCCGAGGATCCTCAGGTACAGGTAAATGGCTCGACTGCGTTCTGCGAAATCAATACCCGCGGCGGCCTGGGCTGCACGGGCGACGTTTATCAAAATAGCCCGGCGAATGGACTAGTGAAAGCTCTGGTGTACTTTGACCCGGCTCAACCAGCCGGCAGCCAAATTGTCCACTGTTTCAACTCGGCACTTCCAGAGCCCGGGGCGAGTACGACGCCTTGCGGGTTTAATGTTACTCATGAGGGCCTCGGACTGAACATATTCGATCTTGGATTTCCAATTGAAGGCCGCTTTATTCAAGCGACTCCCGCGGGAGGAAACAGCAACCACTTGAGGCTAGGCTCGACGATAGAGAGCGTTTCCGGTTCCACTGTCGCCATCGGAACCTTCTACGTTGGGTTCAACAACGACTCCCTCACTGATGCACCGATCTATTTGAGCATTTTTTAGGCGAGTCGAAACAGCTGATTCGGAACGGTGGTTGTCACTCAGATGTGATCCGGGAAAAAATGAGTTGCCTGCGTGCTTAGGACGGCACAGCGGCCTAGCCAACGCCCGGGCGGAGGCAATTTCGTTGAGGGCAAATGCCGTCCGCAGTGTCTTCGACTCTGCTGTAAGCCAGCACCTTCACTCAGCCGCCCGGCCAAGGATTGCTAGATTGGCTCTTTACATTAGAAAAATCCTGCGGTGGCTTTACGGGCCGAACACGAAGGCCGCCCCAGTCTCCTCGTTTGTGCCTGCAGCGCCGACGGCGATATTGGTGCTCGAGATCCCGACTGCACTCGAAAAGTTCCCCGGTTCGCCGCCGCCATTGGCATAGAGCGAAGCCGAAGGCGAAGAAGTTGTCTTCCAGCCGCTGCCCGGCTTTACGTACAGATACGCCACTGGGTCAGGCGGTCCCCCAGAAAGATATCCGGCCACAATATAGTTGCCGCTAGGGTCAATACCTACAGTCGAGCCCAGAATGTTGAAGCTTCCGGGCGGGTTGGCCATGGTAAGCCGGGCCGTTTCCGTCATGTTCGCCCAGCCAGTGCGTGGCTCCGCGTAGACGAACACCGTGCCTTGACTCGACAGGGCTTGCGGGGCGCCGCTCACGATCGTGTTGTTCGTCATGGCCACACTCGCGCCGAGACCATCGAATGGCTGCGGGTTCGATTCGGTCAGCGTCGCTAACTGCTTCAAAGCGCCGCCAGCGCCCGCCTGGTATAGGTACACCACACCCCCAGGAACGGTGTCGGGCGCTCCGACGGCCAAAAGATTGCCACTGATGGCGAGACTGTTGCCAAAACCGGAAGAGCCCGCAGGACCGGTGAGGGACGTGGTTGCCTGATTAGTACTCTTCCATCCGCTCGCGGGCTTGACGAAAGCGTAGATATTATTCTTCGGACCGCGGCCTGCCACAATTACGTCCTGCGTGTCGCTGATCGCCGCCGATAGCGCGAAACTATCAACGCATCCAGGATTGCCGTCAGCGAGGATCGCGGTCGGCGGCATATTGTTCCAGCCGCCGGCAGGTTTTACAAATACGTAAATTGCACCCGGACCGAAGTTCCCATTCCCGGTGCAGGACAGTTGTCCGCCGACGATCGTGTCTCCCTTAAATGCGAAGAGCGACATCATGCAACTGCCGATGTAGGTCAGGGTCGCGGTTTGCGTCATATTTTGCCAGCCGCTGGCCGGTTTCACGAAGACGTAGATGGCACCGTTGTTGACACAGGGGCCGGGTCCAATTACTTCCGGAGCTGCGACGGCGATGGTGTCCCCGCTAATTGCCACCTCCGCCCCAAATACATCTCCCTGATTTCCGCTGGAGGCCGTCAACGTGGCAAGCTCCATCACCGGGTCCACCACGATGGGATAGTGTGCGCCCGCGTCGGCGATGTGCAAATTGATCCGACCATTTTGAGGTTCGAGCCAGGACTTCAGCTCCTTGCCGTCCGCATCGTATGCGGACAAGCCAGAGTAGCGAAGCAGCGGATGCCCGCGAAGGTCTGAGAATGTCGCAGAGGTATTGTCGGCATTGATCGTAGCGCGCACTTGTCCGCCGATCGCCAACGCTATCGTTAGTGGCTGGCTCGAAGTACCGGCGGGACTTTGATTCATTGTGAACCCCTGTTCGAGCCCGAGCGGTCCGTTTACATACCATTCCGTGACCGCCCCGCGACTGTACGTGACTCGATTGTTTTCTGCCGTCGGCAGGGACTTTCCGACCGGCTCTAGGTCGTCACCGTGGCCGTAACCGGCGAAAGAGAATTTCCATGATGTATTTTGCGTGCGGAGCATTACGCCGTCATCTGCGAAATCAGCAGTGATTCGCTGATGGAAATTTTCGAAGTGGATCCCGTCTTCGATTCTTGCTTTGTACTCGGACCTGTCGCGCCCCACCGCCGCGGAGATGTTCGACTGCGCGACCGCCGGCAGCGCGGACAGTTTTGTGAGGCCCTCCTGCGCCCATGTTGAGGGGACGGTGGTGCTAACCGCCAAAAGAATGACGAGCAGAGGGCGAAAGCGTAAGGGTGGGTTGGTAAAAATCATGGAAGGTCCTTCGGTCTTCAACGGGTGGGTGTAGGGCCCCGCCCAAGACAATCGTGTGATTATATCTCGGTATTCTCGCTCGGGCGTTGAGGGAAAAGACCGAAATTGGGGCGGTCGGGGATTGGGCACTTATACCCCAAGGGCGTTCCTGGACGGGCGAAGACTGCCCACCCAACCCTCGACATAAATGACAGTCGATTTGGTGGGTACCGCGACGGGCGTCTGAACCGGGGTCCGCGTTTCCCCGAATGGACCAGAGTTGAGGGACGACTACGCTGAACTCCTTTCGCGGATGTCTGCGAAAACACCATCAATGCCGCCCCCCTGTCCGATCCCTCAAATACTACGTACTAAGAAGGGCGGTTATCGGTACCAATCCGATGGACAAACCGGTAAATTCTGCGTTGCCCGTTATCTAGCTGGTGGTTT
>Ga0070735_10004871_pt1 | contig 11204 bp, 10 predicted proteins | sample Coa_R1_FD_66443 | JGI IMG/M metagenome (GOLD analysis project Ga0070735, IMG submission 66443) | Surface soil microbial communities from Centralia Pennsylvania, which are recovering from an underground coalmine fire - Coalmine... | ecosystem: Environmental > Terrestrial > Soil > Unclassified ... | reverse complement strand
ACGACCATGCCGCATCGCCCTCCTTTGCTGCCACCAAGCGGCCGGCGCAACTTGCGCATGATGAGCTGCAGGAACAAAAGTGCGGTTTCCGCCGTCTGCTTATCCTCCGGGAAATTCGCCAGAATCCCCCTCTCCTCCTCCCCGCCGAAGGGCGGATTTGTCATGATGACGTCAACGCGGTCCTTGTCCCCAATCTCGCGCAGTGGAAAGCGGAGCGCATTGCCGGGATCGATCTCCGGGTACTCCATGCCGTGAAGGAGGAGATTCATCTCGCAGAGGAGATATGGCAGGGATTTGGCCTCGATGCCGGTGAGCGTGCCGCGCTGTAGCTTCTCATAATCCTGTGCGCGCTTGGCCTGGGCTCGCATGTGCTCGAAGGCCTCAACCAGGAATCCACCTGTGCCGGCAGCCGGGTCGAGTACGGTTTCGCCGAGCTTCGGATCGACAACGGTGACGATGAACTTGACCACGGCGCGCGGCGTATAGAACTCGCCGGAGTCGCCGGCTGCATCGCGCATCTCCCGGAGCATGGTCTCGTACATGTGCCCCAGAGTGTGGATCTCGTCCTTCGACGTGAAATGAATATCGTTCACGCGGTTGACAACGTCGCGGAGCAGATAGCCATTGATCATGCGGTTGACGGTGCCCTGAAAAACACGGGCAATCACGTCCCGCCGGTCTCCGTTCGCGCTTTCGAGAGAACGCAGATACGCAAATAGCCCCGCCCCCCGTGTTCCGTCCGGCCGCATGGCCTCATCCTGATTGATGAAGGCGATAAGTTCCGGGCCGGTGATGCCTTCGGCCTTCGCCGCCCAATCGCGCCATCGGTATGGAGATTCGATGCTCGCGCGGTAGCGCTTGCCGGCAAGTTTGGCCTCGGCCTCCCTCACCTGCTCCATATCATCGAGGAACTTCAGGAACATGATCCAGGTGAGCATCGGCAGGCGATCGAGATCGCCATTCAGCCCCTTGTCCTTGCGCATGATGTCGCGGCAGGATTTAACGATGCTGCCCAGCTGCTGCGCAGTAGATTTCGGGGCGTCTTTTTTCAGTGCGGCGGTTTTGGCCATGGGTTTCTCTTACGCTGCGTAGAGGAGTTGCTGGAGTTCACCGACGGCTTCGCGCAGCTTGTCGGGACCGCCGAAAAGACCGGCGATTTCAATGACGTTGCCGTGCTCGGAAATCGGGGGCACCTTCAGAATGTCCGGGATCTGGAACTGCGCCGTTCCGAACTCGACGTATTTTTCCAGCAATGCATTCAGCACTTCGCGCGCTCCGTTGGTGAACTTGTCAAAGAATGCTTTCCCTTCGATGCGTGCCGCCTCCGCCCTCTCGCGGCGGCTGCGGATGGGCGCACTATACGCGACATGGCAAAGCAAGTCGAACGGATCTGCATCCGGCTGCTTGGCGCTTTCCGCCAGTTCCTCGAAGGCGATGCCCCTCTCTTCGAGGGCCGTGATGATGGCCGCCCGCTGCTCGGCATCGCTCCACTTCGCGCGTAGCTCAGCAGCAGAAGGATACATGCTGCGCACGCTTTCTGCGGTGTATTCGGTGAATTTCTTAACCTGCAGCCGCTTGCCGGAGGCATCGAGCTCATACACTAGGTGCGCGGCGATCTCTACTATACCGACATCGACGTAATACTTACGGCGTTCTCCCGTGCTGTCGTCAAACGTCAGCCCGGTGCCTGTGTCTTCGGCTTTCTCCCCTTCTTCAGGCTGCTCGCCTTCCTCCTGTTCTTCAACGACGGTCGGCTCGCCGATGGTCTCGCCGGTGGCGTCCATTTCCTCTTCCGTCACCTGCACCGGATCGCCGTCAAACTCGGGATCGGCGAAGAGCCGCGTCGCGCTGCCGGTGTAATCGAGGATGTTGAAGAACAGCTTGCCGTAATCGTCGCGCACGCGCGTGCCGCGGCCGATGATCTGCTTGAATTCCGTCATGGAATTGACCGTCCGCACGAGCACCACGTTTTTGCAGGTCGGGGCATCGACGCCGGTCGTAAGCATTTGCGAGGTCGTGAGAATCACCGGAGTGGTTTTCTCCACGTCCATAAAGCGGCTCAGGTGACCGCGACCGATATCCCCCTCGTCGGAGACGACGCGCGCCACGTAATCGGGGTATTGCCGCGCGAGGTCGGCGTTGCAGTTATTAAGCGTCCGGCGCATCTCTTCCGCATGCTCCTGGTCAACGCAAAATACGATGGTTTTGCCGAACCGGTCTGACTTCTTGAGGAAATCCGTCAGGTTGCGTGCAATGGCCTCGGTGCGCGCCTTGAGCGCTACGAGCCGCTCAAAATCCGGGGTGCCATAAACGCTGTCTGGAATCTCCCGGCCGTATCGATCCAGCTCGCCCGCCGTCGGGCGCCATCCGGCCGCATCGACCGTCGATACGATGCGATGCACACGGTACGGCGCCAGGAATCCGTCATCGATACCCTGCCGGAGGCTGTAGGTGTAAATGGGGCTGTGGAAGTACCGGTAAGTGTCACGGTTGTCCTCGCGCAGCGGCGTGGCTGTCATCCCGAGCTGGTACGCCGGCTCGAAATACTCCAGGATTTCGCGCCAGTTGCTTTCGTCGCGCGCGCTTCCGCGATGGCACTCATCGACGACAATCAGATCAAAGAAATCGCGGGGATAATCGCGGTACAGTCCCGGCCGGCGCTGGTCCTTCGCGATGGCCTGGTATATCGCGAAATACATTTCGCGGCTTTTGATGGCTTCGCCTTCGATCTTGTGCCTCGCCTCGCCGAAGGGCGCGAAGGTCTTGTCTTTGGGGTCGTCGACCAGGACATTGCGATCGGCAAGATAAAGGATGCGCGGGCGCCGGTAGTCGCCGGTGCGGTTCCAGCGCGCATTGGTGAGCTTCCAGCAAATCTGAAAAGCGACGACAGTCTTGCCGGTTCCTGTCGCAAGCGTTAGAAGGACGCGCTTTTTCCCCTGCAGAATCGCCTGCACGGCGCCATTGATGGCAATCTCCTGGTAATAGCGCGGCGACTTGCCGGACAGGTGGTAATAGGGCGTAAGCAGCCGGCCGGCGACATCCTCCGTTATGCCCTCGGCACCGCGTAATCTTGCCCAGAGTTCATCCGGTGTCGGGAATCCGGTGAGCTCACTCTCGATCCCTGTGAGCAGGTCGTGCTCGATGATGGCATGGCCGTTCGTGGCATAGGCGAATTTCAGGCCGAGGATCTGGGCATATTCCTTCGCCTGCTGCAGGCCGTCGCCTGCGGTACGGTACGCGGCTTTGGCCTCGACGACCGCGATCGGGAAATCCCGGCGGTAGCGTAGCAAATAATCGGCGCGTTTCTGAGGCCGCCGTATCGGCCGATTGCCTACAATTACGATCCGGCCGTCAGTGAAGCTTTTCTGTTCACTGATTTGGGAGTCTTCCCAACCCGCGCTATACAGCTTCGGGAGAACATACGTCCGGCAGGTGTCTGCTTCGTTAATTGGCATTCGCTATTTCGGCGCTTTCGGATTCCAGGAACCGAAAACTTCTTACCAGACCACGGTTTACCTGTCATCGGGTCTCAAAGAGTACGATTGTACCCGCAATCACACTTCGGTTTCCAATCCTACGGTCATCCGACATCCGAAGCTTTGAACCTTCGCCAGGCGCCATTCGAATGTGCAGCACGTCGACCTGCTTCCGTTCAACCATGAAACGGAAATCGCGCGATAAATGTGAGGCTTGTGGCCGTAAACCAGGTGCCCTCATCTCGGCTTTTTTCGAGGCCGGTATGCAAAGAAGACCTATTAGGAAATCCTGATTCTACCTGTATGTATTGCTCACCTTGATGTTTACGCAAATCGCGTCTATAATTACGCAATATGCGTAATAAGCACACCCTCGATGCGCTGCTGCCCAAAACCCGCCAGGGAATCCTGGCGGCTACGCTCGTGCAACCGGAGAAAGGGTGGTACGCTTCGGAGCTGGCGCGTCGGTTGGGCGTGCCTTCCTCCAGTCTGCAGCGCGATCTGCATGATCTGGCCGAGGTCGGCATTCTCAAGACGCACCGTCAGGGCCGAATGGTCTATTACCAGGCGAACAGGGAATCGCCGGTGTTTTCCGATTTGCGTGGCCTGCTGCTCAAGACAGCCGGCCTGGTCGACGTCCTGGCGCAGGCCGTGAAGCCCGTGGCGGCGAAGGTGGAGGCCGCCTTTGTGTACGGCTCCATCGCCTCGGGGAATGAGCAGAGCGACAGCGATATCGATCTCATGGTCGTAGGACAGGTCTCGCCGGCCGACATCGCCCTGCCCTTGCGTCGGGCGCGGGAATTGCTCGGCCGCGAGATTAACCCGACCGTTTATACGCCCGCAGAATTTAGCCGCAAGCGCGCGGCGAGCGACCACTTTCTGACGCAGGTATTGGACAGTCCCAAGCTCTTTGTGATAGGCAACGAGGATGAGCTGGGCAAAGTTAGAAGCGGATAATCGCGTAACGGCCCTTCCGCCCAGCAAGGCGGAGCTCGATAATCTGCGCTCGATTGTCCCGCAGCCTCAAGGATGTAGTAGCGCCTGGACTGTCCGCCGATGCGCGATTTGTCATGGCATATGACGCGGCGCGCACCCTGGCGCTGCTCATTGTCCGGGCGGCAGGCTATCGGCCGCGCACGGTAGGGGGGCACTACAACACGTTCCTGGCGCTAGAGGCGGCCGATCCGGTCTTCGCAAAACTGTCGGCCTATTTTGACGGCTGCAGGATAAAGCGCAATGCGTGCGAGTATGATTTCGCCGGCGGCATCAGCGATACGGACGCGGACGGGTTGCTCGCGGCCGTTACCCAGTTTGAATCGGATGCGGAAGCCTGGATCAAGGCGCGCTATCCCCATCTCGCGTAAGGAAAAAACGCACGGCGAAACACGGCGGGGGGCATATGCCGGTCGGCCTGTGGCACAGCGTTCAGTCACGATTTCTTGCGCTTGCTAAGATGCTCGCCCAGGCCGGAGACGATTTCCTCAAGCGGAACCTCGAACGCCTCTGATACCCGCAGCAGGGTGAAGAGCGTGATGGGCCTCCCCGCCTCCATCATCTGCCAGTGCCGCAGGCTGAAGCCGAGCGAGATCATGTCTTCCTGCGTATAGCCGCGCTCGGTGCGATACGAGCGTATGCGATGTCCCAGCGCCTTGAAGAAGCGGGCGTAATGTGCCGGTAGAGCTCTGCTGGCTCCCACTTGAAGAATGCTGATCCCGTACGAGCAAAAACACCACGAGCAAAAGTGCGTCCTGTTGCGGTAGAATCCGGATCGGGAGGCAACTTTATGAAAATGATCGGTTTAACGCTTTCGACTGTCGCGGCACTTTCCCTGGCGTCCTGCAGCCATGGCGCTGCGACGGCGGCGGATCCCGCCGCGGAATCGACGAGCACCACCAGTTCTGCATCCGCTGATAAGCGCGCCTGCGCCGAGGTAGCCGAGCGCTATATCAAGAACATCCTGGCCGGGAACGTCAAGGCGGCCGATGCGGATCGCGCGGGAATGCGCAACGGGCATACGTCCGAGGAACTCATTCCGATGATGAAGGGGTTCGGGGCGCTGGATCACCTCGAATTGCTTTCGGTGGACCAGGAAGCCGCGCCGGACGCGCAGCGGGCGACCGTGGAAGGATTGATGTACTTCAAGAGCGGCAAGCACCAGCATTACCGGGCGGAGGAGCAAAAAGAGGACGGAAAGTGGCGGATATTCGAGTTCTCGTACAGTAATTAGGCCTTTGAGAATCGATAGAGTGCGTCGCAGTCAGGCCCGGCTTCGCTGCCGGCTGCGCTCCAGCCACTCGGCAGCGTTCTGCACCGTCACACGGACATAGCCTCGATCTCCCGAATTCACGCGATCGCGCGCGTTCACGCTGTCTTCCAAGAGCCTGCCCTCGGTCTCCTCGGCGCTCCATCCGCGCTGCAGCGCGAGGTAGGAGAACCAGAAATCCGCCCTGCTGCGATCCGGGCCGGAGCCATCGGCGCGTAGCGGGGCGCCCGCAAGCGCCATTTCATAGCTGGGCCAGGACCGCTCCTTTTTGCTCGACCTGTTCTCAGGCCGGCGCGTAAACTTTAGGGCTGCTTCATTCACGGGCTCGGGTGCAGCCAGGAGACCGAGTTCTTCCAGCTGCTTGGGAGACATCACTCGGCCGGGATGAGCTTCGACGATGGTCACGGTCGGAAACGTGGGACCATATTTCGCTTTGAAATTCTCCGTGCCGGCCACGCGCGTCGCATGCGATGCGGACTTGTCGTTTCCGCCCACGGCCTTGCGCACGCGGCGGGTGAACTCTTTGAAGGCCCCCTCCCCTTCGGGCAAGCCAGATACCGCAATCCAGGCCTGATAGTTACCGGGGCTGGTGGCGTGGATGATGCACGCCGCCTGGCGAAGTCGCTCCAGCTGCTCGGGCTGGAGGTCGTCAAGCTGAACAAACGCCGTATGGGCGCCGGTCGGTCGCATGATCAGGTTCTCTCCGGCAAGCATCCTTCTTCCATCGGGCAGCATCACCGGACGACGTGTAGCGGCAGCACGCACCATCGCGGGAAGTTTCTCGCGCAGCTCCTCCGTGGAATACGTCTTGCCCCATTTCACTTTTTTGTGACCGGGCCATTCAAGCTCGGTTTTGGTGATGACGAAGGACTGGGCTCCGCAACTGGCGAAGGTCTCGTGCATGCGCAACGCGGCGGCGATATCGCCCATCGGTCCCCTACTCTGCTTGCTTCCGTCGCGGTATTGACCGCACCCTGTTTGAGACCATAGCGAGCTGCGCTCCGGCATGCAAGAAGCGCATGATTTGCCACTACTAATAGAGCCCCCGCCTGCCCCCCCGCCGTGTTTCATTCAGGGATAGTCGAGAAAGGTCTCCTTTCTCGGGAAGCGAAAGCCCTGGTATGGGCTTGAGCTTCCAGGACGGATCAGTAGGAGACGTGTAGGAGACGTTTGCGCGATGCGGTTTTTCGAATGCGGTGCTTAAGTTCAATTTCTTTAAGTTCTAAATTCAGGGGGTAAAAAAATCGCGCAAAACAACCACTTATAGCCGCTGATTCCTACCAAACGGGCGTAGATCGCCTACCAAAGGGGCAAATGGTTGCTACCAAACGGGCGGCGATCTCCTACCAAGCGGGCGGCTTTTTAGCTCCCGATGTGAATAGCCTGGCGTCTCCTACCAAAGGGGCGGCTTCATTCAGAACCGGTTGAGAGCGCGTTCTTTTGTGCTGAAGAACATGCTCTGCCGTATCAATCCGGGACGATCTCCTACCAAACGGGCGGGACGCGCAAGGAAGCTGGAAACCGCGTCTCCTACCAAACGGGCGGATGCCCCAATGATCATCTTGTGGATAAAGGTGACCCTGATTCGAGGGAGGCGCAAAGCCGATCTCCTACCAAAGGGGCGGCTGTCTCCTTCTCCTACTTGACTTCAGGTAGGGGTAGTGTATTCCTGCGCAATGGCGCTTTTGAGTAGGACCGTCGAGCAGAAGACGAACTCTCTGGGGTTCCCCAAGCCGGGCGAACTCATCGAGATGACCGGAACGCATGTGCTTGAGGCGAGCGATCGGGCTGTGCTGAACCTTCTATACCAGCACGCGCATGATAGCGGCAAGCTTCTGGAAGAAAATGCCGAGTGGGAAATACCGCTTGCGACCGTGCGGCAGGCCTACTCAAAGCATGAGAGTTCCGATCGGCTCAGAGACACGCTCAATCGGCTGATGACCGTCAAAGTGAACGTGGCCTATGTTGCCGAGAGCCCCGACAAAAGCGAAGGGCCTGAGCAGCGCGTCGTTATTACCGGCCTGTTTGATTTCTTCGACGTCTCGGCGAAGGAACTGGCCAAGCGGGCAACGCTGCGTTATGGCCTGCCCCGAAAGCTCGCGCCGATATTGGAGAGCTCCGGCCGCTGGGGACGCATCAAAGCGGAGATCGTATGCTCGATGACTAGTAAATACGCCATCGCCCTTTATGAGCTGATCCAGCTCAGGGCGAATTTGGACAAGTGCATGGAGACGTTTCCCATTGATAGATTCCGTGAGCTGCTTGGCGTTCCGCCAGGTACCTACGCCCGCGGTGACAACTTCCAGCGCAAGGTGCTCGATCCGGCGGTGCTCGAAGTGAACGGGTTGTCGGATATGAGCCTGCAGATAGAACAGGAACGTATTCATTCGCGCGCGCCGATGCATGCGGTAAAGCTAGCCTGGTGGCGCAAATCCGGGGATGAGTTCCACGCCGCCATGCAGGAGCGAAACAGGAGCAAGGTAGGGCGCATGGCGCGGTTACGGGGGCAAGTTGAGAATGCGGAAGCCGTCGCCCCAACGCCGGCGGCCTCCTCCCCTACTGCACCTCTGAAAACCAAAATCCAGGCGACGGTGGATCACATGCGCAAATCCGGCGCATCGGAAGCGGATATCGAGACTTTCATCAACAGCCAGGTCGCGTAAAGCGGACGTGCCAAGGCCGATCAGTCCGAAGAAGCAGCTTCACTTCTGAGATTCGAGCTCACGCTCAAGCGCGTCCACGGCGCGTTCCAAGGTCATGCCCATAACCCATCCCGTCTTGTCACACAGCGCGTAAAAGCGATCGATGGTTTTCTGCGATGCCTTGGCATTGAACTGGACGTTTCTGCCTGTGCGATATCGGCGCGGGGTGCGCGCGACCTTTGCGGAGGAAGGCTTCGCCACCTCACGGCTTGGGAATTTCACCGCCTCGCTTACGGCCTTCACCTGTTCTCGGGTCGGCGGCGCGGGCGCAACGGCTGGTTTGGGTGCAAACCCGGTGATATCGATCGAAACGTCGTCCGTATCGCCGAAAATGCTCGCCCTCCCCTTCCCCATCACGCAACCTCCGCCGACTTGGGCGCATGCTTCTTGAGGAGCGACACGACCTCGCCGACATAAGCGTGCGCGTTAATGAGCGCGCCTTTGACGTTCGATACGTCCGCCTCGCTGAGGGTTTGCAGCGTCCCGCCGAACGAGAATATCGCTCGGTATGCCTCGCGCTCGTTGATATGAGTCCTCAGCATCGGAGTGTTACTGGATGCAAATTGGTCCTCGATGCTCTGGAATCCCCTCGTGCGAATGGCGCTGCTGGTCCGCGTGAACAGAATGACAAACGGTATCGCGCGGCCGAACGCCTTTTCCTGGGTTCGCACGAGCCTGATGGCCTTGGCGGACTCGGCGGCGTCGAGATGAGACCCTTGTGTGGGAATGATCACGAGATCGGCGCGGCTGATCGCGTAACTCGCCATGACCGACGCTGTTCCTTCCAGGTCCACAATCACGAACGCGCTCTTCCGGGCAGCCTCCTCGATCTGATCGATGATCGTGTCCTCGGAAACGTCTGCTTCTACCGCGAGGCCTTTAGGAACCCCCGTCTTTTCGGCGGATGCCGGCACGGACTTTTTTCGGTCTGCATCGATGACGGGAACACCTGACCTTTCGGCCCACTGCGAGAGCGGCCTGTTGGGGTCCGCATCGATGACGGTCACTGCACCGCCGCGGTGGGCCAGTTCGGTCGCGAGCAGGATTGCCGAGGTGGATTTGCCGGCGCCGCCTTTCGGAGTTGCAAACACGATGGTCGGCATGTAGAACCACCACAAAAGTTAGTGTTGATGGGCGAGAGAATACACTATGGCTGGTCGAAGCTCAAGAGCATTCAGAAAGCTCACTGGCTGCGCTCCGTCAGCCCACGGACGACCGATAGCCTTCCGATATCTGAAGGCATGCCATCTGGATTCGGAAAGCATCCTGAATACTGTTTGGATTCCATTTGCATTCCTCTTGAATCCGGTATGCCGCCAGATATCCATGAGCATTCCGTTCGGCTTCAGTCTGCCTACTAGTGTCCTGCTTCTGAATTTCCTGGACTCCGGTGGCGGGCTTGAGTATCCTGGGTCTGGCGTATGGCCCAGACCGCGGAGCAGATCACGATCAGCAAAGGCGACCGGGAACTCATGGAGGCATTGCTGCGCGCCGGCAACACGCCTCAGAAAGTTGCGTTCCGAATCAACGTTGTGCTGGGAGCGGCAGCAGGCATTCCCAACGCCCAACTGGCTCGGGATTTCGCGACCACAAAGAGTTCAGTTCTGAAGTGGCGTGGCAGATTCGCCCGGTCCGGTTTGTCGGCCATTCTTGAGGATGCTCCTCGCAGCGGACGCAAGAAGAGCATCAGTGCGGAAAAGGAGGCGGCGATTGTGGAAGCGACGCTGCAGACCAGACCGAAGGATGCGACGCATTGGAGCACGCGATCCATGGGCGATTCCCAAGGCGTAAGCGATACAACCGTTTACCGCATCTGGAAAGCCCACCGGCTGCAACCACATCGGGTCGAGGCCTTCAAGTTCAGCCGCGACCCGCAGTTTGTCAACAAACTCCGTGACGTCGTTGGACTGTATCTGAATCCGCCGGAAAAGGCGCTTGTTCTATGCGTGGATGAGAAAAGCCAGATGCAGGCGCTCGATCGCACGCAACCGACGCTGCCCCTGCGGCCGGGTGTGCCGGAACGGCAGACGCACGACTATAAACGGCACGGCACAACGACGCTGTTCGCGGCATTGAACCTTATCGACGGCAACGTGATTGCCGAGTGTCTGCCCCGCCATAGACATCAGGAGTTTCTTCGGTTCCTGCGCCGCATCAACCGGACTGTCCCAAAGGAACTGGACGTCCACATCGTTCTGGATAATTACGGGACGCATACGCATGAAGCGGTCCGCAGATGGCTCGAAGCTCGCCCGCGATATCACCTGCACTTCACCCCGACAAGCGCTTCCTGGCTGAATCTGGTCGAACGGTTCTTCGCGGAAATTACCGAGAAGCGCATTCGTCGCGGCACCTTTCACAGCGTCGCCGAACTCGAACGAGCCGTGCTCGATTACATCCGCACACGGAACAACAGCCCAAAGCCCTTTTCCTGGGTGACGAAAGCTTCCACCATTCTCGCGAAGGTTCGCCGCGCCAGTCCAGTTATTTCAGAAGCAGGACACTAGTTTCGTTCTGGATTCCGAACAGAAGAAGGGGAGGGGGCTCACTCCACTTTCACTCCAATAAGCGGTGAAGTGAATAGGGAGTATCGGAAGTTGCTGAATGCGTTAGATCTGAATCCATCGCGATAGACGCCTTATTCGTTTATTTACAATCGACGATGAGATTCCCAAGCTGGACGTCGCGGGTTCGAACCCCGTCTCCCGCTCCATCTTTTCTACAACTTCCGGAAACCCGCTTCATTCCGAACACCGTTTGAAC
>Ga0070735_10004870_pt1 | contig 11205 bp, 13 predicted proteins | sample Coa_R1_FD_66443 | JGI IMG/M metagenome (GOLD analysis project Ga0070735, IMG submission 66443) | Surface soil microbial communities from Centralia Pennsylvania, which are recovering from an underground coalmine fire - Coalmine... | ecosystem: Environmental > Terrestrial > Soil > Unclassified ... | reverse complement strand
GAGCGGCGCGAGCGGATCGGGATGCTGCTCGAGCGCTTCGACCTCTGGGACGCGCGCAACGAGCGAGTCGCTGCGTACTCGCGCGGGATGCAGCAGCGGCTCGCGCTCTGCCGCACGTTTCTCCACGAGCCTGAGCTGCTCGTGCTCGACGAGCCGTACAACGCGCTCGACGCGGAAGGAGCCGAGCTGCTCGACCGCGAGCTGGCGGCACGCAGGGAGCGCACGTTCCTCGTCGCGACGCACGACCCTGAGCGGCTTGCACCGCTCGCGAGCGGAAGGCTCGCGTTCGCATGAAGCGCTACGCGTCCGACGTCGGCGCGCTCGCGCGCAAGGACCTGCTGCTCGAGCTGCGCGCGCGCGACACGCTGCCGGCGATGCTGCTCTTCGTCGCGAGTGCGCTCGTGATCTTCCACTTCGCGCTGCCGTCGGGGAGCGGCGCCCTCGCCGGCCTCGGACTGCTGTGGGTGGCGATCGTCTTCACCGCGCTGCTCGGCCTCTCGCGCTCGTTTGTCGCCGAGCGGGAGCAGAGCGTGCTCGACGGGCTCGTGCTCGCGCCCTCCGACCGCAGCGCGATCTGGCTCGGGAAGGCGCTCGCCGCGTTCGCGTTCCTCGCGCTCGCGGAGGTCGTCGCACTCCCGCTGTTCGCGCTGTTCTTCCGCGGGATCTCGGGGGCGACGGTCGCGGGCGTCGCGCTAGCGGACGTCGGGATCTGCGCCGTCGGCGTCTTCCTCGCCGCGGTGTCGATCGCAACCCGCGCGCGCGAGCTGCTGCTGCCGGTGCTCTTCCTGCCGCTCGCCGTGCCGGTGATCGTCGGAGGCGTGGGCGCGAGCGTCGCCGGCTCGCCGGGCCGCTACCTCGGCTTTCTCGCGCTCTACGACCTGCTCTTTGCGACACTGTGCTGGGCCTCCTTTGAGTATGTCGTTACGGAATAGCGCGCTGCTCGCGGCGGTCCTCGTGACCACCGCGCTCGCGATGATCGCGTTCTACGCGCCCGTCGACGCAGATCAGGGGCTGAGCCAGAAGATCTTCTACTTCCACGTGCCGATCGCGCTCACGTCGTACGTGCTGTTCGGCTGGGGCGCGTGGAAGGCGCTGCGCGTGCTGTGGAAGCGCGACGAGGCCGCCGACCTCGAGAGCTACGTCGCCGTGCATCTCGGCGTCATCTTCGGCGCGCTCACGCTCGTCACGGGGTCGATCTGGGCGCGCGCGTCGTGGGGCGTGTGGTGGGCGTGGAGCTCGCACCAGCTCGTGCTCTTCCTCGTCCTGTTCCTCTTCTACTGCGCGTACTTCATGCTGCGCTTCTCGGTCGAGCCTGGGCAGCGCCGCGCGAACCTCTCCGCGGTGTACGCGCTCTTCGGCGTCGTGCTGATCCCGGTGTCGTTCCTCGCGATCCGGCTCGCGTCGGACTTCATCCATCCGACGGTGTTCACGCCGCAGGTGGGCAAGAACCTGCCGCGGCCGATGCTGATCACCTTCTGCGTCTCGTGGGCGGCGATGCTCGCGACCGCGAGCGCGCTCTACCGGATCGAGCTCGCGGGCAAGCGCATCGACGCGCGGCTGCGCGAGCTGAAGGAGCTGCTCGCGTGACGTCGGCGGAGAAATACGTCGCGGCCGCATACCTCGTCGTCTTCGCGGTGCTGCTCGTGTACGTCGTCATCATCGCGGCCAAGCTCGGGCGGCTCGAGTCGGCGTTGACCGAGCTCGTCGAGCGGGTGCGCGCGCGTGGCTGAGCTCTTCTTCTGGCCGGCGCTCGTCGGCTACGGCGCCTATCCGCTCGCGGGCCGGTGGGCGGTCTGGGGCGTGCGGCTCGGCTGGCTCGCGCAGACCGCGCTGCTGATCGCGCAAGCCGCGCGCGCGGACGGCTTCCCGTGGTCGTCGTGGGCGGGCTCGCTCAACCTCTTCGTGTGGCTCGTCGTCTCGGCGTATCTGATCTGGGGCTGCCGCGCGCGCTTCCGGTTGCTCGGGCTCGTCGTGCTGCCGCTCGCGGCGACCTTGTTCGTCGTCGCGCGTCTCGGCGGCGGGACGAGCCTCGGCGAGCACAGCCGCTACTCGAGCGTGTTCCTCGTCGCGCACGTCGGGCTCGTCCTCGCGGCGTTCGCCGGCTTCACGCTCGCCGCCGGGTTGGCGGCGGTGTACCTGTTCCAGGAACGGCGGCTGAAGCGGCACGACACGGCGATCCTCCGCGTGCCGGCGCCGGCGCTCGAGACGCTCGACACGCTCGCCGCGCGCACGATCGCGGTCTCGTTGCCGGCCCTGACGCTCGGGATCGTCGTCGGTGTCGTCCGCCTGCGCGAGCGAGGCGGCGGGTTCGATGCGCTGATGGCGTTCACCGTCGCGACCTGGTTCGCGTACGGCGCGTACGTCGCGCTCCGCTGGCGCTACGGCTGGCGCGGCCGCCGCGCCGCGTACTTCGCGCTCGCGTCGTTCGTGCTCGTCATCGTCGTCCGACTTGCGTTGCCGGTGACGCATTTCTCGTGAAGCTCTCGCTCGTCGGCATCTCGCATCGCCACGCGCCCGTCGAGCTGCGCGAACGCGTCGCGCTCGACCCGGAGCACGCGGCGGACCTCGCTCGCGTGCTCGCCGAGGGACGCGAGGCCGTCGTGCTCTCGACGTGCAACCGCACCGAGCTCTACGTCGTCGGCGACGACGCCGAGGCAGTTGCGCTCGATGCGCTGCGCTCGCTCGGCGGCGACGAGGTGGCTGCGCTCGCGTACCGGCTCGCAGACCAGGCGGCGGCGCTGCATCTCTTCCGCGTCGCGGCTGGGCTCGACTCGCTGGTCCCCGGCGAGGGCGAGATCCTCGGCCAGGTGCGCGACGCGCACGAGGCCGGTGCTCCCGGCCCGCTGTTGAACCGTCTCTTTCACGACGCGTTGCACGCGGGCAAGCGCGCGCGCACGCAGACGACAATCGGCGAGAGCCCGGCGTCCGTTTCCTCCGCCGGCGCGGCGCTCGCGCAGCAGGTCTTCGGCGAGCTCGACGGCAGGCGGGTGCTCGTCGTCGGTGCCGGGAAGGTGGGCGAGCTCGCGGCGCGCAGCCTCGCCGCGCGCGGCGCCGTCGTCCAGGCGGTCGCGAACCGGACCCAGGAGCACGGCGTCGAGCTCGCGCAGCGCGTCGGCGCGCGCGCGGTTCAGCTCGACGACGTTTCGTCGGCGCTCGCGTCGGTCGACGTCGTCGTGTCGTGCACGAGCGCGCCGGGCTTCGTGATCGGAACCGCCGACGTGCCGCCGCGCCGTGGACGGCCGCTCTTCTTCGTCGACCTCGCCGTTCCGCGGGACGTCGATCCCGCCGTCAACGAGCTCGACGACTGCTACGTCTACGACATCGACGATCTCGAAGCAGTCGTCGAGGCGACGCTGGTCGACCGGCGGCGTGAGGCCGAGCGTGCGGAGGCGATCGTCGCCGAGGAGGCGGACCGCTTCCGTGCGTGGCAGGCGTCGCTGGACGTCGTCCCGACGATCGCGTCGCTTCGCGCTCGCGCGGAGGAGATCCGCGCATCCGAGCTCTCGAAGGCGAAGCTCAGCGACGAGGAGCGCCGTGCGGTCGACTCGATCACGACGCAGATCCTCAACAAGCTCCTGCATCTGCCCACCGTTCGGATGAAAGAGGCGGCCGCGGCAGCCGATGGGGTCCTCTATGCTGACGCGGTGCGGCACCTGTTCGGACTCGAGGACAGTGTTCAGGGGGGCGAACGGTGAAGGTCGCGTCGCGTGCGTTGACCGGGCGGCCGTTGCCCGTGCAGGCGCCGAGCGCGTTCGTGCGTGTTCGCCCGCGCGTCGCGCGCTGCGGGCACACGCGTTCCGGCTCGACGTGGTGCCATGCTCGTCCGCATCGGCTCCCGCGGCAGTAGGCTCGCGCTCACGCAGGCGGAGCTCGTCGCCGAGCGCCTGCGGCGCCCGGGTCTTGAGCTTGCGCTCGTCCCGATCACGACCGCCGGCGATCGCGACCGCACGAAGCCCTTCGGCGAGATCGGCGCGCGCGGCGTCTTCGTGAAGGAGCTGGAGGAGGCGTTGCTCGACGGGCGGATCGACGTCGCCGTGCACTCGGCGAAGGACATGACGTCGACGGACGTCGACGGTCTCGTCGTCGGCGCCTACGTCGAGCGCGACGATCCGCGTGACGCATTGTGCGGCGCGGATGCGCTGCGTCCGGGAATGCGGGTGGGCACGGCGTCCGTGCGCCGCCGCGCACAGCTGCTCGCGCTCGAGCCGACGCTGTCGATCGAGCCGCTGCGCGGCAACATCGACACGCGCCTGCGCAAGCGCGGCGAGCGCGGGCTCGATGCGATCGTCCTCGCGGCTTGCGGTCTCGACCGGCTCGGCCTGTCGTCGGAGATCGGTCTCCGCTTCCCCCCGGAGGAGCTGTTGCCAGAAGCCGGGCAGGGTGCGCTCGCGGTGCAGGTGCGCGCGGGCGAGGAGGAGCTCGTCGCCGCGGTCGACGCCGCCGAGACGCGTCGCCGCGTCGAGGCCGAGCGCCGGTGCGTCGCCGTCGTCGGCGGCGGCTGCCTCGCGCCGGTCGCCGCGCACCACGACGGCGTCACGCTCACCGGCCTCGTTGCCGCCGAGGACGGCTCGTGGGTGCGCCGCGCCAGCGGCGACGATCCGGACGCGCTCGGCCGCCAACTCGCGGCGCTCGCCGTGTCATGACATTCGGCACGCATCCGGCACAGACGCGTGCGCCTTGCCTCGCTAGCCTTCCGGTAGGGGACTTCGTGCTCCCCCCATTCCCCCTGGGGGGACGCGAGTGAAGGTGATCGTGACGCGGCCGCGCGCGCAAGCCGGGCCGCTCGTCGCGCGGCTCGAGGCGCGCGGGCACGAGGTCGTCGAGTGTCCGCTGATCGAGATCGTGCGGACGTCGGACGACCCCATCGACGGGTCGGGCTACGACTGGCTCGTCGTCACGAGCCCGAACGGCGCGGACGAGATCGCGCGCCGGGGGCGCGACCTGCCGCGCGTCGCCGCCGTCGGGCCGGGGACGGCGGAGCGGCTGCGCGAGCACGGGATCGAGCCGGCGTTCGTTGCGTCGGTCTCCTCGCAGGACGGGCTTGCGGCCGAGTTCCCGCAGCCGGCGGGACGCGTGCTCTTCGCGGCGGCCGAGAACGCGCGCCGCACGGCGGTCGACGCGCTCGGAGCGGACTACGTCCCGCTCTACCGGACCGTGCTGCTGCAGCCGGAGCCGCCGGCGGGCGACGTCGTGGTGCTCGCGTCCGGATCCGCCGCGCGCGCGTACGCGGCGATCGGCGGCGACGCACGCGCAGTGTCGATCGGCCCGGAGACAACGCGCGTCGCGCGCGGCGCCGGCCTCGACGTCGTCGCCGAGGCGGCGACGCACGACCTCGATGGGCTCGTCGCCGCCGTGGACGAGGTAGCGTCGCGCGCGTGAAGCACCGCTTCGTCACCTTCCTCACCGATTTCGGCCTCGCGGACGACTTCGTCGGCACGTGCCACGGCGTGCTGAAGCGCATCGCGCCGGACGTGGAGATCATCGACCTGACGCACGGGATCGAGCCGCAGGCGGTCCTGCAGGGCGCGCTCGTCCTACGCAACACGCTGCCGTACCTGCCGCCGGGCGTGCACCTCGCGGTCGTCGACCCGGGCGTCGGCTCTGCGCGTCGGCCGCTCGTCCTGCGCGACCGCGATGGACGCGTGTTCGTCGGGCCCGACAACGGCCTGCTCGTTCCAGCGGCCGAGCTCGCCGGCATCGAGAGCGCGCACGAGCTCGCGAATCCGGCGTATGCACTGCCGTCGGTGTCGCGCACCTTCCACGGCCGCGATCTCTTCGCGCCGGCGGCCGCGCACGTCGCGCTCGGCGTCGAGCTGTCGGAGCTCGGGCCGCCGCTCGCGCCCGATGCGCTCGTCCGGCTCGACGTGCCGATCGCCGCTGCGCACGACGGCACCGTGTCCGCGGCGGTCCTCTACGTCGACCGCTTCGGGAACATGCAGCTGAACCTCACGCGCGAGGATCTCGAGAGCGTCGGCGTCGTCCCGGGCACGCGCCTCGAGCTCGACCTCGGCGGCGACCGCTACTTCGCGACTGCGGCGCGGACGTTCGGCGACGCCCGGCCCGGCGAGATCGTCCTCTACGAGGACTCGTATCGGAACATCGCGATCGCGATCAACCGCGGCAGCGCATCGGAGATGTTCGCCGCTCACGCCGGTCAAGCCGTGACGCTCCACCTCGACACGCCGTGATCCTCGGCCAACGCTTCGCGCGCTTCGCCACCGACGTCGTCGTGCGCCGGCCCGCGCTCTGGACGCTGCTGCGGCCGCTGACACGCAGGCAGTTCGACACGCTTGCTCCGGTGTGGGAGGGACGCCGCCGTCCCGACGCGCTCGACATCGCCCGCGTCGCGCTCGACGCGGTCCCCGAGACGCCGCGCCGCGTTCTCGACCTCGGAACCGGGACCGGGATGGGCGCGCGCGTGCTCGCGGAGCGCTACCCGGAAGCGGAGATCGTCGGCGTCGACCTCGCGCCGCGGATGATCGAGCAGGCGCGCTCGCTGACGAATGCGTCGAACGTGCGCTTCGAGGTCGCCGATGCGTCGAAGCTCCCGTTCGCGGACGGCGCGTTCGACCTCGTGCTGCTCTCGAACATGATCCCGTTCTTCGACGAGCTCGCACGCGTCGTTGCGCCCGGCGGCCGCGTCGTCTTTCTCGCGACGGGCGGCGCGGGCACGCCGATCTACGTCGCGCCGGAGCGCCTGCGCCACGAGCTGGGCCGCCGCGGTTTTGCGGAATTTGCGGAGCTTTCGGCCGGCCGCGCGACCGCGTTTCTCGCGCGCAGGCAGTAAGGTCCGGCCAACGCGGGAGGTTCACGGAGCGGTAGCACCGTCCTGGACGTCCCGTGTCGGGGCGGCTCAGTCCGCCCCGTTTTTTGCATGAAACGCCCCGCGAGACTCGACCGCCTTCCCGAGCAGTACTTCATGCGACTGCTCGCGCGCGTGCAGGAGGCGGCGGCGCGCGGCGGGCCGCCGCTCGTCGACCTCGGTCGCGGCAACCCGGATGTCGCGCCGCCGGCGCATGTGATCGAGGCGCTCGTCGACGCCGCGCGCGAGCCGACGGCGCAGATGCACGGCTACGCGCCGTTCGCGGGACTGCAGGCGCTGCGCGAGGCGATCGCGCAGCGCTACGCGACGCACTACGGCGTCGAGCTCGACCCCGACACCGAGGTCTGCATCGTCCCGGGGACGAAGTCCGCGCTCTCCGAGCTCGTCCTCTGCCTCGCCGAGCGCGGGGACACCGTGCTGCTGCCCGACCCGTACTACCCGGATTACCCGTCCGGCATCGCGCTCGCCGGCGCGACGCTCGGCTACCTCCCGCTCGACGCGGAGCGCGGCTACGCGCCCGCGTTCGATCTCGGGCCGCGCGAGAACATCGCCGCGTTCTTCCTCAACTATCCGTGCAACCCGACGGCCGCGTGCGTCCCCGGCGGTGCCTTCGCCGACGCGATCGCGTTCGCGCACGAGACGGGCGCCGTCTGCATCCACGACTTCGCGTACGGCGACCTCGTCTTCGACGGGCGCGCGCCGCGCAGCTTCCTCGCCGAGCCGGGTGCGCGCGAGGTCGGCGTCGAGCTGTTCTCGCTGTCGAAGAGCTACGGGATGGCCGGCTGGCGGCTCGGCTTCGTCGTCGGCAACGCGGCGCTCGTCGCGCGGATGCAGACGCTGCAGGACCACGTCCGCGCGGGCATCTTCGCGCCGGTGCAGCACGCAGGGGTCGCGGCGCTCACCGGCCCGCAGGACACCGTCGACGAGCGCCGCGACCTCTACCAGGCGCGGCGCGACCGGGTACTCGCGGCGCTCGGCGGCCACGCCGCGCCGTGTGAGGGGACGTTCTACGTCTGGCTGCGGCTGCCTGACGGGCTGACACCGGAGCGCCTGCTCGACGAGCACCGGCTCGCCGTCGCGCCAGGCGAGGGCTTCGGCCCGTCCGGCGCGGGCTGGGCGCGCATCTCGCTCGCGACGCCGGACGAGCAGCTCGACCTCGGCGTCGAGCGGCTACAGCTCGCGGCCGGCGAAGCGCGCGTGCGCTGACGGTCGCGCGACGTAGATCCGCGACCGGGCGAGGATCGAGTCCGTCGGGATCAGCCTCAGCGTCTTCGGCAGGCGCAGCGACGTGCCGAGCCGGCGCTCGAGCCGCATCCCCGCGAGCCCGAGCAGGTTCTCCATGACGGGCGTCGTGAACGCGTTCAGGTGTCCCTCGGGATCTGGGCGGCCGAACAGCTCGCGGAAGACCTCGACCCAGCTGTACGGATTCGGGACGGAGAGCACCGCGCGTCCGTCCGGCTTCAGCACGCGGCGGATCTCGACGAGCAGCGCGAGCGGCTGCGGCAGATGCTCGAGCAGCTCGAGGCAGACCACGCAGTCGAACTCGCCGTCGCCGACCGGCAGCGGCTGCGAGACGTCGGCGAGGCGCACGTCGACACCGAGCGCCGCGGCCTTCTCGACGTTCTCCTCGCTCAGGTCGAGACCGGTGTAGTCGATGTCGAGTCCCTCGGCGCGCGCGGCCTGCGCGAGGCCGCCCCACTTCGCGCCGACGTCGAGCACGCGCGCACCCGGCGCGAGCGCCGCGGCGCGGAGCGCCTTGCGGAAGCGGAGCTCCGCCTCGGGATCGCGCTCCGGCTCCTCGCCGGCGCGCGCGGCGTAGAACGCCTGCAGCCGCTCTTCGGGGCTCCCCATCGCGCGGGAGCGTAGTCGGGCGGCGGCCGCAACCGCCGCCCGACTCGGTCTTCCTAGAACCAGCTGATGTGCTGCTGCAGAACCGGAACGAGGAAGTAGAGGACGAACGCGCCGGTCGCGATCCACATGAACGGATGGATGCGCTTCCACTCGCGCCGTGCCGCACAGATGAGCGTGTACGTGATGAACCCGAAGCCGATGCCGTTCGTGATCGAGTACGTGAACGGCATCACCATGATCGCGAGCGCGGCCGAGAGGCCGATCGCGAGATCGTGGAAGTCGATGCCGGCGAGCTTGTTCGCGGCCGGGCCGCCCTCAGCCTCGCCTTCCGCCTCGGTGAGCGTCGAGATCATCAGCCAGCCGACGACGACGAGCGCCGCCGCGGTCGCCTGCGCGGGAACCATCCCGATCAGCGGGCTGATGAACATGAACGGGATGAACAGCAGTCCCGCCGTCACCGCGACCCAACCGGTGCGGCCGCCGGCCGCGACGCCGGCGCCGGACTCGATGTACGTCGTCGCCGACGACGCCGACGCGCCGCCGCCCGCCATCGCGGCGAGACCGTCCACGACGAGTGCCTTCTTGAACTGCGGGATGTTCCCGTCCTTGTCGACGTAACCGGCGGCCTTGCCGACGCCGATCGACGTTCCCGAGAAGTCGAAGAAGTCACTGAGGAACAGCGAGAACACCCACACGAGCGACGCGATGACGCCGAGCTGGGCGCCGCTGAACGAGTGGAGGCTGATGTTCCCGATCAGCGTGAAGTTCGGGCTTGCGTACAGGTGATGGAAGCCCGGCCAGTACGCGACGCCGCCCTTGCCGAACGCGGAGTAGTTCGTCGCCGCGTTCACGATCGTCGCGAAGATCGTCGTCCCGATGATGCCGACGATCAGGTCGCCCTTGAAGCGCACTGCGCGCATCGCGAACGTGAAGACGAGGCCGAAGACCGCGACGAGGATCGGCCACGTCGTGAAGCTGCCGAGCCCGACGGGTGTCGCGTGGCTCGGATCCTGCGCGATGATCCCGGAGTTGTAGAGGCCGATGAACGCGATGAAGAGACCGATGCCGATCGCGATCGCCTTCTTCAGCTCGAGAGGGATCGCCTTGAAGATCAGCTCCCGGAAGCCGCTCACCGCGAGGAGGACCATCGCCACGCCCTCGAGGACGACGAGCCCCATCGCCTCGGGGAACGACGTCTTGCCGCTCGCGACGAGGCCGTACGCCACGACCGCGTTCAGGCCCATGCCCGGCGCGATCGCGAACGCGTAGTTCGTCGACAGCCCCATTGCGATCGACATCACCGCCGCGACGAGGCACGTGCTCGTCAAGACCGCCGCGAACGGGAGCGCCGCGCCGTGGAGCGGCTTGACGCCCGCGAGGATCGACGGGTTGACGAAGATGATGTACGACATCACGACGAAGGTCGTGACGCCGGCCATCGTGTCGCGCGCCAGCGTCGTCCCGTGCCGCGCGAACTCGAAGTACTTCTCGAGGATCGACTCCGGCCGCTCGGCCAGAGCGCCTGCGAACTGTGCCAACTCCCTGCTCCTTCCTGGAAAGGACCCGACCGTCCGAACGTAAAAGAGCGTCCGGGGAAAGAGAAGGGACGCGGCGACGAAAAAGCGCGCTCTTTGCGAGACACGTCCGCGAGAGGCGTGGCCTGGTGTCCGACACCGGTTTTTGCGGTTCACGGCGATGTCAAGGCCGAAAACGTGCCGAGTTCGTCAGAACTCGTCCACAGCCGTGAGTGGCGAGGGCCGGAATCGAACCGGCGACACCACGGTTTTCAGCCGTGTGCTCTACCAACTGAGCTACCTCGCCGAGCGGCGGTCAGTCTAGCTTCGCCGCGCGGAGGCGCTCCACGAGCGCCTCGACGAGGTCTTCCTTCAACAGCACAGCGTCTGCGCCCGCTTCTTCGACCGCACGCAGCAGCTTCGGCTCGTCGTCGCCGGTGATCGCGATCACGCAGAGGCTCGGGTGGTCGCGCCGAAGCTTCGCGACCGTCGTCACGCCGTCGACGACCGGCATGTGGAGATCGATCACCGCGGCGTCGATCTCGAGCGCGTCCGCGGCGCGGATCGCCTCGAGCCCGTTTCGCGCGCGCGCGACGACGCTCAGCTCCGGCTGTTCCTCGACGAGCGCGCGCAGCGACTCGAGGTAGCGCTCGTCGTCGTCCGCCAGTAACACGCGAATCGACGATCGTGGAGACGCCACCCGCAGAGGCTATCGCTAGCCTCCGTGCCGTGCAGTCGGTCGCCGTTATCGGTGCAGCGCTCGACCTCGGGCAGGGGCGCCGCGGCGTCGACATGGGCCCGTCCGCGATCCGTTACGCGGGACTCGCCGAGCGGCTGCAGTCGCTCGGACGCAACCCGGTCGACCGCGGCAACGTCCATGCGGACGTCGCGGAGACGCTCGAGATGCACGACGCGAACGTCCGCTTCCTCCCGGAGATCAAGGCGACGTGCGAGCGCATCGCGCGGGTCGTGCGCCAGTCGCACGAGGACGGCCAGCTGCCGCTCGTGCTCGGCGGC
>Ga0070735_10004869_pt1 | contig 11205 bp, 7 predicted proteins | sample Coa_R1_FD_66443 | JGI IMG/M metagenome (GOLD analysis project Ga0070735, IMG submission 66443) | Surface soil microbial communities from Centralia Pennsylvania, which are recovering from an underground coalmine fire - Coalmine... | ecosystem: Environmental > Terrestrial > Soil > Unclassified ... | reverse complement strand
CTGCTGGATGCGCTGATGCAGATTGCCACCGGCTTCGAGCAGATCCTGATTAGCCTCCTCGACCTCATCCTTGTCGAGCTCTACCTGGGTAGCGATGAGGTCGAGTTGGTCCTGAATGGAGTCGCGCTGGGCGTCGGTAGCTTTGGAGATGGCCGCGATGAGCTGATTCTCGGACGCCTGATCGGCTTCGAGCAGCTTTTCGGATTTCTGCAGGCGCTCTTGAATACGTTGCGCCTCTGTGCTGAGCACTGGGGGGTGTGCATCGATCCGCCGCAGCGCCTGATTGAAGGCCACGTCCATCTCGTGATCAGCCAGGCGCAGAGCGGCTTCTGACAAGCCCTGCTCATCGGGACCTTCCGCGAGCCGCGCTACGCGTTGTGCCAGCGCGTAGATGCTCGTATTGACACCAATGAGGGAGTCGGCCTTGCGGGTTGCGGTACCGGCTTTGGGAGCCTTACCTTCCCCCACATTGGTGCGCCACCATCCATAGCCGGCCGCGCCCAGCAGGATGACCAGGACGACCGCGACGATCTTTTGCAGGAGGCTCATCGGTACCCGGGGGATGGCGAAGACTGCGCGCATGCTAAATTAAGACTCGGGCAGCCGCACGTGGCGCGCGTGCCATGAGGGGATTTGGGCCGATGCCACGCCGACCCGCGGCCGGACGCAATCGACGTAAGACCATGCGACGCAATCGCCGCTCGCGGAGTGTGCGTTTCTGGCCGAGCGCGCGCCTTCGGCGCAGCTGGGGACGGGTTTTCAGGAGGTCACCTCGCACTGCGCAGGTCATCATCGTCCTGGTCGTCGTTGCAGGGCTGGCGTTGGCGGTCAACTGGGTCTATCAGGTCGCTCGCAAGCCCTCCGAGCTGTTCTTCCCCGTCAGCGGCACTCTCTTCAAGGTACCGGCGGAGACGTGGCGCGAATACCAGCCGGCCTTCCAGAAGTACTCGACGAACGTGATCAGCCCGGAGCTGCTGGCGGCGCTGGCGCAGGTGGAGGGCTCGGGGAATCCCATCGCGCGCACTTACTGGCGGTGGTCCTGGACGCTGCACCCCTTCGCCATGTACCGGCCGGCGACCAGCGCTGTCGGCATGTACCAGATCACCGACGGCACCTTCGAGGAGGCCAAGCGCTACTGCATCCGCGATCACAAGGTGATCGACAATGGCCCGTGGAACAACTGGCACTCGTGCTGGTTCAACAATCTCTATACGCGCGTGATCCCTAGTCACGCCATCGAGCTGACTTCAGCGTATTTGGATCGCGCCGTGGTCAATACTCTCGAGCGGTATCACCTCGCGTCAGCGACCTGGCAGCAAAAACAGGAGTTGGCAGCCGTCATCCATCTTTGCGGTGCCGGAGCAGGCGATGTCTTCGCCCGCCGTCATTTCAAGCTGAATGACGGGCAGCGTTGCGGCGACCATGAAGTGCGTGTCTATGTCGCGCGCGTCAACTCCATGAGAGCGCTCTTCAGCCGCCTGGCAGCGGAACAATAGACGCAGGGGACGTCGGCGCTCTCTCAGCGATCGCCCGGTGCCTGCTGATGCGAGTCATCCGTAAGCTGCGCCAGCCTCGCCGCCAGCCGGTCGCTCAACTCTCCCAACGCCTGACTCATAGCAGCCGGCATAGTACCGGCGCCGGCACATCCGCTGCCGGCAACCTGAATCTCTTCGGTGCCTTGGACGAATTGCCCATCAGTCCGCTTCACGGTCCAGGCGGCGCGCAGTGTGACGGCACAGGTTGAGTCAGCATAGAAATCCCTTACATCCAGGGATAGCAGCTGGCGGGGTACGCTCGAAGCGGGCTCGTTGGGATCCGCAACCAGGTTCGCGGGGAGGCGGGCGGCGAGATTGTCCGAGAGGACACGGCGAATCATGTCCTCGAGCGGTGCGGCCCAGCGCTCGCTATCGAGAACCTGCAGTTGAGTGGCACTGACCCGCCGAACAAGCTGGGGCCTGTCGAGCTCCGCGGGGACCGCGACCTTATCGAGGCGAACGGCCACGGGGCCTGCTGCATTCAAGCGAGAGCCCGCGCCCGTCCCACTGAGCGTGTAGTAATGAACCGGCGGGCTACTAGCGCACCCGGCGATCAAAATAGCCATACAGCAGGCCACGGTCCACGCGGATACGCGCATCACTTGTCGTCTCCCTTCCGTCCGCGCAACAACGATTCAGGATGCCTGTCGAGGTAGTCGGCGAGACTGCGCACCGAGCGCGCTGCTTCTGTCAGCTCGCGCATGAGCTTGGGGAGGTCCGTGCCGCTGGCAGCACTGTTACCTACCACCCCCTGCATCGTGTTCAGCGTGTTCTGTGCCGAGTCGGCGGTGTCGCGTAAGCTCTTGATGAGTGACTTGATGTCCGGTTCGATATCCTGGGTCACCCTATCCAGTCGCGTGAGAGTCTCATCCAGTGATTGCAGGGCGTGTCCGAGCTGCGGACCTGCAGTGGCGTGATCGATGTTCCTCAGCACGTTCTGCAGATCTTTCAATACCGAGGCAAAATCGCCCGAGGCGGTGCTCGGCATGCGGATGTACTCACCGGCCGGCTCCAGATGCGCGCGCGGCGCCTCCGGTATCATTTCGAGCCCTACTAATTTCTGACCCGTCAGGAAGCTCGCCGAGGTGATCTGTGCGCGCAGCCCGTCACCCACCAGCTTCTCGATCCATTCGCTCGCCGCATCGTGCTGGCTGAGGCCGGGCGGCCTGGTCAGCCCCAGGATGTCGATCCGCTCCGGATCGATGTAGTAAGTGACCCGGGTGGTCAGAGTGTGGTGCCGGCTGTCGTAGGCCTGATGCGACTCTTTGACTTCGCCCACCTCGACACCCTGCAGCTCCACAGCTGAGCCGGCTTCCAGGCCGCGCTGGTTGCCCATGAAGTCGGCGACATACAACAGGGTTGGGCCCTGCGGCGCGCGCTCGGCAGCGCGCTGATTGTCATACAGGTTGAAAACCGACGCTGCAGGGCTGGCCGCCTGCGTAAGGACCTCGCTGGGAGTTTCAAACGCGATGCCGCCCGACAGCAGCTGTGCCCAGGAGGTGGCCCGGATACGCAGGCCCTGGACTCCCAGGGAAACGTCCACACCTCCGGCATTCCAGAAGCGCGTCTCGGGGTGCACCAGGTCTTCGTGAGGTGAGCGTATGAAGGCCGTGACCGTCACACCCTTGCCGCCGGGTAGCAAAGCGTAGTCCTCAACTTCGCCGACCGCGACGCCCTGGTATGAGATCGGCGAGCCGCGTGTGAGCGAGCCCAGGTCAGGGGCCAGAAGGGTGAACGCGCGCCCCTTGGAATCAGGTGGCAGGATGGGCGGCTCGTCCAGCCCGACGAAATCACGCCTGGGCTCGCCGTCTTTGCCCGGATACATTTCGATGTAGGAACCCGAGACGATGGTCGATAGCCCGGATATCCCACCGACACCCACGTGCGGCTCAATGACTGCGAAACGGGCGTTGTCGGTCAGTTGAGGCGTCGCACTGCGCTTCATCCTGGCGTGAACGATGACGCGCGACATGTCAGGCGTCAGTTCGAGCGATTCCACGACTCCCAAATCCACGTTGCGATGCTGGATCTTGGTCTGCCCGGCCTCCAGTCCATCGGCCACCTTGAATGAAATGGTGATGGCAGGGCCCCGATCGCTCAGGGACCGCCCCGCCAGCCAGATCACGATGGCGGCTGCTCCCAGAGGTGCGAGCCAGGCCAGCCCGAATCGGCGGGTGCGCAGCCGCGCGCGCGGCTCCTCCCGCGGTTGCTCTCCAGGGGGTTCAGTCATTCGCTCTCCGGGCATCCCACATCAAACGGGCATCGAACACCGCGGTGGCCATCATAGTGATGATCACGACCGCGGCGAAGGCGATCAGGCCGCTGCCGGCGTGCACGGCGGTGAGCGAGCCGAACTGCAATACGGCCACCAGCACCGCGACCGAGAAGATATCGATGTTGGACCAGCGGCCCACGGTGTCGATCGTACGGTACAGCCGCGTGCGGCCGACCAGAAAGCGGCTCCAGCCGCAGCGTGTGGCGAGCAGCATCCAGCTCAGGCCCAACAACTTGATCAGCGGCAGCACGATGCTGGCGCAGAAGACGATCACCGCAAGGGGCCACAGGTTGTTGCGGATCAGCTCCAGGACTCCGCTCAGTATGGTGTTGTGCTCCTCGCGCCCGAACCGTATGGTCGTGAGCACCGGCAGGGTGTTAGCCGGGATATACAACAGGTAGCCGGTCAGGACAAACGCGGTGGTGCGCTCCAGGGAGCGGGGTTTGCGGTGGTGGAGCTTCCCCCGGCAGCGCGGACAGTGTTCGCCCGCATTCATCGCGGGCACGAGAAAATCGCAGGATGTGCAGCCGATGGCCTGCGCGCCTGGCGGCAGCGCCCGCTCCCGAGGCCGGAGCCTTTCCCACACTGTGCGCTCATCCAGCTGGGTGAGCGCCACGAGCATCATCAGCGCCGCGGCGATCAGACACCAGCCGCCGATTCCCACCTCCACGCTCGAGACCACCTTGATGCGGCTGTAGGCGACGAATCCGCCGATCAGATAAACCTCGATCATGACCCAGGGACGAAGCTGCTTCGCCCAGCGGAATGCGGCTCCAACCGATCCTGGCCACCGGGCACGCAGGCTCGCCAGCACCCAAATGAGCAACACCAGGAATGCGGCGGGCAGCACGATGCTGAAAATGGCGACCAGTACGCCAAGGGAAGGGACACCGTCGCGCCACAAGGCCGCCGCACTCGAAGTCAACCACGTCTCACGCTGCGCTCCATGCGTCGACACCGTCATCAGCGGCGCCACAATCGCAGGCCCCATCAGGACCAGGGCTGCGACTGCAAGGGCAAGCGGCGCCCCGATTCGACCGGTGGCAGGTCCTGCCAGCATGCGGGAGCACCGCGCGCACTCGGCTTCCCGTGCATGTCCCGGTGGCGGCAGCAACTGGACCAGCCCGCAGTCCGGACAGGCGATTCGCTCAGCCGTGGGGCATTCATCCGCTGAGGAGGGGTTCGGCGTGTTCAATGAGCTTGTCGAATCCGGACCTTGCACCATCCCCAAGTATAGAACGACCGAACGCCTGTATACTGCCCAGTGTCCCCCTGATAAAGACTCACTGTGGCCACACCCGACGACGTATCGGTCGCCCAGAAGATCGCGCGGTATGTGCTGACCGGCGGGCTGGTCCTGCTGGGGGCATGGATGTTGCAGCATTTCCTGTCCGCTTTGTGCTGGGCAGTCGTGCTCGCCATCGGTACCTCGACGCTGTATGACCGTTGGCTGGCCCGATTCAAGGGGGCGCATAGGCATGTCTGGGCAGCCCTGACTTTCACCAGTCTCGTTGGAATCATTCTCCTGGTCCCGCTCGTGTACGCCGGGATCGTCGCGGTTCGCGAGGCCATTTTGCTGGCAAGGACATTTCTGGAGTCCGGCAGGAGCGGCGGCACACCGCAACTGCCGGACTGGCTCGTGCAGCTGCCAGTTGTGGGTGATTGGATACACGGGATCTGGGTCGACTGGCTCGACAGGATGGGGGGAGCCGATCATCAGGGAGTCGCGGCAGCCACCGCTCAGACGAAGCCGGCGGTGTTCGAGTGGACGCGGCTCCTGGGAGTGCAGGTTCTGCGACGGTTGAGCACGCTGATCTTCACACTTCTCACGCTGTACTTCGTGTATCTGAATCGTGACTCATTGCGCGAGGACGTACCTCGTGTGTGCCTGCGCCTGTTTGGTCCCACTGTTGAGCGGCTCCTGCACCGCGCCGCCGAGGCCATTCGGGCCACGGTCGATGGCATCGTGCTGGTTGCCGTTGCCGAGGGCGCCATCATGTGCGGTGTCTATGCTGCCGCGGGAGCGGCTCATCCCATCCTGATCGGAGCGATCACCGGGATATTCGCCATGGTGCCCTTCGCCGCGCCGATAGTGTTTGTTGCCGTGGGCCTGTTGTTGATGAGCCAGGGCTCGGTGGGGGCCGGGGTGGGCGTGATCATTGCCGGCTTGGTGGTCCTGTTCGTCGCCGATCACTTCGTCAGGCCGGTCATCATCGGCGAGGGAGCCAAACTGCCGTTTCTGTGGGTGTTGCTGGGTATCCTGGGTGGTGTCGAGTCCTTCGGCCTGGTGGGCCTTTTCCTGGGGCCGGCACTGATGGCGGCCCTCGTCTCGATCTGGCGCAGCTGGCTGAGGGAGCCTTCTACTTCGTAGAGCGCTGCTGCTCCTGTTCCTGCAGCAGCCGCCACTGGACCTTACCGCTGGCGGACTTGGGCAAGGCATCGACGAATTCCCACAGGCGCGGCACCTTGTAGGCGGCCATGTGCTCGCGTGACCATTCAGTCAACTGGTCAGCTGTGACCGTCGCGCGCGCTTGCGGCCGCAGCACGACTACCGCTTTGACAGTCTCACCACGACGGTTGTCAGGCGCCGAGATGATCACGGCCTCCTGTACGGCCGGGTGCGCATATAACTTCGCTTCGACCTCCGCAGGCCACACCTTGAAACCTGCTGCGTTGATCATTCGCTTCAGCCGATCGACGTAGAAGAAGTAACCCTCCTCATCGACATAGCCCAGGTCCCCCGTCCGGAAGAAGCGTTGGCCATCAACTGTGACAAACGCCTCTGCGCTGGCCGCGCTTTGCCTCCAATAGCCATCGAATACCTGTGGTCCGCGCGTGATGATCTCGCCAGTGGCACCTGCTGGCAGCTGATCCAGTGTCAGCGGATCGATCACGCGCGAGTCGGTATCGAAGATAGGCAGTCCCAGACACTGAGGCTTGGGCCGGTCGGGAGGGTTGATGTGAGTAGGCGCCATGGTCTCCGACAGCCCATAGCCTTCGATGTAGGTCAGACCACACATCTGCTGCAGCTTGCGGGCAATGGCTTCGGGCATGGCAGCGCCGCCGCCCCCCAGACTGCGCAGGCTGGAGAGATCGTATCGATCCAGATCCGGGCTGCTGAGCAGGTCAATGAGGATGGTCGGGACGATGGTCCAGCCCGTCACACGGTGGCGGGCGATCAGTTTGGCGGCCACCTCCCGGTCCCAGCGAGGCAGGATGACGAAAGTGGCCCCGAGATAGACGGGCATGTTCATGCCGGTCTGCATACCCGTGACGTGGAAGAAGGGCAGCACCGACAGCACGCATTCCTCAGCCTGCTTTTCATGCCATCTGGCAAGGGCGACCGTTGTGTGCATCACATTGCGATGGCGCTGTATGCAACCTTTCGGCATGCCTGTAGTGCCCGATGTGTAGGGCATCACGCAATAGTCGTCCTGGGTCGCCAGATGCGGTCGCGGTTGTAACTGCATCGAGAGCACATCCGCCCATTTCCTCTGCCGGGGTTCGGTGAGGTCCTGGCGGACCGCCGCCACCCACTCGGGGATGGCCAGGTCAGTGGCTGTGCTCAGGTAGTCCGAGTAGCAGGCCACGATGACCTGTTGCAGGCCTGAGGGGAGTGCCTGTGCGCGCTGCAACAGGTCTTGCGAGATGACCAGTACTCTGGCACCACAGTCGGTGATGATGTGTTCCAGCTCTGCGGCCGTGCTCATGGAGCTGATGGGTACGACCATCGCGTCGGCCCGCACGATGGCGTAGTAGGCGATTACGGACTGCGGGCTGTTGTGAAGGAGCAGAGCGACCCGATCGCCGCGCTGCACGCCGCACTCTTTCTGCAAATAACCGGCGAGGTATTCCGCGCTTCGTCGCAACTGCGCGTAGGACAACTTGCTGTCATAGAACACGATCGCGGTCTTGTCGGGGAACCGCGTTGCGGAGACCTCGAGATTGAACCACAGGGAGGTTTCCGGCAGCTCCAGATGTCGGGGCAGCCGTTGTGGCCAGAAAGTCAGATTGGGTTCGCTCAATCAGTCCCCGTCGCGGATTGTCGCGTTGGCGCTCGTTGGCAAACAGGCGGGCAGTATAGCGGAAGGCCTGCCGCTGGCGCGGCGCAACCATTGCGATGCAATATGCTGACAGGTGACGCGGAACGCATTTCTACGCAACAATCACCCCACGGATGCCCATCTCGTGCAAAAAAGGGGTTTGCGTGGCTCGGGAGATTACGCCGGCTACGGCGCATGAGTGGGTGTCGATGGTTGCGCAGGTCACGGGATACAGCGTGACACTGAGTGATGCCCAGCGCCGGATAGCGTGGGTCAATGACAGCTTTGTCAGGTTGACAGGGTACTCGTTGGCCGAGGCCGTCGGGCGCAGGATCAGCGAGCTGCTGTACTTCGAGGGAACCGACCCAGGGACCATTGCCAGCAGCCGCAAGGCCTATGCGGCTCATTCCGGCGTACGCTTCGAGATACGCGTGCGCGGCAAGGATGGGCGTGAATGGTGGTTGGATACGGACGCACAGCCGCTGCGTGATGCGAATGGCGAGCTCACAGGCTGGGCATACATCCTGGCTGACTCCACCGAACAGGTGCTCAAGCGGGAGGCTTCCCGCCTGATCAGCGAGCAGCTCGCGCTCATCGCGGACAACGTCCCGGGGATGATTTTCCAGTGGCAGTTGAGTGCCGATGGCGTCGGCCGGTTCCTGTACGTCAGCCCCGGCGTGCAGTCTGTGTATGGAGTGTCGCAGGACACTCTCATGAAGGACGGCAGGGCTCTGCGTGGTATCACGCATGCCGAGGATCGCGTTCGATCTGATGAGGTCATGTGGGTCTCCCAACGGACGTTGCGACCCTGGCATCTCGATCATCGGATCGTGCGCCCAAACGGTACGATCGGCTGGGTGGAGGGTGATGCGGTGCCGCGAAGGACTGCCGATGGCGCAACCATCTGGAATGGTTATGTCGGCGATGTCACCCAAAGCAAGCGCGCGCAGGAAGAGCTGCGCATCAGCGAAGCCAAGCTCCGCAGCCTGTACGATCTGTCACCGCTGGGAATCGCCCTGAATGACATGGAGGGTCGGTTCCTGCAGATCAACCGGTCTGTGGAGATCATCACCGGTTACTCGAACGAGGAGATTCTGACCACCAACTGGCTGGATTGGGCCGTTACCGACGGGAACTCCAATCAGCGGTTGCGCCTGGAGACACTCGTGCAGGGCGGCCGTTTCGGCCCTGTTGAGATGAGCCTGCGCCGCAAGGACGGTTCGCGTGTACCTGTGCAGATAACTGGCATCATCGTTCACTCGACCGACGGCCAGCAGCATATCTGGTCGATGGTCGAGGACATCAGCGTCCGCAAGCGCTCCGAGCAGCGGATATCGTTCCTCGCCTATCACGATGCGCTCACCGGGCTGGAGAATCGCCTGGGGCTGCGTGCGCGGCTGGAGGAGAAGCTGCGCGCTACCTTGGTCAGCCAGAGCGCGGTGGCTGTGGCCTTGATCGATCTGGACCGGTTCAAGATTATCAACGACACGCTGGGGCATGATGTTGGTGATGAGCTGCTGGTGCAGATCGCTCGCCGCCTCAAATCGGGATTGCGCGAGAGCGATGTTGCCGCGAGGCTGGGAGGCGATGAGTTCGTGCTGGTGCTGGGTGGCATCGAGGATGACATGCAGCTCGAGGCCATTCTGCAGAAGTTGATCGCGCGGGTGCGAGGCAACGTGCAATTGGGCGGACGGACGGTCTATTCGACATGCAGCGTCGGAGTCAGCATCTCACCGCGCGATGGGACTGACAGCTCGACGTTGTTGAAGCACGCGGACCTGGCCATGTATACCGCCAAGGCGCATGGCGGTGACGCATTCCGATTGTTCGACAACTCCATGCGGCAGGGGACGGACCGCCTCTCGATCGAAGTCGAGCTGCGCGACGCAATGGAGCGGGGTGAGCTGCAGCTCTACTACCAGCCACGCGTGGATACGGTCACCGGCAGGCCAACCGCGCTCGAAGCGTTGCTGCGCTGGAATCATCCCCTGCGCGGGCAGGTTCTGCCGGCGTCGTTCATTCCCATTGCCGAGGAGACGGGTCTGATCGAGGCCATCGGCCATTGGGTACTCACGCGCGCCTGTCACGATGCGCGCGCCTGGATGGATGCCGGAGGTCAGCCCTTGCGTGTTTCGGTAAACCTCTCGCCGGTGCAGTTCGCCCGGGAAGAGCTCACTGAGCGCATTGCCACGGTGCTGTCGGCCGCACGCCTGCCGGCACGTTTGCTCGAGCTGGAGATCACCGAGACGGCGGCGATGCGCTCGCCCGAGTTGGCGGCTCGCCATATGGCGCGGCTGCGTGCTCTGGGAGTGTCGCTCGCCATCGATGACTTCGGCACCGGGCATTCCTCATTGTCGCGATTGAAGCTGCTGAACGTCGACTGCGTGAAGATCGACCGGTCGCTGATCAAAGATTGCACGGGTGATGCGCATGACGCCGCCCTGTGCCGGGCCGGCATCGCACTGGGCCGCGCTCTGGGCCTTGAAGTCGTGGCGGAAGGCGTCGAGACCGCCGAGCAGCGGCAGTTCCTGCTGCAGGAACATTGCACCACGATCCAGGGCTACCTGATCGCGAGGCCCATGCCGGCGCAGGACGCCTTCACCTTCGTGAGGGCTTTGCTGAAAAAGCCTCGCTACGGCGCCGAGGCCTTCACCCTATCGCCACCCTTGACGATGACGCCACCCTTCATCACGAACAAGACTGACTGAAGACGCGTCACATCGGCCAGCGGATCGCCAGCGACGCCGATGATATCCCCGTAGCGGCCAACCGAGATCGCTCCAACATCAGCGGTGCGCCCAAGCGCCTCGGCGGCGCTCACGGTGGCCGCCTGAATGGCCTGCATCGGAGTCATCCCCCACTTGACCATCGTGGCGAACTGATGCGCGTTGTCGCCGTTCGGATAGACACCTGCGTCCGTGCCAAACACCATTTTCACGCCTGCCTTGAGCGCCGCTTGAAAGGTCTGTCGCTGCTGCAGGCCAACGACACGCTCCTTGTCGAGGGATTCCTTGAACACGCCGTTCCTGGCGCCCTCGGCCAGGATGTAGTCGTCGTTGTAAATGTCCATCGAGAACCAGGTGCCGTGCTGCTTCGCCAGGCTGAAGGCTTCAGCATCCGCCAGACTGCAGTGCTCAATGGTGTCTGCGCCGGCGCGGATGGCGTCCTTGATGCCTGCTGCGCCGTGCGCGTGCACGGCGACTCTCAACCCCAACATGTGAGCCTCGTCCACCAGGGCTTTCATCTCCGCCAGGCTGTACTGTTGACCGCCAACGGTGTCCGTTTTCGAGAGCACGCCTCCGGTGCCGCAAAATTTGATGACCTCGGCGCCGTACTTGCGCAGCTTGCGCAC
>Ga0070735_10004868_pt1 | contig 11205 bp, 8 predicted proteins | sample Coa_R1_FD_66443 | JGI IMG/M metagenome (GOLD analysis project Ga0070735, IMG submission 66443) | Surface soil microbial communities from Centralia Pennsylvania, which are recovering from an underground coalmine fire - Coalmine... | ecosystem: Environmental > Terrestrial > Soil > Unclassified ... | reverse complement strand
GCATCATCGCCTCAGGCTGCGCAGCGGTGCCGCTCGACACGGCACTGCACGCCGATCAGGTAACGAAACTGTTGAAAGACAGCGGAGCGTCGGCAGTCTTCGTCGACGCCAAGCATGTTCTGGTAGCGCGGCCCGCGGCGACTGAACTGAAGATCGGGCTCGTGCTCACCGATCCCGACCGAATGACCGGTCCCTCCAGCGAGCATTGGCTGGGTAATATGCCGGCGATCTTCGAAGCTGGCCCCGGCGATTTCAAACCTGCCCCTGCGAACGACGGCGATCTCGCTTCCCTGCTCTACACCTCGGGCACGACGGCCGATCCGAAAGGCGTGATGTTGACCCACGCCAACTTTCTTGGCGAAGTCGAAGCCGTCTTTAACTGGGTTGATCTTGGCCCCACGGACGCTCTGCTCGGCGTATTGCCCCTTTTTCATGTGCTGGCGCAGATGGCCAATCTGCTGCTGCCTCTGGTCAAGGGCTCACGCGTGGTTTATCTGGAAACGCTCAACACCACGGAATTGCTGCGGGCCTTGAGCGAGCGCAACATTACTGCGTTTGCGGTGGTGCCGCAGTTCTACTACCTGATACACGAACGCATTTTTCAGGAGGTAGCCAAGCGAGGCGCAGTCACGAGAAAGATCTTTGCCACGATGGTGGCGCTGAACCGCACGCTGCGCAAGATCGGCATCAACGCGGGTCCGATTCTGTTTCGCAAGATCCACGACACGCTGGGGCCAAAGATGCGCTATTTGGCAACAGGAGGCTCGCGTTTCGACCCGGAGATCATGCGAGATTTTCATGACCTTGGCATCGATGTACTCCAGGCCTTAGGCCTCACGGAAACAACCGCAGCCATCTTCGTAAATTCACCCAATGACAATGTGATTGGGTCCTGCGGTAAAGCGATGAAAGGCGTCGAGGGCAAAATCGTCGACCCGCAGCCGCAGGAAGAAGGTCCCGCCGTTGGTGAGGTGGCCGTGCGCGGGGCGGTCGTCATGAAGGGTTACTGGAATCGCCCCGATGCGACAGCCGCAGTTTTCCGCGACGGATGGTTCCTGACCGGCGATCTCGGATACTTCGATTCTGGCGGCCATCTCTTTCTGACCGGACGCAAGAAAGAAGTGATCGTGTTGAGCAACGGCAAGAACGTCTATCCAGAGGAGATCGAAGCGCACTACTTGAAATCGCCGTTCATCAAGGAACTCGCGGTCATGGGCCTTGAGGGCAAGCCGGGCGAGGGTGGCGACCGCCTGCATGCCGTGATTGTTCCAAATTTCGATGTGCTCAGGCAGCGCAAGATCGTCAACGCGAAAGAAGTGATTCGCTTCGATATTGAGGGCCTGTCGCCGCAGATAGCATCCACCAAGCGCATCGGCAGCTACGAAATCTGGCAGGAAGATCTGCCACGGACCACCACGCGCAAGATCAAGCGCTACGAAGTCGAGAAGCGGGTGAAGGCGAATCAGGCGAGGAAGGTCGCCGACGATTCCGACCTGCCCGCGGAAAAGCCTCTGACCGCTGACGAAACTGCGTGGCTGGAGCAACCCGATGTCCAGCGGGGTCTGAAAATCGTTCGCGAGAGTGCGCGTTCTGTCCCGCCAACCTGGCGGCCCACGCTGAATCTGGAATTAGATCTCGGTCTCGACTCCATGCAGCGCGTCGAAGTGCTCAGCCGCCTTGAAGAAGAGCTTGGAGGTAACGTCGAGGAATCGCAACTGAGCGAAATCTACACCGTGCGCGATCTGGTGGACGCGGTTCTGCAAAGTGCGGCCAGCGGTGCCGGCGGTCCGGGAACGCGCGTGACCTTCGCGGGATGGAAGGCCATTCTGGCCGAAGATCCCGACGACACCGAAGTTCTCGCGCTGGACCATCCCAGCCGCCTGAACGATACCTTCTGGTTTGTAGTTTCACGGCTGATGCAGATGGTCGCCCTCGACCGTTTTCATTTGAAGGTACGTGGCATCGAGAAGCTTCCGAAAAACGGTCCCTACATCATCTCGTCGAACCACGAAAGCTACCTCGATCCACTAATCCTCGCGAGCATCCTGCCTGCGGAAGTTTTCTACAAACTCTTTGCCGTCGGTACCAGCGACATTTTCGGCAAAGGATTCATGCGCCGTTTGGCCCGCTCGTTGAAGGTAATGGTCCTGGACCCGGACGCTAATCTTGTTCCTGCGATGCGCGCGGGCGCTTTCGGTTTGCGGCACGGGAACATCCTGATCCTCTATCCCGAAGGCGAGCGCTCGATCGATGGCACGCCGAAGATATTCAAAAAAGGCGCGGCGATCCTGTCAGTACATTTGCAAGTCCCGATCGTGCCCGTGGCGATTGAGGGATTCTATGACGCATGGCCGAGAAACAAGCCATTCAAGGGTTTCGCGCCGCTGGAAATCGTGTTTGGCGATCCGATCTACCCCCCCGCGGAGTCCGAGGCCTCGGAAGCGGTCTACGAAAAACTGACGGCCGACCTCAAGACACGGATCGTTGAGATGTGGGAGAAACTGCGACGTTCGCGGTAGCCTCCTGGATTACGCTCCCGCGCCCGCGGCCTGTTCGCCAAAGGCCTTGCCGAACCCGCCGAGAACCAGCGAATCGTAACGTTCTCCGGCTCGCTTAAGCACTTCCTGTCCAGCTTGCACCGGCGACATTTTCGCGCCCCTTTGTCCGCTCGTGAGAGCCTCATACTCTTCTGCAAGGATCAGAATCTGGACCTCCAGCGACGCATCGTCGGGCTTGCCGCCGTTTTGCCGTAGCTGCCGTTCGGAAAGAAAAATCGGGATGGCGCGACGCAACGATCCACCCATCGCGGCAGCTTGAGACCTGACTTTGGTGCGATGGTGCAATCCTTGCCGCACCTCGTCTTCGGATACCTGGGCCGCCTTGCAAAGCACTTCGTTTGTGATTCCGAGATCTTTCATGTTGAACAGCAGCGCGGCCGTACGAATATCTTCGATACTCCCGGCGTCGAGGCCAACCGCTTCGGCAATCTTGGTAGCGCACATCGAAATGCGGTAGGCGTGGGCTTCGCTGTGCTTCTGGTTAGCAAGAAAATTCTGCAGGATCACCAGCATGCCGTCATAACCGTCTTCCATTTCACGCAGCGTCTTCTGGTTGCGCTCGTAAAGTGTTCCGGTGACGTAACCGGCGACCATGAGAACTCCACCCCAGAGTGTGAGATCGAACCAGCGCGCGTCAAACGGCAAATCTACGCGGCGCGTGAACATGCCGGGATTCATGTAGACCAGCAGCACGACCAGGACGACGCTTGCGATGGCAGTCAGAGTGGCGTGGCGGCGTCCAAAATGATAGGCCGAATAAAATGTTGGAAGGAAATAGAAAACCAGTGCCATCTTCTGCGACGCGACCAGAAAATTCAGCATCGCAGCGATCAGCACAAGAAACAGCAACAGCCAGAGTTCCGGATTGATCTTGCGCACAGTCCCTCCCGGGGGTCAGAAGGCACTGAACTCGGAGCCGAACAGGGACTCCGGGTTCCAACTATCCCGTTGTAGACATTGTCAAACGTTGCGATTACCGGTCCAAGTTACTAAGGTATGCGGAGACTAACTCCGGGGTCATTTCGCGCGAGGATGGGTCTGGTCGTAGACCTGCAACACGTGCTTCATGGAAAGCTGCGTGTAGCGTTGAGTTGTGGCGAGGCGCTCGTGGCCCAGCAATTCCTGAATGGCGCGCAGGTCGGCGCCCTCTTCCAGCATGTGCGTACCGAAGGCGTGGCGCAGAGTGTGGGGATGCACGTCGGGAGAAAGCCCTTTCGCCACGGCAATCTTCTTGATGATGCGCCCGACGCTTCGTGTAGTGAGACGGCCGCCACGCTGGTTGATGAGCAGCGCGGACGTGTTCCTGCGCGTGTCAGCTAGCATCTTCTGACGCGCGGGGAGATATGCCGCAAGCGCAACTTTTACGGAATCGCCAAACGGCACGTAACGCTCTTTCTTCCCTTTGCCTCGAATCAAGATTGCCTCTGCGCTTAAACGGATGTCGTCGAGATTAATCCCGGTTAACTCCGAGTTGCGGATACCGCAGCCGTACAGGAGTTCGAGCATCAAACGGTCGCGCTCGGGAAAGGCCGCTGCTTCTGGCATTGCGCCGTCGAGCACGGAGTTCATTTCTTCGATGGTTGGCACGCGAGGAAGTTTCTTGGCCAGTTTTGGAGTGGCGACAAGCTTTGCAGGATTCTGTTCGACCACACCTTCCTGGGCCAGCCAGCGATAGAGCGATCGTACGGCGGCCAGTGATCGAGCTACAGATGTCTTGCCTAATCCCTTCTCGTACAGCTGCGATAGAAATCCTCGGATCGCGATGTGATCGATTTGCTTCCAGCCGCGGGAACCGGCGTAGGCCGCGAAGTTGGCGAGATCGCCAGCGTAGGCCTTGATCGTGTGCGGAGAGGAGTTCTTCTCGCGGAGATGGCGGAGGAAGTCGGAGACGGATATCTCGACCTTAGTCTTGGTATTCATCGAATCATATCTTGTACGGACGCGGAGAAATCGTGACAAAGAAATGAAATCGCATGGTTCTCAGCGTCGCGGACTTCTAAATTGACGTCCTCCCATTGACGTGCGGAGACATCGAGTATCTCCAAGACCACACACCTTGATTCGGGAGCGAGTTTGATGTTCTTCACTCTCTGGAATTCGAGAACGAGTTGTCTTTCGCTGCCATTCCCTGGCCATTTACTCAAGCAAAGCACGAGATGATGCGTGCAACCAGGAATCGTAGGAACGGTTGTCCACTCCAGACGAACCAAGAATGGAAATTCGATCGCGGCCTTGAATCCATGAAACTGCTCGATCTTCTTAGTAATCGTCGTCATTTAGCCTTCGCCCTCGGATGATGCTTCTGATACACCGTCCGCAGGCGATCGAGCGCGAGATGCGTATACACCTGCGTGGTCGAAATGTCCGCATGACCGAGGATGGTTTGCACCGTACGCAAGTCAGCGCCATTCTCGACCATATGCGTGGCGCAGGAGTGGCGCAGCATGTGCGGCGAAGCCTTGCGGCCCGAAGCCGCCGAAGCTGCGCGGACCATCTGCCAGACTCGCTGCCGAGTAAGTTTCCGACCGCCGCGAGCGATGAATAGCAGCGGCGACGTCCTGAGAACGGATGTGCTCGCTTTCCCCTTCCCTGCCATCAGGATTGGTCGCGACCGTGTCAGATATTCCCGCAGAGTATCTTGCGCGGACTTGCCGAGAGGCACAATTCGTTCCTTGTCTCCCTTACCGCGGACCAGCATGTATCCGGCTTCCAGCTTCAGATCTTCCACCTTGGCGTTGGTCATCTCCGATACACGCAGCGCTCCTGCGTAGAAGGCCTCAAGCATCGCGCGATCGCGAAAGGCCAGAGCTGCGGACTCCTTGGTCTGCGCGTGACTGGCGCTTCGCGCGGCGGGAGCGGCGAGCGTGGCTTCCATTTCGTCCCGGGCCAGCGCCTTCGGCAGAACTTTCCACTGCCGGGGCGACTCGATATTCAAAGTAGGGTCGAGTTCTGTCTTCTTGTCTAGCAACAAATATCGATAGAGATGACGCAAAGCCGAGAGCTTCCGCCCGACGCTTCGCCCGTCGACCTGATTGGAAAAAAGTTGCTGCAGGAATTCCCGCACATCGTTGCGCCGCGCGGTCAGGAGCACACGCTTTCGCTTCTCCAGGAATTCGGAGAACTGGCCAATATCGGTGGTATAGGCGCTGATCGAGAGCGGAGCCAGCCCCTTCTCGATGCGCAGGTAATCGAGAAAACCGGAGAGCAAGCTCGAGTTTGCTTCAGAAGCCATAGGGAGAAATGTAGAAACATAGTATGCGCGTTATCGGACACTCAGGAAAGTAATGAAGGGGATGCCGAGGAGGCTGCATACGATGGCACTGGAAAGAAATGGATCATGGCGCCTTCGCGCCGCTCACTTCCCGCAGCAACTCGACTGCGTACAACGCGCCCTCGGGCGTCTCTTCATGTTTGAAGTAGGCAAAGACATCGCGCCCTTCCGTCATGTGCTGCCGGATGCGTTCGATCATCGAGCGCCGCTCTTCCCCGCTGTAGCTGGGCTTACGAAAGCGGTAGTAGACGAAACCTGCGGTCGCGACATCGGGAGTAGTCAAGGTTTCCGTTTCAGCTACGCACAGTGCCACGTTGTTCGATTTGAGCAGGTCCCAAGTGGAGTCGGCGAACCAGGAGGCATTTCGGAACTCGAAGGCCGCCGGAACTGTGCGCGGGAGGATCGCCAAGAAATCCTTGAGCAGTGCCGCGTCCGCTTTCAGGTTCGGTGGAAGTTGGAACAGGACTGGGCCGAGTTTGCCTGCAGCGGCCAGCGGTTCAATCGTCGCCAGGAATCGCGGAACGAAGTCTTCGGTTCCCTTCAGCCGCTTGATGTGCGTGATGACCTGGTGCGCCTTAACGCCGAGCCGAAAATGCGGCGGCGTGTCCTGCATCCAGTTCCGGATCGTGGTTTCCTTGACGAGTTGCCGAAAGGTGAAATTTACTTCGACGGTATTGAGTTGGGTCGCATAGTGACACAGGAATTTCTTCTGCGCCAGCTTGGCAGGGTAAAAATCGGGCTTCCATGTCGGGTAAGCCCATCCGGAGGTCCCAGCAAAAAATTGGCTCATGATTTTCTGTGTACCCCTGCGTCTTCGCGAATCATTTCCGCTTTGACTGTTTTCGTGGCTTCGTTTTACGGGGTTTCGGCTCCTCCGCCTGCGCCGCAATCTCGATTCTCTCCGGCTCTTTCGCACCTGTCGCTTTCAGATCCGGCAGTTTCTGCTTCAATTCGAGCACGGGTTCGAACAGATCGCCCATCTTTTCGAAGCGGGCCACAACTTGCTTCGCTTCAAACACCAGAAGGCTTGCATCTTTCTTCTTGGATGCACGCTCGACTTCTTCCCACGTCACGGGAGTTGAGACCGTGGGATGCTCGCGCGCGCGCAATGAATACACGGCCACGGTCGTCTTGTGCTCGTCGTTCTGGCTCCAGTCGACGAAGACTTTCCCGGTGCGCGCCTGCTTGCTCATCTCCGACAGCACGAGATCCGCGTGATCGTGCTCGAGCAACTGCGCCAGCGCGTGCGAAAACGTTTTGGTCGCTTCGTAGGTCGTTGGAGTGTTTAGGGGAACGTAGATCTGAAGTCCCTTCGAGCCGGACGTCTTCGGAAAACTTTCTAGCCCGAAGTGTTCGAATATCTCGCGCAGCCAGAACGCAACCTGGCAACATTGCACAATATTTGCCGGCGGCCCGGGATCGAGATCGAACACCATCTCGGTTGGACACGTAATATCTTCAGCCAGCGCCAGCGAGGGATGCAGTTCGAGCGCTGCGAGGTTTGCGAGCCAAACCAGCGTCGGCAGATCGTCGGCGACGACGTAGTGAACGGTGCGCCGGTTGCGTCCGCTCCAGATCGGTGCAGTCTTCACCCAGTCGGGACGGTGCATGGGGGCGTTCTTTTCGAAGAAGGGCTCACCGTCCACGCCGTCGGGATAGCGCTTGCGCGTAAGCGCGCGCCCGGCCAGATGCGGAATGATCGCCGGCGCGATGCGGGCGTAGTAGTCGATCACATCCTTCTTGGTGAATCCCACGGCGGGATAGAGCACCTTCTCGAGGTTCGAAAGCTTGAGGTGCTTGCCCTGGATTTCGACGGCTGAATCGGTCATGGGATCTCCGCCTGCCCATTGTGCAATAGAAACCGCTTTCGTGTCTGGGTCTCCTGTTGAGAGCGAAGGCATGAACCACGGAGGGCACGAAGGACCAGTATGGAAGACTGCCAAACTTGCATTGCACAAGGTGACGCGGATAATCTTCGAACTAACGGAGGGGTTCTGGCATGAGCAAGGTACGGGTTTTGGTAGGCACGCGCAAGGGCGCATTCATCCTGACAGCAGATGGCAAGCGCGAGCAGTGGGAAGTCAGCGGCCCACATTTCGCGGGATGGGAGCTTTACCACTTGAAGGGATCGCCGGTTGATCCGAATCGCATCTACGCGTCGCAGACCAGCGGATGGTTTGGACAGCTGATTCAGCGCTCTGACGATGGCGGCAAAACATGGCACCAGCCCGGAACGCCTCCCGGAGAAACGCCCGCCCCCGGGCCGCCGAAGGCCGTCAGCAACAAGTTCGTCTATGACACTTCTGACGCAACTGGCAAGCCGCTTACGACCCATCAGTTCTATGACGGCACGCAGCATCCGTGGGAGTTCAAGCGCGTTTGGCATCTCGAACCGTCGCTGACCGATCCGAATACGGTCTATGCCGGAGTGGAAGACGCTGCGCTGTTTCGGTCGACTGATGGCGGAGAGAATTGGCACGAACTTTCCGGCTTGCGCGGCCACGGCACCGGTCCCATGTGGCAACCGGGCGCTGGCGGCATGTGCCTGCATACGATCATTCTCGATCCTAGCAATCCCGACCGAATCTACATCGCCATCTCAGCGGCGGGCGCCTTCCGCACCGATGATGGCGGCAAGAGTTGGAAGCCGATCAACAAGGGGCTTCGCTCGCAGTACATTCCGAATCCGACCGCCGAGGTCGGACACTGCGTTCATCACGTCGCGATGAACCCAGCGCGTCCGAACGTGCTCTTCATGCAGAAACATTGGGACGTAATGCGTTCGGACGACGCAGGCGATCAGTGGAAGGAGATCAGCGGAAATCTGCCCACCGACTTCGGTTTCGTCATCGACGTGCATGCGCACGAACCGGAGACGGTCTATGTCGTCCCCATCAAGAGCGACGGCGAGCACTATGTGATGGACGGCAAACTCCGTGTCTATCGCAGCCGCACCGGCGGCAATGAGTGGGAGCCTTTAACCAAGGGCCTGCCGCAGAAGGATTGCTACGTGAACGTTCTGCGCGACGCGATGGCGGTGGACTCGCTCGATAAGTGCGGCGTCTATTTCGGGACGACCGGAGGACAGGTTTACTGCTCCCCCGACGCTGGCGATTCGTGGGCGCCGATAGTGCGCGATTTACCGGCTGTGCTGTCGGTCGAGGTCCAGACGCTGGCGTGAGTCACAGCGTTCGGATTTTTCAACCGCAGAACGAAGAGGTCCGGGAGGCAGAGCTTCAGTCTTGGGGTCGGCTTGTCTCGTTAACAATTTGACTATGATCCGCGTCATCCTTCCGCCGCACCTGCGAAATCTAGCCCACGTCGGTGCCGAACTGATGCTTGAGGTGCAGGCTCCGGTAACGCAGCGCGCTGTCCTCGACAGCCTCGAGGCCCAATATCCCATGCTGCGCGGAACTATTCGCGACCACGTCACACTCCAGCGCCGCCCATTCCTCCGATTCTTCGCATGCGAGCAAGACCTCACCCACGAACCGCCAGATGCCCTCCTGCCCGAGGTGGTCGTGTCGGGGAAGGAGCCTTTTATCGTGCTCGGCGCGATTGCCGGCGGTTAGGCCCGAGATCGGACGACCGCGCTTGGGCAATCCGAGGCGGTCAGTGCGTGATAACATTTGCCCGTGCCTGTTAGCGACACGAGTCTCGCGGCGCAAGACATCCAACTCAAGCTTCAGCGGTCTCTGTCCGGAGAGCAGCGCCTGATGCTGGCCTTCGAAATGAGTCTGTTTGCGCGGGAATTGGCGCGAGAAGGTATTCGCCAGGATCATCCGGAATGGCCTGAGTCGCGTGTTGACCGCGAACTGCTCAGGCTGGCGTTTCTACCGGCGCCGCTGCCAGCACGGCTCAGATGAGCGCTCCTGAGGTTCTCAGCAGGATCACTACGACGCTCGACCAAACCGGCATCGCTTACATGTTAACAGGATCGTTCGCAAGCGCTTACTACGGAGCACCTCGCTCCACTCAGGACATCGACCTCGTAGTAGAAACAACGGTGGAGCGCCTAGGTGCATTCGTCCACGCCCTGCCCGTGACACAGTATTACGCCGACGTGGATGCCGCTCTGCAAGCTCACCAGTCGGAGTCGATGTTTAACGTAATCGACCTCTCCACTGGCTGGAAGATTGACTTGATCATCCGCAAATCAAGGCCTTTTAGCCGGGAGGAATTTAGCCGTCGCAAGCAAGTCGTCCTGCAAGGCCTTCCTCTATTCGTCGCCAGTCCCGAGGATGTGATAATCGCCAAACTGGAATGGTCTAAGTTGTCCCGGTCACAGCGGCAGATTGAGGACGTCGCTGCAATATTAAGAATGCGCTGGGACACTTTGGACCAGAGGTATCTAAAGCAATGGAGTCGCGAACTCAGAGTCGAGGAAGAATGGAACCAAGCGCGCAAGGCCGCGGGCGTCTAAATTACCATGTCAGTTCCGTTAACCCTAGATCAACGCAACTCCCCCGTCGGGTTTGACAACTTCCCTTTCCCCCACGTACTTTCAAACTTCTGCCCCTGTAGCCCGTCTAACATGCGCATCCAGTTAATGTGCGTTCTGCCGTCGGAGGTCCGATGAAACGCCGTCTCGTTACAACCGCCGTTTTCTTCCTTCTTCTTTCCACCTTTGCCCTCGGGCAAGACGTCGCCTCGTTTGCGAAGCGCATCACCGTGAAAAAGCTCCCGAACGGGCTGACTATCGTGCTTTGCGAGCGGCCGGAGGCGCCCGTCTTCTCCTTCTTCACGCTCGTCGATGTGGGCTCGGCGCAAGATCCCATGGGCGAGACCGGCATGGCTCACATGTTCGAGCACATGGCCTTCAAGGGCACCGACAAGATCGGTACGACGGACTATGCCGCCGAGAAACCCGCGCTAGCCAAGGTTGAAACTGCTTATTCCGACTACATCAAGGAACGCGACAAGGAAGTGGGACGCGACGACGCCAAGCTGAAGCAACTCGAAAAAGCGTGGAAGGACGCCATCGCCGTCGCCGACAAATACGTCAAGTCGAACGAATTTGGCAAGATCATCGAACAGAACGGTGGCGAGGACATGAACGCCAACACCAGTTACGATGAGACCGCCTATCACTATGCGTTGCCCGAAAATCGCCTTGAACTTTGGGCCTTCTTAGAGTCTGAACGATTTCTACATCCCGTGTTGCGCGAGTTCTACAAAGAGCGCGATGTAGTCATCGAAGAGCGCCGCCTGCGCACCGACAGCAATCCCATCGGACGCCTGCTCGAGCAGTTCACGGCCGAAGCCTTTGAGGCTCATCCTTACCATCGGCCGACCGTGGGCTGGATGGCCGATCTCAACTCCTTCTCGGCGACCGACGCGCAGAAATTCTTCGACAAATACTACGTTCCCGCAAAC
>Ga0070735_10004867_pt1 | contig 11206 bp, 9 predicted proteins | sample Coa_R1_FD_66443 | JGI IMG/M metagenome (GOLD analysis project Ga0070735, IMG submission 66443) | Surface soil microbial communities from Centralia Pennsylvania, which are recovering from an underground coalmine fire - Coalmine... | ecosystem: Environmental > Terrestrial > Soil > Unclassified ... | reverse complement strand
ACCTGGCCCGCTTGAGAACGTGGTCGGGAATACGCTGATCGGGCGCGCGCATGGTTTCGTCGAGCACTCGAGCCGCGCGGTCGAGCCGGTCGATGTCTTTCGAGTGTTCCGACTCCGCGGAGCAGCGGGCCAGAGGGATGAGCAGAGCGAGCGAGAGCATGATGATTTTCAAGCGTAGGTCCTCGTTGTGCCTGTTCCCGCCGGGGCTCGGGTCATCCAGAGACAAAGCACATTGAGATTGGATTGCGAAGGAGGCGCGGACCGTCGCCCGCACCGCGCCAGAACGCGGGTTGCCCGACTTAGCGGGAAAGATGCTCTGCGGACGGGTTGCGTGGGCTGGAGGGCTTTAACGGCCAGCCGGCGACGGCCATTCGTCGACGACGATCCCCAGGTCGCTCAGCACCTGCATGGTGGCCTCGACGTTGCGCCGGATGGCAGGGCGATCCTGCGGTGCGGCAGTGGGATCTTCTTCGACGGCAACGACGCGGCCCCAGGGCCAGGTTGCCGGCGGGGCGGCGGTGAGGGCTTCGGGCAGATCGGCAATGCGCAGGTCGAGCTCGCGACGGCGCGCGGCGACGGGGCGAAGGAAGGTGTCGCCGGGCTCCGCCGGACCGTTGGACGGATACAGAATGCTCAGGCTGACCGACGACTTGCCGACGATGAGGAAGGGATTGGCCCAGCTGGCGCGCGTGTGAATCGAGGTGTAGACGGTCTTCGAGGGCAACGGGATTTCAGCGATCTGCTGACGGTAGGCGTCGCGCGCCGCGGCGGCAGCTTTGGCCTGCTGCAGGGCATGTTCGCGAGCGATGGCAGCTGCTTCGACGGAACTGGCGGCCTTGAGCGGTGACGGGGCATGGGAGCAGCCGGCAGCAAGGCCCAGCAGCAGGGCAGGAACGAGAAATGCAGAGAATCTCATGGGACAGCGGGTTTGATCTAAGGATACCAGCGCCGGGGACCGGCTGAGTTTCGCGGGCTGCCGGGGTGGGAATAGAATCGTCCGCGGTGAAGACGAGTCTTTTCGATCTCTATAAAGTCGGCATCGGGCCCTCGAGTTCGCACACCATGGGGCCCATGCGCGCGGCGCGGCGCTTTGCCGCGGAGCTGGCGGAGACCGGCGTGCTGGCGCAGGTCGCCGACGTGGTGGTGGAGCTCTATGGGTCGCTCGCGCTGACCGGCCAGGGACACGGCACGGATCGCGCGATCCTGCTGGGGCTGAGCGGAGAAGAAGCGGCGACCATCGATCCGGCGAGCATCGACCGAAAGCTGGCGACGATCCGGGAGACGGGCAGGCTCGCGTTGCTGGGCACGCATCCCATCGCGTTTCGCGAGCCGGAGCATCTGCTGTTTCATCGAGACGAGATGCTGCCGCCGGGGGCGGTGACGCAGCATCCGAACGGGGTGAGATTCACCGCGTTCGATGGGTCGCGCAGGATGCTGCTGACGCGGACGTACTTCTCGATCGGTGGGGGATTCATTGTTGCCGACGGCGAAGAGGCTTTGCCCGCGACGACGGCGGAGGTGAAGCTGCCGTTTCCGTTTTCGAGCGCGGCGGAGTTGCTGGCCATGGCGCATGATGCCGGACTGAGCGTGTGGGAGCTGATGCTGGCGAACGAGTGCGCGCTGCGGCCGGAGGCGGAGGTGCGCGCGGGCATTCTGCACATTTGGGACGTGATGCAGGCGTGCATCGAGCGGGGCATTGCGACGGAGGGGATTCTGCCTGGCGGACTCGCGGTACGGAGACGCGCGCCTCGGCTGGCTGCGCGACTGCACGAGAAGGGATCGGTGGATCCGCTGGCGCCGCTGGACTGGGTAACGGTGTACGCGATGGCGGTGAATGAAGAGAACGCCGCAGGAGGACGGGTGGTGACGGCTCCAACAAATGGAGCCGCGGGGGTGGTGCCGGCGGTGGCGCGGTATTACCGGGACTTCGTTGAGGGCGCAGATACAGCGGGGATTCTGCGGTACTTTCTGACGTCGGCGGCGGTGGGGGTGCTCTACAAGGAGAACGCTTCGATCAGCGGAGCGGAGGTTGGTTGCCAGGGCGAGGTGGGCGTCGCCTGCTCCATGGCGGCCGGGGGTTTAGCAGCGGCGCTGGGCGGCACCAATGGCCAGGTGGAGCATGCGGCGGAGATTGCGATGGAGCACAACCTGGGGATGACGTGCGATCCGATTGGCGGGCTGGTGCAGATTCCGTGTATCGAGCGCAACGCGATGGGCGCAATGAAGGCAGTGCAGGCCTGCCGCATCGCGATGAACGAAACCGAGGCGCACAAGGTGTCGCTCGACCAGGTGATCCGGACGATGTACATGACGGGGCTGGACATGCAGTCGCGCTATAAAGAGACGTCGCTGGCGGGACTGGCGCTGAACGTGATCGAGTGCTGAGCAGGCTGGGTTGAATACAGGACCGCCTTTCGGGGGGCAAGCCGCATCCAAAATCCCGTTGGGGGTAAACGATGGCAGCTCAACCCATTCCGAACGCGTCGCCCGAAGATGTTGCCCAGTTCAGCCTGGAACAGGAAATCGCCGATGCCCAGCGGCACCGGCCGTGGCAGGGCGGTACCTACTCCAAGATGCTCTGCAAGCAGGGCGACCTGCGGCTGGTCCTGGTATGCATGGACGAGGGCGCGAAGATGGACGAGCACCATGCCGACGGCAGCCTGGCGCTGCAGGTGCTGAACGGGTCGATCCGGTGCAGGGCCGGCCGGCAGTCGATGGAGCTTCGCTGCCGCGATGTGATGACGCTGCGGCCTTCGATCCGGCACTCGGTGGAGGCGCTGGAACCCTGCGCCTTTCTTCTGACGATTGCATGGCCAACGAGCGAGAAGCTGGAGTCGCTGCCGCATCGGGGATACGGGAGCTGACGGTTAGCTGAGAAGCGGTTAGTTAAAAAAGCGGTCAGCGGGTGAGTTGTCCCCAGCAGACGACACAGTCATGGATCATGGTGACGGCGCCGCCGCGCGTGTGTGCGGCGAAGAGCTTTTCGAGGGCTGCCTGCATCTCGGGGAAACGAGAGTGTCCCGGCTGTGGGATGTAGGACGAGGAGAGCACGCGGCCTTTCAGCGCATCCAGCGAGAGCGGCTGCGCGTTGAACAGGCTTTCGCACTTCATGGGTGAGGGAGAGAAAAAGTGGGCGAGCCGTTTGCGGCCGACGTGCGACTCTTTGACGGCTTTGTAGTCGATGCTGTGGTCGAGCAGAAACTGCTCGTAGGCTTCGTGGAAGGGGTCGCCGGTCATCCGGCGGTTGTTGTAGAGCACGGCGCACCAACCGCCTGGCCTGAGGATGCGGGAGAACTCGGCACGCGTGCGGTCGAGATCGAACCAGTGCATGGCCTGAGCGACGGTGATGAGGTCGATGGAGTGGTCCGGCAGGCCGGTGGACTCGGCGGTGCCGGCGACGCAGCGCAGGGTTGAGTACGTGCTTTCGAGTTCGGCACAGGCGGCGCGCATTTCGTCATTGGGCTCGATGGCGACGACCGAGAATCCCGCAGCGAGAAGGATTTCCGTGAGCAGGCCGGTTCCGGCGGCGACGTCGGCAATGGTGGCATGCGCGCTGAGGCGGCATTCGCGGCGGAGGAGATCGACGATCTCCGCGGGATAGCCGGGGCGGTAGCGTTTGTAGCTTTCGACGCGGCCGCTGAAGCGCTGGGTGGGGTTGGGAATCATCTTCGCCTTGAAGGGTACGAAAAACCTTCCTCTGGGGCCAAAGCCCCGAACTCTGATCGACGCTCATCGGCACGGCTGAAGCCGTTCCCTGTCAAAACGGCGCAACGCGCGTTCCCATGTCTCCAAACCGGGAGACAGGGGGCACCCGGCTACTTCAGGACTACGCTCACACTTTTTCCATCGTAGTGAATCTCCCGGTCGGCGGAGGTGGAGACTTGCGAGCCGACGCCGTGGTTCCCACTCACCAGGACGACGCGGAAGGTGCGCTGCTGCGGCATGCCGGGATAGCTGCCGGTGCGCGCGCCGATGGTGAGCGTGGAAGATGCGTCATCCCAGTGGAGCGGGATGACGGAGAAGGCGCCCTTCTCGTAGTCCAGGTTATCGCCCTCGTCGTTGTAGAGGTCGAAGCTGCCGTCGGCGCCGCGATAGATGCGCAGCTCGATGGGCGCGTCGGGCGATTGCGTGGCGTACTCGCCTTCGGGGCCGAGCGGGAGGATGGATCCGGCGCGGATGTAAAGCGGCATGCGGTCGAGCGGAGCGTCGGCCTGCATGCGCTGGTCAGCGTGAAGCTGTGCGCCGGTCCAGAAGTCATACCAGGCCGCGGCGGGCGGCAGATAGACCTGGCGGCTGGTTGCGCCCTGCTGGGTAACGGGATTGACGAGGATCGCGGGGCCGAACATGTATTCGTCGCCGATGTCGCGCACCTGCTCGTCGCTGCGCCAGTCCATCACCAGCGGCCGCATCATGGTGTAGTCATCGTGCGTGACCTGCCAGGCGAGCGAGTAGATGTAAGGCAGCAGGCGGTAGCGGAACTTGTCCCAGGCGATGAGCGTGGGCGTTTGCGGTCCGTAGGAGAAGATTTCGTTTGTGTTGTTAGAGCGGTGGCCGTGGGTGCGGAAGATGGGGCAGAAAACGCCGAACTGGAACCAGCGAGTGTAGAGCTCCTGATAGGCGGGGTCGCGCGTGTCGCGCTCGTAGGGCCAGCCGTAGCCGGCGATGTCGGTGGTCCAGTAGGGCAGGCCGGAGACTTCGAAGTTGAGGCCGGCGGTGATCTGGCGGCTGAAGGACATCCAGGTGCCGATGACATCGCCGGACCAGACGGTGGTGGCGTTGCGCTGCTGGCCGAGGAAGGCGGAGCGGGTGAGGATGAAGAGGCGCTTCTGGTCCGTCGCTTTGCGCCAGTGCTCGTAGACGCCGCCGGTGTGCATCAGCGGGAAGACGTTGGTGTAGCGCGCGCCGTTACCGATGTGGAGCTGCTTCGCGTTGAGCGCAGCATCGCTGAAGCCATCCCAGATCTCCGGCTCGGAGCTGTCGAGCCAGAAGCCGTCCCAGCCCTCGTTGAATTTCTCGCGCAGCAGGTGATCCCAGTAGTAGTCGCGCGCGGCGGGATTCGTGGCGTCGTAGATATCGGTATCAGGCACGATGAGCCCAAGCTTCTGCATCGCCTGGTAGTTCTCGGATTTGGGATTCATCTTGGCCCACACGGAGATCATCGCGTGCAGGTGCTCGTCGTGGAGCTGGCGCAGCGCGGCGGGCACGTCGGGCGAGGGCTTCAGGTAGGCGTCGGTGTAGTCGGGATCGCCCTGCAGTTTCCACCAGAACCAGTCCTGGACGATGAAGTCGAGCGGCACGCGCTGATCCCGGTATTCCTGGGCTACGTCGAGGAGTTCTTTGGCAGATTTGTAACGATCCTTTGACTGGACGAATCCGTAAGCCCAGCGGCCGTAGAGCGGGGCGTGGCCGGTAAGGTCGCGATAGCGGTGGATGATCTGGTCCATCTCCGGGCCGTAGACGAAGTAATAGTCGATGGCATCGGCGGCCTCAGCGACGAGCTTCATCTCGTTGAGGAAGCGATCGTCGAACCAGGAGCGCGAGGCCGTGTTCCAGAGCAGGCCGTAGCCTTTGGTGGAAACAAGGAAGGGAATGGCGACGTCGGTGTTGGCCTGGGCGAGCTCGACAACGGATCCGCGGTAATTGAAGACGCCGGCCTGATGCTGGCCCAGTCCATAGATACCCTCGAGCGCATCGGGAAAGAAGCGCTCGGTGACGCGGTAGAGCTTTTCGCCATTGGCTTCCGCCGCGACGTAGGCGCGCGGCTCGCGGCCGGCGAATTCGTGCAGGAGCTGAGTGCCGGAGGCGTCGGTGAAACGCAGCGTAACGGTTTTGAGGTCGACCTGGACGCGGAGCTTGTCGGTGCTTACGCCGGCGGAGTTGGCGTCGCTGTGGAAGTCGAACTGGCCAGTTGTGCAGGGGGCGACGATCCAGGGCGTGTGCGGCGATGCGCCGGCGGGATTGCCGGGACCAGCGACGACGTGGATGAGGTCAGGACCGCAGACGGCGATGTGGAGGGTCTCTGAGCCGTTGTGAATGACCATGCCGGCGGCATCGCGCTCGGCGGTGGCGGCGGTTTGGGCGAGAAGAGGAAGCGGGGCGAGGCACAACGCGAGAATTGCAAAGCGGGCGATGCAGCGAGATGATTGCACGTTCTGTCTCCTGACGGAACCGCAACCATAGTAAAACGGCGAGGCGGAATTCCTGTACCTCAGCTGCGCTCGACAGCCATTGCGACGGAGTTGCCGCCACCGAGGCAGAGAGCGACGACACCGCGTTTCGCGTTGCGCTGTTGCATGGCGTGGAGCAGCGTAACCAGCACGCGCGCGCCGCTGGCGCCGATGGGGTGGCCGATGGCAACCGATCCGCCGTTCACGTTCACCTTCTCCATGGGGATGCCGAGCTCGCGCGTGACCGCGATCGCCTGGACGGAGAAGGCCTCGTTGAGTTCGAAGAGATCGACATCGTTGACCGACCAGCCGGCTCTGCGGAGCACGTTGCGGACGCCGGTGACCGGAGCCATCATGACCCACTTCGGATCGATGCCGCTGGTCGCATGCGCCACGATGCGGGCTATCGGCTGAAAGCCGAGCACCCTGCCCCTGGCAGCCGACATGGTGACGACGGCGGCCGCTGCATCGTTGACGCCGGGAGCGTTGCCGGCGGTGACGGTGCCGTCCTTTTTGAAAGCGGGCTTGAGCTTGCGGAGCGCCTCGATGGAGGCGTCCTCGCGCACCGACTCATCCCGGCTGAAGAGCTTCGGCGGCTCTCCTTTGGTGCCGGGGATTTCGATGGACACAACTTCGGCAGCGAATCGGCCTTCGCGCCATGCGGCTGCGGCTTTCTGATGCGAGAGCAATGCAAAGCAGTCCTGGTCTTCGCGGCTGATCTTATATTTTTCGGCGACGAGTTCCGCGGTCTGCCCCATGTGGAAGTCGTTGTAAACGTCCCAGAGGCCGTCGCGGACCATGGAGTCGACGGCTTTGGCATCGCCCATGCGGAAGCCGCTGCGCGCCTGCGGCAGCAGATACGGCGCGTTGGTCATCGACTCCATGCCGCCGGCGATGATGATCTCGGCGTTGCCGGTCTGAATGGATTGCGCTGCCAGCGCGACCGCGCGAAGGCCTGAGCCGCAGACCATGTTGACGGTGACGGCGCTCACCTCCGGCAGCAAACCGCCGTTGAGCGCAGCCTGGCGGGCGGGATTCTGGCCGAGACCCGCGGAGACGACGTTGCCCATGATGCACTCATCCACGTGCTCGGGCCTGAGCTGCGCGCGCTGCACGGCTTCGCGCACCGCGAGCGCTCCCAGCTGGGTTGCCGTGAGACTGGAAAGCGAGCCCTGGAACTTTCCGACCGGCGTGCGGCAGCCGGAGACGATGACCACTTCATCCATAGCGATCCCTTATCTGATTCGATGCGGCGCACCCGCAGGTAGAATCCGACGGTAGAACTCATGGAAGATATCAGAGAGCGAGGACCCCTTGCACGACACCGCTGAGACTGTGACCCGCTCGACCCACTACCCCGCCTCGGCGGTCGCGCCATGGTGGCACACCGTGCTGCTGGCGATGCTGCTGATCGGAGGATCGGCGTTCAATGCGCGCCAGATGCAAGCTCACGGGCTGGCGTCGCACCATTTCGAGCGCTATGCGGCAGGGATCATTGTCGAAGCGATCCTTTTTCTGATCGCGTGGTGGGGTTTACGGATGCGGCGGGTGCGCATCGCCGACCTGATCGGATACCGCCGCGGGGAACTCGCGCGGGATATCGGCGCAGCAGCGATCTTCTGGGCGCTGGCGATGATCGTGCTTTCCTGCATTGCGATTGCGCTCCGGTTGCTGCACATGGGCGAGCCGCAGAAGGCGATTGCACAACTGGCGCCGCAGTCGCCGCTGCAAATGCTGCTCTGGATCGCGCTGAGCGCGAGTGCGGGCTTCGTGGAGGAGTTCGTCTTCCGCGGATATTTCCTGCGACAGTTCGCCTCGCCGCTTCATCAGCTGTGGCTGGGCGTCATCGCGTCTTCATTGCTCTTCGGCTGCAGTCACGCATACGAAGGAGCGGCGGGCATGATTGCGATTACTGCGTATGGCGCGCTCTTCTGCGGGCTCGCGATTCTTCGCCGCAGTCTGCGACCGGGAATGATCGCGCATGCGTGGCACGACATCTTCACCGGAGCGATGCTCGCTCTCCTGCATCACCTTCACGCGATCTGACACAAAGGTGTCATCATGGCGAGCGCGATTCCGAAGAGCAAAAACTCTTCCGAAATGCAATTTTTTCCTTGACACTCGAGGGTGGGAAATCTATACATTCGTTAACTGCAGCATTTATGTTGCAGACTTCGATGTAAACATCGAAAAGGGAGAATAGAACAAATGGCAACGAAGAAAGCAGCTAAGAAACCGGCGAAGAAGGCAGCGAAGAAGACCTCGAAGAAAAAGTAAGCCATCACCGGTAGGAAGCTGAGGGGGCGCGAAAAGCGCCCCCTCAGTGTTTTTGGAGACGAGCCATACGGGCCGAAGCGCTCGCGCGACTCAGCAAGCGAACCAACATCGGAGTCAGTGTTTATGCGGGTTGTACGGACTCTTCGATGTCTTCACTCTTCTCGCCCATCCGCGTCGATCTGAGCGAGCACGTAATCGTCAGGGCGGCGATTCCCTGTTCCCTATACCCTGTTCTTCATGACGCGACGCCGATGGATCGCCGACACCTGGGATGAAGCAACGGCCACCATTGCCGGCAATCAGGCGGCGCACCTGGTGCGGGTTCTGCGCGCGCAGCCCGGGATGGAGTTCGATGTGGTCGCCGGAGGCCGCGTGTGGCACGGCGTGGTGGCGGGCATTGCGGAGCATGAGGTCCGATTCAATCTGGTGGCCGAAATTGAGGCAGAGCCCGCGCTGCCGCTGACGCTGCTGCTGAGCGTCTACAAGTTCGATCGCATGGAGTGGGCGATCGAGAAGCTGACGGAGCTGGGCGCGGAGCGCGTGGTGCCGGTGATCGCACGGCGGAGCGAGAAGCATCTGGTACAAGCTGCTGCTACGCGGGCGGAGCGCTGGCGGCGGATCGCGCTGGAAGCATCGAAGCAGTCACGCCGCTCCGACGTGCTGCAGGTGGATGAGCCACTGCCGCTGAAGACGGCGTTGCGGGAGGGAGCCGATGCGTTGCGCGTGGTGCTCGCCGAACAGGAGCGCTCGACGACGCTGCGGCAGATTTTGACTGCATCGCTCGATGCGGGCGGGGACTCCGTTCCGTCGATTCGCATTGCGGTGGGTCCGGAAGGCGGATGGGCTCCCGAGGAAGAAGCGCTGTTCGATGCGGAGAGCTGGCGGGCGGTGACTCTGGGGCCGCGCATCCTGCGGGCGGAGACGGCGGCGGTTACGGCTGCGGCAATCGCCGCATCTTTGCTCGAATGAAGGGTAGAGAGAAGCGGTTAGCGGGAAGCGGTTAGCAAAAGACTGTTAGCAAAGACTGTTAGCAGGGAGCGGTTGGCGAAAGGCTCTTAGCGAGATTCCCGCCAAATCTGCCTTTCGCCAGGTATTTCGCTCAACGTTTTTTACTAGCTGCCGAGTTGCCAGGCGGGTCATCGCTAACGCTTGTCGCTGCCGTCAGGAAAACATCTCCTTCACCTTGTCGAAGAGACCGCGTGAGGTGGGTGTGTTCTCCACCTTGAGGATTTCGGCGAGCTCGTGCAGCTTTTCTTTTTGCGCCTTGGTGAGTTTGGACGGCGTCTTCACGACCACCTGCACGATGAGGTCGCCGCGCCCATGTTCGTTGAGGAACGGAACGCCGCGGCCGCGGATGCGGAACTGCTGCCCGCTCTGCGTGCCTTCGGGGACCTTCAGCTTCGCCGAGCCGTCGAGGGTGCTGATGGTGATCTCGGTGCCGAGCGCCGCCTGCGGAAATGAAATTGGGATCGAGCAGTGCAGGTCATTGCCGTCGCGCTCGAAGATGCGATGCGCGCGCACATGGAGCACCACGTAGAGATCGCCCGGCGGTCCGCCGAAGCGTCCGGCTTCGCCCTCGCCCTGGTAGCGGATGCGCGTGCCATCTTCGACGCCGGCGGGAACGGTGACCTGCATCTCGTGCTGGCGTTCGAGGCGGCCCTCGCCACGGCAGGTTTTGCAGGGATCGGTAATGATCTGCCCGGTGCCTCCGCAGTGGCTGCAGGTGCGCGCAATGGAGAAGAATCCCTGCTGGTAGCGCACCTGTCCTCGACCCTGGCAATGCGGGCAGGTCGAAGGAGCGCGGCTGCCCGCCGCTCCGGTGCCATTGCAGTCGGGGCAGGCGTCGGCGCGACCGAAGGTGACCTTGGTATCCTTGCCGAAGACCGCGTCTTCGAAATCGATGGTGAGGTCCTGGCGAATATCGTGGCCCTTCTGCACGCGCGAGGCGCGGCGAGCGCCGCCCATGTTGAACATCTCGCCGAAAATATCGCCGAAGATGTCGCCGATGTCCTGTGCGCCGAAGGGGCCGCCGTCGAATCCACCGGGCCCGCTGACGCCCGCATGGCCGAAGCGGTCGTAGGCGGCGCGCTTCTGCGGATCGCTGAGAACCTGGTAGGCCTCGCTGCACTCCTTGAAGCGCTCCTCGGCTGCCTTGTCGCCGGGATTGCGGTCGGGGTGATGCTGGAGCGCCATCTTGCGGTAGGCGGCCTTGATCTCCTGATCGCTTGCGGATCGGGTAACGCCAAGGACCTCGTAGTAGTCGGCTTTAATCACGTTTTCCGTTCTGCTCATGCTTCCTTCTGTTGGGGATTGGCGGCCACGCGCACCAGCGCGGGACGCAGCAGGCGCTCGCGCATGCGGTAGCCGCGGCGCACCTCATCAATTACCTGATGATCGGGAACATCGTTGCGTTCCACCATTTCGAGCGCCTCGTGGACGCGCGGATCGAACACCGCGCCGACCGCCTCGACGGGCTGAACGTTGAGGCCGCGGAGGGCTTCTTCCATCTGCTTGACGATCAGTTCCACGCCGGTGCGGAGCTGGTCGGCCGAGCCGGTGGATTTGAGCGCAAGCTGGAAATTGTCCAGCACGGGAAGGAACTGCTCCACGGCGTTGGCAACGGCGTAGTCGCGAAAGTCGGCACGCTCCTTTGCCTCGCGCTTGCGGGAGTTGTCGAACTCGGCCTGAAGCCGGAGGAGACGATCCATCAGCTGATCCTTCTCGGCTTTGAGCCGGTCGTATTCTTCCTGCGGAACGGTTGC
>Ga0070735_10004866_pt1 | contig 11207 bp, 7 predicted proteins | sample Coa_R1_FD_66443 | JGI IMG/M metagenome (GOLD analysis project Ga0070735, IMG submission 66443) | Surface soil microbial communities from Centralia Pennsylvania, which are recovering from an underground coalmine fire - Coalmine... | ecosystem: Environmental > Terrestrial > Soil > Unclassified ... | reverse complement strand
GCCGCCGCGGATTCGATCCCGATCCTCTGCATCACCGGCCAGGCACCGGTCGCGCGACTGCACAAGGAGGACTTCCAGGCCATCGACATCGCCGCCATCGCCAGGCCCCTGACCAAGCTCGCGATGACCGTGCTCGAGCCCGCCCAGGTGCCGGGGGCGTTCCAGCAGGCGTTTCACCTGATGCGCTCGGGCCGGCCCGGGCCCGTGCTGATCGACCTCCCGATCGATGTGCAACTGGCGGAGATCGAGTTCGATCCCGAGACCTATCAGCCGCTCCCGGTCTACAAGCCGAGCGCGACCCCGCCCCAGATCGAGAAGGCGCTAGCGATGCTGAATGAGTCAGAGCGCCCTGTGATCGTCGCCGGCGGCGGGATCATCGGCGCCGACGCGAGCGAGCTCCTGGTCGAGTTCGCCGAGATCCTGGACGTGCCGGTGATCCCGACCCTGATGGGGTGGGGCTCGATCCCGGACGACCACCCGCTGATGGCCGGGATGGCGGGGCTGCAGACCTCGCACCGCTACGGGAACGCCGCGCTGCTGGACTCGGACTTCGTGCTCGGGATCGGGAACCGGTGGGCGAACCGCCACACCGGCGGTCTCGACACCTACACGCGCGGGCGCAAGTTCGTTCACGTCGACATCGAACCGACCCAGATCGGCCGCGTGTTCGCGCCCGACTTCGGCATCGTCTCCGACGCCCGCGCCGCGCTCGAGCTGTTCATCCACACCGCCACCGAATGGCGCGGGCAGGGCCGGCTGGCCGACCGCGCCGAGTGGGCCGAGACCTGCCGCGAGCGCAAGCGGACGCTGAAGCGTCGCAGCGACCACGACGACGTGCCGATCAAGCCGTTCCGGGTCTATGAGGAGATGAACCGTGCGTTCGGCCCGGACGTCCGCTATGTCACCACGATCGGCCTCTCCCAGATCGCGGCGGCGCAGTTCCTGCACGTGTACAGGCCGCGGCACTGGATCAACGCCGGGCAGGCCGGTCCGCTCGGATGGACCGTCCCGGCGACGCTGGGCGTGTGCGTGGCCGATCCCGACGCGACCGTGGTCGCAATCTCAGGCGACTACGACTTCCAGTTCATGATCGAGGAGCTCGCGGTCGGCGCCCAGTTTCACCTCCCGTACATCCAGGTGGTGGTCAACAACGCCTACCTCGGCCTGATCCGCCAATCGCAGCGGTCGTTCGAGATGGACTACTGCGTGCAGCTGTCCTTCGAGAACGTCAACGCCCCCGAGCTGGGCGGGTACGGGGTCGACCATGTCAAGGTGGCCGAAGGCCTGGGATGCAAGGCGATCCGCGTGAGCGAGCCGGGCGAAATCCTGCCGGCCCTCGAGCGCGCAGGGGTGCTGATGCGCGAGTACCGCGTGCCCGTGATCGTCGAGGTGATCCTCGAGCGGGTCACGAACATCGCCATGGGTCACGAGCTCGACGAGATCGCGGAATTCGAGCCGGTGCTCGACGCGGCGCCCGAAAGCGCAGGAGTGCGTGTATGAGTGCTGACGTTGGCAGGCTGCAAGTCCGGGCCATGATTGCTCCTGCGAAGCGCGTCATCCCCGACTTTGCAGGTTTTTTGCTCCCAAGGTCCGCTGCGGGCCGTGATAGTTTCGACCGTCGTTTCAACCGAGGAGGGTGAGGGTTATGGCAGTTCTGGACCGCGAGAACGCGGCGCCGAGTGTGGTGGCCGAGGTCCGCGACGGCACCTACGGTGACGCAGTCGCGGTAGTTGAGCCCGGCGGCGCGGAGTTCATTCCGCTGTCCGAGCGCCACGGGGTCACCCGGACCCTGTTCGGGACCTGGACATCCCCGAACCTCGAGTTCGCGACGGTGTTCGTCGGGGTGATCTCCGTCTCCTTCTTCGGCCAGTCGTTCTGGGACGCGGTCCTGGCCATCATCGTTGGAACGGCGCTGGGATCGGTCGCGCACGGCTTCCTGAGCAGTCGCGGCCCAGGGTTCGGTGTTCCTCAGATGGTCCAGAGCCGGATCTCGTTCGGCTTCATCGGAAACATCCTGCCGGCCGGCCTGAACTCGGTGACGGCCGGGATCGGCTGGTTCGCGGTCAACAGCGTAAGCGGCGCGCTCGCGCTGAATGCCCTGTTGGGGATCAACGACTGGGTGTGCCTCGTGTTCGTCGGGATCGCGCAGACGACGCTTGCCTTCTACGGTCATAACCTCATCCAGCTGTTCGAGCGGTGGATGCTCCCCCTCCTCGGCGCGGCGTTCGTGCTCGCCTCGATCGTGATCCTCTCCAAGAGCCACCCGGGAGCCGTGCACACGACCCAGGGGCTCGGCGGCTGGCTGCTGAGCGTCGGCGCTGCGTTCGGATACGCCTGCGGCTGGAACCCGTTCGCCTCCGACTACACCCGCTATTTCAAGCCCGGGACCGGCCGCAGCGCCGGGTGGTGGTCCGGGGCGGGCGTGCTCGTGTCCTGCGTCGCGCTCGAGATCGTCGGCGCGGCGTCGGCGACGATCCCCGGGTCGAATTCGAACCCGACCGCGCTGTTCACCTCTCACATGTCGACCTTCGTGGCTGACATCACGCTGATCGCGATCGCGCTGGGAGCGATCTCGGCCAACGCGCTGAACGTCTACTCGGGCGTCATGTCCTTCCTGTCGACGGGCATCCGGCTGCCGTTGAAGTGGCGCCGGGCGATCGTCGCGCTCGGCTTCGGGTCGATCGGCTTCGTGGTTGCCGGGACGGGCCTGCACAATGCGGCCACGGATTACGAGAACTTCCTGCTCGTGATCTCCTACTGGATCGGGCCCTGGCTCGGGGTGTTCTTCGCCGACTGGCTGCTGCGTCGTGGCCAGCGAGTCGACGGCTTCCTGTTCGATCGTAAGCACAACCCGTGGGCCGGGTTCGTGGCGATGGCGATCGGCATGGGCATCTCGATCTGGCTGTTTTCGAACCAGACCGAGTACGTGGGCTTGATCGCCAAACACAACCCGAGCATCGGCGACCTCACGTTCGAGGTCGGGTTCGTCCTGAGCGCCGTTCTCTACGTGATCTTCTTCTCGATGAGCAAGGAGAAGACCGTAGAAGAAGCCTTGGTGATCCCCGAAGCAGCCACCTGAGGTGGCAGGGCGGCCGCGCGCTCAGATGGTCGATCTGATCGTCCGGAACGCGCGGCTGCTGGACGGTCGTCTGCTTGACATAGCCGTGCGGGATGGGCGGTTCGAGCGGATCGGGCCGTCGCTCGATCTCGACGCTGCGAACGTAATCGATGCCGAGGGGCGCCTGGTCACGGCGCCCCTCGTCGATTGCCATCTGCACCTCGATGCCTCGCTCACCGCCGGGCGTCCGCGGTTCAACCAGAGCGGGACGCTGATCGAGGGGATCGAGGTGTGGGGCGAGCTCAAGCCGACCCTGACCGAGCAGGATGTCTTCGAGCGGGCGAGCGAGATCGTCCGCTGGTCGGCCGCTCAGGGGACGCTCTGGATCCGCGCGCACGCTGACGTCTCGGGCGAGAACGACGCGATGGTCCGCGGGCTCCTACGCGTGCGCGACGAGCTCGCTGAGCTGTGCACGATCCAGGTGACGGCATTCCCGCAGGACGGGCTCTACGCACATGAGGGCGACGAGCGGCGGCTCGAGGAGGCGATTCGCCTCGGCGTCGACTGCGTCGGCGGCATCCCGCACTACGAACCGACGGCGGAGCTCGGCCTGCGCGAGGTGCACCGTGTGTTCGAGCTCGCGAAGGCGCACAACCGCCGGATCGACGTCCACTGCGACGAGACCGATGACCCGGGCTCGCGGTATCTCGAGGTGATGGCGGACAACACGGTCAAGAGCGGCCTGGCCGGCCGGGTCACCGCGAGCCATTGCACCGCGATGGGCTCCTATGAGCCGTACTACTCCTCGAAGCTTCGTGGGTTCCTGCGTCGCTCGGGCATCAACATCGTGGTTAACCCGTATGCCAACTCGTTGATCCAGGGCCGACTCGACCCCTACCCGAAGCGCCGCGGCTTCGCACAGTTGAAGGAGCTGCTCGCCGAAGGTGTCAACGTGTCGCTCGGAAACGACGTGATCATCGATCCGTGGTACCCGATGGGCAAGGCCGACCTCATCGACGCCGCCCATCTCGCGCTGCATTTCACTTACATGAGCGGCCGCGAGGAGATCACCGAGATGCTCCGGCTCGCGACGGAACGTGGGGCGCGGACGCTCGGGGTGCAAGACGAGTACGGGATCGAGGAGGGAAAGCCCGCCGACTGCGTCATCTTCGACGCTCCGACTCCGATTGACGTCATCAGCCTGCGTGCGACCCGCCGTTACGTCGTCCGCCGCGGCCGCGTGATCGCCGAGACGACCCCGGCTCGCGCCACGCTCCTCGGGGAGCCCCTGAACTTCGCGGTGGCCGAAGCCAGATCGACACCGATGGTGTCGGCGGCCGCCCCACCTGAGGAGAGATAGGCAACTTTTAGAAGGTTGTTACTGATCCCGCGTCGAATTGACACCGCGGGAAACTTCAGCCAACCGGTCAACGCTCTTGAAACGAGCGCGTGAGTGCGCTCTAATGAAACCCGAGGGGCGTCGGGATTACTTGGGGGACAGGTGTAGTGGCTACCACTGCCGCCGAACATGAAATCGATCCGATGGTGCTTGGCCATGCCCAGACCGTCATCGAGGCCATGCTCGTCGATGGACAGGTCGTCCCCCTCCTGGGCGCCGGCGTCAACCTCTGTGGCCGTACCGCTACCGATTGCTTCGTGCCGGGCCAGTTCCTGCCGGACGGCAATGAGCTGGCCGGCGAGCTCGCGAAGAAGGTGCCCGGGTATCCGCGCGAGGTGCTTGGAGATCTCCTGCGCGTCTCGCAATGCGTCGACCGCTGGCGCGGCTGGCAGGTCCTGTACCAGACGCTGCACAGCTTGTTCGACTACGACTACCCGCCGACCGACCTCCATCAGTTTCTCGCGCAGGTCCCGAAGCTGACCGCTCGGACGAAGCGCCCTCCGCGTGACACTCACCTGCTGTTCGTGACGACTAACTACGACGACGTGCTCGAGCGGGCGCTCATTTCCGCGGGAGAGCCCTACGACCTCGTGTGGTACATCGCGCACGGCGATAACACCGGTAAGTTCATGCACCAGGCACCGAACGAGAAGCCACGGGTGATTCATGACCCCGATCGCTATGTCGTGCCGTTCGATCTCGCAGAGCGCTCGATCGTCTTGAAGATTCACGGTGCGATCGATCGCCTCGTGCGGGATAACGACAGCTATGTGATCACCGAGGACAACTACATCGAGTACCTCACCCGAACCGACGTCCGCAAGCTGATCCCGAAGGCGCTCCTCGCCAAGCTGCGCGCGAGCAGCATCCTCTTCCTCGGCTACGGCATGCGCGACTGGAACCTCCGTGCGATCTTCCACCGCATCTGGCAGGAGGAGAAGCTCGGCTGGACTTCGTGGGCAATCCGGCGCCCGCTTCCCGCACTGACGGCGGACCAGGCGGCCATCCCGCAGAGCCAGGACGTGTGGAACCGCGCCAAGCTGGACGCGGACCTCGAGGAGGGCTTCTGGCAGGACCGCGGCGTTCAGATGTTCGACGTGGACCTGGCCTACTACGTTCAGGCGCTTCGCCGCGCCACGCAGCTCAGGCTCGAGTCGGACGGCATATGAGCGCTACGGACGTCCTGGTCGCGGAACGGCCACGGATCACCCGGAAGGAGCGGCCGTCCCCGACGGCACCGTCGCTACCTGACAGCCCGTACAAGGGCCTCTCCTATTACCAGGAGGAGGATGCTCCGTTCTTCTTCGGCCGCGACCAGGAGACCAAGGTGGTCGCGGCCAACGCGATGGCCTCGCGGCTGACGGTCCTGTACGGCGAGAGCGGCGTCGGCAAGAGCTCGCTGCTGCGCGCCGGCGCGACGCGATACCTGATGGATATCGCGCGCGAGAACGTCGAGCGCCGAGGAACCCCGAGACTCGTCGTCGCCGTCTTCCCCTCGGACGACGAGAGCCGGCGCACCACGTGGCGCGACGATCCGATCGAGGGGATCACGTCGGCGATCCAGCAGGCCGTCGCATCGCTCGGGCTCGAGATCGCGCCGCCAGAGCCGGGCAGCACCTTCTGCGAGATGCTTGCCGCCTGGACCGAGCAGCTGCACTCTGATCTGCTGCTGATCCTCGACCAGTTCGAGGAGTACCTCCTTTACCACGGAAGGGAAGACGGGGATGACACGCTGGGGGCGGAGCTGCCTCGAGCGATCGCCCAGCCGAACCTTCGCGTCAACTTCGTGATCTCGATTCGTGAGGACATGCTCGCGCGGCTCGACGCGTTCAAGCGCCGGATACCGACGATCTTCGACAACTCCGTGCGGGTGAATCACCTCGATCGACGAGACGCCCGTGATGCGATCGTGAGGCCGATCGACACCTACAACGATGCGCTCGGCGAGGCAGATCAGATCACGATCGAGCCGCCGCTTGTCGACGCGTTGCTCGACCAGCTGGAAGCGGGGCGGGTCGTCGTCGGGTTCGCGGGAGTCGGCACCTCCGACGAGGATCAGTTCGGTGACGAGCGGCCGATCGAGACGCCCTACCTGCAGCTCGTGATGACCCGGCTGTGGACGGAGGAGATGCGCGTGTCCTCGCGCGTCATCCGCCTGGCCACGCTGGAGCGCCTTGGCAACTCCGAGCGCATCGTCAAGAGCCACCTGGATGCAATGATGCGCACCCTTCCACGCTACGCGCGCTACGTCGCCGCGCGCGTATTCCACCACCTTGTCACCCCGTCCGGGTCGAAGATCGCGCACACCGCGAAGGACGTGGCGGACTACGCGGGCGTTCCCGAGTTCGACGTTGCGCCCGTGCTGGGCCGCCTGACCCAGCCGCAGTACCGGATCCTGCGGTGCGTTGCGCGCTCAGCGGCCGACGAGGGTCCCGCGCGGTACGAGATCTTCCACGACGTCCTCGCGGCGCCGATCCTCGACTGGCGTTCCCGTTACCTGCGCGCGCGCAGAGTGGTCCGCGTCGTTCGAAATTGGATGACGGTCATCGCCCAGATCACGTTCGGGCTCGTCTGCGGGATCCTGCTCGTCTACGCGGCCTCGGGGTCGTCGAAGCCACTGGTGACCGCATGGTTTGCGGGTGCGATGTTTGTCTGGTTCGTGTCCACGATCGTGCTCGTGAGACGGTGGCGGCGCCGCGACGTCTGGGCGGTCCCGTTCGTCGGGCTCGCGACCGCGTTCTGCGGAATCGTGACCGGGCCGCTGAGCCTGCTCATTCATGCGGTCCGGCTCGTCTCGTGGGCGACCCACCGGCTGCGCGCGGCGACACGCGCCCGGCTCGGCGCCAAGGAGCAGCGAGTCGAGGCCGAGGGATCCACGGCGCGTCTGCACCGGTTCTCCGGGCTGATCTCGATTCTGGGCGCAGGCGTCATCGTGCTCGGCTGCCTGCTTCCGGCAATCGAGTGGTACGACGATAACGACGTGCGCCACACCGCAGCACTGCTCGGTTCGGGCCATCGTCTGGAGTTCGCGCTACTCCCGCTCGCGTGTGTGGCGATTGCGGTCGCAGTCGGACTCCTGGCGATCCTCCGCCCGCGGCCACGCCAGTTCGTACCCGGCCTCGCGCTCGGTCTTGGGGTGGGTGCGATGGCGTATTTCTTCTGCCTGATCTTCTGGCCTCGGGCGCTCGGAGGATTCGTCGGCATCAACGACTTCGAGCCGGCCGCGCTTGGTGCACCCGCGCTGGCCATGGCAGGGGCCGGTCTCACGCTCGTCTCGGCGGCGCCGACCTATGGCGTGGAGATCTTCGCGTCGATCCTCGGCGCACGGCGAGCGCTCGTCGGCGCGGATGCGGGCGAGCTGCCCCTGGATCTCGACCGGACCTCATGGAGGGTGAAGATCCCGATCGCGCTCGTGGGCCTCGCCGCCGCAGGCATCGCGTTCGTGGCGGCGTTCGTTACATCTGGAGCCTGGGGGCGCCAGGGCGCGCATTCGCTGTTCGCGATCTCGTTCTGGGCGGGCCTCCAGGTGGTCGTCCCCGCAGCCGCGGCCGCCTTCGCCGCTGCCGTGATCATGCTCGGACGCCGGATCGGCCTGCGAAACGCCGGCTGTCTGGCGGGCTGCGGAGCAGCGCTGATCGCGCTGTTCGCGGGGATCATCGCCGTGGCCGGCGGACACGCATCCGGCGGCGCGTTCCTGGGTGCGGGGATGGGAGCGCTGCTGATCCTGATCGGGATCGTCGCGGCCTCGGCAGTCCGCACCCGAGGTGCAGTGAGGAAGTCGGTCTAGATGGCCACCGAGACCTGGGAGAACGGGGGCGGTCCAGGAGCGGGGCTGGTCCCGCGGTTCATGATCCTCGTCCTTTGCTTGACGGCGATCACGCTGTCGCTGGCGACCCTGTACAGCCTGTGGGCGTTCTGGCCCACGACCGGGCAGGCGTCGTCTACCAGCACGCAGCCGGTTTCGTGGTTCGGGTTCCGCCTCACGGAGAACCGCGAGTTCCTCTTCTTCATCACGGTCGCAATCGCCGGCGGTCTGGGCGGCCTGATTCACACCGTGCGTTCGTTCACGTGGTACGTCGGCAACCGTGACCTGCGATGGAGCTGGATCCCGTACAACTTCCTGCTCCCGGTCGTCGGGGCGCTCGCGGGAACGGTCTTCTACCTCGTCCTGAGGGCGGGCCTCTTCTCACCCTCCACCTCGGTATCCCAGGCCAGCCCGTTCGGGTTCGCGGCGATCGCGATCCTCTCCGGGCTCTTCTCGTCTCAGGCGTTCGAGAAGCTGCGCAACCTCGCGGCGCAGATCTTCACCGAGCCGCCCAAGGGCAGCGACCACGTCGAACCCTCTTGATGGGGAGGGGAGGAGCCCCCTCAGGTGCGCGCGAGCACCGGCTCATTGACGGCCGGAATGACCTGCTCGCCGAAGGCCGACAGCGTCGCGTCCTGGGCATCGTGCTGGAGGTAGAGGCCGAAGTGGCCGACCCCGAGCTCAGCTAGCTCCTGCAGCTTGGCGACGTGCGCGGCCGGCGGGCCGATCACGCAGAAGCGCTCGACGATCTCGTCGGGGACGAAGTCGACGTGTGTGTTGCCGGCGCGGCCGTGCTGGTTATAGTCGTAGCCCTGGCGCTGCTCGATGTAGTCGGTCAGGCTTCGGGGGAGGACGGTGCCGTCTGCGCCGTAGCGATTGACGAGGTCGGCGACGTGGTTTCCGACCATGCCGCCGAACCAGCGACATTGGTCGAGCGCGTGGGCCCGATGGGCGTCGGAGCCGTCCGTGATGTAGGCCGGCGCGGCGACGCACATGGTCAGGCTGTTCGGGTCGCGACCGGCTGCCTCGGCGGCCGTCCGCACCGTTGCGATGCTCCACGCCGCGATGTCCACATCGGCGAGCTGGAGGATGAACCCGTCGCCGACTTCGCCTGCGAGCTTGAGCGCGTTCGGCCCGTAACCAGCCACCCAGATCGGCAGGCGGCTGTCCGGGTTCCACGGGAAGCGCAGCGTGCTGCCCTTATATTCGGCCGTCCCGCCGTTGGCGAGCGCTCGGATGACTTCGATGCTGGCTCGCAGCTCGGCGAGCTTGACCGGGCGCCCATTGATCACGCGGACCGCGGAGTCACCACGGCCGATTCCGCACACGGTCCGGTTGCCGTACATCTCGTTCAGCGTCGCGAACATCGATGCCGTCACGGTCCAGTCGCGCGTCGCCGGGTTGGTGACCATCGGCCCGACCTTCAGTTTGTGGGTGCAGTCGAGGATGCGGCTGTAGATGACGAACGGTTCCTCCCACAGCAGGTGCGAGTCGAACGTCCAGACGTTCGAAAAGCCGTACGTCTCGGCTCGACGTGCCAGCTCAATGACGCGGGCCGCCGGGGGGTTGGTCTGAAGGACTAGGCCGAAGTTCATTGCTGCCCCTAGTGTCTGACTGGTTGGACGACCTCTGAAAGAACGTGCTCGACTGTGCGCCCGTACGCGTCGATGGCGACCTCGAGCGCCGCCTGCGGGGAATCCTCGATCGCCGCGTGAGAGATCGGGGGATCGGACTGGGCGAAGATCATCGCCGTCGGGACGATGCGGCCGATCTCCGTCGCATCGTGGAGCGGGCCGCTCGGGATCGGCTCGAAGTCGCCGCCGCCCGCCTCCGCGACGGCGCGCCGGGCGATGTCGACGAGCCGCGTGTCAAACACCGTTGGCACGGCCCGGAAGATGTCGCGGACCTCGAGCGTGCATCGGAAGGCGTCGGCGGCTTCGCGGCAGATCGCGACCGCCTCCTCGAACATCGCCGCCAGGGCGTCAGCGTGCAGGTGACGCTGGTCGAGCTGCATCTCGGTTCGCCCCGCCACGGCGGTGATCACGCCCGGAGTCGCATCCATGCGCCCTACGGTTGCCACTCCGCCGTGATGGATCGCGCTGTCACGGATCTTCAGAGCCGCCTGGGCCGCCGCGGCCAGCGAGTCCTGTCGCAGGTGCATGGGCGTTGACCCGGCGTGGGCGGCCTGACCGGTGAACACCACCAGATGACGCTCGACGCCGAACGTTCCGGATACCGCGGACGCGAGTCGCCCGGTGTCCATCAGCACCGGACCCTGCTCGATGTGCAGCTCCAGATAGGCCAGGGCGCCCGCCAATGACTCCCGCGCGCCTGCAGCCCGATCGAGGTCGACCCCGCACGAGGCCAGGGCGTCGACCAGCGTCACACCGTCGGAATCCGTGAGGCCGCGGACGTCATCGGCGATCAGCGTGCCCGCGCAAGCCGAGGAGCCGACCAGGCTGCGTGAGAAGCGCGCGCCCTCCTCGTCGGCCCAGTCCACGAAGCGCACGCCGATCGCGGGCGGCTCATCGCGCCGAGCGAGCTGGCGCATCGTCTCGAGCGCGGTCATGACGCCGAGCGCGCCATCAAGCCAGCCGCCGCTCGGCACCGCATCGATATGCGAGCCGACGATCAGGAAACGATCAGACTCCGAGTTCAGAGCGGCCCAGAGATTTCCCGCTGCATCCTCGCGAGGCTCGAGACCGATCGCCTCGAGCTTGCCTGCAAGCCACGCACGGGTTTCCCGCCAGCGAGGGGTCCACGCGAGGCGATCTGCACCGGCGAACCGCCCGCCGCTCTGACCGGCGAGCTCGTCGAGATCGGCAATCACCGCCGTCGGATCGAGCCGCAGCGAGCTCATCGGCTCGCCACAGGCTGCGGGTGCAGCGAGCGACGGGTGAACCGCCCGTGCCCGGGCTCGGTGAGGATCTCGCCGCGGTCGTAGA
>Ga0070735_10004865_pt1 | contig 11207 bp, 6 predicted proteins | sample Coa_R1_FD_66443 | JGI IMG/M metagenome (GOLD analysis project Ga0070735, IMG submission 66443) | Surface soil microbial communities from Centralia Pennsylvania, which are recovering from an underground coalmine fire - Coalmine... | ecosystem: Environmental > Terrestrial > Soil > Unclassified ... | reverse complement strand
CATCCAACGCGATTCGCTCGCGGCCCGCCGCCTGCTCAGCGGCCGCCAGCTGGCCTTCCTCGGCGCGCTGGCGGCCGGCTTCGCGGTGATCGCGGGCACGCGCGCCGCCGGCCTAGGCCCGTCCCCGCTGCAGTGGGCGGAAGCGGCGCTGGCGGTGATCACGATCAGTTACGTCTCGGCGATCGGCTTCATGGTGCTTATGGTGTTCTGCGCGGGCGGTGCGCGCACCGTGCGCCCCGGGGACCCGGTTCCAGACGATGAGCTTCCGCTGTACACGGTCATGGTGCACGCGCCCGCATTGTCTGGCGCGCTGCCGGATGCCCTGATCGGGAAGCTGTCGGCGCTTGACTACCCGCGCCTTCAGGTTCTGCTGCTTGCTCCGGGGGACCCCACCCCCCAGCGGTCCCCCGGAGCATCCCTGCTCGCCGGCGAAGATGACACGCAGGCGCTGCCGCCGTGGATCGAGGTCACCGCGGTCCCGCCGGCGGCGCCGCACACCACGTCGAGTGCCCGGGACGCGGGCCTCGACCGGGCGGCCGGAGAATTCTGCGTGGTCTACGACGCCGAAGATCTGCCCGCGGCCGGCCAGCTCAGGGACGCCGTCGCGGCGTTCCGCGCCCTGCCCGCATGGGTCGTCTGCCTCCAGGCCGAACTGCGGTACATCAATCCCGGTACGAACTGGCTCGCGCGGTGCTTCGCCGCGGAATACGCCATCAGCTTCGGCCTGTTCCTGCGCGGGCTCGACCGCCTCGGTCTCGTCATACCGCTCAGCAGCACGTCGCATCACTTCCGCACCGAGGCGCTCCAGCGGGTCGGCGGGTGGGACGCGTACAACGCGAGCGAAGGCACCGACCTGGGCGTGCGGATCGCGCGACGAGGATGGGGGGCCGGGATCATGGCTTCGGTAACGAACAAGGAGGCAAGCGGCCGGCCCGGCGACTGGCTCCGCCAGCGGACCAGGTGGATGACGGGCTACTACCAGACCTGGCTGGTGCACATGCGGTCGCCGGGCAGGCTCTGGCGGGACCTTGGCACCAGGCGCTTCTTCGGCCTGCAGCTGACCTTCGCGGTGTACCTCACCGCCCTCATCAACCCGCTCTTCTGGGCGCTGACCCTGGCCTGCCTGGTCAGCGGCCGCGGATATCTGTTCCTGTACACCGGCGGCGCGGCCATGCTGCTTGGCAACCTGCTGATGGCGTACTCGCTCATGATCGGCTGCATGGAACACGGCCTGTTCCATGCCGTCAGGACGATGCTGCTGGTCCCCGTGTACTGGGCCCTGATGAGCGTCGCCGCCTACCGCGCGCTGCTGTCGTTCCGGCGCCGCGAAGCGCAGGGATCAGCACTGCGCGAAGCGCACGGATCATGAGCGCACCTGACACGGTTTCCGCGTCGGCACCCCTGGACCTGGCCGCTGACCCGCCGCAGGCCAGGCGGCGCGGGCCGCTGGTAAGCCCGGCGACGAAGATCGTGATCGCGGCCGCCTGCCTGGTATCGATCGGCGCGTACCTGCACTTCTACCCGCACGGCCAGACCATCGCCTATGGTGACGCCAAGTCGCACCTGCTGATCGCGCGCCGGGTGCTGTTCGCCGACACGCCAGGCGCCGGGCAACTCGGCGGAGTGTGGCTGCCGCTGCCGCACATCCTGATGCTGCCGCTCATCTGGAACAACTGGGCGTACTACTCGGGTTTCGCCGGCAGCGCGGTCATGATGGTCGCCTACGTGGTGTGCACGGTTCTGGTGTATAAGCTCATCTGGCAGCTGACCCGCCGGCACTGGGCGGCGGCCGCAGGCACGGCGGTGTTCGCGCTGAACCCGAACGTCCTGTACATGCAGGCCACTCCGATGACCGAACTGCTGATGTTCGCGACCATGATGGGTGCCGTATACGGGCTGCTGCGCTGGGTCCAGACGGACCACCACCTGTATCTGCTCGGCGCGGGCTTCTCGGCACTGCTGTGCGCGCTTACCCGGTACGAGGGCTGGACACTGGCCGTCGCTCTTACCGCGGTGGTGCTGTACTGCTCGCTTACCCGCCTGCAGGTACTGGCCCGGCTGGTGATCACCGGCTTCGTGACCGCGTCCTTGCTGCTGGCCGCGCTGGGCGTGACCCGGCTCGGCTGGGTGGCTGGCGCCGTGATCGCGCCCGCGGCATTGCTCGGCTACGCCTGGCTGCGGCACCGCTACCACGGCAATGACTGGGACGGCACCGAAGGAAAGCTGCTCACCTTCGGCATCCTCGGAACGGCCGGCCCGCTGGCCTGGATGATCTGGAACTGGGCGATCTTCGGCGGCGCGTTCGCCTTCCAGAACGGCGCCTACGCCAAGCCGTCGCTGTGGGTCGACCATGGCGAGAAGGCCGTGCACAACGTCTGGATTTCGCTGCGCACCTACGAGATCGCCACCGTGGACAACATCACGCTGGTGATGGCGGTCCTCGCCATAGCCGGGCTGCTGGCTTACCTATGGCGGTTCCGGGGGGCGGCGGAGTGCTGGCCCGCTCTCACGCTGCTCGTCTTGTTCCCGATGTTCGTCGTCACGCTTTACAAGGGGCAGCGCCCGCTGCACGTCTATCAGTACTACTACAACTTCTACAACGTGCGCTTCGGCCTGGTGATGATCCTGCCGGCCTGCGTCATGATCGGCTTCCTCGCGGCCTGGCTGGCGGACGCGCTGTCCCGCTGGCGCGCGGCACCGCAAACGGCACTGCAAGCAGCACCGCAGGCGCTGCCCTCGATCGGCGGCATGATCGTCGCCGCGATCATCGCGGTCAGCCAGCTGGCCAGTGGCAACGTCGTGACGCTGATGGAGCCGCAGGCGTCGCGCGCGACGCCCACCGGCCTGCACGCACAGGCCGCCGCGCAATGGCTGCGGGCAAACTACACCGGCGGGCTCCTGCTCATGGAAGCCTACGGGAACGAGGATGTCGCTTTCGAATCGCACATCCCTATGCAGGATCAGGTCTACGAGGGCAGCTACCAGATCTGGCAGCCGGCCTTGTCGAACCCCAGCGGCCACGGCATCGCCTGGATTGTCATGCGTACCGAGAGCAATGACGCGGACCAGGTCTACAAGAACTTGTACGGTTCGACGCTGATCGACGGCTACCGGCAGGTGTGGCGGAACCACGACTACGTGATCTACGAGTTCAAGAAGGCGGCCACACATGCGTAACCAGGTTGACCGCGATACCGCCGCCGCCGTGCTATCCGCGCCGCAGGCGGCGGTGCTCGGCGTACTCGCCCTGGGCATAGGGTTCCAGGCCTACCGCTGGGGCTGGCGGGACAGTCTCGTGACGGTGGTGGCCGCCTGCGAAGTGTTCTATCTCATCTTCGTGAGCTTCAAGGTGATACTCGCCATCGCCTCATACCTGGCGCCGCCCGGCGGCCGCGGCGCGCAGTTGCCTGATGTCGATGATCCCGGCTTGCCGGTATTCACCATCTTGCTGCCGAACGTCAAGGAGAAACGGCATGTCCTGCGCGCCCTGCTCGAGTCGATCGCGGGCCTGCAGTACCCCAAGGACAAGCTGCAGGTGCTGCTGCTTGTCGAGCACTGGGACATAGCCACCCAGCAGATATTCGGGCTGGTGAGCGGCGCGGCGGCGGACGGTGAGGAGGCGGAGGAGCAGCTTCGGCTGCCTTCCTACGCGAGCGTCGTCCTCTCAATTCCCGGCGCGCCCGGCACCAAACCGAGCGCGTGCGACTTCGGCCTCCATCGCGCGCGCGGCGAGTACACGGTCATCTTCGACAGCGAGGACAGTCCCGACCCGCAGATGCTGCTCAAGGCCGTGCGGGACTTCAGGAAGGCCTCGCCGCGGGTCGCTTGCCTGCAGGCGCGGCTGCTGTTCTGGAACATTCTCCCGGTCCGGCTCCGTTCAGCCAAGGAATGGCTGGCGGCGATCGTCACCCGGATGTATTTCGTGGAATACGCCGTGCACTTCGAGTTCGTGCTGCACGGCATGGCGAGGCTCGGCCTTGTCCCGCCGCTCGGCGGAACCTCGAACATCTTCGTCACGCGCGTGCTGCGGGAAATAGCCATCCCGACTGACAAGCTGGTGGCCGGCGGCATCCCGCGCGAGGTCGCCGAGATGATGGTGGGCGCCTGGGACCCCTGGTGCGTCGCGGAAGACGCCGACATCGCCGGCTGGCTGGCGCGTTCCGGTCATCTCGTGGCGATGATCGGCGATTCCTGGACGCTGGAAGAAGCCCCGGTCAGCCTGGCCAAATCCGCCCGGCAGCGCGCGCGCTGGGGGAAGGGCTACGCCCAGGCAGGTGCCGTGCAGTCACGGCATCCGGTCCGCGCCGCACGCCAGATGGGGATCAGGCCGCTCATCGCCTACTTCCTCATGACGATCGGCACCCCCCTGTCGCTCATGCTGAACCCCGTTTTCTGGGGGCTCACCACCGCCTACTTCGTTACCCACTCTTCGTTCATCCAAGGGCTTTTCCCGGCTACGGTCTTCTACCTGGGCGCCCTGACCGCGGTGATCGGCAACTTCATCCTGTTCTACTTGCAGGTAGCCGCCTGCCTCCGGGATTCCGAGCCGGGCCTGGTGAAGTACATGCTCGCTCTTGCTCCGTGGTGGCTGTTCACCAGCTACTCGATGTGGAAGGGCATCATCGAGCTCTTTATCCCGAGGCTCAGGTTCCATTGGCACGTCACCGAGCACGGCATCGTCGATCCGGAAACGGCCAAGGCGGAGATCCGGCGCCGGCACCATGTCATGTCCCTGCGCAATCCTTAGCAATCCCCCAGCTCACAAGGAGGCGGGCTATGCGACGTTCCGTGATCGGATGCACAGCGGTCCTGCTCTCCTCGCTCGTCGTGCCGCTCGCCGTCGCGCCAGCCGCGCCCGCACAGGCGCAGACGCAAGACAGCTGGACGACGTCGCTGCACGATAACGCGAGGGATGGGGCAAGCGCCGATACCGCGCTGCCGGCCAGCCAGGCTCCGGCCCTGACGAAGCTGTGGTCCTACTCGACCGGCGGCCCGATCGCCTCGCAGCCGGCCATCGTCAACGGCGTGGCCTACGTCGGCTCCTGGGACGGCTATGAATATGCCCTGAACGTCACGACCGGAGCGGTCATCTGGAAGACCCTCACCGGCATCACCACCGGCAACTCCACCTGCAACCCGCCCACCGCCGGGATCTCGTCCGCCGCCACGGTACTCAACGGCGTCGTCTACGTAGGCGGCGGCGATGCCTACTGGTACGCGCTCGACGCGACGACCGGCACCGTGCTGTGGCGCGTCAACACCGGCGACAACAGCGCCAGCTCCGGGCATTACAACTGGTCGAGCCCGCTCATCGTCAACGGATACGCGTATATCGGCGTGTCCAGCCTCGGCGACTGCCCGCTGGTGCAGGGGCAGCTGCTGCAGGTCAGCCTGTCGACGCACCAGATCGTGAACACGCTGAACCTGGTGCCGAACGGTTCGCAGGGCGGCGCGATCTGGACCTCGCCGGCCTACGATCCGGCCCGCAACGAGATCTACACGGTCACCGGCACCGAGACAAACGACTCGCAGACCTACGCCCAGGCGGTGATCGGGATCGACGCGTCCACGCTGGCCGTCACCGACTACTACCACCTGCCCGAGGAACAGGCGGTCGCCGACTCGGACTGGACCACGTCGACCGGGCTGTACACGGCCTCCAACGGCACGCCGATGCTGGTCACCACCAACAAGAACGGCGTCACCTACGCGTTCAACCGCACCAACCTCGCCGCCGGGCCGATATGGCAGCATCAGACGGCCATCGGGAACGACTGCGCGGTCTGCGGCTACTCGACGGTGTCCAGCGCCGCCATCGCGAACGGGACGGTATACCAGGCGGGCGGCGCGACCACCGTCAACGGGACCGGTTACGGCGGGTCGGTGCAGGCGGTCAACGCGACGACCGGCGCCACGCTATGGCAGCACCCGGACGCCGGACCGGTGATCGGCGCGATCACCTACATGAACGGGATGGTGATCGACTACGCGGGCAACGGGTTCGAGGTGCTCGACGCGTCGACCGGTCACCGCCTGTACAGCTACGACACCGGCAGCTGGAGTTACGCCGCCCCCGCGGTGGCCAATGGCGTCATCGTCACCGGCAACATCGCCGGCGTGATCTATGCGTTCGGCTTGCCGTCGGCGGTGCCGTCCCCGCCGCCAGCGGACCCTAACTGCCCGGCCAGTTACACCTGCCAGGACATCGGCAGCACCGGAGGATCGGAAAGCGTCTCCAGCGGAGCCTGGACCGTTAACGCGGGCGGTCAGGGGATTGCCGGCACCAGCGACCAGTTCCGGCTGATGAGCCAGCCGTCAGCAGGTGACGTTCAGATCGCGGCGCGCGTTCCCTCCGCCACCGCGTCCCAGGCCGGGATCATGCTACGGCAAAGCAACGATCCCGGGTCGCCCTACTATGGCGTTTTCGTCACCTCGGCCGGCGTGACTGTCAAGTACCGCAAGAGCTTCGGCGGGGCCACCACGGTGGCCAGCACTGTAACGACAAACGCGCGGTATCTGGAGATCCAGCGGCAAGGTGACGTCCTCATCGCCGCGACATCACCAGACGCTGTCACATACACCGCCGTCCCCGGGAGCACCGCCACCGTGCTGATGCCTTACGCCTCGCTGGCCGGGCTGGCGGCCAGCAGCGGCACGGCCGCATTCGACAACGTCACGGTAACCGCGCCGTCGAACACGCCACAGGACGCGCCCCCGGCGACGGCCTGCCCGTCCGGCTGGAGCTGCGGCGACGTCGGCTATCCCCAGGTCGTCGGCAACCAGTCGCTGGCCGGAACCACCTGGACGATCTCCGGCGCGGGCAACGGCATCGGCCCGGCGGCCATGACGGACCAGTTCCACTACGTGTGGACGTCCACAACCGGCGATACCACGGTATCCACCCACATCACCGCGCTGACCAACGCCGCGAACGCCGGCGCGAAGGCGGGTGTGATGATCCGTGCCAGCACCAGCGGGAACGCGCCCTACTACGGTGCGTTCGTCACCCCGTCCAACGGCATCGTGGTGATGGAACGGGACACCGCCGGATTGCCGTCGGAGACCCTCGCGACCGTCAGCGGGGCGGCGCCCGCGTACCTGCGGATCGCCCGCTCCGGGAACGCGTACACCGCCTACACCTCGTCGGACGGCGCGTCCTGGACACCCGTCACCGGCTCGAGCGACACGATCCCGAACATGAGCGGCACAATCATGGACGGCGCGGCGGTAACCTCGGCGAATGCCGCGGCCACGGCCGGCGCGACCGCGGATGTGCTCACCGTGACCGGTTCCGCGCCGCCACCGCCGACGGTGTGCCCGTCCGGCTGGACCTGCGCGGACATCGGCGCTCCCATCCCCGCGGGATCCAACTACCTGGTGAACGGCGAGTGGTCCATCCTGGGCGGCGGCAAGGACATCTGGGGCACCAAGGACGAGTTCCGCTACACGGCCCAGACCGTCCCAGCCGACGCCACGATCAGTGCCGAGATAACCAGCCAGCAGGACACCGACCCGTGGGCAAAGTCAGGCATCATGTTGCGGGCGAGCACCGACCCCGGCGCCCCGTATTACGCTGTACTCGCAACTCCTGAAGGCAACGGAATCGTCATTCAGTACAGAACGACCACTGGCGGCTCCACCAGCCAGCTCTCCGGTGTGACCGGCAAGGCGCCGATCTGGGTGAAGGTGGTTCGCACCGGTACCTCGTACACGGCGTACACGTCCACTGACGGCACGAACTGGACGGCGTACCCCTCCTCGACGGTCGCCATTCCCGCGCTGAGCGGCTCCATCCTGGGCGGGATGGCGGACACGTCGCACAGCCAGTTCACGACGAGCACGACGGTGTTCGACCACTTCATGTACGTCCAGGCCGGCTCGGGCCTGCCGGCGCCATGGTCGGATTCCGACATCGGCAACCCGACCCCGGTAGGGTCGGCGTCCTACGCGGCCGGGGTTTTCACCGTCAACGGCGGCGGGAACGACATCTGGGGGACCCTGGACCAGTTCAACTATGTCTCCCAGTCGCTGGCCGGCGACGGCAGCATCGTCACGCGCGTCACGGCGCAGAGCAACACCAGCCCGTGGGCCAAGTCCGGGATCATGATCAAGCAGTCCACCACGGCCGGCTCCGCCTACGCCCTGCTAGCGGTCACTCCCGGCAACGGAGTCGCGTTCCAGTACGGCTACAACACCGGTGTCAGCGGCGGCAGCTACGCCTTCCCGAACGCGTGGCTCAAACTCAGCAGAAGCGGATCAACGATCACCGCTTACACATCGGCCGATGGCACGACGTGGACCCAGGTGGGCACGACCACGATCAGCATGACCGATCCAGTCACCGTCGGGCTGTTCGTGACCTCGCACAACGCCGGGTCCCTGAACACCTCTACCTTCGACAACATCTCCGTCACCTCCGGCGGGTCCGGCTTGCCGGTTCCCTGGACGGATGCCGAGGTCGGCGGTCCGACTCCGGCTGGATCGGCATCCTACGCGGGCGGGGTGTTCACCGTGAACGGCGGCGGGAACGACATCTGGGGCACCCTGGACCAGTTCAACTACGTTTCCCAGCCGCTCACCGGCAACGCCAGCATCATCGCCCGCGTCACCTCGCAGGCGAACACCGACCCGTGGGCCAAGTCCGGGGTCATGATCAAGCAGTCCACCACGGCCGGGTCCGCCTACGCGCTGCTCGCCGTCACCCCCGGCAACGGCGTGTCGTTCCAGTACGGCTACAACACCGGCCCCAGCGTCGGCAGCTACACCTTCCCGAACGCGTGGCTCAAGCTGACCCGCAGCGGGGCGACCGTCACCGCCTACACGTCGGCGGACGGAGCCACCTGGACCTCGGTAGGCAGCACCACCATCACGATGACAGACCCGGTCACCGTCGGCATCTTCGTGTGCTCGCACAACGCCGGATCCCTGAACACATCCACCTTCGACAAGGTGTCCGTCACCGTGCCGTAGCGCGGGGAAGATCGGTGCATGGTGGAAGTTGTGTACGAAAATTGTGCCTTAACTAGCACATAGCACCGAAGTTCCGCGTTGCCGAGCACCGGTCTAGCGTTGTCGTGGACGACGTACGCGACGCGCCGGACCGGCCCGGTTGACCTGGGAATCGGGCCGCCACGCGAATACGTTCCGAACTGGATTGAACCCGGTCCGTGTCCGCTATGTATATCAGGGTGCAGGTGGCCTTCATCCGGGGCACGCGGCAGGCCGGCATCGCGACGACGGCCAAGCATTTCCCCGGACTGGGCCGGGTGGTCGGCAATACCGATTTCAGCTCGGGCGTCGTCGACACGATAACTACGCCCGACGATCCGTACCTGAGCACGTATCAGGCGGCCATCGACGTCGGCGTGCCGTTTGTCATGGTTTCCCTGGCTACCTACACGCGCATTGATCCGTATCATCTGGCGGCCTTCTCGTCGCGCGTGATGCGGACAATCTTGCGCCAGCAGATGCATTTCCGCGGCGTGATCATCTCGGACGACCTCGGCTTGGCCGCGGCCGTGGCGGCCGTCGCGCCCGCGACCCGGGCCATCGATTTCCTGACCGCGGGCGGTGACATGATTACCTCGGCCAGCCTCCCGGCCGCTGAGGTCATGGCTACCGAGGTGCTGGGGCGGGCTGACGCGAATGCGGCCTTCCGTTCCGACGTCGAGTCGGCTGACATGCGTATTCTCGTTGCTAAGCAGTCCAGCGGCCTGCTGCCATGTGACTAACCGGCTAGTTAGGCACTCTTTGCACTAGCGTTAATGCGTTCCTGCCGGGATAATGCGATGTACCATTCAGGTGGGGGGACGCCATGGAGGTTTGCCAAAACTGCGGTCGGCCGCGAGGACCCGGCGTGGTGTTTTGCACCGGATGCGGGCAGCGCTTTACGGCGGTGGCTGGATCCGCCGGATCCGGACGTCGTCCCGCGCGGCCAAGGCGCCGGCCTCCGATGGCACTGATCGCCACCGCGGCCGCCGTGGTGCTCGTGGCGGTAGGCGCGGGCCTTTTCTTCTGGCTGCGCCCCGGGCACCAGCACATTCACACCACGGCGCAAGGCGGCCTCTCAAGCCCCGTGCGCTCGGCGCCTCAGACCGCACAGGATTCCGCCTCAGTGCCGTCGGCCACATCCCCGGCCGCCGTGGCTCCTAGCCCGGCCCCCGCTCCGTCGACCGTCGGGTCGGTTACCGTTTCGGCAGGTGCCGCGCAGAACCCGGCTGCCGCCGCCATCGCGGCCTTCGTCAGCCAGTACTTTTCCGCGATCAACAGTCATGATTTCCAGGCCTACGATTCGCTGCTCACGCCGCAGGTGCAGCAAGGGCAAACGGCCCAGACGTTCAGGCAGGGATTCGGGTCCTCGGCCGACGCCAACGAGATCCTCGTGGCGATAAACCCCGCGGCCAAAGGGGAGACCGCGGCGACGCTGACATTCACCAGCCACCAGAACGCCTCGCAGGCCCAGGGCGGCACGGGCACCTGCACCGACTGGAACATCACCTTGTTCCTGGAGCCGAACGGCACCGGATACCTGATCGGCGACCAGCCCTCCACCTATCACGCGCAATATAAGTCCTGCCAGTAGCGCGCAGCAATGCGGCCGGGAAGCCACGATCAGGTGATCAGCGTCGGGAGCGGGGTTAGGCGCGACGCGGACGGCCGGATCGGTCGCGACGGCCACCGACGCCAGAGAACCGACCCGTCCATCCTCCTTATTCACGACAGAAACACCGCCGACAGCCTCACACGATTCGTCGCCGTCGGCCAAGAATTCCCACGCCCTTACCGCGAATACATAGAACTCGTCGTTCTCGACTCGGCTAGGATCCTCGCCACGGAGGCAACCGAATGAGCGACATGCCCGCCGCCAACGACAATTTCCAGCAGGCGGCCAACGACAACACGGCGCAGGACTCAACCGAACCCGCGAGGAAGACGGCATCCGCAGGTGACGTCAGCACCGAGACCACCGGCGATCACCGGGCATCTTATCCACCCGAGCCCGGCGAAGCCAGCCCCGCAAAGGCCGAGGCGACCGCGCAAAAGGTGCCAGGGAACGATACCGCCACACAGGCCGGTGACCAGGCGGACGCAAGGTCCGCCGCTAACGACAATTTCCGGCAGGCGGCCAACGACAACACGGCGCAGGACTCAACCGAACCCGCGAGGAAGACGGCATCCGCAGGTGACGTCAGCACCGAGACCACCGG
>Ga0070735_10004863_pt1 | contig 11208 bp, 9 predicted proteins | sample Coa_R1_FD_66443 | JGI IMG/M metagenome (GOLD analysis project Ga0070735, IMG submission 66443) | Surface soil microbial communities from Centralia Pennsylvania, which are recovering from an underground coalmine fire - Coalmine... | ecosystem: Environmental > Terrestrial > Soil > Unclassified ... | reverse complement strand
GCATTGAGCCAGGTTCAGGGCGACATTGTCTATTTTCTCGATGACGACGTGACGGTCGTGCCCGACCTCCTCACGCGTGCGCTCGACACCTTTGCGAGTCGCCCCGATATCGATGTTCTCGGCGGCCCCAACCTAACGCCGCTGGACAGTTCCACCTTCGAAAAATCCGTCGGCTACGTTCTCGCATCACGCTTCGGCTCGGCGCGCGTATGCGATCGCTATCGCGCGGTCGGAACAATCCGCGCGACCGACGATCGCGCGCTGATACTGTGCAACCTCGCGATACGCCGCCACGCGATCGCGAGCCGCCGCCCGGTCTTCGGCGACATGGTCTGCAACGAGGAGAACCTGCTGCTCGGGATGCTGGCCCGCGAGAATCGCACCATGCTGCACGATCCCGGGCTCATCGTTTATCACGCGCGGCGCGGCAGCGCCGGAGAATTCGCGCGCCAGACCTTCCGCTACGGCCGCGGTCGATGGCAGAACACCGCGGCATTGCCGGGCTCGCTCTCGCCGGTGTTTCTGATTCCGCCGCTGTTCCTGATTTATCTTGTGTTGCTGCCGCTTCCGATTTTCCGCGGGCATCTGATGCCGCTGGCAGCCTACGGAATACTGCTTGTCGCATTCTCCGCCTTCGAGGCATTGCGCGCCCGATCGCTGCGCGCATTACCGCAGTTGCTGATGCTGTTCCCCGTATGCCATCTCGCATACGGCGCGGGTTTGATGTGGCAGTTCCTACTCTCGACGCGGCCCGCGGAGGCTGTGAAAGCGCGCTCCGAGGTTCCCACCGGCGACGCGTGACGGCCTAGACGATGAAGGTCAGATTGTCGATAACCTCGTCGTTGTTCACCAACACGGCTTTCTTCGCCGCGATTTTCCAGCGTCCATCTTCGAAGCGCATGCGATGCTCGTAGCGTCCCGCGAAGATTCGCTCCTTCCCGCGCCGCAATTCATACAGGATGAATCCCGATAGCACGATCGCCGCGTCTTCTTCGGCGCGATCGATTTGTACATTGGAGATCAGCCGCTTGGTCTTCGAAGGCGGGCTCTGTGCGTGCGCGACGCCCGACGTGAGCCGGTCGACGCGATCGCTCAGCCGCGCGAAATTGTCGTAGACCAACGTAACCTCGCGCGTGGGGTCGAAGCCGTCGCCATTGCACGGCATCCAGTAGACCGCGTCGGCAGTCAGCATCGCGAGCCAATCGCGATAGCGGACCTCGTCGAGGAGGCGCGCCTCGGAGTACAGGATGTCTTCCGCCTCGGAGCGGCTCAGCCCGGCCATGACGGATTAGGAGGTCCTTACCACGCGCAGCGGTATGACCTGTTGCGATTGCCCCGCGCCGACCATCATCGCTTTCCATTTGCGATAAAACGCGCGCTGCGGAGTTTCATCGGTGATGTGCCCGATGCGCCCGCCGTCGGCATCGACGTGCTCGCGCTCGATGCCGCGCGACAGTTCGAGCCACTCGGCGCCCTTCACACGCAGGCCATCGGTACATCGATTGAACATTTCGACGTCGTCGGGCGCGCCGCCGCCGGCCGAGCCGTAAAACGACTCGTGCGCGCGCAACCTCGCGACGTTGATCTCGTCCGGGACGCCCTTGAGCGTCGTCGGCAGCAGATGAACGTCGGTGCGCGTCGCGCTTTTCGGAATCGTCATGCGGAACTGGATGCCGATGATCAGGAGATTCGGGAATACCCCCAGGTTCACGTTCGAGGCCGCGAGAATCTCCGCGGTGCGCTCCTGCCCGTATCGGCGGATGAGGCTATCCATGTAGGCATCAGTGCTCGATTGCGAAGTCGCGCCGCGCAGGATGTTCGAGGTTGGGCGGCCCACCGCGCGCTTGGGCGACATATCGAGAATCGAATGCCCGTTGCCGAGGTCCTTGCTCTCGCAATGCGAGTTGTCGGTGAAGAGCTGCATCACCTTGCGGCCCAACGTCTTTCCCTGGACCTCGAAAAATCCCTGATGGACGAAGTTGGGATGATATCCGTCGACGCCATTTTCCATCTGGAATTTCCAGTTGCCGTCATAGCCGTATTTATGCGTGCCCGCGCGGGTTTCGACCGCACCCTCGGGCGACAGGTCCATGAACAAATCGATGTAGTATTTTGCGCCTGCCAGATAGTCCACGAGATTTTCGACCTCGGGACTCAGGCTCGCGAACACCAGCCCGCGATACTTCTCGACCCGCGCCGCTTTGATGAGTCCGAACTTGCGCTTGTCGAAGCTTGCGCCGTAGCCGCCCGCATACGGCACGCCGATGAGGTCGCCCTTATGGTTGTACGTCCAGCCGTGATACCAGCATCGAAACGCGCTGCAGTTGCCGCGCGGCTCCTGGCAAATCGTGGCCGCGCGATGCATGCATCGATTCATCAGCACGTGGATGTCGCCGTTCTCGTCGCGCGTCATGATGGCCGGCTGGGTGCCGATCGGGACCGTCTTATAATCGCCCGGCGCGGCGACCTCGCTTTCATGTCCGAGAAAGACCCAGTTGCGCTCGAAGATGCGCTCCATCTCGAGTTGGAAAATTTCTTCCTCGAGATAAATCCTGCGATGGACGCGAGTCTCCTGCACCAGCTCATCGAGATTCAATTGTGATGGCATCGGGAATCTCCTGCGGTTTCGACGCGGACAAAATTTTGATGCGCCAATATCGGAGAATTTGCAACTCGGCAGCGATGGTCGCTGAGGTGAGTCTCGGGCGGCAGCCTAGCCGGGCTTAGTCGCGCGAATCTTCACGTTCGCGCGGTTTTCCTGAATTGTCACCGCGGCGGTTGAGTCCTTCTCGCCGAGCCCGTTGGCGATAGCTGATAGAAGGTCCTGCTCGACCAGGCTGGCTATCGGCATTGGAACGTTGAGTTCGCGCCCAACCTCAGTAGCCAGGCCTAAGTCCTTGCGCGCCAGCTTGAGCGCGAAGCTCACGCGATCGAAGTTGCCGCGGAACACCATCTTAGGCATGGTGCCCTTGAGCAACATGCCTTGCCCATAGGCGCCGTCTTCGACGACCTTAAGTAGAGCCTCGGGCGAGACGCCGGCCTTAACCCCCATCGTGAAAGCTTCGGCAAGGAGTTGCGTTGAGCATAGTGCGATCATGTTATGGACCAGCTTCGCGACTGCGCCGGCACCACTCTCGCCTACATACGATACCTTGTCGCCGATCGCATCGAGGACAGGCTTGATGCGTTCGAATGTTTCCTTACTGCCGCCAACCATCACGGCAAGAGTGGCATTGCGCGCGCCGGGAATTCCTCCACTCACGGGAGCATCAAGTAGTTCAACGCCTTTGGCTTTGAAAGTGGCGTGTAAGTCTCGGATAAGCGTGGGAGAATTGGTCGATAGGTCGGCATAGACGGCGCCGCGCGCGAGCTTGCTAAGGATGCCACCTTCGCCACGCGCAACTGCTTCAACTTCCTTAGGACCAGGGAGCGAAGTCACTACAACTTCGCTCTGCGCAGCGACCGACGCGGGAGAATCAGCCCACTTGGCGCCCGCCGCCAGGTGCGGCTCGGCCATCTCGCGCCGTATATCGTATACCGTCAGTGTATGGCCGGCCTTGATCATGTTGAGTGCCATCGGGCCGCCCATATTGCCGAGACCTATAAAGCCAACTTTCATTTAGGCGCCTACTTTCTGGGTCAGCTTAATGCCGAGCTGTCCGGAAGCGTTGGTTCCCAGCATGCGAGCTATGGTCGACTCAGCGACATTCGCCTCGCTCATCTTCTCGATCGCGTCCCATGCACTGGTGGTATCGTGATGAGGATAGCGCGAGCCCCATACGATCTTTTCCGCAAAGTCCTCCGGCAGCTTGAGAATAAGACGCTCTTCGGCATCGAAGCCGAGCATCACCTTGCCTTCTTCCCACATCTCCTCGGTATCAGTACGCACCGGGTAGTGATGGAGCAGAGGAATGGTGCGGGTCGAGGCCTCCATCTTCTCAAGGACCTCTTCCATCCACGATGCTTTGCCGTGCGCGACTACCACTTTCATGTTCGGATAGCGCTGCATGACCGTGAAGCCGATGAGTGTCGCAGCGACGAACATATGGTTGTCGAGCCAGTAGGAAATAACCTGCGCGATCGGATGTCCCAGTGGTGGTGACGCGTTGAACAAACCAAAGTTCGAACTGGCGCCGCCTCCAGCGAAGGGACCTCCACCCGCATTCATGATCCCGGAATGTTGATTGAGTCGGCCTTTGACCTTCTCCGTGAAGGGGCCGTGCGAGGTCCACTCCGGATTCCACAGTCCAGCGGTAGGATGAACAACTAGCGTGGTTCCGAGACTCTCCAGCTCCGCCCACAAAGGATCGTAGTAAGGATGAGTGAAGTAATGACCCTCGATGAACATCGGTCGAATAAATGCGCCTTTGAAGCACGGGATTTTGGCGGTCCGGCGTAACTCTTCGATGGCGTAATCCATGTTCTGGATAGGAACCATCGACGCGGCGAAAAGCCGGTCCGGCGCAGCTTTGCAGAAATCGGCAACCCAGTTGTTGTAGGCGCGAGCTAGAGCATAGGCAACGTCGGGATCTTCAACCAGATGAAATCCTTCGGCGAACCAGGTTGGATACAGGAACGCCTGGTCGACGCCCATAGCGTCCATGTCCTTGATGCGCGCATTCGGATTGGAAGCGCCGGCCGTCATCGAATGACGAGTGTCTGGATCCAGCTCACCGACCTGGTCCCAGGTCATGCCGGGCTTCCAGATCGCATGGCGCGGGATGTTGGAGTTCATCGTGTCGCGGAATACCTTGCCATTGACCTTAAGATAGCAGCCGAACTTGCCTTCCTCGCGCCACAACGCATGCTTGCCAAGCGTGCGATACTCCGGTTCGAGGTACTTCTCCCATAGATCGGGAGTTTCCACGACGTGCGAATCGCTGTCGAGTACCGCGAAGGTCTTCTTGTTCATGGCTGACTCCTAGCGGCGCAGCGCGGCCTCGGGCTTGAGCGACTCGCGCACTTCCTCCTCGGTAGGCCACCATTCCGGGCGCTCGATTTCGGTCACGCGCTCGCGAATGTACTTGCGCGGTGGCTTGATGTTGTACATCTTGCGCGCGTTCTCGCCGAGGAACTTGGTCTGATAGTTTTCGGGTAACTCGCACTTGCGCATTGTCTCAAGCGCGCGCCATGCGTCGTCGCCATCATGGTGGTACACGTCCGATGACCACGCCAGGATGTTCTCGTAGAACTCGGGAAAGCGCGATGGCGGAGCTTCATCGCCCTCGAAGCCGGTTACGCAATGCTGGAAGAAAGTCTCGCTCGGAAGCTGGCTCAGCTTCGGCAGCTTACGGTCATTGCGATAGAGCTTGTAGGTCTTGTCGCATTCGTCAAGGATGAAGCTAAGCCACGTCGATGACGCTTCGAACACTGCGGCCTTCAGCTTCGGATAGCGATCGAAGAAACCGGACAGCAGAACTGTTGTGACCCATAGCGAGGCCTCGGCCTGGAAGTCCTGAACATTGATAAGGAAGGTATGCGGCAAGCCGGCAGAGCTGGCGCTAAGTCCGATGAGTTCCGCACCCGAATATTGTTCGCTATACCCGGGAGGCTTAAGGAAGCCCAACGCGGGGAAGGGATGCATGCCGTACACGACCCCGGTTTCTTCCATCGCATGCCAGACGCGCGCGTACTTGGGCTGAATCGGAAAGTTACCCATTGCGTCGATCGGACGCACCAATCCTACGCGGCAACCCTTCGCAGCCACGCGATATACCTCGTCCGCCGCGAAGACCGGATCCTGCATCGGCAGGAGCGCCGCGAAGTACAACCGCTCGGGATCTTCCGAGCAATACTCGAAGGCCCAGTCGTTGTAGGCTTTGCACATCGCGCGCGCACCCATGGAATTGGTAATCCACGGATAGGTATCGATGTCGGTGGGAATGATCATCACCTGGTCGATGCCTTGCACGTCCATATCGGCGAGCCGAGGCTTAGGCTCATAGGAGCCGCGATGGTCGATATAGGCGGCCTGCTCCTTGGTCAGCGCAGTCTTGGGATTCAGGTTGCGCACATTCAGCGCGCGCTGGATGTTGTGCTTCAGGCCGGGGCCGGCGAGCGATAGAACGTTGACCATTCCAGCCGTGCCACCGATTTTCTGCGAACCCAAGCCGGTATTCGCGAAGCCATTGACGACGAGCTGCTTGCTTTCCTCATCAAACCAGATGCTGTTCTTAAGAGCTTCGTAGTCAGCCTTGTTGAGGTAGTCCTTCGCGCGTTCCCATAGCCACGGGGGCTCGGTGACGTGAGCGTCGCAATCGAAGGTCGGGAAATCTTTGCTCATCGGTGCAAATTTCTGAGTTGGCATTACAATTCCTCCCTAGCTCTCCAACCACGTTTCGGGCATCGTAACGGCGCCGTTGCGCGCGAAGATAGCATCTATCTCTTTCATATCAGCTTCCGAAATCTGCCATCCCAGTGCACCGAGGTTGTCATCGACCTCGCCCGGATTGCGGCATCCGACCAGCGCCGTGCTGACGACGGGATTCGAAGTGGTCCAGCGCAGCGCCAGCTGTGGAAGTGTCTTGTTGTATTTTTTCGCGACGCCTTTCAGCTCTTCAACCGCGCGAAGATTTTTCAGGAAGTGGTCAGGGCCGAACAGGTGCTGGAACAGGTTAATATTGCCGAGCTGCCCGCGCCGCGAGCGCCAGTCACCTTTCTCGAAGGCTTTTTCTTCGCTAAGTGTGCCGGTCAGCATGCCGTAGGCGAGCGAGCCATACGCCATCACGCCGATCTGATTCTCACGGCAGTATGGAAAGATCTCCTTCTGCATGCGCCGATCGAACATATTCCAGCAATACTGGACAACATCGACGCGCCGCACCTTCATGCAGGCCTCGATCTCATTCAGCTTGAAGTTCGAAAGTCCTACCGCCTTGACCTTGCCCTGCTTGACAAGGTCATCGAGCGCGCGCATCGGCTCTTCGAATGGCACGTTCCGATCCGGCCAATGGATGAGGTAGACGTCGACGTAATCAGTTTCGAGCGCCTTAAGGCTTTTCTCGATCGACTCCATCACGCGCTTGCGAGTGCTATCACGATAGTTAGGCGTGTCGGGGTAGCCGACGCCGAACTTGGTCGTGATGACGGCTTCCTTGCGACGCTTGCCGAGTGCTTTGGCGAGCGACTTCTCGGATGCGCCGAAGCCGTATGCCTCCGCGGTGTCGTAGCTGTTGATGCCCGCATCGAGCGCGCGATTTATCGCGCGGATGAACTCGGTCTCCTCGATGCTGCCGTAGCCGCCGCCGATCTCCCAGCATCCGAATCCGATCGCTGAGATATCGACGCCGGTTTTTCCGAATTTTCTGTATTCCATCTTTCTCAGCTCCAGAACACAGACTGAAGTCCATGTTACTAGTCGAACATCAAAACGGTGCGCGCGACTTCGCCGCGCTTCATCGCGCCGAACGCATCGTTGATGTTTTCGAGTTTCGCGCGCTTGCTCACCATATCATCAAGGTTGAGGCGACCCTGCATGTAATAATCTATGTAGCGCGGCATATCGATGCGGAAACGGTTGCTCCCCATCATCGAGCCTTTCAAGGTGCGCTCTGTCAGCAGCCGTGGGCCATCGATTTCCACCTTCTGCCCGACCGGAATCATACCAATGATGACGGCGGTGCCGCCGGTCTTGGTCGCATCGAAGCACTGCTCGGCGAGCTTCTTCAGCCCGACCGCCTCGAATGCGTAATCGACGCCGCCGTTGGTCATGGTGCGGATTTCCTTCAGCGCGTCGGTGCTCGATGCGTCAACGGTATCGGTGGCGCCGAAGCGCTTCGCCATCGCGAGCTTGTTCTCGAATTGATCGACCGCGATGATGCGTCGGGCACCTCCGATCCTCGCGCCCTGGATCGCGGAGATGCCGACCCCGCCGCATCCGAAGACCGCGACCGTGCAGCCCGGCTCGATCTTCGCGGTGTTGAGAACCGCGCCGACACCAGTGGTAACGCCGCATCCGATGAGCGCGGCGCGATCAAGCGGCATCTCATTGACGATTTTGCAGAGCGCGTTTTCGTGCACGAGCATCTTCTCGGCATAGGTCGAAAGATCGCTGAACTGTCGCACCGGCGCGCCGTTCTGCGAGAGGCGCGGCTTAGCGTCCTTCGGGCGCTGCGTCGCCTGCCGATTGTTGCATCGATTCGGATGCCCCGACATGCACTCCTCGCAATATCCGCAGAACACGGAAGGGCACGAGATGACGTGGTCGCCGGCCTTCAGATACGTAACTGACTTGCCGACCTTCTCGACGATGCCGGCCGCTTCGTGACCTAAAATCGCGGGCGCGGGATGCGGATACAATCCCTCGACGAAATGTAAATCGCTATGGCACACGCCGGTCGCGACGGTCCGCATGAGGACCTCGTGATCCTGCGGGTCATCTATATCGACCTGCTCGATGGTGAGCGGCTGATGGGGACCATGAAAAACGGCGGCCTTCATTCGGATAGCTCCCTTCGCAACTTGAACGATCGGAATGTTGCTTCCTCAGAAATGCTACTTTTCGATGCGAGTTGGCAAACGAATGATGCCGGTTGCGAGCACCGAAAGTTCGCCGTCCTGATTCTCCGCGCGTTGCGTGACTTCGGCATAGTGCGAACCGCCCTCCGCGAACGTGCGCTTCACCTCGCCATTGATGTAGAGCGTATCGCCGACCGGATTGTGGCGGCGGATTTTCACCTCGAGCTTGCGCAGGAAGCCGCTGTCGCCCATCCAATTTGTAAGATGATGCGACATCCAGGAGCATCGCTCGGGGCCGTAGTCGTATGCCGCAGGGGTACCGACCAGCGTCGCGAGGTCGTCCTCCCAATGCACGCGCTCCGGGACGTCGGGGATGCCGAACTTGTTGGGAATGCCCAGCCCCGGATGCTTCTGCAACTGCTTCCACGCGAGTTTGTTGGCGCGGATGTATAGCCCGCCCCATCCCTGCGCGAACGCGATGAAGCCGGTGACCGTCATCGGACCCTTAACCATGGTCGGCAGCCTGTCGCCGGCGTGGACATCCTCAATATAGCGCGGCTTCGCGCCGCGAATTTCCTCGGCCTCGTAGTGTGCGAAAATTTTCGCGAGGTCCTCGCGCGAATACTTCACCGGCGGCTTCTTCTTGACCGCCTCGTATTTGGTGCCGCGCTCACGCGCGGTATCGCGTTCGGTGCGAAAGCACCAGCTATCGCCCTCGCCAACCAACTCGCGATTCTGATTGTAAAATTCGCATCGATAAATCTGCTGGATCGAGCGGCCGGCGAAGCGCGTCTCGTGCTCGGCGAGATCCTTCAGCCACACTTTCGTCGTGAACGCATCGCCGAGCATCATCGTGCGATGCCAGGTGACGTCGATGCCGGCGAACATCGCATGCACGCCAGCGAGCCCTCCGACGTATCCGCTGAACGATCGATTGAGCGGGAAGATGAACGAGGGCGGCGCCTGTACGCGGCCGAATGCGGTCGTTGCCGCATACGCAGGATCGCACCAGAGCGGGTTGTCGTCGCCGATGCCGTGCGCCCAATGGCGGATGTTGTCGCGCGAGGCCTCGTAGCACCATGGTTCGAGCGAATCCTCGATCGGTACGCCGATCAGCTCACGCAGGTCGGTCAGACTTTTGTCGTTGATTACGGAAAATCGCGGCGAAGTGTCAGGCATACTTTCGTATAGAACATCCGACCGACGGGGGGAATGATCGGCGCATGACATCGCTGGATGCGACGTTCCTCGCATTCGGCACATTGACACTTTCGAACTGGAATACTAATAGCTGGATAAGTTTTTATCGTTCCGCGGAGACAGCGCCACTTAATGAAACGGGAGGTGTCTGATGCGCAGTTTTGAGAGATTGTGTGTCTTGAGGCCCCTGGCAATCGTTCTGGCACTTGGGGCAAGCATCGCATGGTTTACCGGATCGGCGGCCGCGCAGGTTAAGCCGGGAGACTTCATCTCACCGGAGAATGCCAGCAAGGTGCGCGATCTCGTTTCGCCAGGAGTTTACTGGCGAGTTCAGCACGGCATGTCGATGAAGATCGTGCCGACCGAACGCATCGACTGGCCGCCTCCGTATAAGGAAGCGACGGAAAAATACTCCTCGCAGGTCCGCCTCACCTCGGATCGTCGCTCGCTCATCGGCTATGTCGCGGGACAGCCTTTCCCACTGCTCGATTCTAACGATCCTGACATCGGTGCCAAGATAACCTGGAACTACTTCTTCCGCCCGGTGTCCACTGACGACTATGACCTTCGCTTTTTCGATTGCGAGAGCGTCTACGGCGGACTCAACAAACCGTACCACGTGCTCTGGTACTACACGGTCGGACATTATGCCGGTTACAACGAGGTCGGCCGCACCGAGGTCGATCCGATGCCGGTCGATCCCGACTTCCTCCTTTCGGGGCGCTATTCGATGACGGGTTTGTATCCGCAGATTTCTCCGGAGGACGGTGCGGGGGCCGGATTCCTGCGCTATCGCTATGCGAATCCGAAGAAGTCCGACGATGCTTGGACGTATTTGCCGGGCGCTCATCGTTTGCGCCGACTGAATGACACGCTGATGAGCACCGGACAAGACGCAGGCCCGGAATCGTACAATCCCGACGATTTCGAATGCTTCGCGGGCAAGAATGAGAACTACGACTGGAAGTACCTCGGCGAGCGCGAGATGCTTGGATGCGTCAACGATCCGCAGGAACCCCCTCCGACCTGCAAGACCGACGGAGGCGCAAGCCACTGCCCCTCGCGTTGGCAGATGCGGCACATGTACATCCTGCAAGGTGTGGCGCGTCGCGATCGGCTTCCCGGCGACCTCTATTCGAAACACGTGTTGTATATCGACTCGGAAGCGGACTTCGGGATGTATCAGGACCAGTACGATCGCAGCGGCCAGTTGTTCATAAATTATACTTCCTGGCTGAAGTATGAGGACCGCGTGGTGCCGGATGCCAAAGTTGCAATCTATCCGTTCAAACGGCTGTTCCAGAGCGGATCGTCATCGACCGACATTCAGTCGGGTCTCTCTACGGTTTGCTATCACCCGGGATACGATGTGCCGGAGAAGGAATGCTGGTACATCAACATGGGCGCGGTCGACCGGAGCTTCTTCGATCCGGATGCTTTAGTGCGCGCCTCCCATCGATAAGCATCTTCGCTTTCATCGTGCGGCGCAGGTCTCGATATCGAGGGCCTGCGCCGCATTCTTTTCGGGTCTTTCTATTGCAATATCTGTTG
>Ga0070735_10004862_pt1 | contig 11209 bp, 6 predicted proteins | sample Coa_R1_FD_66443 | JGI IMG/M metagenome (GOLD analysis project Ga0070735, IMG submission 66443) | Surface soil microbial communities from Centralia Pennsylvania, which are recovering from an underground coalmine fire - Coalmine... | ecosystem: Environmental > Terrestrial > Soil > Unclassified ... | reverse complement strand
CGGTGCTCGGCGGCTCCACTGTGACCAACACGGGCGCCACGGCCATCAACGGAAATCTCGGGGTCGATCCTGGGCTTGCCATCACCGGCTTCCCTCCGGGCCACGTCACCGGCGGATCCATGCACGCCGGTGATGCGGTCGCCCTCCAAGCCCAGAGCGACACCACCACCGCGTACAACGCTCTCGCGGGCGAAGTGCTCACCGGAGACCTGACCGGACAGGACCTCGGTGGAATGACGCTCGTGGCCGGCGTCTATCATTTCTCGTCGTCGGCGCAAATCACGGGGACCCTCACGCTCGATGCGAAGGGCGACCCCAACGCGGTCTTCGTCTTTCAAGTGGGAAGCACGCTCACGACGGCAAGTGACTCGTCCATCGTCGTCCTCAATGGCGCGAGAGACTGCAACATTTTCTGGCAAGTGGGCAGCTCGGCGGTTCTCGGGACGACCACGGCATTCAAGGGGAACATCCTCGCACTCACGAGCATTACGCTGAATACGGGTGCCACGGTGAGCGGTCGAGCGCTGGCTCGCAATGCGGCGGTGACGATGGACACGAACGACGTCTCAATCGGGACGTGCGAGGCGTCTGCGGATGGGGGCGTCGACGCGAGCAGCGGCTCGGACAGCGCCTTGGACGGTAGCTCCGACACCAGCCTCGACACGGGCTCCAGCAGTGGCTCGAGCGGCGCCTCGAACGGTGACTCCGGTGCCGGCTCCGACAGCAACAGTTCGGGCGCCAGCTCAGGCTCCGGAGGCGCCAGCGATGGTCCCTCGGGGATCGCCCAAGACTGCGGCACGGCCGACGCGTCCGCCGAGGGAACGCCACTCGACGACGCGAGCGCGCCCGATGGCGCGTTGGATGAGGTCGCCGTGGCTCCGCCGGGCGACGCGGGCGATAGCACGTGCACCGCCTCGCCTTCGCCGGCTCCGAGTTGCCAGCCAGGCGGAGCGGGGATGACCAATTGCGGCCCGACCGGAGAAGACTGTTGCACGAGCTTGCAAGTTGCGGGCGACACCTTCTACCGGACCTACTTGAACTCGGGTCCCGGGGCGACGGGGGAGGCGGATCCGGCCACGGTAAGTGGCTTCCGACTCGACAAGTACGACGTCACAGTGGGTCGGTTCCGGCAGTTTGTGAACGCGGTGCTGCCGCCCGACGGGGGCTCGGGCTGGACGCCGCCGGCGGGCTCCGGCAAGCACACGCACCTCAACGGCGGCAGAGGGTTGAACGCGACGGGCGGAGGCTACGAGCCGGGGTGGGTGACATCGGACAACGGCAATATCGCGCCGACGAACGCGAACCTCGCGTGCGGATCGCCCGCCGGCGTTCCTCCCTTCGCGACATGGACGCCCTCGCCTTCAGGCCAGGAGAACTTGCCGATCAACTGCGTCACGTGGCAGGAGGCGTACGCCTTCTGCATCTGGGACGGAGGCTTTCTCCCGAGTGAGGCCGAGTGGGAGTACGCGGCGGCGGGGGGGAGCCAGCAGCGGGAGTACCCATGGGGGACGGCGGCGCTGGGGACGGCGTGCCCTGGGACGGGTTGCCAGTACGCCATCTACAACTGCGACTACCCGAGCGGCACGGGGAGTTGCACGGGCGTGGGGAATATCGCGCCGGTAGGGTCCGCGGCGTCGGGGGCGGGCCCGTGGGGCCAGCTCGATCTGGCGGGCGAGATGTGGGAGTGGAACATCGACTGGCTCGCGACATACGTCGATCCGTGTACAGACTGCGCCAATCTTACGGCAGCATCCGGCCGGGTGGTCCGGGGCGGCGACTTCGTCGACACCGCGTCGAACTTGCTTTCCCCGGCCCGCGGCAACGGCACGCCGACGGACCGCGGCTTCGACATCGGGTTCCGCTGCTCCCGGACTCCGTAGTGCAAAGGGAGTATCTCCACCGCCCGCGGCCCCGTGGGGCTCCTCAGATCGGCTCGCTGCCTGCTCGCGTGCCTTCTCGGCGTCCTGCGAAAGTCAGCGCGACCTGCGACAGACGAGAAGAACTTCATCCACGTCTTCGACGTCGATCATGCCCGGGCCGAGCTCGAGCCTCCTCTGGAAGAACACGCCCAACGGAAGAATCACCCGCGAATACCACCAGATCGCGCGGTGTCGACGGTGCTCGAAGCTCCAGACGACGAAGTCCGCGACGCGCGAGGATCGCGGCTGCATTCCGTAGACGCCGCTCTGCTCCACGGACCAGCCGAAGCGGGCAAGGCTGGTCACGAGATCGTCGGGCTGATAGCGGCGCCCGTGGCCCACCAGCTCGTCGAAACGCGTCCATCGTGAAGCGTGGAGGGGTACGGACAAGAGAAGGATTGCTCCCGGCGCGGCGACGCGGGAAAGCTCGGACAGCGCTTCGCTGTCGTCATCGACGTGTTCGACGATGTCGAAGGCGCCGATGAGATCGAACGCCGCGTCGGGGCACGGCAGGCGGCCCACGAGCCCGACGACCGCATCGGCCCCGCCCTCCACCAGTTTCGCTACGGCCACCTCACTCATGTCGACGAACCGCGTTCCCGCGATAGGGAGACGCGGGTTGAGCCCGGGCGCCACCTCGAGGCGCGATGGCGACGTCGCGAGGAGCGAGCAGACGAGCGGCCACGTGTTGAATCGCTCTGGCGATACGACGTGGGATCGCGCCCACAGCGGATCGTAAAATTGTCGATTGATCTCGGCCAGCGCTCCGGGGCTGCCGGGGCTCCCTGACGCGCGGGTCATCCGTACGCCTCGGCCCCCACGTTCTCCCGCTCCGCCGCGCGCGCCCGTAGAGGCCACGGAACGTGCGGGTCGTTCGCCCCACGGCTCCACGTCGTCCGGCGTGTGCGCGGCCAGCGTAGCTCTCGACGAAAAATTTTCACTCCTGCCCCAGGACGGGGAGCCGCAGTTTGATCGTGCCCAGTGGCTCCGGTAGAGGCAGCTTCTGGTTGTTCGCGTAGACCGCATGACGCCCGTGTGTCCGGTACCAATCGGCCACCGAAGCGTTCGCCTTGATCTTCTCGACGACGTTCCGCCATCCTACGCCCGTGTTGTAGGCGCAGAAGCTGATCTCGCCCATCTGCGTACCGTACGGAATGATGCACATCTCGGTGCGTCGGAAGTCGTAGTTGAACAGATCCTGGAACCACATCCCGGCCACGAAGAGCAGCCGCCACTCGAACTCTGCGGCGTCGTCCTCGAAGTCGCCGACGCGCGCTCCGCGGCTCCCTGTCTGACTGCGGAACTGCCGCGCGAGATCGGCAAAGCCATACCCCTCTGGCGCGGCGTCCGCTCGGAAGTTCTTGAGAAGCGCGATCGCCGTCTCGGCGAGCGTGATGGCTCGGGGCTGGGCGCCCGCATCGGTGACGTCTTGCACGTCGAGGAGGAGTTGCTCGAGGTCGAGGAACGCCGAGAGCGGCACCATCTCCTTGGTGCGCTTGTTGACGAAGAGGATCGTCCCCATCCCACAGTTCGGGTGGCACCCGCACTTGAGAGAGCCCCAGTCAGCGCGTCCCCCCATCAGCGTGTCGGTCAGGTCGCTGAACGGCCCCATCGCGGACAGGGGGAACCAGTCGCGGAGCGGCTCGGTCGCGCCGGTTTGTGCCTTCACGTCGTGGGCGAGGTGCGAGAGCGTGTAGCGCTGCCTCTCGCGGAGCTCGTCCGCGATGTCCTCGTCGCGGCCCGTGAAGCTCACCGGCTGGAAGCTGACGACCGTGATCTTGTCGGCGTTGGCGATTGCGAAATCGATGATCGGCCCGACCTGCGCGTCGTTGACCCCCTTGACCACCGTGACGACGAGGACGACGTCGATGCCGGCGGCATGGAGGTTCTCGATGGCGCGCAGCTTCACGTCGAAGAGGTTGCCGACCTTGCGATGCGCGTTCGCCGCGTTCGTGACCCCGTCGAACTGGAGGTACGCGAGGCGAAGCCCCGCGTTCTTGGCGGCCACGGCGAAGTCGCGATCCTGAGCGAAGCGGACGCCGTTGGTCGCGCACTGCACGCAAAAGTACCCCTTCTCGCGAGCGTAGCGGACGGCACGAAGGAAGTGCGGCGAGAGCGTCGGCTCACCGCCCGAGAACTGGACGCTCATCTGGCGCCGCGGCCGTATCGTCAGCGAGTCTTCGAGGATCTGCCTCACGTCGTCCCACTCGAGCTCGTGGACGTAGCCGACCTGGTTCGCGTCCATGAAGCACGGATCGCACATCATGTTGCAACGATTGGTCAGGTCGACGGTGAGCACGCTGCCGCGACCGTACTTGACGCTGCTCGTGCCATGGTCGCGCAGCGGCGTGAGCGGCGCGAGAAAGTCACGGCCGGGGTAGAGGCGCTCGATGCGAGCGGTGAAGGCCGGATCGACCGAGAGCACGTCCTCGAAGTGCCCGTGAACGGGGCACGTCTTCTCCATGACGAGACGCCCGTCCCTTTCCCGGATGGCGGCCTTGATCTCGCCGGGATTGCCGTCAACGAGAGATCGGACGTCGCGCGCTCCCGAGAGGATCGCGGCGCGGACCTCCTTCACGCAGCGAGGGCAGAGCGAGTCCGTCTCGCGCGGCCACCCCAGCTCTGGATAGGTTCGCTCCCGTCGCTTGAGCAGCGGCTGGGGGGCCCACTCAGGGTGCGACGCAGGGCGCTCGAACGCCCGGTTGAAGCGCTGCACCCACGGCCACGCCGCCCGCGCGGCACGCGAAAGAGCACCCTCGGCGAACCGACGGACGCCGCGAAATCCAGACCGCGCCCGAGCCTGTGGCATTCCTGGCCCTCGTTCTCGCATGACCTGGACGCGGACTATAGCGTTGGAAGCAACTGCGCGACCATGAACCTCGCCGCACGAAGCGATCGCTGCCGCTGTCCGTTGCCGAGTGTCGGATTGGAAGGCATGTCTTGAAGTGGATCGGGACGCGATCGCGATCGGGTTCAGGTGCCTCCGCGGGCTGCGTCGGGGTCGGTGAAGGCCTCCGACTCGGGCGACGCGTCGGCGACCGACTCGAGCGCGAGCTCGATCTTGAGGCCGTTCGAGAGGTCCGTGTACCGTACGAAGTCGCCAGGCCGCGGTGCTGCGTCGGAGCGGCATTCCTCGACGGTCTCGACGTGTCCTCGGGCACGGCGCGTCGCGTGCAGAAGGCGGCCGGCGGAGCATGCCCCGGAGGAAAGGTCGATGACGGCGCCGCGGTCTCGCATGAGCCACTGCGCCCCCCCCGGGATGGCGCGGGAGGCAAACACGGTCCCCTCGAGCGGCGTGAAGAACCACCAACGAAGGAAGGCCACGGGTAGGTCGATCGGATCGTCGGCGTCCCCGCGCCGCACGATGTCCGCCGGAGGCACAGCCACTCGCCAGCGCGCCGGGGTGACCCACGCGTCGAACAGCGTCAACCCGGCCGGTCCCAGGAGGACGACGCGAACGGCCCGCCCCGCCGAGACCGAAATGCCACCTCGGCCGTCGACCACCTTGCCGCTTTTTGGATCCCGCATGGTGACCTGCACGACTGCCTTCCAGGGAGCTTGCGACCTGCTCGCTCGTTCGGCCTCGAGCAAGTGCTCGAGGCTGGCCGACTCGTGCGATCCCGTCACCGGCCATCGAGATTGGGGCGGAACGCCGCGGGCGCATTGCACGAGCAGCGCGCCGTACGACGCTACCCCACACAGGCCCGCGGCCGTGATCCGTGTTCGCATGCGTGCGCGCCTGCCATTGTCTCTCGTCGCGAGCGAGGAGCTTCGCATAGCCCCGCCCCACCGCAACCCCAAGCGCCTCATTCAAGGCTTGCCCCGCCTCGCCCGCCAGGGCGGAGCGAACGCGGAGTCAACTCAGGCGACGACTGGGCTTAGAAGTGGCCGAGCATTCCCGCCGACGCACCGACCTGGAACATGGCCGAGTCGAAGCTCGTGGCGGTTGCCGCTCCTGTCGTGCCCGTGCCCGTGGCCGACGCGCTGGTCGACTTGCCGCTGAGGGGGACGTCGACCGTGGGCCCGACCGTGAAGCCGAAGTGGTTCCAAGGCGAAATGACGAGCATCACCTCGGCCTCGATGGCGAACTGGTCGACGGACGGAGAGACGGCCCCGTTCACGCTGCTTGCGCTGACGTTGTGGTATTCGACGCCGGCGCGGGGCCAGAGTGACAGCACATCCCCGAGCGGCACCACGTAGCCGACGCGCGGGGCAACGCCCCAATAGGTGACCTTCGGCTGATCGGCGCTCTTGGACGAGGCGCCGGCGGGCGACTGCGTGTCGGTGGCGGAGAGCTGCGTGTACGCCCACACCGCGCCGCCCAGGGTGAGGTTGCGTATGGGGATCCAGTCGAACGCGATCCGCGGCAGATTGTAGAACGTCCCGAACGCGGTATATGGTGCATTGCTGAGAAGGCCCAGGGACAGGTCCGACTTGGTTTCGGAGCTGCCATTGCTCTGTGTTGTTTTGACTGACTCGTAGCTGATGACCGGAATCAGACGTTCGGCGCTGACGATGAATCCCCGCGAGCCAAAGCGAGAGGCGCCTTGCCCCTCCTCCGCGTGCGCGGGGCTTGCAAGTGCCAGAACGGCGACGACGACTGCGAAAATGGCGGTTCGAATCATTCTCGGCCTCCCCGCGCTCGCGCAGCACATACCGTTCCATTCGCGCATCGCCCGGAGCGACGCGGCGGCGACGCGGACGCTACAGTAAGTCGGTTGTGCGTGGACCTAAGGTCGGCGGCCTCGGCCGTGAGTTCGATCGCGAGCTCGGCGGTCCGGCGCCCGGTGAGCGAGGAAGACCGAACTACTCCCGATCGTCGCGCCGGAGCGGACCATTCAATGACGGACGGTCCCGCGGCGCCATGACGAGCAGAGCGGAGGGCACGACAACGAGCGCCGCGACGAGTCCCGCGAGGACGCCGACGGTCCCGACGACGCCGAGATCCCTTAGCCCCGGGAAACGGCAGGCGATGAGTGCCGCGAAGCCCGCCGATGTGGTGAGCGCCGTAGCGGCGATGAGCGGCCCCTGGTGCTCGAGCGCTCCGCGGATGGACCCGTCGCGCGTCGCATAGAGCAAGAACATCGACTCATCGATGGTGACGCCGAAGAGCACGGGTAAGACCAGCGCGTCGTAAACATGCCACCGGACGGCGAGCATCCGCATGGCGAGCCCTACCACGCCCAGCTCGCACACGAGCGTGGCGAGCGCGACGAGCATCTGGCGCGCGCTGCGCAGCGCCAGGCGCATCCCGACCGCGACGATGACGAGGGCCGCGCCGCCCACGACGCCGAGATCACGACCGAGCGCGTCACGCAGCCCGCGATCGATGGAGTCGAACCCCGTGATCACGGCACGCGGGTCCGCGGAAAGGATCGCGGCGCGCGTGCGCTCTGCGCTTCCCTTGTGCACGCGCACGAACGTCGCCACCAGCGTCTCGCGCCCGTCCCGGGCGACGTGCCTCGCGCGCAGCCACCCGAGCGCGGCGTCGCGGTCGCCGGTTGCCGACGTGTCTTCTCGTCCCGGCGCGGCGAACGCGTCGAGTGCCGGCGCGCACGCTTTCACGTCGAAGCCCTCGTCGCGCAACGCGGACTCGAGCGCACCCCGGCGGGCGGGTAAGTCCAGCCGGTCGCGCTCGGCCAGCCGCATCGCTCGGGTCCCCGCGGAAGGGGCGAACGTCGCGAGGGCATCGAAGCCATCGATCTGGCCTGCGCCGATGAGGGGCTCCAAGGCCTCGGCCACCCGGTCGGCCCTCCGACGCGCCGCGTCCTCCTCGGGGTCGATACTGAGCACGACCCACTCGCCTGGCTGTCCGCCGAACAGGGCACGGACATGGTCCGCAGCCGTCAGCGGCGCGAGCGACGACGGACGGATGGCGACGAGCGCGTCGGCGGGGCGAGGCCACCCGACGAGAGCGACGATCGCGATAGGGGCCGCGCACACCGCGAGCGCCACGGTCGCTCGCCGCCCCGTGGAGGTGCAGCGCACGAGCCACTCCACCCACGCGGACGGACGCGGCGCGGGCGGCGCGCCGCGTTCCATCCACGCCCCGATTTCCGGCGTGACCCACAAGATGGCAACCGCCGTCAAGATCTCGCCCGCGCCGCATAGGAGGCCGAGCTCGCGCATGGCCCTCAGGCCGCTCAGCGCCAGCGACGCGAACGCCACCCCGGCGACCGTGGCCGCCGTCAGAGTCGGGCGCCAGGTGGCCTCGCGGGCGGCTCGAGCCGCATCGGTGGCCCCAAGCCCCGCGCGGCGTGCGTCGAGGAGGGCCGAATAGACGTGCACGCCCGTATCGACGCCGACCCCGACCACGACGGCGGCGAACGCGAGGGATACGCCGCTCAGCCCGGCGGGCAATAGCGCGGCGAGGCCCGTCGTCCACAACGTCCCGAGCGCGAGAGGAGGGAGCACGGCGGCGAGCGCCCGGGCGCGCCGAAACGTCAGCACGAAGGCGGCGGAGGTCAGCAGCAGGGACAGCGCGCCGCTCAGCGCCAAGTCGTGTTTGAGCATTTGCTCGGTTGCGAGCGCGATGGCGTGGCCCCCCGCCAGCTCCATCGTGATGCTCGGCCGAGCGACGACGGCCATGGCCGACTCGACGTCTCCGACCACCGCCCTCGCTTCCGCGGACGTAAAGGCGCTGCCTCGCGGCTCTGCGACGACGAGGCGCGCCCGCCCACCGTCGGCGACGAAGGCTTCGCCGGGCGAAGCGCGGATGCCCGCCGCAAGCTCGGGCGCGTCTTCCCAAGGCACCTGGGCAAGTCGGAGCGGATCGCGGCGCACCCACGCCTCCGCGTCTTCTGCGCCCACCGGGGCGAGCAAGAGGCTACGCGTCTCCTCGAGCCGCGAGCGCATGCCTTCCGGCGTGACGAGGCCCGCCAGCCGTGCTCGCGCCTTCGGACCGGCTTGCGCCCAGGCCAGCGTCGGATCGGCAAGCACCCGAAACGTCGGGCCGCCATCGACGACCCGGCGGATGGACGGGGCATTCTTGAGCGCCTCCGCGAGGTCGGTCGCGACTCCGGCGACACTCTCCGGATCCGGTCCGCGCACGAGCACAACGGCCGGGTCGCGCCCGCCCGCCGCGCGCGTCCACCGCGCGAGCGCCCCGGCGTCCCCCGACTCCGGGAAGAGCGCCGAGAGATCGCTGGCGACGTGCAACCTCGCCGCCGTGAGCCACGCGCAAGCGATGGAGACGACCAAGAGGATGGTGAGCTGCAATCGGCGCAAGACCGTCACGGTGGGGGGCAAAGCACGACAAGGCAATCGACCTCGTGCGTCAAGCGGTGCCGGCGGCATTCCTTCTCGCCGGGGCGGTACGTCTGTTGCTACCCCCCGCCGCATGGCCGCCATCACCGCGCAGCCGCCGCCCGCCCTTTCGCCCCTGCGGCCCCGGGCGCGCGGAGGCGTACTGGCGTACGACGGCCTATTTTGGCGCCGCGCAGCACGGTTCGGTGCTCGTCGCGGCCCATCGTGGTTCGTCCGCTGGGCGCCGCCGGTGATCGGAGCCGCGCTCGCCGTGGCAATGCCGGATATGCGGCGGAGGATCTCCGGGCAGCTCGCGCGCGCGCGGGGGCGCGTGGGTACGCTGCGCGACGCGATCGACGTGGTTCGGACCGTCGCCAACTTCGCCTCCTGCATGACGGAGCTGCTCTCCACGGGCTCGACGAACGACCCGCCGTCGGAGACGACGCTTCATCGGAGCCCGCGCGTCGACGACCTGCTCTCGACGTTGGGCGGCGTCATCTTCGCGACGGCCCACACGGCGGGCTGGGAGATGCTCGGCGCGCTCCTGGCGCGCGACCATCACAGGCAGGTGATGGTCGTCATGCAACGCGAACGCGACGAGGGCGCGCGCAAGCTGCAGGACGCGATGCGGGAGGCGCGGGGCCGTGTACGGATCGTCCACGTCGGCGACGACCCGCTGGCGTCGCTGCCGCTGATGCGACACCTGCGCGACGGCGGCGTCGTCGCGCTTCAGATCGATCGCGTTCCGACGGGGATGGCCGGTCGGTCCGTCCGGATCTTCGGGCACCCGGCGGCCATTCCCGAGGGGCCGCTGCGTCTCGCGCAGCTCACCGGCGCGCCGATCCTGACCGTCTTTTCCGCGCGTACGGGCTACCGCCGCTACGCGGTGTACGTCAACGAGCCGCTCATCGTCCCCCGCTGGGCCGAGGCGGAAGCGATCGACGCTGCCGCGCAGCACATCGCCGACGAGCTCGGAGACTTCGTCAGCGCGCACCCCACGCAGTGGTTTCCTTTCCACGACTGACCGCCCGAGCGGACGCGTGCGTGGCAGTGCGACCGAGTGGTTGGAAAAAGCCAAGTTCTTGCAAAATGCAAAAAATGCTTGGGGCGAACGGAGCGCACGGGCACCCACCGTCGGGGGCGCAATGGGGGGCGCTCGAGGCCGTCTAGCGCGCTGGTTGGAGACGCATCGCCTCGTACAGGTCTGGCGCTCAATCCGGTCGCGTGTCCAGAAGCTCCCGCACCTTCTGCCGCAAGGCCGCAGAGGAGAATGGCTTGGCGATGAAGACCGCAGCATCCAGCGCTCCCACCCGCTCGACGGCCTCCTCCGCGTAACCGGACATGTAGAGGACCTTCGTCTCCGGTCGCACCTCCTTCAGACGGGCCGCGAGCTCCACCCCGGTCATCTGCGGCATGACCATGTCGGACAGCACGAGGTGGATCGGGCCCGAGTGCCCTTGGCAAACCTCCAACGCCTCGGCGGCGCTCGCAGCCACGAGCACCGCGTACCCGGCGGAGCCGAGGACGCGCGAGGTGGCCTTGCGGACGGGCTCCTCGTCCTCGACGAGCAAGATCGTCTCGGCGCCGTCGACGTGACACTCCGTTTGCGTCGCAACGGTCGGAGGTCGCTTCAGGGATCCTGGCGCCCGAGGCAGGTAGATCGCGAACGTCGACCCTTTTCCCGGCTCGCTCTCGACGGAGACCTCACCTCCGCACTGTTTTACCGCGCCGTACACGGTCGACAACCCGAAGCCGGTGCCTCGTTCCTTCTCCTTGGTGGTGAAGAACGGCTCGAAGATGCGCGCCACGGTCGCCATGTCCATGCCCGTGCCCGTATCCTTCACCTTCAAGACGACGAAGGGCCCGGGTTTGCGCATCGGGTACTCCTCCGCATGCGCCTCGTCGACGTTCAGGTTCGCCGTCGAGATCGTGAGCGCGCCCCCGCCGGGCATCGCATCGCGGGCGTTGAGCACGAGGTTGACGATGACCCGGTCGAACTGCGCTGGATCGACTTCGACGGGCCCGAGGTCCGAGGCAAGCTCCAG